>Ga0073934_10011115_pt1 | contig 10990 bp, 6 predicted proteins | sample LarsenN4metaG_FD_76834 | JGI IMG/M metagenome (GOLD analysis project Ga0073934, IMG submission 76834) | Hot spring sediment bacterial and archeal communities from British Columbia, Canada, to study Microbial Dark Matter (Phase II) - Larsen... ...
AAATCCACGTGCACCGTCTGCCAGGTGTTGGACTTGCAGTCGCTCAGGCGAACGTGCCGGTTGTCGTTGTCGGTGAGATCGAAGATTTGCACGGTCAGTCGCGTCGCGCCGGCGAGATGGTAGCGGAAGCGCAGCCTGGTGTGGCCGCCCACCGGCCGTGGCGGGTCAATTTGCAGCCGGATCCACTTGCCTTTCGCGTTTGGTTGGGGCACCGCACGCGCCACGCCCCGACGCGAACCGGCGGGCTGATCGCGGGTGACCAACTCAAACTCGCCGGGCCAATGCTTCCGCTTTTCCGTCGCGGATGGGTCCGTGTCGAATGCAGCGAGAAAAATGACGCGATTGGGAAATGGCTCCGGCCCGGGCGGCTGTTCCGGGTCTGTGGCGAGGAAGTCTGCGTCGTTAACGAACCAGAGCTCCACCGGGTGCAGCGGGCCGCCGTGATTGGCTCCCAGGATGTCAAGACGCCCGTCATTGTTGAAATCCGCGACAACAATATCATGCGAGCCGCGCTCAGACACGACGACCTTCCGCCAGCGGGTGGCTTCGCCCGTGTTGAGATAGACACTGACCTCGCGCGGCGCGGCGCCCTGGTGCATGCGGGACACCGCGATATCCGGATGTCCGTCGTTATTCATATCGGCCACCGCCAAGCCATGCATCACGGCTTCGACGGGCGCCGCGATGACGTGTTCCTGCCAGTTCGATTGGGTGGCCTGGCCGGTGGCTTCATACCAAACAAGCCGATGGTGTTGGCCCTGGAGTTCCGCGGGCGCGAGGACCACATCCACGAAGCCATCGCCGTTGAGATCGCCCAGGGCAACTTTCGTGTCGGCCCAGGCCCAGAGGGTGGTGAAGACATGCTCGCGCCATGGGCCATCCACACGGCCATCGTTCTCAAACCATCGGCCACCGATCACTACGTCGGGGTCGCCATCTCGATCAAGGTCGGAGACCGCCAGGCCTTCGCCGTGCGGGCAACCCACCGTGTGGTGACTCCATTGATCGGGACCCGCCTGGCGCCAGAAGTAGATTTTGTTTCCCGTCTTGTGTCCAAAGCTCGACTGGTCGCGCGCAACAAGATCGAGTTTCCCATCGCGATCCAGATCCACCAAGACTACATCGTGTGAGCCTGCCTCACTGATCCGGTGGGCTTGCCACGCGTCCTTCGCCGGGTCGCCCTTCGGCCGTGGATTCTCGAACCAGACCTGGGCGCCCGCTGCGATGTCCACGTCGCCATCGCCATCGATATCCCCCACCGCGCCGCCAACCGTCTTCCAGCCGCGCTCGGCCACGGGAACTTTCTGCCAGCCAGGATTGACATACCAGACCAGCGGTCCGTTTTGCCCGCCGATGGCGATGTCCAGTTTGCCATCGCCATTGAAGTCGCCTGCCAGCTTCATCCAGGGATTGCGCGGCGGTTGCTGGTCAACAATCCGGTGCTCAAACTGCAGCGCCGGCTGGCCCGTCAACGGCTTCTCCTCGGTCGCAGCAATCACCGGCCCGGCCGTTGAGCCCAGCATGCCAAACACCACCGCCCCTGGCAGCCCGGCACGAAGAAAATCCAGCATGGAGAGAGCTTGGCATGCCGGCCCCAACCTGTGAAGTGGCAATGCAACCAACAAGCTGCTTCCCGGCCCGATGGGGACCTGCAGCAGGGGCCCCTCTGGCGCTCAGGTTTTCGGCTCCGCTTTGACGTAAATCTCTTTTGGGGCCCGGTCGAAATACTTGAAGAGCGCCGGGCACAGCCAGCCTTCCATTTTGTATTCCGGCGAGAAATACCAGTTGCCGCCATGCTCCTCGCGCGCCCATTCCAGCTTCACCTGCCAGCCGGGGAAAGGAGTCGCGGAGAACAGCAGCCGGAAGCCGGTTTGAGCGTTGGGCATGTTCGCCACCAACGCATCGATCATCGCGTCCGCCCCTGAGACGAAGGGCTCCTTGTCAAGCCCGACTCGAGGGTCGTCGAAGACCCACAGGCCCTGGTAGCGGTACGGGACAATGAAATTGATTGCATTCACCGGGAGGTGCTCTTGCTTTTTGCTCGTTTTGCCCGCGCTGCAACGTCAATCGCCTTCCGCATCCAGGAGGCGAATCGCGCCGGATCCTCTACTACATCAGCCGGCACTTCATAGTATCCCATGGCGCTGTCTTCGCCAAAGGGCCGGAACGGTTCCATGCCCAGACCTTCGAATTCAGGCCGGGTATCGTCATCCACCTTGAAGTACAGCCGGTCTTCCGCAATCAACGCAAAGAACAAACCTTCGGCGTAAATCCCCACGCCGCCAAACATCGGCTTGCCCGTTACGGGCGTTACCCGTCCAAGTTGCTCCAGGACGAAAGCGCGATAGGTTTGGGATACGGCCATGGTCAGTGTTTCATCTCATCGGCTCATCTGCTCGCAAAGTAAAGAACCCGCGGACCCGGACGGCAAACACTTTCAAGGGCGCTGAGGGTTGCTACGCGAGTCCGATGCCCGCTTCGTCACCTCCTCCGCCGAAACGGACCGGCGGCTTCGGGCGGCGACGACGAGCACCGCCGCTACTACCGCCGCACCGCCTGCCAAAGTAAGCACAGTCAGTTGTTCGGTCCCGAGAAGCACTGAGAACAGCAGCGCAAACAATGGCTCTGAGCAATAAACCACGCTGGCGGTCGCCGGTGACACGCGGGGCTGATAAGCATTCATAAGAGGAATGGCCAGAAGCGAGCTGAACAGAATCAGTGACCCAAGCGACCACCACACCACCCGGTCCGTCGCCAGCGCCGTGAGAAGTCCAGGCGCCAGCACCCGGCCCCCGCTCAGGCAAACGGCAACTGCCAGGCTCATCACCGCACAGGTCAGCAGCATCACACTCGTCAGCCGCCTTGGGTCGGCTGTCTGGCCATAGTGGTCCACCGCCAGGATTTGGGCGGTGAAGACGACCGCGGCGAGCACGGTGAGCGTCTCCCCAAGGAGTGGCAAAGGCGGGTGTGCGGTCAGGCTCCCTTGTTCCGCGCCAGGGTTGGGCCAGGCCAGCAGGGTGACCCCAGCCAGTGCCAGGCCCACGGCCGCCCAGACGGCCCCGCCCACCGGCCGGCGCAGGATCAAAGCCTGCGCCAGCGGCGCAAACACGACGGCCATCGATGTCAGAAATCCGGAAACCGAGGGGCGCGCCCAGGCCAAACCCAGCACCTGCAGCAACATCCCGGCGCCGAAGAGGACTCCGACCACCAGGCCGCCCACCGTTTCGGATCGGTGAAACTTCCGTTGGCTCGTTACCGTGAGAAGCGCATAGAGCAGCCCGGCCACAAGGAATCTCAGCCCATTGAGCAACGCCCGCGATTCCAGGCTCTGCAGGGTAGAAGGGTCGCCATGCCCGACAATGTGGGCGTCGAACGCTCGCGAGGCATACTGCATCGTCGGAAAAGACCAGCCCCAGAGCACGCAACAAAGGACCAGCACGGCCACAGCCAGAGAAGCCCCCGCACGCCGGTTCCTTGCGGATTCGGAGGCAGCATGTCCTTCCCTCTCCTGGCTGACGGGCGCGTCGCTCTTCCCAATGGAGTCGCCGGCCTCTGAGGGCCTAATCCCTCGTTGGCCGCTGTCGGCGCAGCGAATGGGCGAGTCGTTCTTGATCTGCACGTGCAATAGGACCGCGAAACGGCGGCCGCTAAACGAGCCCTGAATCCTGCCGTCCGTCAAGCTGGAACATCCGATCCGGCTTATGGGGTAATCGATGAGGAGGTCCGCAACCTTTCGCCTTGCATCGCGTGGTGGACTATCTTCGGCATTGAGAGACGAACGCCCGGTTTGACGTGGAATGACCTCGCAATGGGTCCGCGGCATCCCCCACGGCTGTGCGGTTCTCCGGGAAGGTCAGCAATTCTCATTGTGGATTTTTCGTGCATGGTTGCGGCTGTTTGGCGCGCTCGGAGAGACGCACCCTGCCGTTTTACTGAGGTTCTCAACGGTGGGGCGCGTCCGTCCCGGCGCGCCGAGGTCTGTCAGGCGGCATAGTGAGAATTGCTGGGGAAGGTTGACAGCAATAGCGAAAACGTTCTGAATTCCAGCATGAACGCGCTTCTCCGTAACTGTTCCCGCAGGGAGTTCCTGAGCACCACCGCGGCTGGCCTGGCAGGATTTGCTTTTGCCGCCAGCGTGGCCCCGGCTGCGGAATCGATGCCGCAACGCAAATTCACTCTGTGCCTGGCCTGCGGAATGATTGGTGTTTCCGGCGACCCGCACCAGGTCGTCAACTGGGCGAGCCAGTTTGGCTTTGAATCCATCGAGCCTCCGGCCTCCTTCCTCGCCAAACTGTCAGACGCGGACCTGCAGGCCTACCGGGAGACGATGAAGGCCAGGAAGCTTTCCTGGGGCGCGGCGGGGTTGCCCGTTGACTTTCGCGGCACCGATGCGGCTTTCGAGCAAGGCATGAAGGCTTTGCCGGGTTTTGCCAAATCGCTGCAACGCGCGGAAGTGACGCGTGTGGCCACCTGGCTGTCGCCAAGCCATCGAACGCTTACCTACCGGGCCAATTTCCGGCTGCACGCTCAGCGCTTGCGCGAGGCGGCCCGCGTGCTGGGCGACCACGGAATTCGATTGGGCCTCGAGTATGTGGGCCCCAAAAATTCCTGGTCGGCCAATCGTTTCCCGTTCATTCACACCATGGTGGAGATGAAGGAACTCATTGCCGAAATTGGCGGCGGGAACGTCGGCTTTCTGCTGGATAGCTGGCACTGGTACACCGCCGAGGAAACCGAAGCTGACCTGCTCACTCTCACTGCCAAAGACATCGTAATGTGCCACCTGAACGACGCGCCGAAGAACGTTCCGGTTGCCCAACAGGTCGACAACCGCCGCGAATTGCCCTGCGCCACCGGAGTCATCGACGTGAAGGCCTATCTTGGGGCGCTGATGAAGATCGGTTACGACGGCCCGGTCGCCTGCGAACCGTTCAGCCAGGAACTGCGCAAGATGCCGCCCGAGCAGGCGCTGGGCGCGGTGGCCGCGGCGATGAAGAAAGCAGTGGCCATAGCGGAAGGATCCTAAGACGGGGATTGACGCTGCGGGTTCCGCACTTGCGATTCCCATGCGGAACCCGTGAACACGTCAAAGTCCGCGATGCAATGCAAAAGCACCGCCGGCATCGAGGCGCCGACCCCGAAGATGAACGCTCCTTCGGTGGCGCCAGGCTCGGCGACTTGCGGCAGGCCGTGCACGATGTGTGCTGGTTGCTGGACCGCGGCTATGGCATTTCCTCGGCCACCGAACTTGCCGGCGATCGTTATCACCTCACGCGGCGTCAGAGAATTGCCGTTGCGCGGTGCGCCTGCTCGAACTCAGCCCGCCAGCGACGGCAGCGTCATTGCGTGGCGGCGGCACAGTTGCGGGGCCAGGCGCTTTGGCTGGACGGATTCAACGTGTTGACCGCGGTCGAAACCGCCATGGGCGGTGGCGTCATCCTAATCGGACGGGACGGTTGCTGCCGCGACGTGGCGGGGGTTTACTCGCATTACCACAAAGTGGAAGAGACGGTGCCCGCGTTGCAGGCGATCGGCCGGATGGCCTCGCAGTGGGGGGTGGCCGAATGCCGGTGGTGGCTTGATAGCCCGGTCTTCAATAGTGGCCGGCTCAAAGGAATCATCCTGCAAGTCGGAACCGAAGCGGGCTGGCCCTGGAACGTCGAGTTGGTGACCAACCCCGACCGCGTGCTGTCGGCGGCTGAGCAGATCGTTTCCACTTCGGATCACGCCATCCTGGACCGGTGCCAAAGGTGGTTCAACGTCGCCCGGCTGGTAATCGCCAACGAGGTGCCCCAGGCGCATATTGTGGACTTGGGCGGGGAGCAGGATGAACAACCCTGCTGATCATTGTGAGGAGTTCAGTCCGCGCAAAGAAGAAACGACATTCGGAAAACCACAGAGACACAGAGGCACAAAGAAAGAAGGCGAGTTACTAACAAGAGCGTGGGACAGAACTACAAACGCAGGTAGGGCGCGTCACTCCGTGCGCTCCGTCGTGCCCGTTCCCCAAGCCCCGTGCGCGCACGGAGTGACGCGCACTACCTGCTTGGGTGTGTTCAATCCCACTGACTCTTCAGTAATTGCCTTCTCTGTGCCTCCGTGCCTCGGTGGTTCACAAGCAGCATGCCGTTTGCTTATGCGCGTCCATACTGCGTCCCTTCCCCCTGAGCTTGGCCGAATCGTAGCGATTCGTGGAAGGACGGCTTCGTTTCCTTCTGTTGAACCCTCACGCCATCAGAATGGGGCGTGACACCTGCCCTCCGCCACACCTGGCCGGATTGTCTGCGCTTTTCGCCCCAAGCCCCAGTCCTTAAGAAACTGCTGGCTGACAAGATCGTTCAGCCCCGGCCGAGCAATCATGCCATCTGCTGACTCGATTTGGCGGCATGAACGTTTCACTCTCCAGTTCAGTAAGTTCGGCAACAACGAACCACGCATCGTCACGCATGACGGGATCAAACTGTGGCTTCTTCTCAAGATGGATTTGCCGCACACCGAGCAACAAGTGTAACGGCAAGCCCATCCCCCGCATCAAATGTTCGCATTGTGGGGTTGGCTGGTCTAGCTTCAGCCAGTTTCACAAATCCGCAGCAGAACCGCGGCATGAACAATTCTCGCGCACCACGGACGAGCACCGGGCGCATGCCGCGCCCCGTGCAAACTCAGATCGGCGTTGTAAAACTGCCGACTTTCCTGCCCGCCGCCCCGGAACAGAATCCGATGTTCCTGGAGAAACGCGTCTACCAGGGCAGCAGCGGCCGGGTGTATCCGCTCCCCTTTACAGACCGGATTTCCGAAACGCCCGTGGACCGCGCCTGGAAGGCGGTGTGGATCGAAAACGAGTTCCTTCGCGTGCTGGTGCTGCCCGAGCTCGGCGGGCGCATTCACGCAATGCTCGACAAGACCAACGGTTACGACTTGATCTACAGGCAGGAGGTGATCAAGCCGGCCTTGGTTGGGCTGGCGGGACCGTGGATCTCCGGCGGCATCGAGTTCAACTGGCCGCAGCATCATCGGCCCGGAACCTTTCTCCCCGTGGAGTTTGAGATCGAGGAACATCCTGACGGCTCGAAGACCCTCTGGTGTGGCGACCACGACCCGATGTGCCGCATGAAGGGCATGCACGGAGTGTGCCTGCATCCAGGCCGGGCGTATGTGGAACTCAAGGTCCGGGCCTGCAATCGCACCCCGTTCGTGCAGACGTTTCTGTGGTGGGCCAATGTGGCCACCCGCGTCCACGAAGCCTACCAGAGCTTTTTTCCGCCGGATGTGTATTGCGTGGCCGATCACGCCCGGCGCTCGATGAGCGAGTATCCGCTGGCGCAGGGTTATTACTACGGCATCAACTACGGCAAGCGCGGGCGCAAAGGCATTCCCGCAAACGAGATTCCTTCGCAATTTGTGCCGCCTCATTGCCGGGAGCGAATCGAGGCCGGCAGCCGGGCAGCCGCCGCTCCCCCCTATGCGCCGAACGATTTGTCGTTCTACGCCAACATTCCCACGCCGTGCAGCTACATGTGCATGGGCAGCCAGGAAGACTTCTTCGGCGGTTACGATTACGCGGCTCGCGCGGGCATTGTCCACATCGCGAACCACCACCTCTCGCCCGGCAAGAAGCAGTGGACCTGGGGCAATCACGAGTTCGGCTACGCCTGGGATCGCAATCTCACCGAGCGCGACGCGAACCACGAGTACGGTCCTTACATCGAGCTCATGGCCGGCGTGTACACGGATAACCAGCCCGACTTCAGCTTTCTGCAACCGGGCGAAACCAAGACCTGGAGCCAGTATTGGTACCCCATTCAGCAGATCGGCCCTGCCCAGCATGCGAACCTGGAGGCCGCGGTCTCGCTGCGAGTTTCGCCGGCTGGGGATCAACCGGACAGGCGAACCCGCGCATCCGGGAAGCGAAATACCCGCATTTGCGGTGTGGGTGTCTCGGTCACGCAGGCGTTCAGCGCCGCAACAATCCAGCTCTTGTCCGGTGACAGAACGATCCGCTCGGTCAAGCGCGACCTTGCCCCTGACAAACCGTACGTCACCGAGGTGCCACTGCCGCGCGGGCGGTCCGAAACGGAGCTGCTTCTTCGCGTGAACGCCAAGGACGGACGCGAGATTATTTCATACCAGCCGAAGCCCCGGGCCAAGGGGAAGGTCCCGCCCCCTGCCACTGAGCCGCCCGCGCCCGCTGAAATCGCCGGCAACGACGAACTGTTCATCACCGGGCTGCACCTGGATCAGTATCGGCACGCCACGCGTTGCCCGACCCTTTACTGGCGGGAAGCGCTGCGGCGGGATCCGCTGGACGCCCGCTGCAACAACGCGGTGGGGCTCTGGCACCTGAAGCGCGGCGAGTTTGAGACGGCGGAGAGGCATTTTCGCGCCGCGATCCAACGCCTGACGCGGCGCAACCCCAACCCGTACGATGGGGAGCCGTTTTACAATCTTGGCCTGACGCTGCGGTTTCTGCGTCGCGATGAAGAGGCTTACGCCGCCTTCTACAAGGCCTGCTGGAACCAGGCGTGGGTTTCAGCCGGTTACCACGGGCTGGCGGAAATAGATTGCGGACGCCACCATTGGACCACCGCCCTGGCGCACCTGGACCAGTCGTTGCGTTCTGACACCGACAACCTCCGCGCCCGGAACCTCAAGGTCATCGTGTTGCGCAAGCTTGGCCGTGAAACCGAAGCCGGGGCCTTGCCCAACGCGACGCTGGCGCTGGACCCGCTCGACTGGTGGGCGAGGCATTTGCGCGGGGACAAACTGACGTGCGATCTGCAAACACACCTGGACCTCGCGCACGATTGCGCGCGGGCGGGTTTGCTGAGCGAAGCGGTCGAGCTTCTAACGCGCGCGGTTTCGCCCGGCGTTCAGAACGAAGGCCCGCCCGGTGCTGGAAACGACCCGATGGCTTTGCCGGATCAGAACTGGGGCGCGTTGCCGCTCGTGTATTACACCCTGGGCTGGCTGGAGCACCAGCGCGGTCGGGACGGTATCGCGCGGAAGCATTTCCGGAAAGCGGCCGAGACCACGCCCGACTACTGCTTTCCGGCAAGGCTGGAAGAAATTGAGGTCCTCCGATGCGCGATGCTTGCCAACGCGCGGGATGCCCGCGCGGCTTATTACCTGGGGAACCTGCTTTACGACCGCCGCCGCCACCGGGAAGCCATCGCGCTGTGGGAACGCTCGGCGAAGCTCGACCCGCAGTGCGGCGTTGTATGGCGGAACCTCGGAATTGGCTACTTCAACATACTGGGTGAACCAGCAAAGGCCCGCATGGCGTATGACCGGGCCTTGAAAGCAATTCCCACCGACGCGCGGCTCCTGTACGAGCGCGACCAACTCTGGAAGCGGATGGGGGAGACCCCCAAAAAGCGCTTGCGCGAGTTGACCCGGCGCCACGACCTGGTGCGGCAGCGGGACGACCTCAGTGTGGAACTCAGCGCTTTGTATAATCAGACTGGCCAGCACGAAAAGGCGCTGGCGCTCATCGAGTCCCGGCATTTTCAGCCGTGGGAAGGCGGTGAAGGCGGACCTCTGGGGCAGCATGTCCGCTCGCACCTGGCCCTCGGCCGACGGGCTCTGGCGGCTGGGAACGTCGCGTTGGCGCGGGAACATTTTGAGGCCGCCTTGCGTGCGCCCCTGAATCTGGGTGAGGCCAGGCACTTGCTTGCCAACCCAAGCGACGTTCATTATTGGCTTGGCCGCGCCCTCGCGGAATCGGGCGACCTCAAGGAGGCCAGACGACACTGGCGCCTGGCCGCCGGCTTCAAGGGCGACTTTCAGCAAATGCGGGTTCGCCCGTTCAGTGAGATGACCTTTTACTCGGCACTCTCCTGGGAGAGGCTGGGACAGAGAGCAAAAGCCCGCAAGCTGCTGCGCGCGCTGCTGGCTTACGCGCGGCAACTGCAAAACGCCGAGGCGAAGATTGATTACTTTGCCACCTCACTGCCAACGATGCTGTTGTTCGAGGACGACCTGCAAAGGCGGCAGGAAACGACGGCGTTATTCCTCCAAGCACAGGCCCAACTGGGTCTGAAGAATCAACCGGCCGCGGTGCGGCTTCTGAAGGCGGTGCGGCAACGCGATCCGAACCATGCATTGGCCGTCGATTTGCTCGAAGAGTTGGACGGACCGCACACCAGAAAACGGTCAGGGGGTGCTGTCACTCGGCGCGGCGCCGGGTGGGCAAATGGAGCTTACTTGAGGAGTCAGTGGGATTGAACACACCCAAGCAGGTAGGGCGCGTCGCTCTGTGCGCGCCCGGGGCTTGGGGAACGGGCACGGCGGCGCGCACAGAGTGACGCGCCCTACCTGCGTTTGTAGTCTATCCCACGCTCTTGTTAAATAAGTAAGGATTAACCCGGGTTAACCCGTTCCCCAGCTCGGATTTTCGGAGGAACGCGGAAGGACGACTGCCTTGGGGAAGTTGGTTGGTTCTGGTGGTGCGACGTCAGGCCTTCGCACTTGGAATTCCAATTTCAGGCGCCTTGCCGGCTCGACAGGTGAGGGTCTCTTTGGTCAGACTGGTCTTACCTATGAAACACCTCGGCGTTCTCCTGGCAGTGGGTTGGCTGTCGCTTGGTGCCACGTTCGGCGGACAGTTGGAACTCAAGCTTGATGCCAGCCAAACTGGTGCACCGATCAGCCCCTTCATTTACGGGCAGTTTATCGAACACCTGGGACGCTGCGTCTACGGAGGAATCTGGGCGGAAATGCTCGAGGACCGGAAGTTCTACTTCCCCGTCACGCGCGAATACGCTCCCTACAAGAGCCTTCAGAATACGCCGTTCCCGGTTGTCGGGGCTTCGCCCTGGCAGATCACCGGCAGCGGCAGCGTCAGCATGGTGAAGGAGGATGCGTTTGTGGGCGATCACTCGCCGCGCCTCAACGAAGGTGCCGGCATTCAGCAACGCGACCTGGGATTGACCGCCGGCCGGAAATACGAGGGGTACGTGTGGGCGAAACCACTGAAGGGCCGGGCGGAAAT
>Ga0073934_10011117_pt1 | contig 10990 bp, 13 predicted proteins | sample LarsenN4metaG_FD_76834 | JGI IMG/M metagenome (GOLD analysis project Ga0073934, IMG submission 76834) | Hot spring sediment bacterial and archeal communities from British Columbia, Canada, to study Microbial Dark Matter (Phase II) - Larsen... ...
AGAACATCCAGACAACTTCAAAAGGAGAGAGAGTGATGAAAAAGTTCGCTTTTAATCTGTTCGTCCTGCTTGTTCTCGCCAGTTTTGTCCTTTCAGCCTGTGGTTCGCCGGCACAACCGGCCACTGAAGCGCCTGCGGCAACCGACGCACCAGCCGGTGAAGAGACCGCCGCCACTGAGGCGCCATCCATGGAATTGGAAGGCGAGGTTTCGATCGTATCATGGGCCGGCTATATCGAGCGTGGTGCGACCGACCCGAATTTCGACTGGGTCACTGAGTTCGAAGCCAATACAGGTTGCATGGTGACCAATAAGGTTGCCGCCACATCTGATGAAATGGTTGCCTTGATGAACGAGGGTGGCTTTGATCTGGTGACGGCCTCTGGCGATGCCTCCAACCGCCTGATCTCCGGCGGGCGCGTCCAGGCACTGGACCTCTCGCGCGTTCCCAGCTATGACAAGATCGACCCGCGCCTGCAGGATGCTCCCTGGCATACCGTGGACGGTGTTCATTACGGGGTGCCTTATTCCTCCGGCCAGAATATTTTGATGTACAACACCGAGATCTTTGGCGATGAACCGCCCACAAGCTGGAATGTGGTGTTCGAGGAAATGATCCTGCCCGATGGCAAGTCGAATGCCGGTCGTATCCAGGCCTATGACGGCCCGATCTATGTGGCTGATGCCGCGCTCTACCTCAAATATCACAATCCCGAGTTGGGCATCGAAGATCCATATGCACTGACCCGCGAACAGTTCGACGCTGCGATCAATCTGCTGCGTCAGCAGCGCAAGTTGATCAATCGGTACTGGCACGATGCCTTCGTCCAGATGGATGACTTCACCAATGAAGGCGTGGCGGCCTCCGGCTCCTGGCCTTTCCAGGCGAACCTGTTGAAGGCCAGTGGCGCGCCGATTGAAAAGGTGGTACCGATCGAAGGCGCCACCGGCTGGGCGGACTCGACCATGATGCATGTGGATGCGCCTCACCCGAACTGTGCCTATGCCTGGCTCGAGTGGTCGCTGAATCCCAAGCTGCAGGGTGACCTGGCTGCCTGGTTCCAGAACATCCCGGTCCGCCTGGATGCCTGTGAGGGCAACGAATTGCTCGGCCCGGATGGCTGCAAGAACAACGGCCTCGATAACTTCGACCAGATCGTGTGGTGGCGCACGCCCACCGCAGATTGTGGAGATGGCCGCATGGAATGTGTGCCCTATCATGAATGGGTCACGAACTACGTAGCCGTCATCGGCGGACGATAGTCTTTCAACCGAGGATGTCAGGAGGGAGTGCTCCCTCCTGACATCCTTTATAATTGGGTACAGGATATGAACACGAGTGCAGTGCCGGCCATTCGTTTTGAAAAAGTCAGCAGGCATTTCGGCGATGTGAAGGCAGTCGATGATGCCGATCTCGAAATTCGCGATGGCGAATTTTTTTCAATGTTGGGGCCATCCGGTTCGGGGAAAACCACCTGCCTGCGCATGATCGCAGGCTTTGACAAACCCACTTCGGGTAGCATTTATTTATACGGTCAGGATGTTTCAGACCTGCCGCCTTATGACCGCGACGTAAACACCGTTTTTCAGGATTACGCGTTGTTCCCGCACATGAACGTGGCGGATAATATTGCCTACGGCCTGATGATCCGCAAGGTGCCGCGCCTGGAACGCGCAAAACGCGTGGATGAAATGCTCGACCTCGTTCAACTCAGGGGATTTGCCGCCCGCAAACCATCGCAGCTCTCCGGCGGACAGCGCCAGCGCGTCGCGCTCGCCCGGGCCCTGATCAATCATCCCAAGGTGCTTTTGCTCGATGAGCCGCTCGGCGCGCTGGACCTGAAACTCCGTCAGCAGATGCAGGTGGAACTTAAGGCCATTCAGGAGCGCGTGGGCATTACTTTCATCTTTGTGACCCATGATCAGGAGGAGGCCCTGACAATGAGCGACCGCATCGCAGTCTTCAGTCAGGGACGCATCGAGCAGGTGGGCAGCCCCGCGGAAGTGTATGAAAGACCGGCTTCGGCCTTTGTTGCCGGCTTTGTTGGCACCTCCAACCTGATCAGTGGGGAAGTGGCAAAACGGATCAGCGGGTCTGATCAGATGTTTTCGATCCGCCCGGAGAAGATCCATCTGGGTCCCCCGAATGAGCAGGTCGGGAAGGATATGGTTTCAGTTCAAGGTGTCGTGCGCGACGTGGTCTATCTGGGACTCTTTACCAGATATCTTGTTGAGATCGATGGGGGTGGTGACCTGGTGGTGATCCAGCAGAACCTCAAGAGTACGTCGATGGATGTGCTCTCTGCCCGGGGTCAAAAAGTGCAGTTGCAATGGCACAAGGACCATATCAGCCGCGTGGGCGGATGACATGCTGAATCGAGTCTCCACCTTTCTGTATCAACGCCAGCGGCTGGTGCTCCTGCTGCTGCTTGGCCCACCCATGATCTACATGGTGGTGGTGTATCTTGGCTCGTTATTTTCCCTGTTGATCAACAGCTTTTATTCCATCGATGATTTCACTGGACTGATCATCCGTGAATTCACGCTGCGCACATACCTGCGCATCTTCGAGCCGGCCAACCGCGAAATCTTCATGCGCACCGCCTCGATGGCCGCGCTGGTGACACTTGCCGATGCGTTGATCGCCTTTCCTCTCGCCTACTACATTGCCAGGTTTGCCACGCCTCGCATGAAGACCTGGTTGCTGATCGCGGTAACCCTGCCATTGTGGTCCAGTTACCTCGTGCGTGTGTATGCGTGGAAATTGATCCTCGCCAAGGAAGGCATCCTCTCCTGGTTCATCGATCTCTTTGGTCTGACAAGCCTGCTGGACTGGCTGCTTAGCTTTCCCGAGATCGGCGGGTCTTCGCTGTCGCTTTCCCCGATCGGAATGTTCATTGTCTTTGTTTATATCTGGCTGCCGTACATGATCATTCCCATCCAGACCTCTCTGGAGCGCGTGCCCGGTTCCCTGCTTGAGGCTTCCAGTGATCTGGGTGCGAAGCCGCTGCAGACCTTTCGAACTGTCATCCTGCCATTATCTTTTCCCGGCGTTGTAGCCGGTTCGATCTTTACATTCTCTCTGACGCTTGGTGATTTTATTGTGCCGCTCACACTGGGCAATTCGAAATTTTTCGTGGGTCAGGCGGTCTTCTCCTACCAGGGTACCGGCGGGAATATCCCCTTGGCGGCCGCGATGACCATGGGTCCGGTGTTGATCATGATCGTTTATCTGCTGATCGCCCGTAAACTGGGAGCCTTCGATGCCCTCTAAATCATCCCAGCCTCACCAAAAGGCATCCCCCGCGTTGAAAATCGCCGCCTGGGGAACGCTGTTGTTTCTGCATGTCCCCATGTGGATCATCTTCCTGTATACATTTACACCGGATGAGCAAACATATACTTTTCCGCTTCCCGGTTTCACCACGCAATGGTATGGCGTTGCCTTGCAGCGCGAGGATATGTGGGCCGCCCTGATCCTGAGTCTGCAGGTTGCCGCTGTTGCGACGATGGTCGCACTGGTGCTGGGCACGCTGGCTGCGGCCGCGGTCTATCGCAGCAATTTCTTTGGTCGCGAGGCAATCTCGTTCTTGCTGGTATTGCCCATCGCGCTGCCTGGCATCGTGACCGGCATTGCCCTGCGTACAGCCATTGGCGGGCTGGATATTCCCTTTTCCTTCTGGACGATCGTGATTGGGCATGCCACGTTTTGTGTGGTGGTGGTCTATAACAACGTGCTGGCGCGCTTCCGCAGAATGTCCGGTTCCCAGATCGAGGCTTCCATGGACCTGGGTGCGAATTCATTCCAGACCTTTCGTTATGTGGTGCTGCCGAATATCGCGACGGCCCTGCTGGCAGGCGGCATGCTGGCCTTCGCTCTCTCCTTCGATGAGGTGATCGTCACCACGTTCACTGCCGGTCAGCAAACCACACTACCGATCTGGATCTTCAGCCAGCTCTCACGCCCACGCGACCGCCCCGTCACCAATGTGGTGGCGACCTTCGTGATCCTCATCACTCTCCTGCCGATCTTCTTTGCACAAAAGCTGTCGGCTGATTCATCCGACACGGAAGGCGCCACAAAATAAATTGTCGCGCCTTCCCGCGAGCGACAGGGTTGCCCTTGTCGCTCGTTTTCTTTGTATAATCGGGCGATATCACTGACAAGGCGAAACGATGTTTGGAACTTCCTTTTCCTATCTCAACCCGAAATGTGAAGGGCGTGATAATTCCGGGGGTGGATGTGGTGTATATGCACGTGAATTGATCCACAAGGGTGAGTTGGTCAGCATGTGGGGCGGTCGTATCATACGATCGGATCAACTGGACCCTTCCCTGCCGCGCTTCACTCAACGCGTGTTGCAGGTGGACGAAGAACTGTATCTGTTGACTGCCGAAAACAAGGAGGATACGGATTGTTTCAACCATTCGTGCGACCCGAACCTCGGTTTCTCCGGACAGATCGGCCTGATTGCGCTGCGCGATATTTCCCCACAGGAGGAATTGACCTTCGACTACGCCATGTCGGATGGCAGCCCTTACGATGAATTTGAATGTCAGTGCGGCTCACCGATCTGCCGCGGCAGGGTCACCGGGAATGATTGGAAGCTTCCTGAATTGTGGAAGAAATACGACGGGTATTTTTCGCCTTATCTCGTGAGGCGGATCAGATTGCTCAAATGAAGCTCTCTTTTCCGGTTCGGATCTATCTTGCTGCGCTTATATTACGTCTCATTCCTGTACTGCTGGCGAGGAACCTCGGTATCGGCCTCGATGATATGTTCCAGTACGACATGCTTGCACGCAGCATCTCGTCCGGGAACGGATTTCGCTGGTACGCGCAGGAGGACCTGAGGCAGCTCGAAGCCTACGTGAATTTTGATCTTTCCACAGCTTCCGGGTACGATCCACGGTATGGAATGTACACATCGTTTCGTGCACCCCTTTATCCAACCTTCCTCGCGAGTGTGTATTACCTGAGCGGGACCGGTTTCGAACGATTTTTCGCAGCCCGGGCAGCACAGGCGCTTTTCCTGGGCGCGCCCCTTGCCCCTCTGACGTACCTTGTGGCGCGGCATCTCATTCCAAATTCTGAGAGCCAGGCACGCGCTTCTGCCTGGATTATCGCCTGTTACCCCATGCTGCTGGTTTATCCACTTGGGTTGGGAACCGAGAATCCGTTCTTTGTCCTTCTGCTTGCATCATTTCTGTTCCTGCTCAAAGCCCTGTACGTTCCTTCCGGATGGAACATGGTTTTTGCAGGGCTGTTTCTTGGATTGACCACCCTGACTCGATCAGTGATTCTGCCGTTTGCTGGGTTGTCGATCCTGTACTTCTTGTTCCTTCATCGATCGAAAGCCACGCTTGTTGGTCTGGCATTCGTGCTGTTGATCAGCCCGTGGATCATCCGAAATTCCCTGCTTCACGGCAAACTCACTGGAATTGAGACGTCGATGGGATACAACCTGTATCTTGGCTATCATCCACAGGGAAATGGTTCGTTCATCTTTGGTCCCTCACTGGATCTGCTCACGATCATGGATGATTCGAAGCGCGACCAGGTTGGAACAGAAAGGGCGCTGGCCTTCATCCGCGAACAGCCGGAACGATTTCTGCCGCTGGCGGTCAACCGTCTGGGCTTTTTCCTGGGTCTCGAGAAACGCGTGCTCATGTACTTTTACTCGAACAATATCCTTGGCTATATCCCTGCCCCTGCCTTGCTGCTCACATCCGTGCTGCTCCTCCTGCCGTTTGTGTTGATCTGTTTGCTCTCGGCATTTTCGCTGCCGCTCATGGCAGAGAATCAGAAGTCCACGCTGCTTGCGATCCTGTTCATCTCCTACATGTTCCCTCACATCTTCATCTTGAGTGAGGATCGCTTCCACCTGGCCCTGGTGCCTTACCTGGCGATCCTGTCCACATCAGGCTGGGTGTTCCTGTTAAATCGAATTCACTGGAAATCTGTGAACCGCAGGCTGGTCCTTGTCTCTGTGATAACAGCGGTTCTCCTGATTGTAAACTGGGGTTTTGAATTGCACCGCGATGCGGATAAAATTGCCCAGATACTGGGACCGCATGGCAATACGTCCTATTTTCCCTACTAGGCAGGCGACATGAATTATTTGCTTGGCGAGAGACTGAGGTTCGAATGGAGGATCGTGACGATCACGATTGTTTCCACCCTGCTGCTGATGCTGGATCACTATCATCGATTCACGCCCTACAAATACTGGGATCGCGTCATTCTGTATCTGGCCGTCCCCCTGTTGTTCATCGTCATTGTGTTTCGCGAAAACCCGCGTGAATACGGGTTTACATTTGGCAACTGGAAGCTTGGTCTGGCTTATACTGCGCTGGGCATTCTGCTGATGGCGCCGATCATCTATTTCCTGGGGCATGATGCTTCCATGAAGTCTTACTATGAGCGTGCTTTGGCCGGCCTTCCATGGACGGCGTTCCTCGACCTGATCGGCTGGGAATTCATGTTTCGCGGGTGGCTCCTGTTTGGATACGCGCGCAAATTCGGCCCCGAAGCGTTATGGTTGCAGGCGGTCCCGTTTGCGATCGCGCATATTACCAAGCCGGAAGTCGAAACGCTTTCCACAATATTTGGAGGCTTTGCCTTCGGATGGGTGGCCTGGCAGACCAAATCCTTTGTCTGGCCATTCCTCATTCACTGGTTCATTGCCACATTCATTATTCTGGTTGCCGGGGGTGTGTTTGGCTGAATTCACCGTCCGCAAGGCGCTCGAGTCTGAAGCGCGTCAGATTAATCACCTGGTCCATCTGGTGGGGATCAACCCGACCGGCCTCGACTGGAGGCGGTTTATTGTTGCGGTTGACCCAATGGGAAGGGTCGTTGGCTGCGGCCAGATCAAACCTCATGGCAAGGACTTGCAGGAACTCGCTTCGATCGCTGTGCTGCCCGAACATCGCGGGATGGGCATCGCGCGCGCGATCATCACTGAGTTGTTGTCCATGGAGCCACACCGCCCGCTCTATCTGATGTGCATGTCTCATAACGGTCCTATCTATGAGAAGTTTGGTTTTCAAAATGTTTCGCCCGATCAAATGCCGCGTTACTTTCAGCGCATCCACAGGCTGTTCGAGCTGGCGCATGCACTCAGGAAAACTGATGAAGAATTGCTCGTCATGAAGTTGGGGTAAAATCTTTTCATGAAGAACGCGCTCTACGTCCTCCTGGGCGTGATGGCAGGCTTTATCCTTGCCGGTACATTGGTCTTTGTTTCACGCGCACCCGCTGGTGAGCCGATTGTCCTCCAGCCCGCGCCGACCAGCGCGCCCATTTCTGTGCATGTGATCGGCGCCGTGCCTCGACCGGGCTTGTATGAGTTTCCCGAGAACGCCAGGGTGCAGGACGCGATCGATGCGGCCGGTGGTCTGCTTGCAGGGGCGGATGAGAACGCATTGAATCTGGCTGCATTGCTCGAAGATGGACAGCAACTGAATATTCCCTTTGAGGCTGGTAGCGCTCCTCCATCTGATTCGGGTTCCGACGCAGCGGATCTGCCCTCTTCAGATGATGGGAATGCAGATGATGGACAGACTGGTGAGCTGGTAAACATCAATACAGCCACCCTCGAAGAGCTGGATTCACTTCCCGGCATCGGCCCGACCACTGCACAAAAGATCATCGATTATCGGACTGAAAATGGTCCGTTCTCAGTGATCGAGGACATCATGAATGTATCCGGCATCGGACCGGCCACTTTTGAGGATATCAAGGATCTGATCACTGTTTGAGTGACAACGCTTCGTTTCCCAACCCGATCCGACCTGGCATTCCATAAAGAACATCCCCTTCAGGTGATCCCGAAGGGGATGTTCTTTCTATTCACTTGCCAGTATATGTCGGGCGATCACCAATCTTTGGATTTCACTTGTACCCTCGCCAATGGTCATCAGACGGGCATCGCGGTACATTCTTTCCACGTTGAAGTCGCGGCTGTAGCCATTCCCGCCGTGGATCTGGATGGCATCATAACAAACGCGTTCTGCCATTTCGGTTGCATACAGTTTGGCCATGGCTGCCTCCTTGTTGAAAGGACGTCCCTGATCCTTCAACCATGCAGCCTTGTACAGCATGGTGCGCGCGATTTCGATCTCCATTGCCATGTTGGCCAGTTTGAACTGGATTGCCTGGAATTCGGAGATGGACTGTCCGAACGCCTTGCGTTCACGGGCATACTCGAGAGCAGCCTCCATGGCCGCAACCCCCAGCCCAATGGATATGGCGCCAATGCTGATACGGCCCGCATCCAGCGTAGCCAGGGTTTGTTGAAGGCCGCGGCCTTCCTGGCCCACCATATTTTCAAGCGGCACGCGGACGTCATCATATGTCACGCCATGGGCAGGAGCGCCGCGCAACCCCATTTTCTTTTCAGCCGGCCCCACGTGCAATCCCCTTGTTCCTGTGGGAACGAGGATCATGCTCAGGGATCTGGAACCGCCCTTTGGATCCGTGCGAACAAGTGTAATAATATATTCTGCGATACTTGCATTCGTGCACCACATCTTCGAACCATTGATTACCCATTCATTCCCAACCTTTTCCGCCTTGGTGACCACACCGCCCTGAATATCAGATCCGGCGCCAGGTTCCGTCAACGCGAGGGCGCCCAGTTTGTGTTTTCCATCTGTTACCAGTGGCAGCCACGTTTTCTTGAGTTCTTCACTTCCGTACATTGCAATCGGAGCGGTACCCAGCCCATTGTGAGCTGTGAATGCAAGGGCGGTGGAGCCACATCCCCAGCCAAGTTCCTCCATGGCGATTGCAGAGGAGATCATATCTACATTTGAGCCGCCATAGGCTTCGGGGATGCTCATGCCAAGCAGTCCCAGTGGTCCGCCCTTGTGGACCGCGTCCCAATTGAACTCCTCTTTTTCGTCCACTTCACGCGCCCTGGGCCTTACAACTTTCGCTGAAAAGTCATGGACGATCTTCTTCCATGTCTTTTGTTCTTCCGTCAGATCAAAATTCATTTTCTCTCCTGCGGTAAGATGTCGCTGGCAAGGATAAAGGAAAAAGTCCTTCCTCGCAAGGCTGAAGCTGGATGTTGGCGGGAATTGTCGTAAAATAATGGGCAAAACAATTCCAGGAGATGGTAACAATGGCGAAGAAAAAGGTAAGCAAGGCCAGGGTGCAGCGATCCGAAAGGACCATTCAGTATGTCGCGTTGGCTGTCATTTTGCTGGTGATCGCCGGATTTGCATGGCGTTCGATGTCTGGTGGAGGTGGTGCCAGATCATATGATGCTCCACCTCCGATGTCCATCGATGTGTCCAGGAATTACACGGCCACTGTGAAGATGGAGAATGGCGGCGAATTCGTAATCGAACTTTATCCGCAGGATGCCCCTGTGACCGTGAACAATTTTGTGTTTCTGGCGCGCGAAGGTTATTATGATGGCGTTACGTTCCATCGTGTGTTGCCAGGCTTCATGGCACAAACCGGTGATCCCACGGGGACTGGAGCAGGCGGACCGGGATATCAATTCGAAGATGAGGCGAACGACCTTGCATTCGACAAGGAGGGTGTTGTGGCCATGGCTAATGCCGGCCCAGACACGAATGGAAGTCAGTTTTTCATCACATTTGGCCCGACGGAACATCTGAATGGCCTGCACACCATCTTTGGACAGGTAACATCCGGCATGGAAGTGGTCAATGCCCTTACGCAACGTGATCCAAACCAAAACCCGTCCTTTGACGGCGATGCGATCGAGAAAATTGTTATCACCGAAGAGTAAACCGGCTGAAAGAGAAATGAAGGAGGGAGGCTGCAGCCTCCCTCCTTCACGGACGGATGATCGATGTCAAATACATTCTGAAAATTACATCCAGTAAAGCCGCAAGAACAATGAGCATCAGGTGGAAAAATACACGGCCTGCCGGTCTCATTCCAAAGTACTTTAGATACAGCAACCTGGCTTTTGAGCCAAGTACCATTACGCCTCCGCCGTACAAAACAAGGGCGAGTCCAGGATATGCGAGGAGCCTGAGGAATGTGTTGGGAATACGGTGTGCCCATTGACCAATCAGTGGCAATCCGTAAGCAAGCAGGGATGCTAGAATACCAAGGCCGACGGTTACTGCGCCTCGTCGTCGCCGGCCCCTGTCGACCTGTTTGAGGGTCTCATTGATGGCCCGATTAAGGGCTTCAGAGTTTTGATCCATGATTTTCATCCCTCCCTGGAATATCAACCCCATCTTCAAAAAAAAGTTGCAATTGATTCCCGGTATCAAAAAAGCACCATCTTCTTGAGACGGTGCCTTTTCAGATTACCACGGTTACGCGTACATACCCCAATCGAGGCGGATGGATCCTCCATCATGGAGAAGTCCCACATTTCCATGCCCATCTCGATGGTGACAGGCATGTTCAGTCCTTCGACTGCCTTGGCCTTGGTCATCTCGATCATGGCCGGTCCATACGGGCAGAACGGAGTGGTCAGGATCATTTTCAAGCGGGCAATATCGTTTTCGATTTCGATGTTTCGAACAAGACCCAACTGGATGATATTCATGCCAATTTCCGGGTCGATCACCTCGGAGAGGCGGGCGCGCGCTTCAGCCACCTTTTCAGGATGAGTTGTATGGATGGTCCACTGAATTTCTTTGATTTCAGGGTCAGACATGTTTACCTCGTTAATTTTTTGCATCCGCGGGCTGGACTACATAGGTGCAATGTTGTCCACCATCCAGAATGCATTGGATTTTATTGGCCGGCAACGCCAGCATCTTGGAGATCAGGGTTTGGTCCATGGTACAGACCTCGGGGTGAGCCACACCGATTTGATAATATGGACAGGAGATCTCGTGGATCTGGTATTTGTCATCCTTCTTTTCCCATTCCACAGTAAAGCCTTCTTTTGCCAGCAGTTCCCTGACAAGATCCAGCCTCTCTTCGATACTCAGGCCCTGGATGTCACTTTCATATTCCTTGACAAGATCCTCGGCGATCTGGCCGA
>Ga0073934_10011118_pt1 | contig 10989 bp, 7 predicted proteins | sample LarsenN4metaG_FD_76834 | JGI IMG/M metagenome (GOLD analysis project Ga0073934, IMG submission 76834) | Hot spring sediment bacterial and archeal communities from British Columbia, Canada, to study Microbial Dark Matter (Phase II) - Larsen... ...
GCTTCCCCGACCCACTCCCCTACTGTCGGGCGCTCGGTGGTCCGGGTGGATGGTCCTGAGAAGATCTCAGGGGAGGCCAGGTACGGAGATGACTACCATTTGGAGGATATGCACTATATCTACCTGGTGCGAAGCCCTCATGCCCACGCCAGGATTTGTAAGATCCAGGTTGAAGAGGCCCTCAAGGAGCCGGGGGTCTTAGGGGTTGTAACGGCTGCGGATATCCCAGGTCAGAATCGGTTTGGCATCATTGTAGAAGATCAGCCGGTCCTGGCGGAAGACCGGGTGCGGTTCCGGGGCGAGGCGGTCGTCATGGTGGTGGCCTCTTCCCGGGAAATCGCTAAGAAGGCCGCAGAGAAGGTTAAAGTGGATTATCAGCCGCTGCCCGCGCTATTTTCTCCCTTTGAAGCTTTGAAACCGGACGCTCCCCAGATCCATGACTCCGGCAACGTGCTCTCCAATCCCGTCGTGCAGCGAGGGGACGTGGAGGAGGGATTCTCCCAATCTGAAATCATCGTGGAAAACACCTACGAAACGACCTTTATCGAACATGCATACCTCGAAACCGAGGCCGGGATTGCCTACCGGGATGAAGAGGGTCGGATTACCCTGTTGGTTTCGACCCAGACGCCGTATATGGATCAGGAAGCGACGGCTAAAGTCCTGGGGGTGCCGAATCACCGGGTTCGAGTCATCCAGGCGACGACCGGGGGAGGGTTTGGAGGTAAACTGGACGTCTCCATCCAGCCCTTCTTAGCCCTGGCCGTCTACAAGTTCGGAAAACCTGTAAAGGTAACCTACAGCCGGGAGGAGTCTTTCCTGAGCACGACGAAGCGCCATCCTTACACGATGACTTACAAGCTCGGCGCTAAAAAAGATGGGACCCTGGTGGCCGCCCGGGTCAGCATTGTGGGAGATACCGGGGCCTACGCCTCGTGGGGCCCGACGGTCATCAAGCGGGCCGTCATCCATGGGTGTGGCCCTTACAATATTCCGTACTACTTCGCAGAGGGTAAGGTCGTTTATACCAATAACCCCGTTGCCGGAGCTATGAGGGGGTTCAGTACGCCCCAGATAGCTTTTGCAACGGAATCCCAGATAGACGCCCTGGCCGCTAAACTGGGGATAGATCCCCTCGCCCTTCGCTTGAAGAATTGTCTGAGGCCCGGTTCCATTACCGCGACCGGACAAGTCCTGGGGGAGAGCATCGGTATCGAAGAAACGCTGCGGGCCGTTCAGGAGAAATGGGAGGAGATTAAAGGGAGGTACCCGCTGGGACGACAGGGGGACCTGGCCTATGGCGTCGGAATAGCTTCCATGTGGTACGGAATCGGGAATACCGCCTTGAGCAATCCCTCCCACGTAAGACTGGAGCTGGAGCCCGACGGAAAGATCCACCTCTATACCAGTGCCGCAGACATCGGTCAGGGCTCAAGCACGGTCCTTCTTCAAATCTTAGCCGAGGAGATGGAGGTTCCTATGGATCAACTCCGTCTGACGACGGCGGATACTTTGACGACCCCCGACTCTGGGAAGACCTCCGCGAGCCGCCACGTCTTTATCACAGGAAACGCTATCCTGGACGCAGCCGGCCAGTTGAAAGAGGCTCTCCGGAAGCGCGGTGCGGAGCTCCTGGGATGTGCGCCGGAGGATTTGGCCGTGGGCAATGGCCGGATCTACTCCCGGAGTCGGGATAAATCCGCCTCCTTCGCGCAGGTTGCGGGTTACCTTCGGGATACCCGATCGCCGACCTTTTTTATGGGCTACTTCGATCCCAGAACGTCTCCTTTAAACGAGCTCGGCCAGGGGGCCCCTTACCAAACCTACGGGTTTGGAACCCATCTGGCCCACGTTCAAGTCAATACTCGCACCGGCGAAGTTAAAGTCCTCCAGTTTATCGCCGCCCATGACGTGGGCAAGGCGATCAATCCCAAAGGGGTCGAAGGGCAGATCGAAGGGGGCGTGGTTATGGGATTGGGATTTGCCCTCACCGAAAAGTTTGTTCCGGAGAAGACGCATAACTTCTCGACGTATTTGATCCCTACGTTTGAAGAAACCCCGGAAATTTACCCGATCATCGTGGAGAGCCCGGAGCTGGCAGGTCCTTTTGGCGCGAAAGGGGTCGGGGAGCTGGCCATGATCGGCACGGCTCCCGCCATTACCAATGCCATCCATAACGCAGTGGGGATCCGGATTTATAGTCTTCCGGCAACTCCCGAGAAAATTTTTAACGCTTTAAGAAATGAGAGATAAGACTACGGGATTTTTCAGAAAGATCCTGTAAACCTTATCCGTATTCTTTTTGATACCCGAAGAAAACGTCGTCACCTGCAAATGCTGCCCCGTTTTCTGCCGGATCCGGCCCGGTCAGAAGGGAGCCTGCCAGCGGTACGAAAATTACCACGGGGAGGTCCGTCGGACGACCCCCCTGGTCCGTTACGACCAGGTGAAAGATATTGCTGCGGCCCCCGGACCCGGGTCTGGAGACCCTGGACCCTATCCAGAGATTACGGGCATTGGCTCGGGAACGACGTATCCGGATTATAAACGGGCCCCTTTTATCGTCCAGTATGAAGAGGAAGGAGTAGAGGTCGTCACGGTCGTATCGGAAGTGCCGCTGAGTTACTGCGGCATGGAAATCAAAATAGATACCGATGAGTATCTGGGGGAGGAGTGCGCCAAGGTCTACAGCGAAGGGGTTCAGGTGGGGTTCGTAGCCCAGGAACAGTATGGATCGAAGATGCTCAGCCTCGGGGGAATCAACCTGATCAAGGAGAAAAAATCCGGATTGAAAACCGTTCTTCTCATGGAAGCTATTGCCAACCGAGAAACGGTGGAAGTTCAGGTGGAAAAGGGCGCCCATATGGAATTCAAGGTAGGAGAAGCCCCCCTTATAAACGGAAAGCGCGTCGAGAAGATGCGGGTGGGATGCGGGAGTGCGGCCATGGCTTTGTTCGCCCACCCCTTCCGAGAAGCCGCCGATGAGGTGATCGTCATTGACTCGGATTTAACGGCCATCTATACCGAGCACCCGGTGGGTAAGGATTTGGCTCCGGGATTCTCCGGGGTCCACCTCAAATTCCGCCGGAGTTCTCTGGGTCGGTACTTTGGCGATGATGGAGAGGGTTGGGGGGGAACTTCCATCCAAAATCCTTTAGATATCATCAGCCACATCGAGGACCTTCAAAATAAGGAAGGGATGACGGTTTTGATCACCGAAGCGACCGGGGAGCGCAGCGCTTTATTTCAAATCCAAAGGGGGAAGCTGGTCGAAATTCCGTGGACTCCCCAAGCCCTCCGGGCGGTTCAGCTCATCCGGGAAAATTGTGAGCCTTCCCGGGTATCGGCCCTCTTTATCGGAGGCGCCGGCGGAAGCGCCCGGGTCGGCGTCGCTTCGAAACCCTTAAAGTTTACCCAGGCGGTTCACCAGGGCAAAGTCAAAATGACCTCCGGAGGCGCCCCGGTATTTATCTATCCGGGCGGAGGAATCACCTATGCGGTGGATGTAGAAAAAATCATGAAAGGCTCCTTTGGCTGGATTCCAACCCCGGCCATCGTGGCCCCTATCGAATACACCATGTCCCTGGATCTATACCTGGAGCTGGGAGGATTTGCAGATTCTATGGTTCCTTTGAAGGACCTGAGAGATCCGGTGGTTTTTTGCCAGAAGCCTTAACCCTGTTTTCACCACAAAGGCACCGAGATCCTCAAGCGGCAACCTCGCAGGAACGCCGATTCAATCTGTGTTCCTCGGAGGTGATAACTCCGGATCTTCCGTGTCTCTGTGGCCCATAGTCCCTCTGAAAGAGTTCCGTCTTATAAAAGAAGGCCAGGCCTCCATCCAGTACGGGCCCATGTTTTTAGTGGTAACGGTTCAGGATATCAACGGACCCAGCACCCGGCTGGCGCTAGAGGGGGCTAAAAAGGGAACCCAGGTATTCGATCAAGTCGCCCGGTACAAGGCCCTGGTCTTCAGGAATATCTGCGAGATTCAAGAAAATCCCGACTACCCGGACGTCGTGAATCACATGATCCGTTCGGTACGAAAACTGGAAGATCCCACGTTTACACCGATGGCCGCCGTTGCCGGGGCTATTGCGGATAAAGTGGCCGATTTCCTCGTGGAACAGGGGGGCCGGAAAGTGCTGGTCGATAACGGAGGAGATATCGCCATCCGCTTGCGAAACGGACAGAGCACCGTGGTTGGGATCCGGACGGCGTTGGCTTCCAGCCGGATAACTTACAAAGTCCCCCTTTCCGAACAAGACCAGATCGGTGGGGTGGCCACCAGCGGGCGGGGGGGGCACAGCTTCACCAAGGGAATTGCGACAGCCGCCACCGCGTTTGCGGAAAATGCCGGCTACGCCGATGCGGCGGCAACGTTCATCGGAAATGCAACCAACGTCGAAGATCCTGCCATCGAACGCCGTCTGGCGGAACAGATAAACCCCCTGACGGATATCCCGGGCCATCTCGTTACCTATAAGGTGGGAGCCCTCCCCAGAGAGAAAAAGTTTGAGGCCCTGTCGAAGGGACTCGAAGCGGCCAGAATGCTGATTTCCAGAGGAGTTATCCGAGATGCGCTGGTTGCCATCGGTGAAGAGGTCCTGATGACGGGACCCTTGCGGGGGCAGATTATTCTCTGCTAACGCCGAGGACATAGGAGAAGGAAACGACCTGGACTAGGGAGGATTGCACTATGAAAATTAGAAAACTCGTGACCCTCACCGAGGAAATCCTGAGCGAGTCAGGAAAAGAGGTGGTAAAACCTGTTAAGAGATCTGCGGCCCTGGCCGTCATAGAAAATCCCTTCGCAGGGAGATATGTGGAAGATTTGACCGAGCTTATCGAGATGGGAGCTGAGCTGGGAGGTATACTGGGAAAGAAGGCCGTGGAGGCATTGGGAGTCCCTCCAGAGAAGGTGGAGAGTTACGGCAAAGCCGCCGTGGTAGGAGTCTTCGGAGAGCTGGAACATGCGGCCGCCATCCTTCATCCAAAGTTTGGAGATCCCTTCCGGCAGCAGGTGGGCGGGGGGAAGGCAATTATCCCATCTACAAAAAAAGTTGGGGCGCCCGGTACGCCTATCGACATCCCCCTTCACTACAAAGATGCCGCCTTCGTCCGGTCCCATTTCGACGCCATGGAGGTGCGGGTTGCAGACTCCCCCCGACCTACGGAAATTCTGGTGGCCCTGGCCGTTACGAACGGGGGAAGACCCCATCCCCGCATTGGGGGCCTAAAGAAAGAAGACGCTAAAAAAGAGGACGGACTACGGTAAGAACGGAGGGAATAAACGCATGGAAGACTTTGTGGGTCGATTTATCGGATTTCTATGCCTCGTCGAGATGCTGCTTTTCCTGCCCCCTTTTGCGTGGGGACAGGTTAGCCAGAGTCGCCCCGCTGCGGGGGTACAGAGGCCGAAATTTGTGCCGGGGGAGATTATCCTTAAGCTGAAGGAAGAGGCCCGAATTTCGAAGCAGAAATTGATCGAACAGCCCTCGGATACGGGCTTGAGAACTCTGGATTTTCTCAACACCAAGTATAACGTCCGATCTATCGAACCCGTTTTTAAGAAAAGGGCCGAGGAGTTTAAGGCCCTGGCCGAAGATCCCTTTTCAAACGTTTTAAAATTGGAGATCGATAAGGATAAAGACGTCGAAGCGGCTGCAAGGGAATATGCCCGCCTCGAAGAGGCGGAGTATGCGGAGCCTAATTACCTTTATTTTATTTCAGGCATCCCCAACGACGCCTTTTTCTCCCTCCAATACGGGCTTCAGACGGTCGACAAGAACGGGATCGATGCGGTCGAAGCCTGGGATCTCGAGAGGGGGAGTTCCAGCGTGATCCTTGGGATCGTGGATTCCGGGGTGGATGATCAGCATGAAGACTTACAGGGTAAGGTGATCAAAGGGTTTAATTTTGTCGACAATAATGGGGATCCCAGGGATGACAACGGACACGGAACCCATGTCAGCGGCATCGCCGGAGCGATTGGAAACAATCAAAAGGGCATTGCCGGCGTTTGCTGGAAGTGTAAAATTTTAGCGGTTAAATCCGTCGATGCTTCAGGTTCCGGGACCAATGCCTGGATCGCTAACGGGATTACCTATGCGGCGGATCATGGGGCCCGGGTCATTAATTTGAGCTTAGGTGGCGCCGGCCCGTCGAAGACCATGGAGTTGGCCATTAACGATGCCTATCGTCGCAATGTGGTCATCGTGGCGGCCAGTGGAAACGATAACGCGGACGGGGTGGAATACCCGGCGGCGTTCCCCAACGTTATTGCCGTTGGCGCCACCAATGCCCAAGGTGAGAAGGCGGCCTTTTCCAATTACGGAAGTCCTCTCAGCGTGGTCGCTCCTGGACAGGCGATCTATAGTTGCCTTCCTAATAACCGATATCAAGCCTGGAGCGGGACGTCCATGGCAACCCCCCACGTCGCCGGTCTTGCCGGCTTGATCCTTTCGAAAAACCCCTCCCTCTCCAGTGCAGAAGTCCAATCCCTCTTGACTTCCTCCGCCGATGATCTGGGCGCCCCGGGGAAGGATCCCTTCTTTGGCTTCGGACGGATTAACGCCTTTAAAGCCCTGACCTCATCCACCGGCCCCGGAGGTTCGCTCCCTCCAGCTCCCCCTACGACCCCTCCCTCAGGTGGAACTTCCCGTGGACTTTGTGGCTCGCTGTCCCGGGCCCTGGGAGGGGCATCGTTTTTGATAGTTCTCCGGAGATTCCGGAAGGATCGAAAAATCTAAAGCCCCTTTCCCGGAGAGCAACAACTTCGCGATCCATACCCCAGAAATCCCCATCATTCCCAAAGAGATAAGCTGCGGGGGGGTTAGACCCAGGGGGAGTTTTTCTTCGAGAGGCCGGTAAAAATCTACTCCCAACCGAACGAGGGAGGACAAAAATAAGTAGCTCAGAAAGGCGAGGCCTGGCGGGGAAGGGCGCAAGGCCCCGCGCTCATACCTTCCAAGGGGAAGTCTCCACAGGAGGGGGAGGAGAAGAAGATTTGCGCCCGCTTCATAAAGCTGGATGGGATGCCGCACCACCCCTCCTATCGGGAGGCCCCACGGGACCGTCGTCGCAATTCCCGAATCACAACCGTTCATCAAACACCCCACGCGCATAATGGGTAAGGCGAGGGCCAGTCCGGGCGCCATTACGTCGCCCACTTTCCAGGGATTCAGTCCGCGCCGGCGCGCGATATAGAGACCTGCGAGGCCCGAAGCGAGCAGCCCCCCCTGGAAAGATAGCCCCCCCCCTTCCAGGGTTAAGATCTCGATGGGATAGAGGCGATAGTAGGGCCAGTATAAAAGAACGAAGAGCGCCCGGGCCCCCAGCATGGCGGCCAAAAACCCCCAGATGGTCACATCCAGGACCGCTTCCCGGGGAACGGATAATCTATCCGCGCACCGAAGCGCAAGCCATAATCCGGCAAGGCCCGCGAGAAAAATTAAAACGGTCTGGGTATATAACTCCAGACCTCCTATTTTAACCAGAACGGGATACATAATTCTATTTAATCCTCATCTATTATTATTTACGAATTCGGCGCTTGACCAGGGTTCGAAGCGGCACCATAACGCCGGCCAGGAAGATCAGGTTGGCTCCCGTGGAATATGCCGTAGTACTGCTCAAAAACGGGCCGAAGCAGGCCGAGATTCCCCGCGAGCCCGAGGGAGGAGGAAACGGCTGTCCAGAGGCGATCCTTTGCCATAAAGCGGCTCCTTCCCCGGCTAAAGGAGCTCCTTCGGTGATGTAAAGGACGACATTCTGGATGGCCGAAGAGGAAAACCCCTCCTCGTTGCCGATTTGAATGGCATGCTCCAGCCGGGTGTCATGGCTAATCACGTTGAGGTAGAGGGTATTTTGCGTAGGAACCGGGCCCGCACTGGTAAGCCGATAAGCCCGGACCAGTTGGGTATAACTCGGGGTGTTGGCGGGAACCAGGAAAGAAATCGCCTCGCCGACAACCACCCTGGGGAACTGAGGATCTTGAGGCTCTAAAATATCCCCCGGATTGAGGGCCACCTCGCGGGTTACGAAGGTTTGATTGGACGCAAGGAAGGTGACCAACAGGGCCTCTGTGGTGGTGGGAGGAGTGATCGGTTGCGCCGCCGTGGAGAGTTCGGGGAAAGCCGCTTCCCAGATGGCCTGGGCTCCAGGAGATAGGGTCGTTATCCTCTGAAAGAGAAAGAGCAGGACCTCCTGGACGTCCAGATAAAGAGATCCCAACTTCTGTCCCGTCCGGATCAATTGCTCTGCATCGTATTCATGGTCGATCACCTTACGGTAAATAAGAGCTGGGACTGTAGGAGCTGTAGGAACCCGGGGGGTTGGAACGATGGCGCGCGTCGAAGGCTGCCCCTGGGGTTGTCCTTGAATTTGGGGTTGCGATTGAAACGTAGAACCCCCTAGAATCGATTCATCCAATAAATACACGGTCACCTCTAAGCGGGTCTTTCGGCCACGGGGGGATAACTTAAATCGAACGTCCTCTCCGATGAGCAAATCAAAACTTTTTACAATATCATCTAGAAGGATAGTGTCTAAAGCGAGATCTAAGACCTCCACGTTATCCAGCCTGACCCGATCTCCCGTCTCTAAAACAAAGGATTGCTCTTGGGATTCTGGATTGAACACAAACAGTTGAGCGTGATCATCCCCCTTATGCCATTCCAGGTGCCAATCTATGACGGCCTGAGCCTCGGTGGGAAGGAAAAATATCCCCATGAGGAGGCCGATCAGGCCAGGATAAAAATAACGACGCGCTCCCACAGCGACCTTCATCGAAAACAGCTCATAAGACCTCACGTGGCAAGACTTCATGCTCTTTCTCCTTTATTCTAAAGGGGTTAGTAAGGGATAAGCGGAACCGTAATTATTATGCCAAGTTAAGGCGCTACCATAACAGTGAAAGGCTTTAAAGTCAAGTAAAAATTCATTCAAAATTAAGAAGATGAACGGGATGAGCGGGCAGGGGCCTCAATTTTTGCAGGACCTCCTTCAATAAAACTCTTGACAAGGTCCTTGGTTTTTGTTAGTTATAACGCATTGACTTAAGAAAGAAGGATTTAGACAAAAAGTTCTTACAGGGAGAATCTATGGCGGAAGTAAAAGAGAAATTCCTAAAGCACGAAGAGGTAGTGGAAGAATCCGATGAAATCGATCTGATAGACTATGTGAACGTACTATGGAAGTGGAAGGGTCTTATTATAGGGGGAACTATTCTTTGCATGGTTGCCGCAGCGGTAATAAGCCTGACGATGCCCAACGTTTATCGAGCCACTTCTCTACTGCTCGTCTCGGATCCAAAGTTTGAACGGACCGACTTCGCCAGACTTCCTTCTATCGATACCTATGTGGCGATGATCAAGAGTCAGGCTATAGCCAGAAAAGTCCTGGAAGAGCTTGGCCTGAATAAACCGCCCTATCAGATTGCCCTGGAAAGTTTAATCAACGGCATGGTATCCGTCGCCCCCATCCGGGGAACTACCCTCATCCGGATTGATGTAGAATACACGGATCCTGAAAAAGCTCGAGATATAGCCAATGCTGTGGCCGCTTCAGCTTCAGAATTAAATAAGGCCCTCAATGAAGATGAAGCTGTTAGATCCAGGGATTTTCTCAAAGCCCAGCTAGATGAGATAAGTCTTACGCTATCTAAAGCGGAACAGGAGCTATTGGCTTTTAAAGAGACCTCTGAAATTGCTGTGCTAAAAAAAGAGATCGACATCCTCTTGAAGGAGAAGGAAACGATCGAGCAGGGATTTACCGGAGAGGGAAAGGTAGGGACCCAGGCGGGGCTTCTGGAAATAGATCGAGCGATAGAGGAAAAAAATATCGTGATAGATACCTTGACGAAGAAACTGGGCAGTGAGAAGAAAATCCTCGAGCTTTCTCGATCCATATCCAATGACTCTGTGATGCAGGATATCGTCAAAGAAACTTCGAACCTCCCCACTTCTACGTTATTGGGGCTCCAAATAAAAAACGAGCAGGTGAACCCTCTCTACATGGAGTTGGAGCCCGAGCTAGTTAAGACCCATTACAGTCTGGAGAGTTTGAAGGCCAGGAAAGTGGCTCTGATCAAAGACCTGGAGAGTACAGAAAAGCGGTTGATAGATTTACAAAAGGAGTTGGCTCAAAGGGAAATGAAGTTGGAGAATTTGACCAGAGCTTACGAATTGACGAAGGAAATCCATAAATCTTTAAAGCAGAAGTTTGAGGAGGCTCGACTTCTGGTCGCTGCCAAGACCCAGGAGTTAAAAATCGTGGACCCGGCTATAACCCCTAAATCTCCTATTAAGCCCAATAGAAAAGCGAACGTGTTCATCGCAGGGGCAGCGGGATTCATGAGCCTGATTTTGCTTGCTTTTGTCCTGGAATACACCTTCCGTTATAAAACCGATAGGTCGATCAAATCCCATCTAAATTAGCGAGGGGTGGGGCGTGCGGTTGTCGGTTGATTAAAAAATTTCCAGGCACCCCCCCTCCATAGCGAATCATTCATGAGGCAATCTATGACGAAAGAAAGGACGGAGGACCCATGACCGGGGATTGGCCAGAGAGTAGAGAGTTTTGGAGAAACAAGCGCGTTATTGTGACGGGCGGCGCCGGGTTTTTGGGTTCCTTTGTGGTGGATAAGCTCCAGAAACGCGGAGCGGCGGAGGTCTTTGTTCCGCGGAGTAAAGATTACGACCTGCGGAATCTGGAGGCGATCCGACGCCTGCTCACAGAGGCTCACCCCGATATCGTTATCCATCTGGCAGCGCGGGTAGGAGGTATCGGGGCTAACCGGGCTCATCCTGCGGAGTTCTTTTACGACAACCTGATGATGGGCGTGCCCTTGTTCCATGAATCCTGGCGGTTCGGCGTGGAGAAGTTCGTGGCTATCGGCACCGTCTGCGCCTATCCGAAGTATACGCCGGTGCCCTTTAGAGAGGAGGACCTCTGGAACGGCTACCCTGAGGAGACGAACGCCCCTTA
>Ga0073934_10011119_pt1 | contig 10989 bp, 7 predicted proteins | sample LarsenN4metaG_FD_76834 | JGI IMG/M metagenome (GOLD analysis project Ga0073934, IMG submission 76834) | Hot spring sediment bacterial and archeal communities from British Columbia, Canada, to study Microbial Dark Matter (Phase II) - Larsen... ...
TCTCTGGATCGATTGTGAAGCTGACGAAATGGACGTCCGGCAGATCCTTGGCCCATTCATCCTGGAGCCGCCGCATCTGGGAACTCATGCGCGGACACGGACCCTGGCAGGTTGTAAAAATGAAGGCAGCAAGCCAGATCTTGCCGGTGAGAGAACTTCCGGCAAATGCGCTGCCGTCTTGTTGTGTGAGCCGAAAATCAGGTACGGAACCCAGGTCAGGCAGCCCGGAGGAGAGGACACAGGCCTGCGTGAACATTAGAGCGACGGTGGAAACCGCCAGGGCGGGTTTCATCGGGCAGAGCTAACTCCAGAGCGCGCGGCTGTCGAGCACCAGCGCGAGGTATAGCAAGGGCAAGTAGACTACCGAGGCGCGCAGCACTGCACGAGCCTGGGGTAGCGTCCGGTCATGGGCGATACGCGCCGCGAAGCGCAGGAAAAAGCCCGCAAGCACGAGAGCCGCTCCCAAATACCAGACGCCTGTCATTTGGAAAAACGTCGGCAACAGGCTTACGGGCACGAGTAGCAGCGCAAATCCAAGAATCTGGCGCGATGTGGAGACCCCGTCCGGTTCCACCACGGGAAGCATCTGAATTCCGGCGCGGGCGTAATCGTCACGGTACAACCAGGCGATAGCGTAAAAGTGCGGGAACTGCCACAGGAAGATGATCGCGAAGAGGATCCAGGCTTCCGCTCCTAACGCTCCGCGGGCAGCGGCAAAGCCGATAAGCGGTGGCATTGCTCCCGGGAAAGCACCAACCGTGGTTGAAAGCCAGGTTCGCCGCTTCAGCGGTGTATACAAGCAGAGATACGAAGCTACAGTCAGAAAGCCGATCAATGCAGTCAACGCATTCACGGCGAGGACCAGCTCGATCGACCCGACGCAAATCAGGATCAGCCCAAAGAGGAATGCGGAACGGGGCGAAACCTGCCCCGCAGGAATCGGACGCCGGGACGTACGGTTCATTCTGGCATCGGCGTCCCGCTCCATCCATTGGTTCAGAGTGGCTGTACCAGAAGCCAGCAACGCCGTTCCGATCAGGCAGTTCAACAGGATCCAGGCGTTGAAGGAACGGCCGGCGGCGCCGAAATAGAAACCGATCGCCGTGCTCATCAGAATGAGCCAGGTGATGCGAGGTTTCGTTAAAGCGATAAATTGATTCATACAGAACGCCCCGAGGGAGCAAAGGAGCCTGGAGCGCCCGCGCCGGCTTCACCTCTGACGGTGATAACGTGTCTCAGAACCTGCATCGAAAGCGCCGTCGTGGCGCCCAGCACTAACGCGCCGAGTGCCACGTGAGCCACTGTGGTTCCGACCATCCACGACCCCAAGTTCGGACTGGTGTCGGACAGCACCCGGGCCAAGTAGGCGCCAATACCGAGAATCAACTGTGCACTGGTGAGCACCAGGACCACGATCGACCAGCGGCGTAGCGGGCGATGTTGTTCAAACTGGGTCAGTGCGAAGACGCCCAACATCATCACCGCGATCATCACGCCGAAAGCCCACACAACGTGGGGCACGATCCCGAACGCCTTGTGCCGGTAAGCTGCTCCGAGAGCGATTTGGGCCAGAACCGAGAGGGGCGCCATCACGGCCAAGGAGCGCAAAGACGGGGTGCCGCGATCCTCTACAATCTGAGGACCTTTCCGCCACTCGGGCGAGGTAAACACCGCCATCGCCACAGTCAGTGAAAAGAACGCCTGGGCCAGACAGGCATGGCCGATACTGACCGCTTTCGGAAGTAGAAACAGCACCGTCAGCCCACCGAGAACACCCTGGAGGATGACAGCCACAACGGCGGCTAACCCCAACATTTTCATCCAGCGCCTGTCTTCGACTACGAATAGCCACACAGCCAGGACGACGGTCAGAAACCCGACCGCAGTCGCTATCATTCGGTGGCCATGCTCGTAGAACACGCCTCCGGTCATTTCCGGCATTACTTTGCCGTACGAAAGCGGCCAGTCGGGGACGGACAAACCGGCGCCTTTGCTGACGACGGTAGCGCCTGCTACGACCAGAAACAGCGTAGCAGCCGCCAGGAGAACAGAGAATCGGTGCAGGCCTAGCCTGTTCATGGATTTATCTCGGAAAATTCCCAGGATGGGCGCGCTGCGCCCTTGAGATTATTCTACCCTCACAAGAATTTTTCCGCACTCACAAAAATGGATGCACCTGGTCCCTAAAGGGGCTCCCGGGGTTGTAGCGAGTTCGACGGTGTGGCAGATCCAAACGAAAAGGGCGGGCCTGAGCCCGCCCCTGACGCCAGCTTGCAGTTCTAGAACACGATACGTGCTTGAACCTGCAGGAAGCGGTTTGTGGCTGAGGATTGAGAAGTTACCTGACCGAAGGTCGAGTTCACGGGGTTCAAGTCTGGACCGTTGAACTGCGAGCGGTTCTGAAGGTTTAGCGCGTCCAGACGAAGCTGCAGGTTAATGCCCTCCTTAAGCGTGATGTTCTTTTGCAGGTTGGCGTTCCACTGGTTGGTCATGTCGGCGCGCAGGCCCTCGATCCGGTTCGGGAAGACGCGCGCCTGGAAACTGGTCGGGGTTGCGGCGGTGCGCTTCTCAAAGCCCTGTGTGCAGGGCTGGCCGGCTGGTACTTCGATATCGTTGGAGTTGATCTTGCGGCCAGGCAGAACGCATCCCTGGGTGTTGAACCAACTGTCCAGAGTCTTGTTCTGCACGTTGGAGATGTTGTTGATGTCGCCGTAGTAGAAGACATTGCCCCAGTCGAGCAATCCACCCGGCTGATACTCGTACGTCACGCCGAGCTGCCAGCCGCCGGCAATCTTCTCGAGGACGCCGCTCTTCAGCATAGACTTGCCTTTGCCGAAGGGCAGTTCGTAGATCATGGTTCCGACGATGCGGTGCGGCCGGCCGTCGTTGGAGAGGCGCCAGGTTGGCTCAGCGTCGAACTCGTTCCGGAACCAGTCCTTTTCACGGATCCACAGGTTCGTGTAACCGAAATAGAACTGAAAGCCTCGCGAGAATCGCTTGTTCGCCGAGATTTCAAACGAGTGCGACTTTACCCTCCCCACCGGGGAGCGCCGGAACAGCAGGTTGTTGCTGATCTGCGGATACTGCCGTAACAACCGGTTCACGGCAATGGTCCGTGCGGTGAAAAACCCGTTTGAAGCCATGTCGGCATAGACCAACGGATTCGACGTCCGCAGCGATTCGAAATTGCCGATGTAGAACGGATTGGGGACCTGCCGGTTGAGGGTCGATGCCAGGGCGTCGTTCCGAACATTCGAGGTGTTCCAGTAGTTCCCAGGCAAACCGTTCATCGGCTGATCGATATTGACGCGATCCGACCAGCTCCCGACATAGGCTGCGTCGATCATAAGGGAGGACGTGAGCTCGCGCTGCACGCCGAAACGAAGGCGCTGTTGCCGGGCTCGCTTCATGTGAGCGCCAAAATGATCGAAGCCGCGGCCGGCTACGGCCATCGCGCCGAGCGCATTTCGGGTCGGCTCATCGTAACGGCCGAGACCGCCCGCGCGGACCGGGAACGGATCCGTAATCGGAGGCTTTCCGTTTAAGGGGTCGCCAATCAGCCATGTCACGCCAGCATCGTTGGTTATGTTCGCATTCGTCGTGCGGCTGAAGTTGGTTTGGTCCAGGCTCTCGTTCATTACGTTCAGCGTGTCGTAGAACATGCCATAACCCGCGCGCAGAACGGTCTTGCTGTTCAGCGTATAGGCGGCGGCGAGACGCGGCATGAACATCCATTCCGACGGCCATACGCGGCGGCTTGCCCCATTGACGCCCGGGTAAATAGAGCCGCCCAGAACGCGGAAGTTGGAAGCCGACAGTTCCGGCACCGGGTTAGCGGCATACGCGGCCTGCGCCAGCTGCGTAATCGCCAAAGTAACGGTAGGATCGAACCCCCCGATTACGCGGTCGAAGCGCTCTGTCGGTCCCGATTCCTGCTCAATGCGGAAACCCAGGTTCAGAGACAGTTTCGAGCTGACCCGATAATTATCTTGCACATAAAATCCCCATGCCGGGTTATGCAGGGCGTAGCTGTCCGCGCGTGTAATGGACATGCCGTTCGGGAAGCCGAGTACAAACGAAGCCCACTGGTGGCCCAGATCGCCGGCTGGGTTGACCACGTTGTCGCTGGTGTTGCGAGTGTAAGTATTACGGAAGCTGAAGTTGCCCGAGGTGTTGCCGCCTCCGCCGCCGGTGCGGAAGTAGTGCCGGTTCTCGACGCCCCCGCGAACTGTATGCTGGCCCTTAACGTAAGTGATGTCGGTTTTGTAGGAATGCACCCGATAGCGCGTGTAGACGGGCACGCCGCCGCGGCCGATGTCCTGATAGGCGTTATCGAAATCGATAAAGGGAAGAATTCCCTGGCCTGGAGCGAACTGATCGATGTAGGACGGGAAGCCCACGCTCGAGGCCGTGTACTGCAACGGCACCGTAATCTTGTCGCCCTCGCGGAACTGATTTACCGACGCGGCGAAGTCGAAGATCAGGCTCGGACTCGCGGTCCAGACCCAGTCTGCGGTTGCGCCGATGTTGGTGCGGTTCAGACCGTTGGTGTGAAGTCCGCGTGCGGATTCGTACGTCCAATCGCCCCGGTCTTCAATAAAGTCGTTCAAGCTCCAACGGAAAAATGTGCGGTGCCGGTCGTTGATGTTGTAGTCGACGCGATTCTGGTAAGCCTTATAGTCCCAGTTGTAGGGAGTGCCCACTGCCACGTAGTTGTTACGATGCTCAGCATTGGCCCCCGGGTTATTCGGAACCGGAAGGAGCTTGATGTAGGCGTCATAGGCTGGATTGAGAAAGCGGCTGCGCGCAACAATGTTGCCCGGAATCGGATCGCGCACCCATGTTCCAGGACGCGCCGGATTCACGCGCACCGTGAGCGGATCGTACAACTGGTAGCGGACCGCATCGGCGCGCAGCAGTTCCGTAAAGTCGCCCTGACGCTGCAGCATCGTCGGAATTGTGCGGTTGATCGAATTTGGATCCTCGGTCTTGATGTCCTGCCGCTTGGCGTAGCTAAAGAAGAAGAACAGCTTGTTGCGGCCGTCGAAGACTTTCGGGATAAAGACAGGTCCACCCACGGTGCCGGTATACAGGTTGGCTCGGCCTGAAGGCTGCTTATCCTGACTGCGCAATTCATTGGCGCGCGCGGTGTTGCCCGCCGCTTCTGCCGCTGCGATGTTGCGATAGTAAAGCTGCTTCACAAAGAACGGAGAACCGTTCCAGCGGCGTTGCCAGTGCTGCCAACTGCCCGTACCGTGCAGCGCATTCGTGCCCGACTTGGAAATCATCGACACCGCTGCGCCGGTGGTTTGCGCAATGGAGGCGTCGAAGTTCCCGGTTTCTACCTTGAACTCAGCGACCGTGTCTGCCAGCGGCACATAACCGGTACGGCGACTGTTGGCGTTCAGCGGCGTCCCATCCATCTGCCATGAGTTGCCGCCGACATTGCCGTTGACGTTGTAATCGGAGGCCCCTACGTTGGAGTGCAGCCCGAGTTCGTTGTTCACGCCGCCAAACTGAACGCCCGTAGTCTGCTTAACCAGCAACAACACCGAGTTGCCTTGAATGGGCAAGTCCATGATGGATCTAGTGTCCAGAACGCGGCCGCTGCTGACCGAGCCGGTCTCAAGCAGCGGCGCCTCGGCGGTAATCGACACCGTGTCGGACACTGCGCCGATTTCGAGTTGCACGCTGATCTCGAGATTAGTGCTCACGGGAAGCGCCACGTTCGACCGGACAGTCTTCTTAAAACCCGTGGATTCTACGTTCACTTCGTAGGCGCCTGGTAGCAGCAGGTTTGCCTCGTAGTAGCCACTGGAATTTGTTGTGCGGCGCACCACTGTCCCGGTGTCTTTATTGATGACGGTTACATTAGCTCCAACGACCACAGCGCCTTGCGGGTCCGTAACGGTCCCGAAAATGACGCTGCGCGTTTCCTGGCCCGCGGCGATCACACACGCGAGCACAGCAAGAATGAGAAAACGCAGTCTTACCATGATTTTCCCCTTGTACTGGCAGGTCGACACTAACACGGGCGCACAATCACGACCCAACGCGCTGCGCGCTCGACAAGCCTCCAACCAAAGCAATCTGCGCAGATTATATCGCTTCGCAATGGCGGAGGAAAGAGTCTGATTTTCTCCTATCTACCGGCATTAAGATTAAACTTGATTCATGAAGGCAGCCGTGCTTATCATGAAGAATCTTCAACCAAGCGGGTTGAAACGAGGGATGCAAGTTCTTTGGAAAGCACCGCGGCAGGGGGACCACACAGATGAAGAAGATCATACGAGGGATCCACAAGTTTCACGACGAGGTATTCCCGCGTTACCAAGGTCTGTTTCACGACTTGGCGGATGGGCAGCACCCACGCGCTCTGTTCGTAACGTGTGCGGATTCGCGCGTGCTCCCAAGTTTGTTCACGCAAACCGAACCGGGCGAGCTTTTTCTTTGCCGCAACGCCGGCAACATGATTCCGCCCCACGGAACCCAGTCGGGCGGCGTCACGGCGACAATCGAATATGCCGTAATGGCGCTGAAAGTGCCGCATGTTGTCGTTTGTGGACACAGCGACTGCGGCGCGATGCGCGCCCTGCTCCACCCGGAAAAGACCGAGGGGATGCCGAACGTGCAAGCGTGGCTGAATCACGGCGAACTGGCCCGCCAAATCGTGGCCGAGATGCACCCAGACTTATCGGAAGCCGAGAAAGTCGACTTGTTGATCAAGGAAAACGTGGTGGCGCAGTTGGATCACTTGAAGACCCATCCGCCGGTTGCGACCGGACTGCGCAGAGGGACTCTTCAAGTTCACGGTTGGGTCTATCACATCGCAAGCGGAGAGATGGAGGCTTGGGACCAGGAGAAGCGCGTTTTCCGCCCAATTGAGGAGCTGTACCAACCGCTCATCGAGGAGCCGGATGGCGCGCCGGCCATGGCGATGTCGGTGGACAGCACCATCGTGGACTAGCTGTCTAGCAGAATCTGCCAAGTCTGCCAATCCGCCTGGTGGACGGCGCCGGCTCGCTGATAGAACCGAATCCCCAAGTGGTTGTTTGCCAAGGTGACCCACTCAACGCGGCAGCAACCTCGACGTTTCGCCTCGCTGACGACGGCATCGAAAAGCGCGCGGCCGACCCCCAAACTGCGTGCCTCCGGAAGTACGAACAGGTCCTCCAGAAACAGCTTCGGGCGCCCCAAGAAGCTGGAGTAGGTCTCATAGAACAACGCGAGTCCGGCCGGTTGTCCATCGTGGTCCGCGAGCAGCGCGCTCAAGCGTGGGGTTTCGCCAAACAAGTCCGCCGTGACACGTGCCGCGGCGGCGTCATCGGGGGGCTGGAGGTTCTCGTATACTGCCAATCCGCGCAAGAGAGCGACCACCGCGTCAGCGTCTTGCCGCACGGCTGGGCGGACGGCGATTTTCGGTTGCTCAGGGGATTGAGACAAGGCGCAAGCCTGCAGCCGCAATGGTAGCCCGGTCGAGGAAGCAGCGTCCATCCAGAATCAGCGGCGTTCGCATCGTCTGGCGGATAGCCGCCCAATCCAACGCTGAGTACTGCGGCCACTCAGTGACGAGGACGACAGCGTCGGCCTTCTCACAGGCTGCTTCCGGCGATTCGCAGCATTCGACGTCAAGCGTAGGATTGTCTAGGACGAATCGCTCACATGCCACGGGATCGTGCGCTTTCACGATCGAGCCGTGCTGCAACAGACGCCGGGCGATATCGAGGGCGGGCGCTTCGCGCAAGTCATCGGTGTTGGGCTTGAACGCCAGGCCTAACAAAGCGATTGTTCTTCCCTTCAGAATCTTCAACTCGCCAAGCAGCCGTTCCACGACGCGCAGGCGCTGCCGCTGATTGATGTCGCGCGCCGCGGCGACAATCGGCATCGCCAGCCCGTACTCGCCCGCGGTTGCGATGAGAGCTGACGTGTCCTTGCCGAAGCACGACCCACCCCAACCGATCCCAGCCTGGAGGAAACGGGATCCGATACGCGCATCCAGGCCGATACCGCGAGCCACTTCCCGCACGTCCGCTCCCACGCGCTCGGCAAGGTTGCCGATTTCATTGATAAAGCTGATTTTTGTCGCCAGAAACGCGTTTGCCGCATACTTCACGAGTTCGGCCGAAGCGATATCCGTCGACACCAGGGGTACCTGTCCGAAACCTTCCGGCCGGGGCAGAAACGCAGGCGGGGAAAACGTCTGCTCGATCAAAGGCTGGTACAACCGTTTCAGGGAATCGAGCGCCTTCGGGTTGTCAGTCCCGATGACGACGCGGTCGGGATACAGGCTGTCGAACAATGCCGAGCCTTCGCGCAGGAATTCCGGATTCGAGGCGACGGCAAAACGCTTGTCGGCTTTTTGTCCATGCTTCTTTTCGTACGATGAGCGGATCAGCGACTCGACCCAATTGCCGCTTCCGATGGGCACGGTGGACTTGTTCACCACCACGCAAAACTCGCTGTCCAGGCACTCGCCAATGCAGTGGCTCGCTGCGCGCAAATACTGCAGGTCGGGGCTCCCATCCGCCATCGGGGGCGTTCCCACGGCAATGAAGACCACATCGGCGCCTGGTATCGCCTCCCCATAAGAGGTTGTAAAGCGCAGCCTGGACTTGGACTCCTCGATCAGCTCGGCCAAGCCTGGCTCATAGATCGGCACTTTGCCTTCGCGCAGCGCGAAAACCTTGGCTTCGTTGATGTCAAGGCACGTAACCTGGTGCCCAAGATAGGCGAGGCAAGCGCCTGTGGTTAAGCCTACATACCCTGTTCCTAAGATGGTTGCTCGCACCGATTTCCTCCATAAGGATAACAGCCGGAGGCGCTACTCAGCCTGAACTCAGATCGTGTTTTGCTGCGCTGGCGTGACCCGTCCACAGATTGATCAGGAGCAACACGGCGCCGACAGTTATTGCGCTGTCCGCGGCGTTGAATACCGGGAAATGTAGCCCCTTGTAGTGGAAGTCCAGAAAGTCGGTGACGCTGCCGTGGATCACACGATCATACAGATTGCCAATGGCGCCACCCAGCACAAATGCGAGCCCGAGGCGCAAAGTCCAGTGCTCGCCCGCGATATGCCGCGTATGCTGCCACAGCAGTGTGCTGATAAAGCCCAGAACCAGCAGCGAGAAGACGATGAGCAGTGACCCGGCGGCTGGATTGTCAGTATCCGAAAACAGCCCGAACGCGATACCTGGGTTTTTCGTGTGTACGATCTGAAAGAAGCCGGGGATTACCGGGTAGATCTCCCAGAAAGCGACACGCGTCTCGATAAGCCACTTGGTGCAACGGTCCAGGGCGAAGATCCCGAGCGCTGTGGCGAACGGCCATATGCGCGGGTGCATCGTCACGCTACCAACGATTCCTTGACCGCTTCGGCGCAGGCGGCGCAGGCGGTGGGAAATTCAGGATCGGAGCCCACATCGAAAGTGTACTTCCAACAGCGCTCACACTTTTCACCTTGCGCCCGTTCCACGTGCACAACCAGTTCTGCCTCCACCGTTTGTTGCAGGTCTACCTGCGAGACGATGAACAAACGCTCCAATTCGTTGCGGTAGCGGCTGAGCAACGGGTAGTAATCGCCACCCGCCTCAATCCGCACGCGCGCTTCGAGCGGGGCGCCAATCACCTTTTCCTGGCGCGCGGATTCAAGGTTCTTGAGCACCGCTTCGCGCACCTCCATCAGTTTGTTCCAGGGCTCGAACGAAGCCGCAGCAGGCAATCCGGCCGCGACTTCATCCGGACTCGGGAACTCGGCCAGGTGCACGCTTTCGGGCGCCCCGTCCGGTTTCCTGAGATAGCCCCAGATTTCGTCCATCGTGAAGGACAGAATTGGAGCAGCCAAACGCACCAGCGCGTAGGTGATGCGGTAAAGGGCGGTTTGAGCGCTACGCCGCGCCTGTGACCGCGCGCCGCTCGTGTACAGCCGGTCTTTCAGGACATCGAAGTATATCGAGCTCAGGTCCGTGATGGCGAAGTTGTACAGCGCCTGATACACGCGGTGGAACGCAAATTCACGATAGAAGGCGCGGCAACGCTCTATCAGGTCCGCCGTGCGGGTCAGGATCCACTGATCGATTTCGAGCATCTCACCGGGCGGAACCACGTCCGTCAGCGGATCGAACCCGTTCAGATTCCCGAGCGCATAACGGAATGTGTTCCGGATCTTGCGGTAAGCCTCGGTCAGCCGGGTGAGGATCAGATCCGAGAGGCGAACGTCCTCGGTGAACTCAACCGACGCCACCCACAACCGGAGTACGTCGGCGCCGTGTTGCTTCACGATCGTCTGCGGCTCAATCGTATTGCCCAGCGACTTCGACATCGCCCGGCCTTCGGCGTCCAGAGTCCAGCCGTGGGTTGCGCAACTGCGATACGGAGAGCCGCCTTTGACACTGACGCCCAGCAGCAGAGACGAATGAAACCACCCGCGATACTGGTCGCCGCCCTCCATGTACAGATCGCTTGGCCAGGGCAGGTGATTGCCCTCGGTCAGGACCGCCAGGTGGCTTGCGCCGGAATCGAACCAGACGTCGAGAATATCGGTTTCCTTGCGAAACTCGGCCCCGCCGCAGCGCGAACATGTAGCGTCTTCGCCAATGAGTTCACGCGCGCTGCGCTCGTACCACACATCGGCAGTGTGTTCGGCGAACAGCTTTACCACCCTATCGAGGTACTTGCGATCGGTCAGCGGTTCGTGACAACTTTCGCAGTAAAAAACGGTTATCGGAACGCCCCAGACACGTTGCCGTGAAATACACCAGTCGGGACGGGTTGCGATCATATTGGAAATACGCTCTTCGCCCCATTCCGGGTGCCAGTCGACGCCTTTGATCGCTTCCAGGGCATTCTGCCGCAGGTTATTGCGGTCCATGCCGATGAACCACTGCTCGGTCGCGCGGAAGATGGTTGGGTTGTGGCAGCGCCAGCAATGCGGATAGCTGTGATGGAGCGTTTTCAACCCCAACAAGGCGTTCCGTTCGCGCAGGATTCCCA
>Ga0073934_10011120_pt1 | contig 10989 bp, 6 predicted proteins | sample LarsenN4metaG_FD_76834 | JGI IMG/M metagenome (GOLD analysis project Ga0073934, IMG submission 76834) | Hot spring sediment bacterial and archeal communities from British Columbia, Canada, to study Microbial Dark Matter (Phase II) - Larsen... ...
CGCAGGTCGCGTGCTTCGACACGTCCTTCCACTCCACGAATCCCGAGCTCGCCCAGCGGTTCGCGCTGCCCGGCGACCTGCACGATGCCGGCGTGCGGCGCTACGGCTTCCACGGGCTCTCCTACGAGTACATCGCGTCGGTGCTGCCCGAGGTCGCGCCCGAGCTCGCGCGCGGGCGCGCCATCGTCGCGCACCTCGGCAGCGGCGCGAGCCTGTGCGCCCTGCGCGCGGGGCGCAGCGTCGACAGCACCCTCGGCTTCACCGCCCTCGACGGGCTCTGCATGGGCACGCGGCCGGGCAGCCTCGATCCCGGCGTCGTGCTCCACCTCTTCCAGGGGCTCGGGCTCTCCGCGAAGGAGGTGGAGAACGTGCTCTACAAGAAGTCGGGCCTCCTCGGCATCTCGGGGACCAGCAACGACATGCGCGACCTCCTCGCGAGCGGCGCCCCCGAAGCGAAGCTCGCCGTCGACTACTTCGTCTACCGCGCCGCCAAGGAGATCGGCGCCCTCGCGGCCGTGCTCGGCGGGGTCGACGGAATCGTCTTCACGGCGGGGATCGGCGAGAACGCGCCGGCGATCCGCGCGCGCATCGCCGAGGCGTCGGCCTGGCTCGGTCTCGAGCTCGACGCCGACGCGAACGCGCGCGGCGGCCCGCGCATCTCCCGGGCGGGGAGCCGCGTCTCGGCGTGGGTGATCCCGACGAACGAGGAGCTGATGATCGCCCGGCACACCGGCGCGCTGCTCGGCATCCCCGGCCCCTGGGCCTGATCGAAACCGGAAGGAAAGGAGCGCACATGAGCGCGAAGCAGGCGGCTCCCGCCGCGAACGACACGGGACCCGCACCCTGGGAAGGGTTTCGCACCGGCCTCTGGCAGAAGACGGTCGACGTCCGCGACTTCATCCAGCAGAACTACACGCCGTACCACGGAGACGAGTCGTTCCTCGCGCCCGCGACGAAGCGCACGCTCGAGCTCTGGGACCGGCTCCAGAAGCTCTTCGTCGAGGAGCGGAAGAAGGGCGTGCTCGACGTCTCGCAGATCCCGAGCTCGATCACGGCCCACGCGCCGGGCTACATCGACCGCGAGAACGAGATCATCGTCGGGCTCCAGACCGACGCGCCGCTGAAGCGCGCGATCATGCCGAACGGGGGCTGGCGCATGGTCGCCACCGCCCTCGAGGCCTACGGCTACGAGCCGGACCCGCACGTCGCGCTCGCGTTCACGAAGTATCGCAAGACGCACAACGACGCGGTCTTCGACGCCTACACCGCGGACATCCGGCGCTGCCGCAGCTCCCACGTCCTGACCGGCCTCCCCGACGCCTACGGCCGCGGCCGCATCATCGGCGACTACCGGCGCGTCGCCCTCTACGGCGTGGACCGGCTGATCGCCCGCAAGCGCGAGGAGAAGAGCGCCCTCGACGCCGCCATGTCGACGGACGAGATCATCCGCGACCGCGAGGAGCTCGCCGAGCAGATCCGGGCCCTGGCCGAGCTGAAGCAGATGGCCGAGAGCTACGGCTTCGACCTCTCCCGCCCGGCGCGCAGCGCGAAGGAGGCCGTGCAGTGGCTTTACTTCGGCTACCTGGCCGGGGTGAAGGAGCAGAACGGCGCGGCGATGTCGCTGGGCCGCGTTTCCACCTTCCTCGACGTGTACTTCGAGCGCGACCTCGCGGCGGGCGAGCTGACCGAGGAGCAGGCCCAGGAGATCGTCGACGACTTCGTGATCAAGCTGCGGATCGTGCGTTTCCTCCGCACGCCCGAGTACGACGAGCTCTTCGCGGGCGATCCCACGTGGGTGACCGAGTCGATCGGCGGCATCGGCGACGACGGCCGCTCCCTGGTCACGAAGACGAGCTTCCGACTGCTCCAGACCCTCTACAAACTCGGCCCCGCGCCGGAGCCGAACCTCACGATCTGGTACTCGCCACGCCTGCCCGACGCCTTCCGCCGCTTCAGCGCGAAGGTGGCGATCGACACCAGCTCGGTCCAGTTCGAGAGCGACGAGATCATGCGCCGCGCCTGGGGCGACGACGGCGCCATCGCGTGCTGCGTGTCGCCAATGCTGATGGGCAAGCAGATGCAGTTCTTCGGGGCCCGGGCCAACCTGGCGAAGTGCCTGCTCTACGCCATCAACGGCGGGCGCGACGAGGTGAGCGGCGAGCAGGTGGCGCCGGCCTTCGAGCCGGTGCAGGGGGACCTGCTCGATTTCGACGACGTGCTGGGGCGGTTCGAGCGCACGATGGAGTGGCTGGCCGGCGTGTACGTGAACGCCATGAACGTCATCCACTACATGCACGACAAGTACGCGTACGAGCGCATCGAGATGGCTCTCCACGACTACGCGCCCCTGCGCACCATGGCCTTCGGCATGGCCGGCATGTCCGTGGTGGCGGACAGCCTGTCTGCGATCAAGCACGCCAGGGTGCGGCCCGTGCGCGATGCGACGGGGCTCGTCACGGAGTACGAGACCGAGGGCGAGTTCCCGGTGTTCGGGAACAACGACAACCGGGTGGATCAGCTCGCCGCGTGGGTGGTGAGCACCTTCATGGCGAAGCTGCGCAAGTTTCCGACCTACCGGAACGCGCTGCACACGCAGTCGATCCTCACCATCACCTCGAACGTGGTGTACGGGAAGGCCACGGGCAGCACCCCCGATGGGCGCAAGCGCGGCGAGCCCTTCGCTCCGGGCGCCAACCCGATGCACGGGCGCGACAGCCACGGCATCCATGCGGCGGCCGCCTCGGTGGCCAAGATCCCGTACCGCGACGCCGCGGACGGCATCTCGCTGACCGCGACGCTCGTGCCGGGCGGCCTCGGGCGCGTGGAGGAGGACCGCATCACGAACCTCACCGGCATGCTCGATGCGTTCTTCGGGGCGACCGGGTACCACATGAACGTGAACGTGCTGAACCGCGACACGCTGCTCGACGCCATGGACCATCCCGAGAAGTATCCGAACCTCACGATCCGGGTGTCGGGCTACGCGGTGAACTTCGTGCGACTGACGCGCGAGCAGCAGATGGACGTCATCAACCGCACCTTCCACGGCGGAGGCCGGCATGCCTGACGAGACCGTCACCCCGGCCCCGGCGCTCGGGGCGAAGAGCCCCTTCGAGCTGCGGGTCGATCTCGGGAAGGGCGTCCCGGAGACGGACGTCCGCTCCGCCCTCAAGACGGGAGAGATGGGCTTCCTGCACTCCTTCACCACCGGCTCGGCGGTGGACGGACCGGGCATGCGCGTCGTGGCGTGGACCACGGGCTGCATGTGGCGCTGCCTCTACTGCCACAATCCCGACACCTGGACCCTGACGAACGGCGTGCCCGTCAGCGTGGCGCAGGCGGCCGAGGAGCTGCGCAAGTACCGCACGGGCCTCGGGGTGATGCACGGCGGGTTCACCCTGAGCGGCGGCGAGCCCCTGATGCAGCACCGCTTCGCCGCGCGTCTGTTCGCCGCGACGAAGGAGATGGGCATCCACACCTGCCTCGACACCAACGGCTACTACGGCGAGCACCTGAGCGACGCGGAGCTCGAGACCGTCGACCTCGTGCTGCTCGACCTCAAGGCCTGGGACGCGGAGCGGCACGAGCGCCTCACGGGCGCCGACAACGGCCCCACCCTCGCCTTCGCGCGCCGTCTCGCCGAGCGCCGCCGCCCGGTGTGGGTGCGCTACGTCCTGGTGCCGGGCCTCACCGACGACCGCGAGGAGATCGCGCAGATCGCGCGCTTCGCGGCGGGCCTCGGCAACGTGGAGCGGGTGGACGTGCTGCCCTTCCACCAGATGGGCCGCTTCAAGTACGAGCGCCTCGGCATCCCGTACCAGCTCGGGGACGTGGAGCCGCCGTCCCAGGAGCTCGTCGAGGGGACTTGCGAGGCCTTCCGCGCCGCGGGGCTGAAGGCGTACTGACGCGCCCGCGCGCGTCTTATCGAGGAGAGCCCGCGCCCTCGGAGAGCGCCTCGGCCAGGACGCGCTCCGGCGTCCGCCGGCACGCGCTCGCGAGGGGCGCGAGGTCGCGCGCCACCGGGACGGCGAAGCCGGGCGCTCCGGACGGCGCGCGCGCCTTCGCGAAGCCCTCGTTCCACGCCACCACCTGCGCGCGCAGGCCGGGCGACAGCGCGGCCCACTCGCGGCACGTCAGCACGAGGGGATGCACGTCGCCCGGTCCGCCCGGGTAGCGCTGCGACCAGACCTCCACGAGCGTGCGCTCGGGGGCGGCGGCGCAGGCCTCGAGCACGCCGGAGAGGCTGCGACCCACGGCGGTGTCGCCGCGCCGGTCCGTCGGTCCCCAGCGCGCACCCTTCAGCAGCCCGTCGAGCCAGAGCGCGACGCGCGTGCGCTCGGCGTCGCCGAGGCGCAGCAGCTCCGCGCAGCGGATCGCCGTGGGGTCGACGACGCGCACGGGCTCGGCGGCAGCGGCGGGCTCGGCGGGAGCCAGGACGCAGAGGGTCAGCGCGAGCGTCGCGAGGAGCGGCCCGCGCCTCAGGGGGTCCACGGCAGCGGGCCCCACTGGGCGTCGGGGAGGCCCCAGCCGCCGCCGAGGGCGCGGTAGAGCTGGACGAGCGTGACCCGCCGGGCCAGGTCGACCCGCGCGAGGGTCAGCTCCGCGGGGAAGAGCTGCTGCTGGGCATCGAGGACTTCGACGTAGTCGGAGAGGCCGCCCCGGTAGCGCACGAGGGCGAGCCGCACCGACTCCTGGTAGGCCGCGACCGCGCGCGCCTGGTCGGTGCGCACGAGGGCGAGCTTCTCCCGCGCCACGAGCGTGTTCGACACCTCCTGGAAGGCGACCAGCACGCTTCGCTCGTACGCCGCGAGGGCTTCTTCGTAGGCGGCCTTCGAGAAGCGCCAGCGGTAGAACAGGTTCCCGCCCTGGAAGAGGGGCCCGCTCACCACCGCCGCGAGGGACCACACGCCGGCGCCGGCCGTCGCGAGCTGCGAGAGCTCGAGGCTCTGGCCGCCGTAGAAGGAGGTGAGACCGATGCGCGGGAAGAAGTCGGCGATCGACTCGCCGATGCTCGCGTTGGTCGCGACCAGCGCCTCCTCGGCCGCCACGAGATCGGGGCGCCGCTCGAGCAGCGTGGACGGCACGCCCGGGGGCACGGCCGGCGGATCGTACTGGGCCTCGAGCGCCGCGCCGCGCGGGATCGGCCCGGGATTGCGGCCGAGCAGCACGCACAGCTCGTTCTCCTTGGCGACGATCTGGCTCTCGAGATCGGGGATCTGCGCCTCGGTCTGGGCCAGCGCGGCCTCGGCGCGCTGCACCTCGAGCTTCGACGCGACGCCGCCCTCGAACTGCCGCATGAAGAGATCCCGGGTCTCCCGGAAGGACTCCGCCGTGCGCCGTGCGATCTCGAGCTCGAGGTCGAGCTCGCGCAGCTCGAAGTAGGCCTGCGCCACGGACGACACGAGCGTGAGGAGCACGCCCCGGCGCGTGGCTTCCTGGGCGTAGAGCGCTGCCTGGGCTGCCTCGGTGGCGCGCCGGATGCGGCCCCACACGTCGAGCTCCCAGGCCATGCCCACGGTGGCCGAGAGGAAGTTCCCGGTGCGGGAGCGCCCCGGCGTCGCCGTCGTGTACTCCGACACCCGGGCGCGCTCGGCGGACCCGTCGTAGCCGAGCTGCGGGAAGAGCTCCGAGCGCGCGATCCCGGTCTGGGCGCGCGCCTGCTCGACGCGGGCGGTCGCGATGCGCAGGTCGGGGTTGGCCCGGATCGCCTCGATCACGAGCTCCTGCAGCACGGGATCCTGGAACACGTCCCACCAGGCGAGGTCGGCCAGCGACTCGGCCTGAGAGGGATCGATCGCGCCACGGTGGCCGTCGGGCGACACGAGATCGGGTCGCGCGTAGTTCGGGCCGATCGCGCAGCCGGCGGCGAGCGTGGCGAGAGCGAGCGCTGCGGCGGCCCGCAGCCGGGAGGACGCCCGCAGCTTCACTTTCCGCCTCCGGCCGAGGGCGTCGGGAGCGGCGCGGCCGAGGGAGGCGGCATCGGGGTGGGCGCCGCCCCCACCGCCTGGCGCCGCGCCTTGCGGCGCTGGATCAGCACGAACAGGACCGGAAACAGGAAGATCCCGATCAGCGTCGCCACCAGCATGCCCATGATCACCACCGTGCCGAGCTGCTGGCGGGACACCGCGCCGGCCCCGGAGGCGCGCCACAGCGGCACGCAGCCCAGGACGAAGGCGAAGCTCGTCATGAGGATCGGGCGCAGGCGCAGGCGCGCGCCGTCGAGGGCCGACTCCACGATGCCGCGCCCCTTCTCCAGCTCGAGCTTCGCGAACTCGACGATCAGGATCGCGTTCTTCGCGGCGAGACCGATCAGCATGACGAGGCCGATCTGGCCGAAGACGTTGAGGTCGAAGTCCCTCATCAGGAGGCCGAGGAAGGCGCCGAACACCGCGAGGGGCGTGCCGAGGAGCACGCTGAACGGGAGCGACCAGCTCTCGTACTGGGCGGCGAGGATCAGGAACACCATCAGCACCGCGAGCACGAACACCGCCCCGCCGCCGGTCGACCGCTTTTCCTGGAAGCTCATGGCGTTCCAGGCGATGCCCATCTCGGGCGGGAGGGTCTGGGCGGCCACCTCCTCGATGGCGGCCATGGCCTGGCCCGAGCTGTAGCCGGGCGCCGGGGAGCCCGTGACCTCGGCGGCGCGGTAGAGGTTGAAGCGCGTCGTGAACTCCGGCCCGCGCACGTCGCTGGCCGCGACGATCGTCGAGAGCGGCACCATGTCGCCGTCGTCGTTGCGGATGTAGAACGCGCCGATGTCCTCGGCCTTGCGCCTGTACTCGGGCTCCGCCTGGAGGAACACCTTCCACTGGCGCCCGAAGCGGTTGAAGTCGTTCACGTAGGCGCCGCCCATGAACGCCTGCAGCATGGTGTAGACGCTCTTCAGGTCGACGCCCAGCTTCAGCGCCTTGTCGCGATCGACGTCCGCGTAGACCTGCGGGACGGAGGCGCGGAACGGGCTGAACACGCCCTGCAGCTCGGGCCGTTGACGCGCCGCCTCGAGGAAGGCGGCGAGGTTCTTCTCGAGGAACTCGACGGGGGCGCCGCTGCGGTCCTGGAGCATGACCGAGAAGCCGCCGCCCGTGCCGATGCCCTGGATCGGCGGCGGCAGGAACGCGAACACCTGCGCGCCGGGGATGCCCTGGAACTTCTTGTTGAGCGTGGCGAGGACGGCCTTGAAGTCGGTCTCCTCCGTCGTGCGCTCGTGCCAGGGATCGAGCGACACGAAGAAGAAGGCGTTGTAGGTGGCCGAGCTCTGGGAGATCAGGCTGTAGCCGGCGACCGTGTTGAAGGGGCCGACGCCCTCGGTATCCGCGAGGATCGCCTCCACCTCCTTGCACACCGCGTCCGTGCGCTCCATGGAGGCGGCGTCGGGGAGCTGGACGTTGACGAAGAGGTAGCCCTGGTCCTCGTCGGGCACGAAGCCCTTCGGCAGCTTCGACCCGAGCAGGCCTGCGCCGGCGGTGACGATCGCGAGGAAGAGCATGGTGCGCGCGGCCTTCCGCACGCAGATCCCCGTGAAGCCCACGTAGCGCTGCGTGGCGGCGTCGAAGCCGCGGTTGAAGGCCGCGAAGAAGCGCCCGAGCGGGCCGCGCGCCTGGCCGCCGGGCTTGAGCAGCAGCGACGCGAGGGCGGGCGAGAGGGTGAGGGCGTTGATCGCGGAGATGATCATCGACACGGCGATCGTGAGCGCGAACTGCTGGTACATGCGCCCGGTGATCCCGGGCACGAACGCGACGGGCACGAACACCGCGGTCAGCACGAGGGCGATCGCGATGACGGGGCCCGACACCTCCTGCATCGCCTTCACGGTGGCGTCCCGTGGCGTCATGCCCTGCTCGATGTGGTGCTGCACCGCCTCCACGACGACGATGGCGTCGTCCACCACGAGGCCGATCGCGAGCACGAGGCCGAACAGGGACAGCGTGTTGATCGAGAACCCCATCAGCGGGAACAGCATGAAGGCGCCGACCAGGGAGACCGGCACCGTGAGCAGCGGGATCAGGGTGGCGCGCCAGTTCTGCAGGAAGATGAAGACCACGAGGATCACCAGCACCATGGCTTCCACGAGCGTGTGCTGGATCTCGACGATGCCCTCGCTCACGGCGAGGGTGGTGTCGAGGGAGGTGAGGTAGTCGAGGTCGGCGGGGAAGCGGCCCTTCGCCTCCTCCATCGTGCGCTTCAGCCCGTCCGCCACCTCGAGCGCGTTCGAGCCGGGGATCTGGTAGGTGGCGATGATGGCGGCGGGCTTGCCGTTCAGGCGGCCCCGCTGGTTGTAGTTGAGCGCGCCGAGCTCGATGCGCGCGACGTCCTCGAGGCGGATCTGCGCGCCGCTCGGGTCCGAGCGCACCACCACCTTGCCGAACTCCTCGGCGGTGACGAGGCGGCCCTGCGCGCGCACGCTGTAGGTGAACTCCTGGCCCGGTGGGGCGGGCTCGCCGCCGATCTTGCCGGAGGGGTTCACGGCGTTCTGCTTCTGCACGGCGTCGACGAGGTCGGGCACGGTGAGCCCGAGGCGCGCGAGCTGGTCGGGCTTCACCCAGATCCGCATCGCGTAGTCGCTGGTGCCGAAGATCACCACGTCGCCCACGCCGGGAACGCGCTTCAGGGCGTCGACGATGTTGATGTTCGCGTAGTTGCCGAGGAACTTGTCGTCGTAGGTGCCGTTCGGCGAGTAGAGCGAGAACAGCAGCAGCGGGCTCGAGGTCGACTTCTTGACCGTGACGCCGAAGTTCCGCACGTCCGCCGGCAGGCTCGCGTCGGCCTGGTTCACCCGGTTCTGGACCAGCACGTTGTCCATGTCGATGTTCGTCTCCACCTCGAAGGAGACGCGCAAGGTCATGGTGCCGTCGTTCGCGTTGACCGATCGCAGGTAGATCATGTAGTCGACGCCGTTCACCTGCTGCTCGATCGGCGTCGCGACCGACTGCTCGATGGTGACGGCGTCGGCGCCGGTGTAGGTGGCGCTGACCTGGATCTCGGGCGGGACGATGTCGGGGTACTGGGCGATCGGGAGGCGGGTCATGGCGACCACGCCGAGCAGCACGGTCACGATCGAGATCACGATGGCGACGATGGGGCGGCGGACGAAGAAGTAGTCGCCCTCGACGGGCGCGTGGCCGCCGCCGTGGCCGGGATCGTGCTCCGCGCTCAACCGCGTCCGCTCTCTTCCCGGGACGGCTCGGCGGGCGCGCCGCCGGGCGCCGCCGCGGTTCGCGGCGCCACCTGCACGCCGTCGCGCACCTTCTGGATGCCCTCCACCACGACGCGCTCGCCGGGCTGCAGGCCCTTCTGCACGACCCATCCGCTCTCGTACCGCGGCCCCATCTCGACCACGCGCATCGACACCTTGTCGTCGGGCCCGACCACGGCGATCTGGTACGTGCCCTGGATCTCGGCCACCGCCCGCTGCGGCACCACGAGGGCCCCCTTGATCTCGTCCGTGACGACCCGCACCCGCGCGTAGAGCCCCGGGCGCAGCACCTGGTCGGGATTCGGGAACTCGCCGCGCGCCAGGATCGTGCCGGTCTTCGGATCGACGCCGAGGCCGGCGGGCACGCCGCGGCCCCGGTGGGGCCACACGCTGCCGTCCGTGAGGACCAGCTCGAGGCCGCCGCTGTCGCCGCGGAACTGCTTCTCCTGCACGGCGAGGCGGAAGCGGTCCGCGAACTTCAGGTACTCGCGCTCGCTCACCGGGAACGCGACGCGAATGGGGTCGACCTGGGAGACGCGCGTCAGCGGATCGCGATCGGCCGGCGCGACGAGGTCGCCCACCTGGGCGTTCGCGACGCCGGCGATGCCCGAGATCGGGGAGCGCACGTCCGTGAACTCGAGGTTGATGCGCGCGGCCTCCACCGCCGCGCGCGACGCCTCGACCGCGGCGCGGCCCGCGTCGCGCGCCTGGAGCGCGTTGTCGAGCTCCTGGCGGCTCACCGCGCCTTCGGCGACCAGGGGCGTGTAGCGGGCGACGTCGAGCTCGGACTTGCCGAGGGATGCCTCGGCCCGGGCCAGCTCGCCGCGCGCCTGGTCGTAGGCCGCGCGATAGGGCCGCGGATCGATCTGGAACAGCAGATCGCCCTCGGCGACGACGGTGCCCTCGAGGTACTTGCGCGCGAGGATGATCCCGGTGACCTGCGCGCGGATCTCGGCGTCGACCTGTCCTTCCGTCGTGCCGAGCCACTCCGACACCACCGGGACGTCGCGCTGCTCGACGGGCGCCACCACCACGTCGACCGGCGGCGGGGCCGGCGGCTCGCCCGGCCCGCACGCGGCGAGGAGTACGAGGGCGAGCGTGAATCCCAGGCGCGCCTGCATCGATCCCCCGTCGGCCGCGCCGAGACGGGCCGACCGCAGTCTGCCATGCGACTCGAATCCCGTCACCGGCGACGCTCCCCATGCTAGAGGGCCGGTCGTCCCCTGGCGCGACCCCCGTCGCCTGGGCGACCCTCCGCCGGCCATGAACCTGCGCTGCGGCATCGTCGGCCTCCCCAACGTCGGCAAGAGCACCCTCTTCAACGCCCTCACGGCGGCGGGGATCGCGGCCGAGAACTACCCCTTCTGCACGATCGAGCCCAACTCGGGCATCGTGCCGGTGCCCGACCCCCGCCTCGCGGTCCTCGACGGCATCGTGCGCTCCCAGCGGGTCGTTCCGGCCACCGTGGAGTTCGTGGACATCGCCGGCCTGGTGCGGGGCGCCTCCCAGGGGGAGGGGCTCGGGAATCAGTTCCTGGCGCACATCCGCGAGGTGGCGGCCGTGCTCCACGTGGTGCGCTGCTTCGAGGACCCGAACGTGGTCCACGTGGACGGCGCGCCGGACCCCGTCCGTGACGTCGAGACGATCGAGACCGAGCTCGGCCTCGCGGACCTCGACACGATCCAGCGGCGCCTCGAGCGCACCCAGCGCACGGCGAAGAGCGGCGCCAAGGAGGCGAAGGAGGAGGTCGCGCTCCTCGAGCCGCTGCTCGCGCACCTCGGCGAGGGCCGCCCCGC
>Ga0073934_10011121_pt1 | contig 10988 bp, 9 predicted proteins | sample LarsenN4metaG_FD_76834 | JGI IMG/M metagenome (GOLD analysis project Ga0073934, IMG submission 76834) | Hot spring sediment bacterial and archeal communities from British Columbia, Canada, to study Microbial Dark Matter (Phase II) - Larsen... ...
AGGTCGAGCAGCGACTGGAAGAACGCCGCGGCCGCGACCACGATCGCGAAGAGACCGAACACGTCCGGGCCGAGCTCGCGGGCGACGACGAGCGTCCCGAGGAACCCGAAGACGACCGACACGTACGTCCCGGCCGCCGTGGCCGCCCGGCGCCAGGCAGTCGATCGGCGGCCTCCGGTCAAAGGGCGAGAAAGGAAGCGAGCGCGAGGTCGGCGTGCACCGTTTCGTAGGCCGCCCGGGCGGCAATCCCGTTCGGACGGCCAGTATAGTGGCGGCCCTCGTGGGCTCTCTCGTTCCGAGCCTGGACGATGCGGGCCATGCACGCACGCTCTGGCGCACGTGGTCACCGGGAGCCGTCCTGCTCACGGCAGCGGTCCCGATCGTCTTCCTGCACGTTCGCTACCAGCCGACCGTCGAGTTCGCGTGGGGCTCGACCGACGTGGGCGTCCAGCTCTCCGACCTCGCCGTCCTCGCCGCGGGCCTCGCCGGTGTCGTCGCCGGTCTCCGGCTCGGCTTCGCGCCCCTGCGCCCCGCCGCCCCGCTGTGGGCGGCCTCTGGCCTGGTCGTCGTCGTCATCCTCGCCGGCACGGTCCACCCCGAGCTCGGCGACGAGACCTACCCGTTCGTGACGAACCTCGTCACAGCAGCCAAGTTCGCCGAGTATCTGCTCCTCGCCGTCGCCGTGCCGCTGCTTCTGCGCACGAAGCGCGACCTCGGCCTGTTCTGCGCCGGCGTCGTCTGCTGGAGCGTCGCCGCGAGCGCGTGGGGCGTGCTCCAGTTTCTCGGCGCGATCAGCGAGTTCGAGGGGAAGCGGCCGGGTCAGCGCGAGCCGTCGTTCCTGGGCGTCCACGACTTCGCCGCGCTCTCGGCCGCGTCGCTCGCCCTGGCGCTCGCGGTGATCGCGCTCGGGGCGGCCGTGCCTCGCCGCCGGACGTTCGTGCGAGCGGCCGCGGCCGCCGGCGTCGTCGGCGTGATCCTCTCGGGGGCGATCGCCGGCGCGATCGGCGTCGGCCTCGCCGCGGCGGCCGCGCTCCTCGTCGGGCGATGGCGCCGGACACTGACCCGCGGCGGCGTCTCGACGATCGCCCTGTTGACCGCCGTCGCGATCGCCGGCGTCCTGCTGATGCGTGCGGGGTCGATCTCCGACTTCGCGCGCTTCCTCGGCGTCGGCGAGCGGCGGGACGACCGGCAGGTCGAGACGTACGTCCAGCGCACGCTGCTGGCCTACATCGGCTTCGAGATCTTCCTGGACAACCCGGTGATCGGCGTCGGCTGGCAGGGATCGTCCGAGGTGGACAACTACGGGCCGTACCTGGACGACGCGCGCCGGCGGTTCCCGGACACGCCGATGATCGCGTTCCCGTCGCCCGCGCACCCGTGGGGCGTGCAGAACGCGTACGTGCAGGCGCTCGCCGATCTGGGCGTGGTCGGCTTCGGGGCGTTGGTCTTCCTTCTGGCGATCGTTCTCGTCCACGGGATCCCGGCGGCGCGCCGAGGGCCGCCCGCCGCGTCGCTCGCAGCGCTCGTCGGCGTCGGCTGGCTGCTCGCCGCGGCGGGGGTCTGGAACGGGCTCGGCCTCGTCGCCGGCATCCCGCTCGACGCGCTCACGTGGCTCGCCGTCGGCCTCGTCGCCCTCGGGCTGGCCGCCACCAGGGGCGTCGCCCTGGAGGACGCATGAGCGCAGGCGACTGGCCCGGCGAGGGCCGGCGGTCGGTGCCGCTCTCCTCGCCGACCTACGCGGTGCGCGCGCCGCTCGCGCGGTGGCTGCGGGAAGAGGCCGAGGCCGCCGCGCTCACGCTCGGCCGCTACCGGGTGCTCGACGTGGGCTGCGGCGACAAGCCGTACTACCCCTTCTTCGAGCCGCACGCGTCCGAGTACGTCGGCGTCGACGTGGGGAACGTCGCGGCCGAGCTGGAGGGAACGGTCGAGCACCTCCCCGTTCCCGACGGGAGCTTCGACGTCATCCTCTGCACCCAGGTCCTCGAGCACGCGACCGACCCGGCGCGCGCGGTCGCAGAGCTCCATCGCGTCGCCGTGCCCGGAGGGCGCGTACTCGCCTCGACGCACGGCGTGCAGGTCTACCATCCGAATCCCGACGACTTCTGGCGGTGGACGCATGCGGGCCTCGAGAAGCTCTTCAGCGACAACGGCACCTGGGCCTCGGTGACTGTCGCACCGGCCTCCGGCAGCGCCGCCTGCGTCGCGATGGTCGTCTCCGTCTACCTGGACACCGCGCTGCGCAAGGCCAGGCTGGCGCCGCTGGCGCGAGCCGCGGTCTGGGCGCTGAACGGGACGGCGCGCGCGATCGACGGGCGCGTCGAGCGGCTCCGCGAGCCGGGCCCGGGGACCCTCTTCGCCAACTACCACGTCGTCGCCGAGAAGGGCCGGTGACGACGGCCTCCCACGACTGCTGCCCTGCCGGCTCGGCTCTCTCCGGCGGCTCCAATCACCTGATTGTGTTGCAGCGCACGAGCAGGGATGAGGATGGGCGGCGCCGAGGTGACGACCGGTCGATCCGGAATGAAGACCGGTCGATCCGGGGTCAAGATCGTTCGATGCAACACAAGCGATCGGTGGGCCGGCCGTGAGCAGGCGCGTGCTCGTGACGGGCGGGGCGGGCTTCATCGGCTCGAACCTCGTGCGCGCGCTCCTCGAGCGCGGCGACGTCGTGCGCGTGCTCGACAACTTCTCGACGGGCAACCGCGCGAACCTCGCCGACCTGCGCGACGACGTCGAGGTGATCGAGGGCGAGCTGCGAAGCTACGAGCGCGTCCACGCCGCCGTGCGGGGCGTCGAGGTCGTCTTCCACCAGGGCGCGCTCCCCTCGGTGCCGCGCTCCGTGCAGGACCCGCTGACCACGAGCGCGGTCAACGTCGAGGGAACGCTGAACGTGCTCCTCGCCGCGCGCGACGAGGGCGTCCGCCGCGTCGTCTTCGCCTCGTCGTCGTCGGTCTACGGGACCCAGCAGCGCTTCCCGCTGCACGAGTCGGCGCAACCGGATCCGATCTCGCCGTACGGCGTCGCCAAGCTCGCGGCGGAGCGCTTCTGCGTCAGCTTCAGCCGCGTCTACCCGCTGGAGACGATTGCGCTTCGCTACTTCAACGTCTTCGGCCCGCGGCAGGACCCGCAGTCGGAGTACGCCGCCGTGGTGCCGCGCTTCATCGCCGAGGTGGCGGCGGGACGGCCCGTGCCGGTCTACGGAGACGGCGAGCAGTCGCGCGACTTCACGTACGTCGGCAACGTCGTCGGCGCCAACCTGCTCGCCGCCGACGCGGCCGGCACCAACGGCGCCGTGCTGAACATCGCGACGGGCCGGTCGGTGACCGTCAACCAGCTCGCCGACGCGGTGGGCGCCGTCCTCGGCCGGGAGGTCGCGCGGACGCACCTGCCGGCCCGGCCGGGCGAGGTGCAGGCGTCCTGGGCCGACGTCGGCGAGGCGCGGAGCCTGCTCGGCTGGGAGCCGGCGGTCGGGCTCGAGGAAGGGCTCCGGCTCACCGTGGACAGCCTTGGCTCCTCCTGACGCGGTCGCCGGGGCCTCGTCCGGCGACGAGCCCATTCGGGTTCTGCGGGTCATCGCGAGGCTCAACATGGGCGGGCCGGCGCTGCACGTCTCCTACCTGACGTCCGGGCTCGGGCAGCGCGGCTACCGGACGACGCTCGTCGCCGGGAGCCTCTCGCTGGGCGAGGGCTCTATGTCGTACGTGGCCGACCGGCTCGGCGTGCGGGTCGTGACGCTGCCGGAGCTCCACCGAGAGATCGCGCTCTTCCGCGACGTGCGCGCGGTCTTCCGCCTCGCCGCGCTGATCCGGGCCGAGCGGCCCCACATCCTGCACACGCATACGGCGAAGGCGGGTGCGATCGGGCGGCTCGCCGCCGTGTTCGCGGGCCGCGCGCGGCCGCCGATCATCGTCCACACGTTCCATGGCCACGTGCTGCGCGGCTACTTCGGGCCCGTGCGCAGCGGCTTCTTCCGGCTGCTCGAGCGCCTGCTCGCCCGCGTCGCGACGGCGCTCGTGGCCGTCAGCCCCGAGGTTCGCGACGACCTCGTCGCGCTCGGCGTGGCGCAACCGGAGAAGTTCACGGTGATCCGGCTCGGGATCGAGCTCCACGACCGCGTCAGGCCGGGTGAGGACGGACGCGCCGAGATGCGGCGGATGCTCGGCGTTCCGCCGGAGCGGTTCGTGGTCGGTTGGATCGGGCGTATGACGGCAGTGAAGCGGACCAGCGACGTCCTGCTCGCGTTCAAGGCGCTGCGCGACCGCGGGGTGGACGCCTGCCTGTGCATGGTCGGAGACGGACCCGACCGGACCGACGTCGAGGAGCGCGCGCACCTCCTCGGCATCGTCCGTCACTGCTTCTTCCTCGGCTACCAGGACGACGTCGCGCCGTTCTACGCGTCGTTCGACGCGCTGGTCCTGCCGTCCGGGAACGAGGGCACGCCCGTCAGCGCGATCGAGTCGCTCGCGGGGGGCCGCCCGGTCGTCGCCACACGGGTAGGCGGCGTCCCCGACGTCGTCCGCGACGGCGAGGACGGCTTCCTGGTCGACGTCGGCGACGTCGACGGCCTCGCCGACCGCCTGGCGCAGCTCGCCGGGGACCCCGGCCTCCGCGCCCGGATGGGCGAGGCCGGCCGCGACCGGGTGCTGGCGCGCTACTCGGTGGAGCGCCTGCTGGACGACGTCGACCGCCTCTACCGCGACCTGCTGGCGGCCAAGGGCATCGGCAAGCGATAGCTGAGCCCGCTGAGAAGCAGCAGGCCTCGCGTTGCCGGCGTGTTCCTCGCGAAGGAGGCAAGGGCGAGGCGCGCCGGAGCCGCCGCCGGCCGGCGAAGCGAGGCTAGCGCGGGAGCTGGAGGAAAGCGGTGTAGGAGGGCTTCTTCTGGCCGGTGGCGCTGATCAGGCCGGACTGCCAGCCGCCGAGCAGCGACTCGTCCTGGAGCATGAACCAGAGCATCATGTCGATGCGCGGGTTCCGACGGGCGATCGAGAACGCCTCCTTCAGGTAGTGCGCCTGGAGTGCCCAGGAGACTCCGAACGTCCGGTCGGGCGGGTTCGTCTGGTAGCCGTACTCGGTGATCCAGACGCGGCGGTTCGTCCACCGCCGGTTGAGCTCGGAGATGAGCAGGCCGATGTTCGCGAGCGTCACCGCGGTCCCGTTGCCCGGCTTGGTCGCCGGCGTCTCCCGAGGCGCGCCGTAGTACGGGTGGTGGGCGTACGCGTCGAACGTCTTCAGCCCCGCGCCGCTCAGGGCCCGCAGGAACGCGAGCGGCGCCACCGACGGGCGCGGGCTGCGCGGGCTGTTGTTCCCGCGAGGGCTGGTCGCCCCGCACCCCACGCGCTCGCCCTGGAGCAGCGTGCCGTGCACGCCGTCGTACACGGCCTTGCAGATCTTCGCGTAGTCGCGGGCGCTCTGGATCACCCAGCGCCTGCCGACGCGCGCGTACTGGGGCTGGAGGAACACCGGGTTGTTCGGCTCGTTCCAGGCGAGCCAGTAGCGGACCCCGGGGAGGAGCTCGCCGGTGCGGCTCGGGTACGTGCCGCTGTAGCGCGTCGCCGCCGCGTACGCGAATGCCTTCAGATCGTCGAAGCTCGCCGGGATGCGGTTCAGCCCGCGCTCGCTGTTCGCCCAGCCGGGAGTCCCGTAGATCGAGAAGAGCACCTGGATCCGGTGCTGCGACGCGTAGCGGACGACGCGGTCGTAGAGCCGCCAGTCGTAGGCCGGGTCGGCTGGGTCGGCCGCGTCGAACGGCCGCCGCTTGGCGACCCCGAACTTGCCACCCCAGTACAGGCCGACACGCAGCACCTGGACGCGCAACGACTGGAGCATCGGGAAGGTCTCCTCCGGCTCGCCGTAGAGCGTGTGCGCCTCGTCGAAGATGCCGACCAGCATCCCCCGCTTCGCGACGCCCGCAGCAGGCACGGCGAGACCGGCGGTCACCGCGAGGGCGGCCGCCACGACCGCGAGCCGCCTACACACCTACCGTCTCCGGCCTCAGCGTCACCAGCAAGCGGCGCAACCCCTCGGCGAGGGGGACCTCGGGCTCCCAGCCGAGCACCTGCCGTGCGCGCGTGATGTCGGGCTCGCGCACCTGCGGGTCGTCGATCGGCAGCGCTTCGAAGACGATCTCGCTCTTGGAGCCGGTCGCCCCGAGCACCGCGTGCGCGAGCTCGAGGATCGTGTACTCGTCCGGGTTGCCGAGGTTGACGGGCAGATGCTCCTCGCTCGCCGCGAGCAGATGGAGCCCGCGGACGAGGTCGTCGACGTAGCAGAAGCTGCGGGTCTGGGAGCCGTCGCCGAAGACCGTCAGGGGCTCGCCGGCGAGGGCCTGGCGCATGAAGGTGGGGATGGCGCGTCCGTCGTGGGGGCGCATTCGTGGCCCGTACGTGTTGAAGATCCGGGCGATGCTGGTGTCGACGCCCTGCTGGCGGTGGTACGCCATGGTCAGCGCCTCGGCGTAGCGCTTCGCCTCGTCGTAGACGCCGCGCGGCCCGATCGGGTTCACGTTCCCCCAGTACGACTCGGGCTGCGGGTGCACCTGCGGGTCGCCGTACACCTCGCTCGTCGAGGCGAGCAGGAAGCGGGCCCGCTTGAACTTCGCGAGCCCGAGCGCGTTGTGGGTCCCGTAGGAGCCGACCTTGAGGGTGTGCAGCGGCAGGCGCAGGTAGTCGATCGGGCTGGCCGGGCTGGCGAGGTGGAAGACGACGTCGACGGGCTCGGGGATCTCGATCCGCTCGGTCACGTCGTGGTTGACGAAGAGGAAGTCCGCGCCTCGGATCTGCTCGATGTTCTCGAGCGTCGCCGTCTCGAGGTTGTCGATGCAGATCACCCGGTAGCCCTGGGCCAGGAGGTACTCGCAGAGATGAGAGCCGAGGAAGCCGGCCCCACCGGTGACCACGGCGGTGGGCATTGGCCCGACATGCTAGCCAGGCGGTCCGAGGGCACAGGTGACGCTTTACGAACTTCTAACGGCACCCCGGAGGGCCCCCGGAGGGGTGACGCTAGACTCGGGGCGAGCGAGCGATGCCGACGAAGACCTGCCTGTTCGTGCTTTCCGGGCTCGTCGCTGCCGTCTTGGCCGCCTCCTCAGCGAGCGGAGGAGACCGCTGCACGGTGGCCGACACGAGCCCGCACTGGGACGCCGTGTTCGGCCACGTCACCTCGCTCTCCCAGGCGCTCGTCCTGAAGAAGCAGGCGGAGAGCGTCGGCTTCCGCGGCCTGATCCTTCAACAGGACTGGTGCGACGACATCCAGGTCGGCGTCCCCGGCGTCAACACGCCGAAGATGCGGGAGGAGTTCGCGGTCGAGGCGGTCTCGGTCGGCTTCCAGGTCTCGTTCGAGCCTCCCGAGACGCAGAAGCGTCCTCGCGCCGGATTCGTCAAGGCGGTGTTCGGCGTGCGCCCGACGCTGGCGAGGGCGGACGAGCTGCGGCGCAAGATGGCCGAGCTCGGCTGGCGGGAGGGGGCGGACATCGAGCGGCTGAGCATCAACAGGTGGCGGGTCGTCATGTACGGGATCCCGGCGAAGGTGAAGGCGTCGTTCGCCGCCCAGACCCGCAAGGCCGGCTTCAGGGTCACGTTCGTCCGGCGCTGACGAGCCGGGCTCGGCTCACGTCGACGGGCGCGCGATCCACACCTCGACCGGCCCGCGGGGCGTCTCGCGGCGGAGCGCCCGCCGGTAGCGCCGCTCGAGGAAGGCCCGGCCGCGGTCGGCCCACGCGTTCCAGCGCTCGGGAGCCTCCGGGTAGAAGCGGAACGACGAGGTGACGACGATCAGCTGCGGCCTGCGCTCCTCGAGGCAGCGGAGGGCGGCGTCCAGGTCGTGCGTGTGCACGTACTGGTGGAATCGGGGGCAGACGAGCTCGAACGGGCCGCGGAGGAAGACGGCGTGGGCCTCCTCGTCGTTCTGGCCCAGGTGCGCGTAGGTGACGGCGGCCGACTCCGAGAAGCGCTCGTCGCGGACCTCCTGCAGCGCCTCCGCCGTGTAGCTGCGCGGGTCCGACCACCAGCGCGACGGCGACGCCGAGCCGATGCTGCCGGGCGCGTCCGCTCCGCCGAGCAGGAACAGGCCGACCCCGACCGCGGCGCCTGCGCCGACCCACCGTGCGCGCAAGGCAAGTGGCGCGTTCAGCGCCGAGAAGGCGAGGAACGCGATCAGCAGCATCCCGGGGTACGCGACCATCTGGACGTGGTGGTCCCAAGCGGCCGTCAGCGCGAGCGTCAGGGCGACCGCCCCGCCGCAGACGAGGACGAGCCCTGCCAGCACGGTCTCCGGCGCCGCCCGCGCGCCGGCGCGGATCGAGCGGACGAGCTTCCAGACCGCGAGCGCGGCGCCGACCGCGAAGAGCGAGAGCACGAGCCAGAAGTGCGGCGTGTCCCCGGCGGCGGTGCGGACGTGACCCGCGATCGTGCCCTCGCGGCCGGTGTAGACCAGCACGTCGTTCGCGTACGAGACGTTCTCGCGCACCATGTCGATGTACGGGCCGAGCTCGCCCCGCGCGGCGAGGAAGGCGGCGGCCGCCCCGAGCGTCGTGCCGAGCCCGCCGGCCGCGCGTGCCAGAAGGCGCCTCAGCGACCCGCCGGGAGGGCTGAGAGCGGTCAGGACGAGCGGGGCCGCGACGAGGACGAGGACGAGGTTGAGTTTGAAGAGGAGCGCCGCGCCGAGCACCGCGCCGGCCCACCCCCAACGCCCGCGGGCCCACAGCCAGCCGGCGAGGGGCGCGAGAGCGAGCGCCGCGAGCATCGAGTAGCCGGCGTAGTACCACGTGCCGGTGAGCAGGAGCGGGTAGCAGACGAAGCCGACCGCCGCAGTCGCCCTCGGCGCGCCGATCGCTCGGAGGAGCCCGGCGGCCGAGAGCGCCGCGACTGCGACCCAGAGCACGTCGAGGGCGAACGGCGCGCGCCAGCCGCCGACGCCGAGCGCGGCGGCCTCGACGTAGAAGAACAGCGGGTCCTTGTTGTCGTAGACGTCCGCGTAGAGCCGGTCGCCGTCGAGGAGCCGCGCGGCGACGCTGAGGAAGATCCCGGCGTCGTCGCGGACGCTCGGCGCCCCGCGGAGGATGACGAGGAGCGCGCCGTACCCGAGGCTCGCCGCGACCAGCGCCGATCTCCTGGCGAGCCGGTTCTGCATCAGTCCCGACTCTAGGTCAACCGCTGGCTGATCGCGTGCGGCCGCGGGCACGCCGTCGTGCACGGGCGCCACTGACGCGGGCCGCTACTTCAGGTCCTTGTTCGACTCCATGTCGAACCACATGGCGAAGAGCGTGAACTGCGACCCGAAGATCAGGAGCAGCGCGACGAGCACCACCGTCGCCGCCGTGATCTGCTCGCCCAGCGCCCGCAGCACGACGAGCGAGATCCCGAGCCCGAGCCCGACGAGCGACATCACCATCCCGAGCAGGTAGAAGAAGACGAGCGGGTGGAAGTCGCGGATCACGTACTTCTCGCGCAGCCGCCAGAAGAACGCCTTCAGCAGCAGCCACGAGATCGTCGGCACGACCTTCCAGAGCTTGATCCCGGAGCGCTCGCCGACCCCGTACACCGGCCGTGACGGCACGTCGCGGACGCGCGCGTTCCAGACGTTCAGGTGCACGAGCACGTCGTTGGGGAAGCCGTAGCGCGGGTAGAGGCGGTGGAGGTCGAGCCGCTCCAGCATCGGCAGCGAGATCGCCGTGTAGCCCGACTGCGAGTCGGCGACGTGCCAGTAGCCGGACGCGATCTTCGTCAGCAGCGAGAGCACCGCGTTGCCGAGGTAGCGGTGGCGCGGGATCACCTGCCAGGCCTGACCCGTGAACAGGCGGTTCGCCTTCGCGTACTCGACCTCGCCGCGCGCCACGGGCCCGGCGATCGCCTCCAGGTCGGCCGGGTCCATCTGGTTGTCCGCAGCCATCACGCACGTGACGTCGATCCGCTCCTCGAGCGCCCGCCGGTAGCCGGTGACGATGGCCGCGCCGACCCCGCGGTTGCGCTCGTGGACGACCACGACGACGCGCGGGTCGCTCGCCGCGGCCGCCGATGCGACCGCCGCGGTGCCGTCGCGCGAGCAGTCGTCGACGACGACGATCCGGTCGACGAACCCCGGGATGCCGGCGAGCGTCTCCGGCAGCAGCCGCTCCTCGTCGTGCGCCGGGACTACGACCGCGAGCTGCTTGCCCTCGAGCATCGGGCAGGCCCGGTCAGGCCGGCCGCGCCTGGAGGCGCGCCGCTGCCGGATCCCAGAGCACGGCGGCGAGCACCCCGACGACCAGGCCGATCAGCAGGCCGATGATCGCGCCCGTGCGCTTGCTCGGCCCCTCGGTCTTGACCGCGACCGCCGCATCGACCACCCGGCCGCGCTCGATGTCCTCCGCCAGCTTCAGCAGCTGCCGCATCGTGAAGCGCTCCTGCTCCAGGCTCGCCTGCCGCTGCTGGTTGAAGTTGAGGAGCGAGTTGAGGCTGGAGAGCGCGAACAGCCGCTCCGCCGTGCCGATCGTCTTCGAGGCGAGCAGCGCGTCCAGCTCCTGCTCGACTCGGGCGAGGTTCGCGTTCACCTTCTGGAGCTCCCGGTCGACGAAGGCGAAGCGCTGCTTCAGCTGGGTGATCTTCTCGTCCTGGTAGGTCGAGCTCGCCTCGACGGCGATCGCGGCCAGCGCGTTCGCCGCCAGCGCGGTCTTCGCCCGCGACGCGCCGGTGACGGTGATGTCGATCAGCGGAGCAGGCGTGCCGACGCGAGCGCCCGTGATGCCGGTGATCGGCTTCGTCGTCACGTTGCCGCGCAGCTTCGACGGCTTCAGCCCGGCCTCGGCGGCCGCCTTCCGGAGCGTCGACTCGCCCTGGAGGAGCCGTGTGACGAGCCCGAGCTGGGTCGGCGCGGACGAGACGGCGCCGCCGGCCCCGGGGGCGAGCGGCTGTCCGAGGTAGACCTGCGCGGTCGCCTTGTACTCGGTGCTCCCGCCGAGCGTCACCAGCAGGCCGATCACCGCGCCCGCGACGCCGCCGATCACGATGAGCCAC
>Ga0073934_10011122_pt1 | contig 10988 bp, 10 predicted proteins | sample LarsenN4metaG_FD_76834 | JGI IMG/M metagenome (GOLD analysis project Ga0073934, IMG submission 76834) | Hot spring sediment bacterial and archeal communities from British Columbia, Canada, to study Microbial Dark Matter (Phase II) - Larsen... ...
CGCCAACCGCCACGCTTTTGTGCTGTACGCCCTGGCCGAAGGCGGACAAGCGCCGCGTGACTCGCTCGAAGCGCTGTTCGACGTGCGGGAGAAGCTGGCCCATTATGGCCGGGCTTACCTGGCCCTGGCGCTCCATCTGGCGGATGCGCAGCAGTATCAGGACCGGATAGATACCCTGTTGTCGGATATCAATAACGCGGCGATCCTGAGCGCGACCGGGGCCCATTGGGAAGAAGATCAATATGACTGGTGGGCGATGAACACCGATACTCGCTCCACCGCCATCATCCTGGATACACTGGCCCGGCTCGACCCGGAGAACGCCCTGATCCCGAATGTGGTCCGCTGGCTGATGATTGCCCGCAAGGGCGGCATCTGGGAAACCACCCAGGAAACGGCTTGGGCCTTGATTGCCTTGACCGATTGGATGGTCGAGACGGGCGAGCTGGAGGCTGACTATGACTTTACCGCCTTTTTGAATGAGGATGAACTGGTCAGCGCTACGGCCACCAAGGAGAATGTCGACGAAGCGATCCAGATCAAGCTGCCGGTGGCCGAACTGCTGGCCGATGCCAGCAACCGGCTAACCGTCGCCCGGACCGACGGCAACGGGCGGCTCTACTACAGCGCCCATCTGGAGGTCTATCTGCCGGTGGAAGAGATTGAACCGGCCGAGCGAGGCATCATTGTCAGCCGGCGCTACTCGCTGGAGTCGTGCCTGGAAGAAAGAGGGAATAACCGAACCGTGGTTTGTCCGGAGGTCCGGGAAGCCAAACTGGGCGACGTGATCCGGGTCGATCTGACGATCATCGCGCCGAACGATCTGTACTATGTGGTGGTTGAAGACCCGCTGCCGGCCGGGGCCGAGGCGATTGATACCGGCTTGGCCACAACCAGCCTCCTGGCGATGGAGCCCTCCCTGCACCGGACCAGCCGGATCTTCTTTGGCGAAGATGAGATTGTCTATGATTATCCTTACTACTGGTATTGGTGGCGCTGGTACTCCCGGAGCGAACTCCGGGATGAGAAGGTCGTCCTGTTTGCCGACTATCTCCCCAAGGGTACCTACGAGTACAGTTACACCATGCGGGCAACCCTACCCGGCGATTATCACGTCATCCCGACGGTGGCCAGGGAGTTTTACTTCCCGGAGGTGTTTGGCCGGAGTGATGGGAGGTTGTTGAGTATCGGCCGGTAATAGCTGTTTGGGTTCCCACTGACGCCTCTTGTTCCGACACTGAGTTTCGGAACGAGAGGCGCCATAACCAGATCTTTTAAAAGCAGAAAATCCCCTTATCAAAGGGGATTTTAGTTTCAAGCTGGGCAAGTTTTATATAATTTCTAAGTTCACCCGTTTGCCGTCTTTAGCGGCGCTGGTGCGCAGCAGGGTCCGCATTGCATTGGCGACCCGGCCTTCTTTCCCGATGATACGCCCCATATCATCCGGCGCGACACTGAGTTCAAGTACAATCATGGAGGCGCCCTCTACTTCCTCCACTTTCACCTGATCGGCTTTGCTTACTACAGCCTTGGCCATCTCTAGAGTTAGGTCTTTCAGTTGTCCCATTTTTTCGAACCTCCCAATTCGAAACTAGTAAAGTAAGGATAGATAATTCTTGTATAGTGGAGTATATCAGGTTTGCCAGTTTCGGTCAATATGAAGAGTAAACCATAAGTACTATAACTACGCCAGAAATGGGCTTTTTTAAAATTGTCTAGAATTTCTTACGTCAACTCTGATCGTCTTGTTCTTTTTGCATCTTAAAGGTGAAGGTGTATTATGATAGATAATTCTAAATCCTTCTCAGGTAGCCCAACATGAGTCGATTAAAAATAGGCGTTGTCGGAACCGGCGTTGGCCGGCTCCATTTACAGGGATATCAAACCATCCCCAACGAGGCTGAAATCGTTGCATTATGTGACGTCAATGAGGCCCGTCTTAAAGAAATTGGCGATAGTTATAATATTCCGCTCCGTTATACCGATTACCAGGAGCTATTTACATCCGGCGAGATCGAGGCCGTGAGTATCTGCCTACCCAATAACCTGCACGCGCCGGCGTCACTGGCGGCGCTGGAGGCAGGGCTGCATGTTTTGTGTGAAAAGCCTCTGGCTCAAAATTCGGCGGCGGCGCAAACCATTGTCGAGGCGGTAGAAAAAGCCACCCCTAAATTTATGATCTGTTTTAACCGGCGCTACCGGCCGGATGTCCGCTGGATGAAGGAAGCGATCGGCCAGGGCCGGTTGGGCCAGATTTATCAGGTTAAAGCCGGCTGGATCAGAGAGACCGGGATCCCGGTCGGGACGGGCTGGTTTACCAATAAGGAGATGGCCGGCGGCGGCCCCTTGATTGATCTGGGCGTCCATATGCTGGATATGGTCATGTGGCTGCTTGATTATCCCACTCCTTTGACCATTAGCGCCGATGTCCAAACTAATTTCGGCCAACGCGGCTTAAAGAGGTGGTACTTTGGGCCACCCACACAGACGAGCGGCTTTGCGGTCGAAGACTCGGCGACCGCCTTTATCCGGCTGGCCGGCAATATCAGCATGAGCCTTGAGACCAGTTGGGCTTCTCATGCCAAGCCGGGCCTGGACGATTTCTTTGTAACGATGATGGGTACCGAGGGGACAATTGAATTTTATGTGGCCAACTACGCCAAAGAGAATACCCTGACCTTTTATACGGAAATCAATGGCGCTCCTTCGGCCATCCGGCCTCGGATCATCAGCCCCCAATCCGACCATGCTTACGCCGTGGCCGAATTTGTCCAATGCGTTAAGAACGATCTGCCGCCGACCGCGCCGGCCAGGGATGGCCTGGTCATTATGAGTATCATTGACGCCATCTACGAGTCGGCGGCGCAAAAACGAGAAATTGTGCTAAACCCACCCCAGGCTTAAAGCCGGCGGAACTCATCTTCCAAATCTTCGATGAGCCTGTAGGCGCTTTGGCGCAGGCTTTGGCTTGAAGCCGGGCCGGCGGCGCCGGGCGGCGCGAAACGGTCGATCTCAAGTTGAACCAAAAGCTCCCGGACTCGTTCTATCAATCCAGGAGCTACTTTTATCTCTTGTAGCAGGCCATCTAACTGCTCTAACGTCAGTCCGGTCACGGACCGTTCTAACCTCTCGGAGAGATAATTAAGCAGGATCCGCCGGACGATCACCACCGAGTCCGCGTGTGGATGCCGGGCCGACAGCATCTTCTTTGCCGTTTGGCCGGCCTGGCGGCGGCGCGCCTCAGGGGAACGATGGCGCCGGCGCTGCCAGAACCAGGCGCCGCCCATCGCCAGCAGTGGAATGATCGCGCAGCTCAAATATCCTATCAGATCAATCGCTATATTTCCAAGATGCAGCTCGGCCGGCGCCGGCTTAATATGGCGGATATCTCCGCCAAGCCGCTGGACCTCCTGCTTAAACACAGGACTTGAGTCGATCGGCCGGGGCGGCTCGGACTCATCCGGCAGGATCGTTACCGGGATAGGCTCACTGCTGATGGTATGATAAGCTTGATCCTGGGGATCATAATAGCTAAAGCTTATCGGCGGTATCTCCTGCTGGCCCGCTTTTCTAGGCGTTACCGTCCAGATAAACTGGCGCGAGCCTTGAACAACTTCTCGTGATAGAGGCACATCGGTTTTGACCTCACTTTCAAGCAGCCGCCAGTTGGGTAAGTTCGGTAAGGTCGGCTCTATCAAGGTCTCAATATTCCCGGCCCCTCTAATTTCTACGGTTAAGGACATCAACTGGTTCATTTTGCCTTGAGTCTCGTTCAGCCGGGCCAAAATCTCAAACTGGCCGACAGCTCCCTTAAAATTGGGCGGCGGGTCATCGGGCAGCGAGCGAACAATGACTCTGATCGGCAGGCTTTCCAACACAAGATCGGCTTCGGGACCATCACTGGGTATAACAAGCCGGGCCGGGTCCAGGACGGTGGTTCCGGGCCGGGTCGGGAAGAGGGCAATATGAGTCTGATGGACCCGATATTCGCGCCCATCGATGATCGTAGTAAAGGGCGGGCGCTGAATCAGAAAGGTGTGCCAGAAGCCAATAAAGGGATGATCCTCATAATAAGGAGGATTGGGGAAATCGACGGCCTGGTAGCGGCTCAAAGTGTAGGTGATCTGCTGGCCGAGATAGGGCGATGGGTTATCTATCTCGGCCTCAATAAAAAAATCGGGCGCGCCGGACCTCTGGGCAAAGCCGGTCAAAGGAACAAGAAAGGTTCCTAAACTTACGGCAATGATAATAATTGTTGTTTTGATCAAGCGGCTGCTTTCCATCGACGCGCCACGGATTAAAGTTCAGACTACCTCAAAATGTTTTTCAACCATATTGGCAATGGTCCGGCCAATACTCAACGAGGCTGTCGCCGCCGGCGAAGGAGCATTGAGGACGTGGATCATGCGGGCCGTTTCTATAATCCGAAAATCATCAACCAAAAAACCGTTTGGCTCAAGGGCCTGGGCCCGCACGCCGGCCCCGGCCGGATGAACATCGGCAAAATCCAGTTCAGGAATCAGCTTTTGCAGCGCCCTGACAAACGCGCGTTTGCTAAAGGAACGGTAAAACTCACCGCTGCCCATCCGCCAATATTTGCCGGCTAACTGCCAGAAACCTTTATAAGTTAGCGTCTCAATCGCATCGGGCATTGAGAAACTGGTCCGCTGGTATCCTTCCCGTTTAAAAGCCAGCACCGCGTTGGGGCCGGCTTCCACCCCGCCCTGGATCATACGGGTAAAATGAACGCCCAGAAAGGGAAAGCGCGGATCGGGAACCGGATAGATCAGGTTCTTGACCAAAAATTGGCGCTCTGGAACCAATTCATAATACTCTCCCCGGAAGGGAACAATCTTTAGACCCGGATTCAAGCCGCACAGCCGGGCAATCCGGTCTGATTGGAGCCCACCACAGTTGACCAGATGGCGGCACCGAATCTCGCCTTGGACTGTCTCCAAACTAATTTCGCTGCTGTGCTGCCGGCAGCCGTGGACGCGCGCGCCGGTCTGGATGATTCCTCCGGCTTGTTGGATAACTTGGGCATAGGTTTGAGAGACTTGTTTATAATCGACGATGCCGGTTTCGGGGACAAACAGGCCGGCAATACCGGCGACATAGGGTTCGTATTCTTTGATCTCTTCCGGCTTTAGCCACCGGATACCTTTAAGACCGTTGGCCCGGCCCCGCTCCTCAAGCGTCGCCAGGGCCGGCAGTTCGCCTTCATCTGTGGCTACAACCAGTTTGCCACACTGCTCATGGGTAATGCCGTGCTCCTGGCAGAAACGATACATAGCCTCGCGGCCTTCAACGCAGTTCTTGGCTTTCAGCGAACCAGGTTTATAGTATAGACCTGAATGGATCACGCCGCTGTTGTGGCCGGTCTGGTGCGCCGCCAATTGATTTTCGGCTTCCAGCACGATCAGGGAAAGGGGACGGCGGGAGATCAAGTTCATGGCAGTAGCCAGGCCAACAATGCCGCCGCCGATAATCGCAACATCATAAGTGGGAGAAGTCATTGGGGTATCCTCAATTAGGCTGAAATATAGTTACGCTGGTTAAGATAATTTAAGATGACCTCGGTTGAGGCCAGATCGCCTTTATGTTGATAGCTTTTGATCCAGTCTCGTTCATTTGGTCCTACTACCATTTTACCCGTATTCATCCTGAAGGCAAGGTGGTTTTCAATTATCCGAAGTTGAGAGTTCCGAAGTTGTAAGGAACTTCGGAACTCGACCTTTTATCCAGTTTGTTCAATAAGCTTGTTCTTGTTAAAATAGAGGCTCAGAAATGAGAAGGAGCATAGCAGAATGGCTCAAGAAACTTTATACAAAGTATGTCCCTTGTGCGGACAAGCTCCGGTAGTGCGACAAAATAATGGCCTTTATGGCTGCAAGCAGTGCGGGTTGCAGCTTAAAGATCGTTCCGTATTTGGGCTGTTCAAGAAAGGGCAGTTTGGTATTGTTAGCTTAGGCCAGGGGCAGTACAGCCTGGTTGACCCGGAGCAGATTAGCTTGCCGGCCGAGCCGCTGAAGATTGTCATCGGCAATATTTATACCGATCAAGCGCTGGCCGAGATTGCCCAGGGCCAGGTTGAACGGATCAGGCCGGTTCAAACCATGCGAGCCGAGCTTATTTTGGAACAGCTCAATGAGGCTTGTTTTATTCAGGTCGATGGCCTGCGGCGGGGGCAAGGACAACCGCTGACCGATAAAAGTGACTACCGCCCCAACCAGCATGCGCCCCAGGCCGGGATGGAGTGGAAAGATGAGGGAAATCTTTTTTGCACTAGCCAGCGATTGGTAATGCCCAGCAATAAATCTACCTTTATCCGGCTGGATCGAAAGATTACGGCGGTTCAAGCTTTTCGTGATGGGGTCGCCATCCAGCGCAAAGGAGAAGAGTTTGCCACTTACTTTGTCGGCTGTTATTCCCATGAAGCGGCCTTGATCGCGGCTTATGTCATGGCCAAAATTCCGGCGCTGCGCCCGGCGGCTGTTGAGGCGTTAACAAGTTAACAGGTTTTGCAGAACGATCTCCATCCGCTGGACGGCGGTCTGAATGTTGTGATTATTAACGGCGGCATAGCCAAGGACTAAGCCTTGCCGGTCAAGGGGCCGCATAGCATAAGTTGATAAGGCCGGCGCTTCAACCTGGCGCCGGTCTAACGCTTGAGAAATTGCTGCGGCATCTAGTCCCTTGGCCAGCCAGCCCGTGACATGCAAACCGGTTTCGGCGGGCTTGATATCCAAAAGCCCGGCCAGCCGCTGCTGGGCTGCTTCAATTAAAACCGCCTGTCGTTCAGCATAGAGGGTCCGCATCCGCCGGATATGGCGGGCAAAGTGGCCTTCGTAAATAAAATCGGTTAAAACAAGTTGGTCAATCAGCGGCGGGCAGCGGTTGATGAGAGCGGCGGCGGCGGCAAAAGCATCCACCAGCGTGGGCGGCGCGACCAGATAACCCAACCGGAGCGCCGGAAAGAGAACTTTACTAAAGGTGCCAATATAGATCACCCGGCCGGTTTGATCGAGACCTTGCAGCGCGGCCAGGGGCCGGCCGGCGTAACGATACTCGCTGTCGTAATCATCCTCTAATATCCAGGCCCCGGCCCCGGCGGCCCATTCCAATAACGCCAGGCGGCGGGCCAAGCTCATCGTTACGCCCAATGGGTATTGGTGGGATGGGGTAATGTAAACCATCCGTGCCGCCGCAGCCTGGGTAATACCCTGCTCGATCTGCAAACCCTCATGGTCAACCGGCACGGGTTCAAGCTGCGCTCCTGCCGCCCGCAACGCGCCTTTAGCCCCCAGATAACCGGGGTCTTCAACCCAGACTGCGTCGCCGGGATCCAGCAATAACCGAGCCGCCAGGTCAATCGCCTGTTGAGCGCCGGCCACAATGAGCACCTGGGCCGCCTCGCAATGCACACCCCGAGCCGCGCTCAAATGGGCGGCAACCGCTTCACGGAGAGGCTGATAGCCGGCGGCCTGACCATAGCCAAGCAAACCGGAGGAGAGCGTTCGCCAGCGGCGAACCCAGATCTTCTCCCACAGTTTATAGGGGAAAGCATCAAGCGCGGGTAAACCGGGCCGGAAGGGGCGGGGCTTGGGGTCGGTCCCAGAGGCCGATACCGGTGTTGTGGCTACGGTTGCGCCGCGTTTAGATAGAGCAGTTGGGCCGGCCTCAGGCCCAGGCTGCGCCGCGAGCGTCTGCTGGATTTGTCTATTTCTGAGTTGCAGCGCTTCTTCAGGCAGGGCCTGGCTTACATAAGTACCCGCGCCGATCTTGCCTTCGAGATATCCTTCGGCCATCAGTTGTTCAAAGGCATTGACAACGGTATTTCGGGAGACGCCCAGTTCCGTCGCCAGCGCCCGGCTGGGCGGCAGCCGGACCCCACCTGCCAGTTGTCCGGTTAAAATGGCCTCGCGAATCTTTTCATAGATTTGCCGATAAAGTGGGACGAGTGAATCTGCTTCCAGCGCTAAAGCGCCCAACGAAAAAAAGGATAACGGTTCGGGCATCTCAAATTGGACCTTTTGAATTGGCTAAAATTGGCTCTTGCGACAAGTCCACTCCAGCCCTATTATAGGAACATTTCGGATAAATTTCAACATTCAGGAGATCGAAGCGATGCCAAAAAATTATGCTGCCCTACCGTTTCAACAAGTGCGCCGGGCGGATCGGGCGATAACGGATGAAACCTGGATCAAAAGTTTCCTCAAACAGGCTTCCTTTGGGGTACTGGCCACAGCGTTGGATGGTCAGCCTTTTATTAACAGCAACTTGTTTGTTTATGATGAAAGCAAGCAGGTCATCTACATGCACACCGCTCAAGTAGGACGTACCCGGACGAATATTGAGGCCGCGCCGCGAGTTTGTTTTAGCGTGAGCGAGATGGGCCGGCTGCTGCCGGCGGCTGAGGCGCTGGAATTTAGCGTTGAGTATCGAGGCGTAACCATCTTTGGGACGGCGGCAGTGGTAACCGATGAGGCAGAAGCAACGTATGGGCTGCAACTGCTGCTGGATAAATATTTTCCCCATTTAACTCCGGGTAAAGATTACCGGCCGATTACGCCCGAGGAGCTGCGGCGGACCGGCGTTTACCGGATCGATATCGAACAGTGGAGCGGCAAACAAAAGCAGGTAGCGCCTGATTTCCCCGGCGCTTTTTTCTATCAGCAATCATCCATTTAACAAAGGAGATCTTCATGCCCGATTTGTCTACGTTTACCTTATTTGTTGCAGCAGCTTTGGTGCTGCTGGTCACACCCGGTCCGGCCGTGCTTTATATTGTGGCTCGCAGTATAGACCAGGGACGGCTGGCCGGTCTGGTCTCGACCTTAGGCGTGGGTGTTGGCACACTCTTTCATGTGGCCGCAGCGGCGCTCGGTATTTCGGCGCTGCTTGTTTCATCAGCCCTGGCCTTTAACCTGGTTAAATATTTAGGCGCGGCTTATCTCATCTATCTGGGCCTGCGCCGATTACTGGGGCGCGAAGAGATAGAGCAGCCCAAAGCTTTTGAGCAGAAGAAGTTATCTCGCATCTTTGTTCAGGGGGTGGTGGTCAACCTGCTTAACCCTAAAACCGCCCTGTTTTTCTTTGCCTTTTTACCCCAATTTGTTACGGTCGGCCGGGGTTCGGTTGCCGGGCAGATTTTGTTTTTAGGTCTTGTTTTTGTGGTTTTGGGAATTTGCAGTGATGGCCTTTGGGCGCTACTGGCCGGAACTGCCGGAAATTGGCTGCGAGGCAATTTGCAGTTCTTGCGGGCGCAGCGCTATTTTGCCGGCAGCGTCTTTATCGCCTTAGGCGTAACGGCAGCGTTAGCCGGCTCCAATAAAAAATAGTCGTTGATGGCTGATGAGCCACATAACCCTATGGCAACTCTCGTTCCGACGCTAGCGTGAGTTTCGGAACGAGAGTTGCCATTGCAGGCGGCCCTGTGGCCGCCTGATTTTTTTAAGGACGACCCCTCCCACCAAAACTGAATAAGATTTCATATTAATTGGAAATTTATATAAAACGCATTATAATGTAGTCGATTAGGCGTTTTACAGGCTGAGGTTACTGAGCAGATCGGCGCCTAAAGTTGAGGGAAAAGGAGGCGGCCAACATTGCCTGATAAGGTAACACTTCAACCGAGTCAAAAAAAATCGATCCTATATTATCATTATGCCGGGTTGACCAATACAGGAATGGTGCGGGATCACAATGAGGATGCCTATCTGGTTCCGGCGAACAAGGATGCCGACATCCTGGCAAACAAAGGTTACCTCTATGTCCTGGCCGATGGCATGGGCGGACACCAGAAGGGCGAAGTTGCTTCGGCGGTTACGATTGAGACGGTAAATTCAGAATATTACACGCTGGTTCAATCCATTGATAAGGAAGAGCCGGAAAAAGCCATTGCCGAGGCATTGGCCAACGCCATTGAAAAAGCCAACCTTCAGGTTATGGATGTGACCCAGGGAGGCGGAACCACGGTGGTCGCCGCTGTTTTACACGATGATCTGCTCGTGGCGATGAATGTCGGCGACTCGCGGGCCTATCTGCTGCGCGGCAGCGAGTTGCGGCTGATTAGTAAGGATCATTCTTTGGTTTCCCGGCTGGTTGAGATGGGCAAAATTAGCCAGGAAGATGCTATGACCCACCCCCGGCGCAATGTGCTATACCAGGCTCTGGGGCAAGGCTCGGACGTCGATATTCATATTGTGAGTGAGAAGCTACAACTGAATGATGTTGTTATTCTCTGCAGCGATGGTCTATGGGGCGAAATTGGCGATGCCGCCATGAAGGAGGTTTTGGCCACAGCGCCTAACCCGCTTGCCGCAGCCGAGCAGTTGATCGAGATGGCCAATCAGTCAGGCGGCCCGGATAATATTACCACGATCATTATCCAGGTTTCTGATCAGCCTCCTGTAGAGAGCTATGATTCACCCAGCCGATCACCTCAACCTGTCTCAGAGATTGATGATACCCAACCTTCCATTGTTGTACCTAAGCATCCCAAACCAACGACCTTACCGGAAACAGAAAAATAGAGGCAATGATCAATTTTATAGAAGTTGAACAAGCTGTTCATCAGTTAAAAAAACAGCTTGAAGCCGGCCAAATAGACCCGGTTACCTTTGAAGCGCGGCTCCTGGAACTGGTCGATGTGGCCGATGATGGTTACTACTGGATGTTTGGCCACAAAACCGAAACTTGGTACCGGCATGATGGCCACCGCTGGATTATCGATAATCCGGGGGAACTAATTACAAAAACCAACTCAAAGAACAAATCTCAGCATCAGACCAAAGCTGTGAGCGAACCTGCTCCAGATTGGAATTCAGTTGAGTGGGGCTGGTTTTTGGCCGGACTTATTTTTCTCGGGGCGATTGCTTATATAATTTACCTCTCGACATCCCTGATCCATTAAGCGGAGGATTATTCCTCCAAGCCAGATCCGATCACAACCCCCAGAAAGACGACGCCGGCGATGAGCCAAAAGA
>Ga0073934_10011123_pt1 | contig 10987 bp, 10 predicted proteins | sample LarsenN4metaG_FD_76834 | JGI IMG/M metagenome (GOLD analysis project Ga0073934, IMG submission 76834) | Hot spring sediment bacterial and archeal communities from British Columbia, Canada, to study Microbial Dark Matter (Phase II) - Larsen... ...
CCCGACCGTGGCGGCGGCGAAGGTCGGCCTCGTCCGAGCTTCCGGGACCGCGAGCGGGGTGGCGACAGGCCAGACCGTGGCGGCGGCGAAGGTCGTCCGCGTCCCAGTTTTCGAGATCGCGAGCGGGGCGGAGACAGGCCCGACCGCGGCGGCGGTGAAGCTCGTCCGCGTCCGAGCTTCCGGGATCGCGAGCGTGGCGGCGATAGGCCAGACCGCGACGGCGGCGAGCGCCGTCCGCGCCCGAGCTTCAGGGATCGAGATCGCGGTCCACGAGGCGACAAAGACAAGCGGCCGCGCGGAGGCGATCGCAAAGGCGAGGGCAAGGGTCGCGGACGCAACGAAACGTCGGGCCTCGAGTCGCGTGTGCACGCGGCCAGCGTGATCCAGTCGGTGCTGTCGTTCGGCCGTGCGCTCGAAGACGCCGAGACCTGGGTCGACCGGAACGTGATGAAGGCGCCGCTGATGCCGCGTGATCGCGCTCAGGCGCGGATGATCGCGGCGACGGCGCTCCGCCATCTCGGTGATATCGAGGCGGCCTTCGTGCCGTTCCTCGATCGGCCGCTGCCGACCCAGCCGCCGCTCTTGAAGGCGATCCTCTACGCCGGCGCGGCGCAACTTCTCTTCATGGATACGCCGCCGCACGCCGCCATCAACATCGCGGTCGAGCATTGCAGCCGGAATCCGGAGACGGCCCGCTTCGACGGTCTCGTCAATGCGCTGCTGCGTCGAGTGTCCGGGGCCAAGGCCGAGGGCACCTTGACGTTCAGCCCTCGCGCCAACGTGCCGGATTGGATGTTCGACCGGTGGGCGCGGACCTACGGCGCGGAGACGGCCGAGCGCATTGCCGCCGCATCGCTGCGGGAAGCGCCGCTCGACGTCACCGCCAAGGGCGATCCGGCGGCTGTCGCCGAAGAGCTCGGCGGCATCGTGCTGCCGACAGGTTCGATCCGGCTCGCACAGAAGGGGCGGGTCGACGCGCTGCCGGGCTTCCGCGAAGGGCACTGGTGGGTGCAGGACGCGGCCGCGGCATTACCGGCGCGCCTGCTCGGCGACGTCGCCGGTCTGCGCATCGCCGACCTCTGCGCGGCCCCAGGCGGCAAGACGGCGGAGTTGGCTGCACGTGGCGCCCTGGTAACGGCCGTCGACATCTCGCTCGAGCGGCTCGGGCGGGTGCGTGAGAACCTGTCGCGTCTCGGGCTCACCGCCGAGACGGTCGAGGCGGACGCCGGCACATGGGTGCCGGACCAGGTGTTCGATGCGGTTCTGCTCGACGTGCCCTGCACGGCGACGGGCACCATCCGTCGGCATCCGGACATTTTGCGGCTGAAGCGTCCGGACGATGTCGGCAAGCTCGCCGAGACGCAGGGGCGGCTGCTGCGCCATGCCGTCAGTCTCGTCAAACCGGGCGGCTTGGTCATCTACTGCTCGTGCTCGCTGGAGCCCGAGGAAGGCGTCGAGCAGATCGGCCGCTTCCTCGCAGGGTCGGCGAGCGTCGAGCGAGTGCCCATCACCGCCGGCGAGGCGGGCATCGCGCCTGAGTGGCTCACGAACCGGGGTGAACTGCGGACGCTTCCATTCCACCTCGAGTTGGAACCGGCCGAGCTTTCCGGCATGGACGGGTTCTACGCAGTGAGGCTTCGGCGCATCGCTTGAACACCGTTTCGTTGTAGTGGCGGGCCTTCCACACGTTCGACGGCCCGCTGCCTTGTCTTGGCCTCCGCGACCCACTTAGCTCTCTGTACAGATTCGCAGGAGCAGTGGTTTTGGCTGACGCCGAGACGATCCGGACGACGGTGAGACGCCGCCCGACTCTCGGCGAGCGTGCAGGCGTTGCTCGCGCAGCGATGGCTTCGGCCGTCGGTGCGGCCACGTCCGCACTTTCCCTTTCGCCGCTACTCCGCTGGCGCCATGGACGGCGCGCCGTCGATACGCTCGTCATTCTGCCACGCGACCTCAGGGGCGCCGATCCGGCGTTCTATTCGGAGCTGCTCGAGGGTCAGATCTGCCTCGCGGGTACGGTCGTGGTTTTCGGCGACGGCAGTCCGTTCGACGATGATCCGGCGGATGAAGCGGCTCTCTTGGAGTTGCACGGGTTCGGCTGGATTCGGCACCTCGGCGCGCAAGCCGAGGACCAGGACGCCTGCCTCGCCGCCGGCGAATTGGTCGACGACTGGATCGCGCGTTACGGCACGCGTCGCGATCATCTCGCTTGGTCGCCAGCCGTCGTGGCACGACGCGCGCTCTCGTGGATGGCGCATGCCGGCGTCATACTGGCGGAGGCCGAGCCCGAAGCCTACGACCGCTTCATGCGATCGCTCGGCGACCATCTCGTCCACCTCGCCGGTTGCTGGTCGACGGGGCGAGATGGCGTCGACCGCCTGCTCGCCGTGATCGCGCGCGTTGCAGGCGACGTGTGCGTCGAGGGCCGCGAGTCGTTTCTCGCCCGCTCGTGTGCCGATCTCAGCAAGGAACTCGACCGTCAGATCGACGATGACGGCTGCCACGTGTCGCGCAACCCGGACGCCATCATCGAAGTGCTCCTCGACCTTCTGCCTGTGCAGCATTGCATGCGGGCCCGTGACTTGCCGGTGCCGCCGGCGATCCAGGATGCAATCGCGCGGGCTATGCCGATGCTGCGCTTCCTGCGACTCGGTCGCGGGCTTGTCCGCTTCAACGGGGCCGATGGCTGGCAGCTCGACGCGCTCGCTTCCGTCCTCGCCCAGGACCCGGGCACCGGCGAAGACGACTTCGATGAGCCGGGGCCGGACTTCCGCTCAGGCTACGCACGTCTCGCGGCCGGCGAGACAGTCGTCGTCGCCGACGTCGGCAAGGCGCCGCCACCACAATTCGGTGCGCTCGCACATGCCGGCACGCTGTCTTTCGAGCTGGCGGTGAGCGGCGAACTGGTCGTCGTCAATTGCGGCGCCCCTACTTTCGGCCCGCGTGGGGCCGCACGCGGAACGTCCAGCCACAGCACTCTGGAACTCGGCGACCGCTCGTCCGCCACGCTCGCCGAGGCCGCTGCATTGCTCCGCGTGGCCGGCGGCCCGCCACTCGTCGGGCATGGCCGGGTGGTCGCCGGCGGTGGAAACGATCCGAACGGCGCCGCCGTGCTCGACGCTTGGCACGAGGGTTATCTCGAGAGCCTCGGGCTCGTGCACACGCGGCGGCTGGCTCTGGCGGCGGACGGTTCAGCGCTCGAGGGCTTCGATCGCCTCTCCGGTCCCCGCGACAGCACGGTGCGGTTCAGGACCGATCAGCCATTCGCCATCCGGTTTCATCTCGCGACGAACGTGATGATCGCCGGTGGTCCCTGGGCGGACGCCGTCGATCTCGTGCTGGCGAACGGGCAGCGGTGGCGGCTCGACGTGACGGGCGCGATGCTCTCGCTCGATGCGAGCCGGCGCTACGGATCGAGCGGGGTCTCCGAGGGCCTGCAGGTCGTGCTGCGCGGCACGACGTTCGGCGAGAGCGAAGTCCGCTGGCGGCTGCATCGCAGAGACTGATCTCTGCATTTTGACCTGCATCAACGTCAGCCACGGCAACGACCGGCACGGTGAAATGGTCAGTCACCAAGAGCCGGTCAGATGGCCTACAGAACAATTCTCGTTCACCTTCCCGACGACACCCGTGCGCCTGCGCTCATGTCGCTCGCACTTGATTTCGCGCGGACGTTCGATTCGCACGTGATCGGCGCCTACGTGTTCCCCGCCTATCGCATTACACCACCGATCCCGCTTCCGTTCGGCAGCGACGTCGCCGGTCAGATCCGGCGGGCCGTCGCTGAAGACGTCGACCGGACGCGCAAGGCGTTCGACGCGGCGACCGCCAACCAGCCGGTCGTGAGCGAATGGCGCGCCGTCACATCGCAGCGTCGCGACGCGTGCGACATCGTCCTCGAACACGCGCGCGCCGCCGACCTCGTCATCGCGAGCCAAGCGGACCCGGACTGGGAGCTCAGCGCCATTCTCGATTTTCCCGAGCGCATCGTGCTCGGCGCCGGGCGACCGGTACTGGTGCTGCCGCGCGCGGGCAAGTTCCGCATGCCGAAGCGCATCACCGTCGCTTGGAACGATCGCCGGGAGGCCGCGCGCGCCCTCGGCGATGCTCTGCCGCTGCTCAAGACGGCGGATGAAGTGACGGTCGTGACCATCGAGGAAGATGCCCCGCGCGAGGGCCAGCTTCCGGATACAGAGATCGCCGCTGCGCTTGCTCGCCATGGCGTGAAGGTGCGGCTCGTCAGCGACGTGCGCGGCCATCGCGCCATTGGCGAGGCTATTCTTCAGCAGGCTGCAGACCACAGCGCCGATCTTCTGGTGATGGGCGCCTACGGGCATTCTCGCGTGCGCGAGTTCGTGTTCGGTGGCGCCACGCGCCACATGCTGAGCGACATGACCCTGCCGGTCATGTTCTCCAACTGACCGGAGTCATCATGTCGAAGTTGACGAAAAGCGACGCCGAGAAGCTGCTGCGTCGCGTGCGTATGGAACTGGCGCGCGATCCGGAGCACCCCGCCGGCAGCCACGACCGGGGTTACGATTTCATCGCGCCGATCGACAGCAATGGGCACATCAGTGCCGATGCTTGGCACCTGCTGCGCGACCGCTGCCGCGTCAAGCGCTTCTGGGCCGACGAGGGCGACGAGGTCGGCCACATTGTCCGCAAGCCGGGCGGATCGTGGGCCTTCCACTACGACATCCACGGTGACCCGACGCACGACGAAGTCGGTTACCGGTTCGACGCGCACGTCTTCAAGCCCGGTGAGTACGTCTCGATCCGCGAGCACGACGGCGTGCTCAGAACCTTCTTCGTGAAGGCGGTCGTCGACCTCGACTGATCAGGTCGGGAAGCGGCGCTTCAGCTCGGCGACCTGATCGGGCGTCAGCATGCGGATGCGCTCGTTCCGCAACAGCAGGAAGAGACGCGCTGTCTCTTCCAGTTCCTCGACGGCATCGGTCGCTGCGGCGAGCGTCGTTCCGGCGACGACCGGCCCATGGTTGGCGAGCAGCACTGCGTGGTGCTTACCCGCGAGCTTGCCGACGGCATCGGCGAGGCTTTCGTCTCCCGGCGGATAGTAGGGCACCAGCGGCAGCGTGCCGACGCGCATCACCGAGTAGGCGGTGATCGGCGGCAGCACGTCGTGGCAGTCGGCATGATCGAGGCAGCTGACCGCGACCGAATAGGTCGAGTGCAGATGAACGACCGCGCCGGCCGTCGGACGCTCGCGATACATCGTGGTGTGCAGGAACGCTTCCTTCGTCGGCTTGTCGCCATCGAAGTGGCGGCCGTCGGCGTCCAGCAGCGAAAGCCGGGCCGGATCGAGCATGCCGAGCGACGAGCCCGTCGGGGTCATCAGCCAGCCGCCGTCGTCGAGGCGGATCGAGATGTTGCCCGTCGACCCATGCGTCAGGCCGCGGTTGAACAGCGATGCGCCCGTTCGAACGATCTCGTCCCGGAGTTTGGCGTGAGCGGTCACGACAACAGGCTCCAGGCCTTGAGAAAGAAATCCGGCGCGCCGAAGTTGCCGGACTTCAAGGCGAGGACGAGGCCCGAGCTATCGAGGCTGCGCGTCCACGGCACACCCGGATCGATCTCGGGTCCAATTTCGATCGACGTGATGCCGAGCGCACCGACGACGGCGCCGGACGTCTCGCCACCGGCGACGATCAGCCGTGTCATGCCGTGGTTCGAGAGACCTCGAGCTACATCGGCGAGTGTGCGCTCGACGATTGTACCCGCCTCTTCGCGGCCGAGCTTCTGCTGGATCGCGGCGACGGCGGCGGGTTCATCGCTCGAATAGACGAGGAACGGCTTGTCAGCGGGCTGCTTCGCGATCCAGGCAAGAACATCGGCGGCGCCGGTCTTGCCGGCGGCGATGTCGAGGGGATCGATGCGGAGCGTCGGCAAGCCGGCGGCGATCGCCGCGCGCACCTGACCGCGGGTCGCTTCCGAGCAGCTACCCGCGAGGATCGCGGCGCGCCCCGGTCGCGCGGCCATCGATTTCGGCGCCTCGGCCGCTTTCATCAGGCCGCGACGCACGAAATTCGCGGGCAGGCCCATGGCAACGCCCGAGCCGCCGGTGATGAGTGGCATGTCGGCCGCGGCGGTGCCCATGTCGACGAGATGACGATTGGTCACCGCATCGACGACGACGAAGCGGATGCCGGCATCGGCCGCCTTGGCGAAGGCTTCGGCAATGGCCGACGGTCCCTGGTCGACGGTTCCGAACGGCACGAGGCCGACCTTCAGCTTCGTCTGGCGCTGGAGCACGCGGACGAGATTGCTGTCGCGCATGGGCGTCAGCGGGTGGTCCTTCATCGGGCTTTCGGCGAGCGGGACGTCGCCGACGAAGAGATTGCCCATGTAGACGGAGCGCTTGTTGGCAGGGAAGGCGGGGCAGACGAGGGCCACCTTGCCGCCGACGCGGGCGATCAGGGCCTCAGCGACAGGGCCGATGTTGCCTTTGTCCGTCGAGTCGAAGGTCGAGCAGTATTTGAAGAACAGCTGCTTGGCGCCGCGCCGCAGAAGTTCGTCGGCGGCGGCGAGCGACCAGGCGATCGCTTCGTCGACCGGGTTGGTACGCGACTTCAGCGCGACGACGACGGCGTCGATTCCGTCGAGGTTCGTGGAGGCGTCGGGGACACCCATGATCTGGACCGTGCGCATGCCACTGCGCGTCAGCATCAGCGCGAGATCGGTCGCGCCGGTCAGATCGTCCGCGATGCAGCCGAGGAGCATGGTTCCGCCTCTTGCCCGTGTCGCCGGTTCAGTACGTCTTCGCGGCTGGCCCTTGGGCCTGCCCGCGCACCTCCTTGACGGCCGCCGCGGCTGCTGCCGCCATCAGTCGCGCGTCATTCAGGATGGTGCAGAGCTGGAAGCCCTGCGCGAAGCACTTGATCGTGGTCTTCGGCCCATCGGTATGGATGCCGGCGATCAATCCGCGCTCCTGCGTTTTCCGGCGGATGGTCTCGATGGCGGCGAGCACCTCCGGATCATCCGGCGCGAGCGTCGGCGTTTTGCCCATCGACAGCGACAGGTCGGACGGGCCGATGTAGGTGCCGTCGAGGCCCGGCACCGACAGGATCTCGTCGAGGTTCTTCAGCGCCTTGGTGGTCTCGATCATGGCGAACAGCAGCACCTCGTCGTTGGCGTGCTGCCAATAATCGGCGCCGGCGTACTGCACTGCGCGGTTCGGCCCGAACGAGCGGAAGCCTTTCGGTGCGTAGCGTGCGGCGCCGACGAACGCTTCCGCCTCCTCGCGCGAATTGATCATGGGGCAGACGAGCCCGAAAGCGCCGGCGTCGAGGAGCTTCATGATGATGGCCGGATCGTTCCACGGCACGCGAGCCATGGGGACGGCGCTGGTCGTCGAGATGGCCTGAAGCATTCCGACGGCGGACTGGAAGTCGACCGGTCCATGCTGGAGGTCGATGGTCACGCTGTCCCAGCCCTGGTGGGCGTACACTTCGGTCGCGTAGGAGTTGGCGATCGCACACCAGCCGTTGACGACCTTGCCGCCCTCGGCGATGCGCTGCTTGATGGCGTTCTTGCGCATGGACTTCGCAAACCTTTCTCAGGATGTCGCGGACTGGCGACCGTAGATTTCCGGGTTGAAGACGTTCGAGCGGTCGAGCCGCCCGTCGAAGCAGTCGAGAATGTTCTGCGCCACCGCGATCGCCATGCGGACCACGCCTTCGGCAGTCGTCGCGGCGGAGTGGGGGGTCAGGATGAGGCGATCGCAGGCGAGCAGAGGATCGTTCGGCTTCGGTGGTTCCTCGGCCTGGACGTCGAGCCCGGCGCCCATGATGGTCCCGCGATGCAGGGCGTCGAGCAGTGCCGCCTCGTCGACGATGCCGCCGCGGGCACAGTTGACGACGTAGGCCGTCGGCTTCATCAGCGCCAGCTCGGCCGGTCCGATGAGCCCGCGCGTTGCCGGCTCGAGCGGGCAATGCAGCGTCACGAAATCCGCCTGCGGAAGACCATCGGCCAGCCGCGTGATCGGCTCGCATCCCATCGCGCGGATCTGGTCCGCCGAGAGCGCCGGATCGATGCCGAGACAGCGCATCCCGAGGGCGTTGAGGACGACGGCGAGGCGGCTGCCGATGCGGCCGAGGCCGACGATCAGCACGGTGCGGCCGGCGACGTCGATCGCCTCGAGCTTCATTTTCCGCCAGTAATCACCCGTGCGGACGGCGCGATCGAAATTCGGCAGCCGCTTGGCGAGTGACAGCATCATCGCCAGCGTGTGCTCGACGACGGACGGCGCGTTCGCCGTGCCGACGGTCGTGACGGGGACGCCGGCAGCCGTCGCAGCCGCGATGTCGATGTTGTCGACGCCGACGCCGTGCCGCGAAATGATCTTGAGCCGCGGCGCCGCTGCGATCATACCCGCGTCGACTTTCGAGACGCGGATGGCAAGTGCATCGACGTCACGAACGAGCGGGAGGACGACATCACGGTCGGCACTCGGCGCGACGATCGTTTCGACGTCTTTCCGTGCCCGGAGCAGACGCATCCCCTCCTCATGGATGGGGGAAACGACCAGGACTTTCCAAACCATCGTGCGCTCCCGCCGGTCAGTGGATCTCGTCCTGGCGGGCGAGGGCCTCCTTGAGCTTCTCGACGGTGAAGCCCGGCGCACGGGCCATGTCCAAAATCACGGCCTCCTTGCGCGCGAGAAGATCGCAGGCGGCCGGCAGCTTGGCGGCGAGGGCGGCCGGGATCACCGCGGCGCCGTGCCGGTCCATGTGAATGAGGTCACCCGAGCGGACGACCATCCCGGCAACGCGCACTTCGCGTCCGTAGCCGTCGAGGTGGACGTGAGCGTGGCTCGGCTGGATCGAGCCGGCGAGAACGGCGAGACCCGGCGCCCATTGCGGGATGTCGCGGATCGACCCGTCGGTGACCACGCCGGCGACACCCAGGGCCTTGTGCACGGTGCTCTGTACCTCGCCCCAGAAGGCGCCGAAGCCCACTTCCGCGCCGTCGAGATCCTGAATGACGACAACGGCCGGGGACGGGCCGCCGCTCGCCACGTACTCGTAGTAGCCGACACGCTGGGCGCGGGCCGCCTTGGCGTCGAGTTCGTTCGGATGGGTCGAGCGGATGGTCGCGGTGCGCGCATAGCCGACGACCGGCGGCAGATCCGGGAACGGACAGACGAGCGGCCGCATCGTGAAGCCGGTGAGCCGGCGCGCGGGGTCGACGATTTCAAGGGCGTTGCAGATCGTCGGCGTGTCGAATGCCCTCAGCTTCTCGAGTACGGCGGCCTCGATCATCACACTCTCCTCAGGCCTTCAGCGCACTGTCGATGCGGGCCTGGGCGAGCCCAACCTTCAAGGCCGTGCGCGCGATCGCCGTCCAGGTGTCGTCCGGCAGCGGCACGCCTTCCGAGAGACGCTTCTTGCGCGTCGCGATTTCGGGCTCGCCGGGCGCGAGGACTGGCTCTCCGGCCTTGGCGGGGCGCGAACTCGTGAAGTAGCTGACGTAGCGGTCCACTTCGCCCGGGAAATAGTCGTCCGGATCGACGACCTTCGGGTCGATATAGAAGGACAGCATGCCGTTGGCCCAACGCGGGCGATCCTCGTCGGCCGCGCCGGTGCCGGTCAATGCGCCGCCCAGGACTTCGACCATGAAGGCGAGGCCCGAGCCCTTGTGGTCACCAAAGGCGCGAATGGCGCCGGTGCCCTTCTTGTAGTCGCGCGGCCCGACGGGCTCGTAGTGGCCGTAGAGCACGTGGGGGTCGCCGCTGATCGCCCCATCCGGCGCGATCAGCGAATGGCTCGGGAGCGCCTTGCCGCCCTGGCTCGCGACCAGCACCTTGCCCTCGGCGACGACCGATGTCGCGAAGTCGAGGATGAGCGGCGGCTGATTGCCCGAGCGCGGGATGCCGACGGAATAGGGCGCCGTCGAGAGACGGCGGTCGACGCCGCCATAGGGGGCGACCAGCAGGCTCTGCGGCGCGTTACAATAGTGGATAGAGACGAGGCCGGCTTCGGCCGCCATTTCCGCCCACTCGCCGACGCGGCCGACGTGACCGGAATTGCGAAGCGCGATGGCGGACAGCCCCATCGCCTTGGCCTTCTTGATGCCGATGTCGACGGCCTGCGGGGCGACGGTCTGGCCGAAGCCGTATTGCCCGTCGACGACGGCGAGGACCGGCGTCTCCTTGACGACGACCACCGTGCGGTCGGCGATGAAGGCACCTTCTTCCTTCCACTCCACATAGCGGGGGACGCGGACGACGCCATGGCTGTCGTGGCCGGCCAGATTGGCGCCCACGAGCGACTTTCCGAGCTGGCGACCTTCCTTCTCGGAGCAGCCTGCCGCCACGAAAATGTCGCGGACGAGATCCTGAAGCGCCTCGGCGCGGATCTTGATCATACGTTTCCCCCGCAGGTTTTTTCGTTCGAACGTTCTTTGGCGCACGAACGGGCGGCGCCCGTCGTGTGCGAATGGGGGGCATCGTGGCCGAAACGCCGCCGATTGGCCAGAGCCCTGTCGCACCCGGCGGGCCTGCCATGCCAAAAGGGTCCGGCGCTGTTGATCTCGCGACTTGCGAGGCCCGGCCGGTTGGCCAATTGTGCGGCCCGCGAAGAGGAGACCCGGACATGGATTTCGCACTCTCCCCGAAGCTCGAAGACCTCAAGGCCCGGATCGACGCCTTCGTGCGGGCTGAGGTCATTCCGTTCGAAAACGACCCGCGCTGGACAGCGCACGGGCCGACGGACGAACTTCGCCGCGAGCTGAATGCCAAAGCCCGGGCGGCCGGACTCCTCGGCGTGCACGCGCCGGACGAATTCGGCGGCGCCGGCCTCGACCACCGGGGCAAGGCCGTGGCGCTCGAAGCGGCCGGCTATTCGATGCTCGGCCCGGTTGCGATACACGCCCAGGCCCCCGACGAAGGCAATATCCATCTGCTCGACGTCGTGGCCACTCCCGCCCAGCGCGCAAAGTATCTGAAGCCGCTGGCGACGGCGGAGGTCCG
>Ga0073934_10011125_pt1 | contig 10987 bp, 9 predicted proteins | sample LarsenN4metaG_FD_76834 | JGI IMG/M metagenome (GOLD analysis project Ga0073934, IMG submission 76834) | Hot spring sediment bacterial and archeal communities from British Columbia, Canada, to study Microbial Dark Matter (Phase II) - Larsen... ...
ATCCGCGCGTGTCCTTCGAGATGTTCGACCCCGAGAATCCCTACCGCTATATCGAAGTGCGCGGGCGGGTGGTCGAGATCACCGAGGAAGGAGCCGACGCTCACATTGACAAACTGGCGCATAAGTATCTGGGTGTGAACCGCCATCCGCGGCGCCCGCCGGGCGAAGTGCGGATCATCTTCAAAGTGCTCCCGGAGCGCGTGCGCACGCAGGGGCTGGATCTGAAGAGAGGGAAGGTTTCGGAGTAGTTATGCGCATCGCGGTGATGGGCGATCACCGGCGGCGCTTTGGCTTAAAGCTGATTCGGAGGTAAGTGGAAGCGAGGCTCAGGCCATGCCCTTGAGGCGTTCGAGCAGGGGGGCGGCCAAATCTTTTTTCCCTGTGGCCTGGTAGAGGTCGGCGAGGTGGCGGAGGCGCCGGGCGACTTTCAGATGATTCGGGCCGAAGGTTTTTTCCACGATCTCAAGCGATTTTCGGTAGAGCGGCTCGGCCTGGGAGTGTTTGCGCTGCTCGTGATACATGCTGGCTAGATTGTTGAGCAGAGTGGCGACTTCGCCGGGGCCGCGTCTGGTATCCTCCGCGATCTGCAGAGCCTTCTGGTAGAGCTGCTCGGCGGACTTGTACTCTTTTTGAGCCTGGTAAAGCCCGGCAATACGGTTCAGCATGGCCGGCGTCTGCGGCAACTGCGCCAGTTGCCGGAAGGCCTCGGGTTTGGGGAGCAGCACCGCCAGCGCTTCGCCGAGCGAGACAACACTAATGGGCGTCGCGACGTTCTCGCCGACCGGCTGTGTGCCGCTCACGACCTCGTCGGCCCTCAGCCGCGGATCGACCTCCTCGGTGAGAAACATCACAGGAGCATTCGGCGCAACGCTGCGTAAAGCGCGCACCGTTTCCTCGAGACCCCGGTCGCCGAGTGCGGAATCCGCCAGAACCAGTTGAAAGGTACCTTTGCGGGTGAGAGCACCGGCCTCCTCGAGCGTGCCGGCCAGTTCGCATTCGTGACCGGCAAACTCCAGGATCACGGCGAGACTGTCACGCTCCTGCGAGGGATTCCCGACGATCAGCAGCCTTCCCATAGACTCTCCCGATGCTCAGAGCATACCACAGGCCTGCTCCAGGGTATCGGCAACTTAGCGCCAGTAGCGGGTCAGTGACCTCCGCAGCACTACCTTACAATGCCACCTTCCGTCATCCGGCGCGGGTCAAGCAGCCTATTCAGATCCTCGAGGCTCAAGTCAGTCATCTCCGCCGCGACGTCTTTGACGCGCCGGTTTTCGGCGTAGGCTTTCTTGGCGATCTCAGCGCCGCGCTCGTAGCCGATCACGGGATTGAGCGCCGTGACCAGGATGGGATTGCGTTCGACCAGCTCGTGCACGCGGGATTCGTTTACCGTGAAGCCCGCTATGGCCTTGTCCGCTAGCAGCGCAGCGGCCTGAGCGAGCAGCGAGATGCTCTGCAGCAGGCTGTAGGCGATCACCGGCAGCATCACGTTCAGTTGAAAGACGCCCGATTGCCCGGCGATGGTGATCGTCAAGTCACTTCCCACCACCTGGGCGCAGACCATGGCCACGGCTTCCGGTATTACGGGGTTGACCTTGCCGGGCATGATGCTGCTGCCCGGCTGCAGCGCCGGCAGCGCGATCTCACCAAGCCCGGCCTGCGGGCCGCTGTTCATCCAGCGCAGGTCGTTCGAAATTTTCATGAGCGCCACCGCTACGGTTTTCAACTGCCCGCTCAGCTCGACAGCGGTGTTCTGGCTGCTCAGGCTCGCGAAGTAGTTCCGGCTGGCGATGAACGGAAGCTCGGCGTCCTTCGCGAGCCGCGCGGCAACCATGGCGCCGAACTGCGGGTGGGCGTTCAGGCCGGTGCCCACAGCCGTGCCGCCGAGCGCAAGCTCACACAGGCGCGGCAGCATCGCCTCGAGCCGGTCGGCGCTGTCCCGCACCTGGTGGAGCCATCCGCCGAGCTCCTGGCTCATGCGCACCGGGAGAGCGTCCATCAGATGGGTGCGCCCCGTCTTGATAACGTGGTCCAGCTCCAGAGCGCGGCCCTTGATCACTTCCGCGAGGTGCAGCAGTGCGGGCATGAGCCGCTCGTTCACTTCCAAGGCCGCGCTCACGTGAATCGCAGACGGTATCAAGTCGTTCGACGACTGACACATGTTGACGTGGTCGTTCGGATGAACCTTGCCGCCGAGAGAGCGCGACGCCAGCGTTGCGATCACTTCGTTGGCGTTCATGTTGGTGCTGGTGCCGGAGCCGGTCTGGAAAATGTCGAGAGGAAAATGCTCGTCGTGCATTCCCCGCTCGACTTCTTTGGCCGCGTCGACGATTGCCGCCGCCGTGTCGGCGTCGAGCAGGCCCAGTTCTCCGTTGACGGCGGCTGCGGCGGCCTTGATCATGCCGAGCGCGCGCAAAAACGTTCGCGGGAAGCGCAATCCGCTGATCGAAAAATTCTCAACCGCCCGCTGCGTCTGCGCTCCGTAGAGCGCGTCCGCGGGCACGTGAACCTCGCCCATGCTGTCCCGCTCGATTCGAGTCGCTTTCTGCGCCATGGCTTCCGTCCTTTCTGATCATCAGAGCATCGTCCACGCGAATAAACTCACCCACGCCATCACGACGAGTCCGGCCGCTCCCCCCGCCGAATAGTAGAGCGTGCGCCGCAGGGGCAGCCTGCGGGCCCAGCACGCCGCAAACACAATCGCGTAGGCGAGGGACCAAATGATCCACGGAAGCGCGAGAATCAGGTCCTTCTCGCCGCCGCCGAAGTTCAAATAGCCCTCCGCGATCAGCAGCACCAGCAGCGGCGTGACCGCGAGCGGCGCAAGACACAATCCGAGCCTTCCGATCCATCCCGACATGCGTGACCTCTCCGAGCGTTTGCCGCTGGACTTGCGAGCGCATAGCAGATACTGCGTCGCCACGCTCCTCAGGATGACCGCGTTTTTGACTGCCCGCTCACCCGTGCGGCTTCTTCATCGGCTCCGCCCGCCGGCGGAGGAAGCTCTTCCTCCATGCTCCCTGTGATCAGGCGCGCCGAGCGCGAGAACGTCACGTAACTCCAGGCCCAGCGCAGCAGGACGATGAGGCGATTCTCGAATCCGATCAGGAAGAAAATGTGGACGAAGAGCCAGATGACCCAGGCAACGAAGCCGGAGAAACGCGTCCGTCCGAAATCGCAGACGGCGGCGGCGCGGCCGATCGTGGCCAGTTGTCCCTTGTCCACATAGTGGAACGCTTCACGCGGGCGGCCCGCGAGCTCGCGCCGGATGTTCTCCGCAACATGCCGCCCCTGCTGCATGGCGACGGGCGCCACTCCCGGGAGTGGCTTGCCGGTCTGGTGCAGAAAGACGCCAGCGTCTCCAATGACGAACACTTCGCGGCGGCCTGGGATTGAGAGGTCCGGCTCGACAATCACGCGGCCGGGGCGGTCGAGCGGGACTCCGAGCGAGGCGACCAGGGGCGATGCCGCCACGCCCGCCGCCCAGAGTATCGTCGCAGCGTCGATCCGCTCGCCGCCGACTCCGACCGCCTCGGGCTCCAGATCCGTGACGGAGGCGTTCGTGCGCACCTCCGCACCAAGGCGCCGCAGGGACTCGCTCGCTTTTGCCGACAACTCCTCGGGGAACGTCGAGAGAATGCGCGGTCCCGCCTCGAGCAGGAGCACGCGGGCCTCACGGGGATCGATCTGACGGAAGTCGCGCACCAGCACCTGCCGTGAGATTTCAGCGATGGCGCCCGCCATCTCGACGCCGGTCGGCCCGCCGCCGATGATCACAAACGTCAGCAACTTCTTCCGCTGGGTGGTATCCTGCTCCCTTTCCGCTTTTTCGAACGCCAACAAGATCCGGCGCCGGATATAGAGCGCGTCTTCGAGCGACTTCAGCCCGGGTGCGTATCGCTTCCAGTCGTCATGCCCAAAGTAGGAATATTGACCGCCCGTCGCGACGATCAGGTAGTCGTACGTGAGTTCCCCATCCCGCAGCATTACTTTGCGCGCCTCCGTGTCGATCTGCCGGGCTTCGGCGAGAAAGACGCGCACATTGTTCTGACGGCTGAGAATACCGCGTATCGGCTCGGCGATCTCCCCCGGCGCGAGTGCCGCGGTCGCCACCTGGTAGAGCAGCGGCTGGAACAGATGATGATTGCGGCGGTCAACTACGGTGACCTGTACGGCTGCGCGCTTGAGCGCCCGGGCAGCGTAGAGGCCTCCGAATCCTGCTCCCAGAATCACAACATGCGGCTTGCCCTGGTTCATCGGAGATGGGTCCTTTCCGGTTAGGTGCGCGCGAGCGGTCCCTTCTTTGAAAATACACCATCCTGCTTGCGAGCCAATCTCGGGATTCTCATGGCACAGCCCTGTGGTAAACTACAACCAAGAGCAATATCGACGGGCCGCAGGGCGCGACCTGCAATCAAAGCATAAAGGAGGGCCGTGCCGTTTCCGCGACGATCCATCGAACCCCGGGGCTGAATCCAGGCGCAATCGACTCTGGAGCGAGCGGCTTGGGGCGAATCCTGGCCGTCGACTTAGGCGAGCGCCGAATCGGCCTGGCTTTGAGCGATCCGCTCGGTCTCACCGCCCAGGGCCTTCCGACTGCCGGGCGAAGGAACAAACGCGAGGATCTCAATTTCGTCGAGTCGCTCGTGCGGCGGCATGATGTTTCGCGCGTACTAATCGGTCATCCCCTGAACATGGATGGCAGCGAAGGGCCGCAGGCGCGGAAGGCGCGCGCGTTTGCCGAGGCATTGTCCAAGCGCGTGAGCAGTTCCGTGACTGTTGAGCTTTGGGATGAGCGCCTTACGAGTGTTGAGGCCGAAGTGATGCTCGACCCGTCAACGATGGGTGAGAGCAGGCGTCGCGGCAGAGTAGATCAGCTTGCCGCAACGATCCTCCTGCAAAGCTACCTGGACACTCACCGAACGGGAACCGCTGTCGGGGAGGCCGGGGCATGACAGCGCGCTGGCAGCACGTCTATTGGACCGGGATCGCGGCGGCTGCCCTGTGGGCGCTCTGGATTCTAGCCGACGGAGTGCGGCCGTATTTTCGCGCATCGGAACCGCTGCTGATGGATATCGAGCGCGGCGCCGGCACGCGCGAGATCGCACAGCGGCTCGAAGCGGCGGGCGTGATCCGCAGCAGGATCACCTTCCTGGTGCTGCACTACATCCGGCCCGGCAACACGCTCAAGGCGGGAGAATATTCCTTCGACGGCCCGGCCTCGCCGCTTCAGGTGCTTGATAAGCTGATCAGCGGCGACGTGTCCTACGAAGTCCTGGTGGTTCCCGAGGGCTACAACCGTCTGGAGATCGCGGACGTAGTCGAGGAAATGGGCTTCGCCTCGCGCGACGATTTCCTGTGGGCCAGCGAGGAAGTCAGCCTCATTGCCGACCTTGACCCGCTCGCGAAGAACCTCGAAGGCTACCTGTTCCCGGACACGTATCACTTTCCGCGCCATGCCCGCCCCGCACAGATCGTCCGGGCAATGGTCGCTCGCTTCCGGGAGGTTTACGCGGAGCTGAATCCCTCGGAATCCGGCCGCAGCACGCATGATGTCGTGACTATGGCGTCGCTCGTCGAAAAGGAGACCTCGCTCGATTCCGAGCGTCCGGTAGTCGCCGCCGTTTTTTATAACCGCTTGGGGCGCGGCATCGCGTTGCAGTGTGATCCTACGGTGATTTACGCCTTGATGCTGGAAAATCAGTACGACGGCCGCATCCTGCTGTCGCACCTCGAGCATCCGTCGCCGTACAACACCTATCTGCATCGCGGCCTGCCGCCCGGGCCGATCGCCAATCCCGGGCGCGCTTCTCTCGCTGCCGCGCTGCGGCCCGAGCAGAGCGACTATCTCTACTTTGTCGCCAATGTCGAAGGCGGGCACACCTTTTCCCGCACGCTTGCCGAGCACAACGTTGCCGTGAGCGCCTACCGCCAGGATCTGCGAAATCTGCGTCAGCAGGCAGCCGCTGCCGAAGCCACGGCGCAGTAAGGAAGGATTGTTAATTCTGAGGTCGCGAACGCAGAAATCCCCCAGAGCCGGTTTCGTCCGTGACGCCAAAGCCGTCCTGACGAAATCCTGGCACCGTCGCTCTTTCTTGTCGGCGAACTCTGACTCAGCACACTAGTTCTCAGCCGTTTCCTAGCATCCAAAGCATGCAGCACCACGGCGAAATGCTGGAGCAGGCCCGGGCCATGTACGCGCGCCGCGCTGGGCAAAAGGGCAAACCGGAGCCGTTTCCCGCGCCGCCGCCCGGCGACCTGCCTGCCGAAGAGTTTCTGCGCTGCCTGACGAATGTCGCGTTTCTCAGCCATCCCAAACTGACGCATCCGTTCGCGCTGCGGCTCGCGCAAGGCCGCTGGACCACGTCTCAGCTGCGGATCTGGGTGTGCCAGGATTATGAGCGTATCGTAACGGCGATCCGGCGGCACTCGCTGCTCGCTGCTCTGGCGGAAGACTACGAAACACTGCGCGGCCTGCTCGCGCGAGTAAAGGACGAAGCGGACGTCGATCCGGTCGGAGGTACGTTTTTCGCTTTACCCCAGCTCTGGATCAAGTTCGGCATCGCGCTGGGCCTGTCGCGGCAGGAGATCGTCCGGGCACACACGCATCCCGGGATCAACGAGCTCAACCAAGCGATGCTGACCGAAGCGCGGGCGGCGACCTCTCTCCCTGTTAGCGATCTCGTCGATGCGCTGCTCGATCCGGTGTTCTACCGGATCTGGGGCGAGTCGCTGCAGCCGACGCTCGGACTATCTGCCGACGCGCTCGGTTATTTCTGGGCCATCGCCTCAGACCGTTGGGGCGAGGAGACGGGGCAGGCCATCCTCGCCAAGCGAGCCTCGACACCAGAGGACCGTACCGTGCTCTGGGAGCAATACCGCGCGGAGTGCCAACAGTGCCGCGAATGGGATCGCCTCAGTCTGCTGCACGACTTGTCGTCACCCTGCTAGCCGTTCTGTTTCAACGTCATACAGGCACATTAGTCCCAACCGTGTGACCCGCACCCGGGACTTTTTGGGACTTTTGAGCCATTGCCCTGCTCCAAGCCAAAACACAGAATTGAAGCCACGCGGGAGCTGCCCGCGAGCCGGATTGTTTTTGGCGAAGAGGGAAGTTATGGCGCGCACACTGATTCGCAGATCGTCTGATCCGAGGAGGACTCGCGGTTTTGCTCGATGGTGGCTGTCCGTGCCGTGCTTCGTTCTGGGCTTGGCTGCTGCGTCGAGCGCTCAGATCGTGCCGCCTCCCTCGACGCCCCCGATTCAAGGACCTGGGGGAGAAACCGGCGTTTACATTGTTCAGTTCCTGCAAGGGGTTCCAGCCTCGGAGAAGGCCGCTATCGTGCAGGCTGCCGGGGCCGTTCTGCGAATGAACTACAGCGCTACGAATGCCGCTTCGGTGCAGGTTCCGAACGACGCTGCGCTGGCGCGATTGAGGAACAATCCCCGCGTCCTGGCGGTTGTTGCCAGCCGTGCCATCTCGCTCCACCAGGGCCGTGGCGGCAATGGCGGCGGCGGTGGCGGCGGCGGGAGCACCACCAAACCCAAAGCGCCTACCAGCTTAAGCGCGGCGGCGACCTCCTCCAGCGCGATTTCCTTGTCCTGGACGGACACGTCCAATAATGAAACAGGTTTTTCGATCGAGCGGTGCACCGGTGCCGGATGCAACAGCTTTTCGGCGGTTGCCCAGGTAGGGGCTAACGTGGCGACCTACAGCAACAGCGGGCTTAATGCCAGCACCACCTATCGCTACCGTGTCGCGGCTCTTAATTCAGCCGGCTCATCCAAGTACTCGAACACCGCCGAGGCGACAACCCTGGCGCCGCCGCCTCCTCCGCCCCAGCCGCCGACGGCGCCGAGCGGGCTCAGCGCGCAGGCCGTGTCGTCCAGCCAGATCAATTTGGCGTGGTCGGATAATTCCAGCAACGAAAGCGGCTTCCGCATCGAGCGCTGCCAGAACTCCGGCTGCGGCAGCTTCCAGGAGATCGCTGTAGTCGGGGCCAATGTTGCGGCCTACAGCAGCCTCGGCCTGGCTTCCGAGACTACTTACGCTTTCCGCGTGCGCGCCTATAACAATGACGGGAATTCGAGCTACAGCAACACGGCGGAAGGGACAACCGCGTCATCCGGCACGCAGGTGGTGCCCGAAGGAATACAGCGAATCGGCGCGTCGCCAGGCACGCTCAGCGTGACGGGCGTTGGTGTCGGCGTGGCGATCGTGGACACCGGTCTCAATTTCAGCCACCCGGACCTCGGGATGGCTCCGGAAGTTCCGGGCGTCAACTCATTCAACGGGTTTACTCCGGGCGCGAGCTGCGAGGACATTCACGGGCACGGCACGCACGTTGGAGGCATCGTGGCAGCGCGCAACAATTCCATGGGCGTTGTTGGTGTCGCGCCGGATGCCACGCTATATTGCGTAAACGTCTTTCAGCCCGACCCGGTCTACGAAGTGATCGCGACGGATGAGAGCCTGATTGCCGGCCTTGATTGGATCGCGACTCACGCCAATCAGGTGAACCCGCCGATCCGCGTGGTCAACATGAGCCTCGGACGAGACAAGACTCCCGAGGACACCCCCAACCATCCGCTGCACCTCGCTGTAAAGTCGCTCTATGAGCTCGGCATCTCGGTCGTGGTTTCCGCAGGGAACGACTCGACGCTCGAGGTCTCCACGCAAATTCCGGCGAGCTATCCCGAGGTCATGGCGGTTGCCAGCACGACCGCAGTTGACGGCGTAAACGGCTATGACGATCTCTTCGTTCCGTGCGCCGGCGAGCAGAACATTCTGGCGGATACGGCCTCGTACTTCACGACGGATGGAGCATTCGTTGGAGGCAGCGGAGTCACCGTCTCCGCTCCCGGCGCGACGCGCGAGGATATCTTCGATTATCTCGGGACGTGTTTCGTGGAGTCGTACGGAATTCTATCCACCTGGCCCGGAGGCGAGACCGTTGAGCTGTCTGGTACCAGTATGGCGGCGCCGCACGTGGCCGGCGTGGTCGCACTGATGTGGCAGAAACTCGGGGCAATTTCTCCAGAGAATGCCCGCGCACGAATCCGGAACAACGTAGCACGCTGGGGCACGGCGCCGCTTGATTCGGCAGTCGAGGGCTACACCTTTGACGGCGAGCGCGAGGGCATCCTCTGGGCGCCTTCCGCCGTCGACGACGTGCCGCCGCCTCCGCCAGATTCGCCGCCGACCGTGCTGATCAGCTCCCCGGCCGACGGCGCGACGTTTGGCGCCGCAAGTGTCATCTCCTTCCAGGGAAGCGCTACGGACCCGGAGCAGGGTAACTTGTCCGGCTCGCTCGTCTGGAGGTCCGATCGCGACGGGCAGATCGGCACCGGCGCGAGCTTCTCGAGAGCTCTGAGCAACGGCAACCACACCATCACTGCTTCGGTAACGGACGCCGGCGGCAACGTGGTACGTTCCAGCGTCGATATCACCGTCGGCTCCTCGGACGAGCCTGGGGTTGTTTCGGTCGTTTCGATCACCTACATCTCGCAGGGCACAGATTTGCTTGTCGACGCGGCGCTGCGCGACGAGTTTGGCGCGCCTGTGGCGGGAGCAGTGGTTTCGGCCGATATCTTTCAGATTTTCTATGGTTTTCAGATCTGGCACTTAGTGGCAACGACGAATGCGCAGGGGGTGGCGCGGTTCCGCGTTGTCAACGCCCCTCCGGATGGCTACAGCACGACCATCACAGACGTAGATGCGCCGGGCATGACTTGGGACGGCATCACGCCGTTCAATTGGTCCTGGCACTGACCTGTTGCGCCGGCTCTCGCCGGCCGCATTGTAAGGAACCTCGATTACGGCAGGCTCTGAAGCTCTTTTCCGGGCTTAAAGCGGACGGCTTTGCCGGGCGGGATATTGACCTCGGCGCCTGTGCGGGGATTGCGCCCGATGCCGGTCTTGCGGGGCTTCACATTGAACACCCCGAAGCCGCGCAATTCGATGCGGTCGCCTTTTTCCAGGGCTTTCTTCATTGCCTCGAAGACGGTTTCGACAGCCACCTCGGCCTTGGTCTTGGTGATCCCGGTCCGGTTCACCACTTCATTGACGATATCGAGCTTGATCACCGGAATCCTCCTCTCGTGGCCGAAATCTTTTTCGGTGGCTGAGCGCCGGGAGTGTCGGACCCCCGTTTCGTACGGCCAAGCCCTCCGCGGCAAAGAAAAGAGTATGTTAGAGAACAACTTTGCCGCCTGTCAAGGTGCGATGCACAAGCAGCGACGATCCGTGATGATCAGTCGGGTCCAGAAGCCAGGCGAGGACCAGGGGAACATGGGTCTGGGGTTTTTTCGGCTGCTCTGAGCTTTGTTAAGCCTCAATGACAGTTGAGGCAATCCTTTTCTTTTTTTTTGCCGAACTCTGTCCCGACGATTTTTTGCGCCCCCTCCGATCAACGGGGTATCTCCAAGCGGATCAAGAACTCATAGTACTAGTTTTGGCCCTGGTGCTTTGGCCGGGTACTTGCTAGGGCTGTAGCCTTTTGGGTTGCCCGGAAGGCGACTCTTCGTTTGAGTTCAGCGATGCACAGCCCGAGCCTACACTCTGCACATCAGCCTGGAAAACCCCGGCAGTGAGCATGTAATTCCCGAGCCGACGTCGCTCTTGCTGCTCGGTACCGGCCTGGCTGGCATCGTCGGACGCGCCTGGAAAAAGCGCCGATCTTAGAAGAGAGTTTCCCCTTCGTTTTTGGCGGGTGCCCCACACGTGCTTGCACGTGTGGGTTCCTGCTGGTATGCCGCTCGCGCCGCCTGAATCGCGCTCTTCTGTTCTTAGCTTTTTTCCCGGAATCAGGAATCTGGAATTCGGAATCGAGCGTAGCACGGGTGCCCCACACGTGCTCGCACGTGTGGGTTCCTGCCAAGTAGTCATCCCGCCCCCGGCTGGTCCCGCCCTCCATCCAGCGCCTCGGCCAGCTCCACTAGGCTCCCCACCACCAAATCCGGCGGGTTGGTATCCAACGACAGCGTC
>Ga0073934_10011126_pt1 | contig 10986 bp, 8 predicted proteins | sample LarsenN4metaG_FD_76834 | JGI IMG/M metagenome (GOLD analysis project Ga0073934, IMG submission 76834) | Hot spring sediment bacterial and archeal communities from British Columbia, Canada, to study Microbial Dark Matter (Phase II) - Larsen... ...
CCCTCCCTCCGGGGCAGAAGCCCCTCGGGGGCGGAGCCTGGGCCGGAGGCCACAGGACATTCGGCCTGCTCAGAAAACTCCCCCTCACTGTTCCCTCTCCCCCCATTGGGCGGGAGAGGGCATCGGTGAGGGGGGTTTTCATGGTGCATGGGTGGGCCCCGGCCCATGAAGACTCAGCGGAATTTCGGATCGGGGTCAGTGGTCCGTGGTCCCGTGGTCAGTGGTCCTGTGGTCAAGTTGGGGAATATCTCGGCCGGTTAAGGGATCAACAAGACTTTGCCAGTAGTCCGGCGGCCTTCCAGGCGCCGGTGGGCTTCGGCAGCCTCCTTGAGCGGCATGGTCTCGCTGATGCGGAGCTTGAGCTTTCCGGATTTCACCCAGTCGAACACGTCGCTTGCCCGTTGAAGCAGCTCGGTTCGCGTCAAAGTGTACTGTTGCAACCCGGGCCGCGTGAGGAAGACCGCGTTCTTTGCGAGGCGCGCAGGGTCCACGGGCGGCACCGGCCCGCTGGACTGTCCGAAGAGGGCCAGGACGCCGCGTGAGGCGAGGCAGTTCAAGCTCTTGTCAAAGGTGGTCTTGGCCACGGAATCGTACACGACGTTCACGCCTTTACCGCCGGTGAGCCGCATCACCTCTGCCTCGAAGTCCTGCTCGGTATACAGAATGACCTCATCGGCCCCCGCCTCCCGGGCCAGAGCGGCTTTCTCCTTCGTGGAGACGGTCCCGAACACCCGAGCCCCGCGCATTTTCGCGATCTGAATCAGGAGCAATCCCACGCCCCCCGCCGCGGCGTGGACCAGGGCGCTGTCTCCTGGTTTCAGCGGGTAGGTACTGTGGGTGAGGTAGTGTGCAGTCATGCCCTGGAGCGTCACGGCGGCGGCCGTCGGGAAATCTACCCCTTGGGCTAGCGGAACCAGGCGCTCGGCAGGGACGACGGCGTATTCGGCGTAGGCGCCCATGGACGGGGCATAGGCGACCCGGTCCCCCACCTTGACGTCAGTGACACCCGGAGCGACGGCCGCTACCGTTCCCGCGGCCTCCATCCCGGGCGTGAAAGGGAGGGAGGTCTTGTAGAGGCCCGACCGGAAATAGACATCGATATAGTTGAGTCCGATCGCCTCGATCTTGACCTGAGCCTGCCCCGGACCGGGTGTGGGCACAGGGATCTCCTCGTACCGCAGGACTTCTGGTCCGCCAGTTTCGTGCACGCGAATGGCTTTCATGGGTTCTCCTCACTTAACCGCCAAGACGCCAAGAGCGCCAAGGTCAGAGGCGAATTTTCCTTTCTTCTCTTCCTCTCTAACCGCCAATCCCGCCGCGGGCGGGACAAGAGCGCCAAGACTGGCCCTATCCGCAGATTTCGTCCCTCGACAGGCTCGGGGCCCTGAGCACAGTCGAAGGGCAGATTACGCAGATTTCACGGGGGAACTTGCCATCCACATCAGCATCCATCCGGCGGGCAAATGTCGAATATCGAACACCCAGAGGGTACCCGAATGTCGAATGTCGAAGGAACTGCTTCTTCGCCCTGGGAGGGATCATGCGGCGCTGAGGGGGAGTCCCTCGACAGGCAGGTTCTCAATGGAGACGTTCACGAGATTGCTCAATCCCAAGCGTTCGGACGCGTCCAAAACTTCCAGGCCGACGATGTGGCCATCGGCATCGAAGTCCAGGGTGACTCCCTCCTCGACATCTCGGCTCTCTGCGACAGGTACATCGCGAAGGTGAATGTAGAGGGCATCTGCTTCTTTGCTGTACTCGATCTTCACGGCGAACTCCCTCCGCTGCCCCCCTGCCGAACAGCAGTTATTACAATGAATTCGTCAGGGGTTTCCCGAAACATGACGCGGATTATCCCGTGGTTGGTGGGCCCAAAGGCATTTTGTCGCCCCTTGCCGCTTGGCTCAACTCGCTCCGGTTGACTCAGGACCATCTCGACTTCTTTATCCGTGATGCCTGTCTGGAGCATCCGGCGCCGCGCGTGACGATCATATCGGATTGATTTCATCTGGTGCGAAGTGTAGTCGGAATACCAGCCTCCGGTCAACGCCTTTCTAAGGGGGGGCCCCGCTCACTTCGTGACTGCACGCGACTCTCGCGGCTCAGGTGTGGAATCTTCAAGTTCTGCGGACGCAAACTCCTCAGTCCCCTCTCCCCCACGCAGAGCGTAGCCGGGGAGAGGGAGCAGAAAGGAGTCTGCCCCTTTCTTGGGACTGGTTCTTTGATTCGTTGACGCCTGGCTGATCCTCTCGTACCATCGCCCCATGACCACCTCACCGGTTCTCGATCAATTCCATCCCATCGTCAGGGATTGGTTCCTCAGCACCTTCGAAGGGCCCAGTCCGCCGCAGGAGCTGGGGTGGCCGGCGATTGCGGAGGGGCGGCATACGCTGGTCTGCGCTCCGACGGGATCAGGCAAGACCGTGGCGGCGTTCCTGCGGGCGATTGACGGGCTGGTTCGCGCCGGAATCGGGAGAAAACTCGAGGATCGGACCTCGGTCGTGTACGTGTCTCCCCTGAAGGCGCTTTCCAACGATATCCAGAAGAACCTGCGGGAACCGCTCCATGCCATTCGCCGGCTTGCGGAGGAGCGCGGGACACCGCTACCTGAGATCCGCGTCAGCGTGAGGACAGGAGACACGCCGGCGAAAGAACGGGAGTCCATGCGGCGGCGGCCCCCGCACATCCTCATCACTACCCCGGAGTCCCTGTACATCCTGCTGACAGCGGAGGGAAGCCGAAGATTTCTCGCCACGGCGAGGACGGTCATCGTTGATGAAATCCATGCGGTGGCGGAGAACAAGCGAGGCTCGCACTTGGCGTTGTCCCTGGAACGGCTGGATGATCTGGCCGGGACTCCCCTTCAGCGGATCGGATTGAGCGCGACGCAGCGGCCGATCGAAGAGATCGGTCGGCTGCTCGTCGGGACCCGCAATCTGGGAGTTGACGGGAGACCCAATTGCACGATCGTGGATGTTGGGCACGGGCGCAGCCTGGACCTCTCCGTCGAGGTGGTGGACCAGCCCCTCGGGGCCGTGGCCAGCCATGCCATGTGGGCGGAGGTGTACGACCGGGTGGCCGCGTATGCGAAGCAGGTCCGGACCACCATCGTCTTCGTGAATACCCGGAAGTTGGTGGAGCGGGTGAGCCATCAGCTCTCTCAGCGTCTCGGCAAAGAGGCAGTCGCAGCCCATCATGGAAGTCTGTCGCGGGAGACGCGCCTCAAGGCGGAGCAGGGGTTGAAGGCCGGGACGCTCAAGGTGGTGGTGGCCACGGCCTCGCTGGAGTTGGGGATAGACATTGGCTCTGTGGACCTGGTCTGCCACCTGGGGGCGCCGCGATCGCTGGCAGTCCTTCTCCAGCGGGTGGGTCGGTCCGGGCACTGGCTGGGTGCCACGCCCCGGGGAATACTGTTCCCGGGGACACGCGACGAGCTGGTTCAGTGCGCCGCGGCCGTCCGAGCGATCCGGCGCGGTGAAATGGACCGCGTGACTGTTCCCAAGGGTCCGCGGGACATCCTGGCCCAGCAGATCGTGGCCACGGTCGCTTCGGGAGAGCGGACCGAACAGGGAATGCTCGAGCTGGCCCGGCGGGCCTACCCGTACCGGGATCTGGACCGGAGTGAGTACGAGGCGATCCTGACCATGCTGGCGGACGGGGTTGCCAGCCCCGCCAGAGCGGGGTCGGCGCATCTCCACTGGGACCGGGTCAATCATCGTCTGAGGGCCAGGCGCGGCGCCCGCCTTACCGCTATCACGTGTGGTGGGGCGATTCCGGACGTGGCCGACTACCAGGTCATCGAGGATCCCAGCGGAACGTTTGTCGGCACGGTGAACGAGGACTTCGCCATCGAGAGCTTCGCCGGCGACATCTTCCTGCTCGGGAACAGGTCCTGGCGCATCCGGAAGGTGGAATCGGGTAAAGTCCGGGTCGAGGATGCCCAGGGCGCGCCGCCGACTATCCCGTTCTGGCTGGGCGAGGCTCCGGGTCGGACGGCGGAGCTGTCTGCGGCGGTGGCCGACGTTCGCGAGGCCGTGGCAAGCCGGCTGCCGGACATCCAGGCGGCAGTCGCCTGGCTCTGCTCAGAGTGCGGCACAACGCAGGCCGCAGCCGAGCAGATTGTGGCCTACGTGGCCGAGACCCTGTCCGTCTTGGGGACGATGCCGACCCAGAAGACGATCGTGGCCGAGCGGTTCTTTGACGAGGCAGGGGGGATGCAGCTCGTCCTCCACACTGCGTTTGGCGGCCGGATCAACCGGGCATGGGGGCTGGCCCTGCGCAAGCGGTTCTGCGTCACCTTCGACTTTGAGCTGCAAGCGGCGGCCACGGATGACGGGATCGTGCTGTCCCTCGGTGAGCAGCACAGCTTCCCCCTGGAAAGCGTGTTCGCCATGGTCCGTTCGGAAAGCCTGGCAGAGGACCTGGTGCAGGCGGTGCTGCAGTCGCCCATGTTCGGGACCCGCTGGCGCTGGAATGCCACCCGGGCGCTGGCGCTCCTTCGGATGAGCGGTGGTCGCCGGGTCCCGATGCCCCTCCAGCGTATGCGCGCGGACGATCTGCTGGCCGCAGTGTTTCCAGCCCAGGTGGCGTGCCAGGACAACAATGCCGGGCCAATCAGGCCGCCCGATCATCCCCTCGTGAATGAGACGCTGGATAACTGCTTCAACGAGGTCATGGATGTCGAGGGGCTGCGCGCCCTTATCGGCGGTCTTGAACGCGGCGAGCTCCGGACGGTGACGGTGGACACGCCTGTGCCGTCACCGATGTCCCACGAGATCCTGAACGCCAACCCCTACGCGTTCCTGGACGATGCCCCGCTGGAAGAGCGGCGGGCCCGGGCCGTCTCTCTCCGGCGGGTGGACGTGGACCTGGCGACGGGCGTGGGCGCCTTGGACCAGGCGGCCATCGAAGAGGTGCGTGCGCAAGCCTGGCCGGATGTTCGGGACGCCGATGAACTACATGACGCACTGCTGAGCCTGGTCTTGGTTCCGACGAGAGAGCTGGGTGACTGGCAGGAGTGGATGGCGAAACTGGTCGCAGAAGGGAGGGCGTGCCGAATCGCATGGAGCATAGAGCCTCGCCCCGTTGGAGAAGGGCCGCACTCCAACGGGGCAAGCGCCGGGCCCCGAGGGGAAGGATTCGTGGCGACGGAGCGGGTGGGGTGGGTTCAAGCGGTGTTGCCCGGAGCAGTGTTTGAGTCAGAGGCGCCCGCTGTGAGGAGACACACTGCGGCCGTAACGATAACGGAGGAGGATGGGGTTCGACGGATTGTTCAGGGGTGGATGGAGGTGGTCGGACCCACGACGGCGGCAGCCCTGGCGGGCCGGCTGGGGATGCGGGCGCGCGCGATCGAAGCGGCCACGCTGGCATTGGAAGCGGGCGGCGTAGTCCTGCGGGGACGATTCAGCCCCGGAGGGAGCGCCGACCTCGTAGAGTGGTGTGACCGTCGGTTGCTGGCTCGGATCCATCGGCTGACCATCGGCCGTCTACGGCGCGAGATCGAACCGGTGCCGGCGGCCGACCTTCTGCGATTCCTCTTCCGATGGCAGAATGTTCACCCGGGCAGCCAGTTGCACGGCCGTGAAGGGATCGTTCAGGTCATTGGGAAGCTTCAGGGGCTGGAGCTTCCGGCGCCAGCGTGGGAGCGGGATGTGTTGCCGGCGCGGGTGGCGCGCTACAGCCCGGCCGACCTGGAGCAGCTCTGCCTGTCCGGGGTGGTCGCCTGGGGACGCCTGGGCTTACGCGAGGCGACGCCGGAAGAAGATCGGATGCGGCAAGGGCGGATCGCACCGACCAGATCGGCGGCCCTGGGGCTGGTCCTGAGGGAGGATCTGCCCCATCTGCTGGAGCCGGGAAGCGTCGGTCCGGAGGAGATGGGTGGGCTTTCATCCACGGCACGGGCTGTCCTCCGGCACTTGCAGGCGCGGGGCGCCTCGTTTTTGATCGAGATTGCCAAGGCGATTGGGGCTCTGGAGAGTCAGACGGAGGAAGCCTTGTGGGAGCTGGTGGCGCGCGGTCTCGTGACCGGGGACGGGATTGCCGGCCTGCGGATGCTCCTGGCGAGAGGCGAGACCAAACGCGAGCCACACCGGCGCTTCCGCGCGATCCGAGGCGGCTTGGCCCGCGCGCGCCATGTTCCGGTGGGCCGGTGGTCCCTTCTGCGGCAGCCGGGGGATGCGATTAGAAGCAGGGAAGCGGGTTCGGCGACAGACGAGGCGTTTGCCCGGCAACTGCTGCGGAGGTACGGTGTGATCTTCCGGGACCTGCTGGAGCGGGAAACCCGCGCTCCTTCGTGGCGCACATTGCTCGGGATCTACTGGCGGCTGGAGGCGCGCGGAGAGATTCGGGGCGGCCGTTTTGTGCAGGGGTTCACCGGAGAGCAATTTGCGTTGCCGGAGGCCGTCGAGGCGCTCCGGGCCGTCCGGCGCAAGCGGGACGGGCAGGAGGTGGTCCTGGTTCCGGCCGCGGATCCCCTGAATCTGGTCGGCATCCTGACCCCGGGCGGCCGGGTCTCTCCCTTGTCGGGTCAGGCCATTCTGTACGTGGATGGGGTCCCGGTCGAGACTGGCGAACCCCACGCGCTCCGGACCAAGCTCGCGAGGGATCAGTTGGGATCAAAGATACTCAAATCTTGAAACCGCAGATGAACGCAAATACACGCAAATTTCTCATCTCTGGGCATCCCGACTTACTGGAATTTCGGACCGGGGCTAATCGCCGGATGACCGTTGCCTCGGGCGGGGCAGCCTAGACCAATCCAGTACGTGCAGTCCCGTCAACCGCGTGAAATGCCGCGGGTTACAGGTTGCAACGCTCGCGCCAAGTACGAATGCGGATGCCCCGATGGCGATATCCCAGTCATCGATTAACACGCCCCGCGCCTCCAGACCTGCTTTCTGCACCCCAAACATCTCCGCGGCGGACTCTCCCCAGTCTTGCCAGCGCAAGATTTGCTTCCATCGTTTATATTCGGTCGTGAGGAGGCGTCGCCGCCGGGAATCTTCGGGCAATCGCGACAAGCCGAACCATATCTCCGCCGCAACCGGAGCAGTCAGTACCAACTCTCCCGGCGGCTGTTGAGCGGCATGGGCTAGCACGATTGGGTCGAGGCGCATGGCCCGGGAAAGCGCGCTCGTATCGAGGACGATCATCTGAATGGAGTTCCCCGTCGGTTACGCCGCTTCCGGATTACTCCTTCCAGTTGTTTTCCTGCCGCCCGAAGCGTGCGCAGGTCGGCTGCGGATAAATCGTTCCTTGTAAAGAAACCCTGCGGCCACTCGCCGCGATCTGCTCGGAGAAGCCCTTCACAAGCCTCTATGATCAAGCGGTTGCGGCTCACCATTCGCCGAGCAGCGAGGGCGTCGAGGCTGGCGATCAGGTCGCGGGGCAGGTGCACGCTGGTACTAGCCATGGATCCCTCCTTGGGTGTGAATAGAATATATTCAAATCGATCGACAGTCAACCCCGATCCGAAAAACGCGCACCCCAACAGGGTGCCGCGCTAGAGGCCGATTCAGGCAGCGGCTGGCAGCTCCCTAAGCCCCCTATAGGTGCCGCTGAGGAGCAGCCTGGATCAAGGGGTATGAGGTCTCTGTAAGGCCCTGGCTGGGTTGCTGGCCTTCGTGGGAATTTCGGATCGGGGTCAAGTAGTGGGCCGATCTGCAGGCTGATATCGGACTATCCCCCAGTGGTAGTCGGGACGACTTGCTTCGGTTCTCAAGTATGCATTGATAGCCATGAGACAGGAGGAAAGAGGGGAAGTCATATCCGCTCCCTTCCCCCCGGCTACCCTCTGGGTGTGGGGGAAGGGGGGGATGGGGGTGAGAGGTTCGCGGATGGCAGCCCCACCTTTGTCCTCCCCCATCCAGAGGGAGGAGAGTCCTCCCTTCCCGGCTTCGAGCCGACCGCGTGCGGACCCGCCGGTTTGGGACCGGTCGTTGTTCAGCCTTTCCGGCAAAGGATGGATGCTATTTCATGATGGTCACCAAGGCTATGCAGGAGGGGGGAACAAGAAGGCTTAGGCCCACGGATCCTGTCTGCGAAGCGGGCGCAGACGCGGGTACGGCGTCTTCAGGCCGCATTGACCATGCTTCGGCAGGGACGATGACTTGAGAGCTGACACATCCGCGAACCGGGCAAGAACATTCCCCACGAGCCTTGACGGCTCCGGGGGGCAGTGGTAGAGTCCGAGCAGAAAAAACGGGAGCCCGGGGCGCCGGGCTGAGAGGGTGGGGCGGTTCCCTCACCGACCGTTGGAACCTGACCCGGGTAATGCCGGCGTAGGGACGATCAGGCAAAAACCAAAACCGCCCCCGGGGCGGTTTTGGTTTTTCAACCATCATCGGAGAATATCGAATATCCAACAAGGAATGTCGAATGATGAACGCCTTTTTCTAGTCCGTTGAGTCCTTGGAGTCTATTGAGTCCGTTGAGTCGGGAATCAGCAAGCAGCTGGCAGCTCGCGAAACGCAAAGCGCTAAGCGCATAGCGCTGTTTCCTGTACGCCATGCGCTTTGCGCTATGCGCCATGCGCTAAGCGGGGGAGGTTGCATGAATGGCTGACAGTATCCAGATGGCCCGCGACTACGGGATCAAGCCCGTTCCGGCGGCAGAGCGGCGGCTGACCTTTCTCGACACCTTCGTCCTTTGGGCCGACCTCGGTGTCAGCTTCCTCGTCATGGTCGTCGGGATGTTCCTGGTTCCAGGGCTGAGTCTGGCGGGAGCGCTGGCAGCCATCCTGGTCGGGGCAATCATCGGAAACTTCCTGCTGGGCCTGGTGGCCACGATCGGCTCGGACACCGGGGTGCCTACCATGGTGCTTTTCCGGCCGGTGCTCGGCCTGCGGGGCTCGTACTTCCCTACCATCTTGAATGTTCTGCAACTCGTGGGGTGGGCGACTTTCGAGGTCATCGTCATGGCCCAGGCCGCCACGTTGTTGAGCCAGCGTCTTCTCGGCGCCAGCAGCTACCACGGCTGGGTTGTCTTCTTCACGGTGCTGACGACACTGATGGCAATGGGCGGGCCCGTCCTTGTGGTCAAGCAGTGGATGGAGAAGTTTGCCGTCTGGGCCGTGTTCATCACCATGCTGTGGCTCACCATCGCTGTCCTGGGCACGTACGATGTTGGGGCGCTGTCGGCGAAGCGGGGGACAGGGGAGATGTCTTTCTGGCTCGCGGTGGATCTCGTGGCGGTGATGCCCATCTCGTGGGTCCCTCTGGTGGCGGACTACAGCCGCTTGGCATCAAGCCGGAGGGCGGCATTCTGGGGGACGGGATTTGGATACTTTGTCTCGCATGTCTGGTTCTACGCTCTCGGGGCGCTGCTGGGCCTCGCCGCCGCGGTGACCCTCGACCCCAATGCCCCCATATCGCCCCTCTTGGGGGCCATCGCCGGACTCACGGCCGGGTGGGCGGCGCTCCTCATCCTGCTGGTGGCGGAGACGGATGAGGCCTTTGCCAACATCTACTCTGCCGCAGTCTCCACCCAGAACATGGTGGCGCGTCTTGGCCAGCGGGGATTGACGGCCATCTTCGGGGCCGTGGTCCTCGTCCTGGCGGCGGTGATCCCGCTGGTTCAGTACGAAAGCTTCCTGCTGCTGATCGGTTCGGTCTTCGTGCCGCTGCTCGGCATCCTGGCAGCCGACTATTTCCTGCTAAGGGGGCGCCGGTACGAGGTGGAAGGGCTGTACCGGGTCGGCGGGCAGTACTGGTACACGGGAGGGATCAACCGGACAGCCGTCGGCGTATGGGTGGTCGGCTTCCTTCTGTACCTGGTCATCGCCGGGCTTCCCCAGCTTGGTCTGACAGGTCTCGCCCCGTGGATGGGGGCAACGCTGCCATCCTTTTTGTTCGGGTTCGTGATCTATGCGATCATTGGCCGGTCGGCATCCATGCGAGCTGGCAACAGGCAGCCATGACTAAAAGGGATAACAATATCGAATATCGAACACCCAGAGGGTACCCGAATCTTGAATGTCGAAGGAACGGCTTGCCCATTGTTCATCAAAGGGAAAAGCGATCAGCTATCAGCGGTCAGTCAGACCCGAGGGGGATAACAATATCGAATATCGAACACCCAGAGGGTACCCGAATCATGAATGTCGAAGGAATGGCCTGCCGTCGTTCATCATTCGATATTCAGTATTCGTCATTCGATATTTCGCCGTAGGCTGCCAGCTGCCTCCTGCCAGCTGGTCGGGGTTAGGGTTTCTGGTCCAGGACGAGGTGGGTGGAGAGGGCGACGGCGACGAGCTTGCCATTCTCGTCTGTGATGCGGGTCTCCCAGATTGAAGTGGTCCTGCCCCGGTGGAGAGGGGTCGCCTCCGCCCGGATGCCGCCCTCTCGCACGGCGCCGATCAGGTTGATCTTCAATTCGACCGTCACGGTCTCCTGCCCCTGCGCGAGATTCATGTAGGCGCCCGCGCCTGCCACGGTATCGGCCAGCGTCATCACCGCCCCGCCGTGGAGGATCCCCCAGGGCTGCTTGTGCTCTTGCCGGACCATGAGGGTGGCTTCAACCCGATCAGGGGAAAGGTGGGTGAACTCCATGCCAAGGAAACCGGCAAAGGTGCCCTGGATCCGCTGGTTCGCCCTGACGGCGGCCTCTTGCGGTGTCCGCCGTATACCTCCTTCCTGACTCATGCCGCGCTCCTTCCTCTGGCACCCGGCCCCTTCGGCTGTGTGCCCTGTGTAAACTGCGGTATCCTAGCCCCGATCCGAAGAAAAACCAAGGGCTTAATTGGCATGGCGCATAGCGCAAAGCGCCTCGCGTAGGGCGCACACCGCTATGCGCTTGGCGCTTAGCGCTTTGGGATTGGATCAGGTATCGGTTCGGGGTTGACACTTCCTAATGCCCGAAGTAACGTGAACCAATTCACTGAACGATCATTCAGCCCAGAAAGGACATTTAAACCGCAAAGGGCGCAAAGCACGCAAAGAAATGCCCTAAATTAAACAGAACCGAGGGAGAGAAAGCGTGGCGCAGGCC
>Ga0073934_10011127_pt1 | contig 10986 bp, 6 predicted proteins | sample LarsenN4metaG_FD_76834 | JGI IMG/M metagenome (GOLD analysis project Ga0073934, IMG submission 76834) | Hot spring sediment bacterial and archeal communities from British Columbia, Canada, to study Microbial Dark Matter (Phase II) - Larsen... ...
CCCGCGGGGGTTCAAGTCGAGTGGCGGAGCCACATCGACTTGAGAGCGCCCCCAGGGCCGGCCCTGCCGGCCCGCCCCCCGCGGGGGTTCAAGTCGAGTGGCGGAGCCACATCGACTTGAGAGACGGCGCGCCGCGCGCGTGGCGCCGGCGGCGCGGGGGCCGGTCGGTCAGGCGTGCTGCACCGCCGGGGCGGCGACGGGATGGAACTGCGCGCTGACCCACGGGCCGGTGAGCCCGTCGACGCCGCAGTCCCACAGCGCCCGCACGTCCATCGGGTCGAACACGCCCTCGGCCACGACGAGGAGCGACAGCCCGTGCAGCATGGCGACGATGCTCGCCACGTGGCCGGCGCGCGACGCATCGGACGAGACGCCGGCCACCACCGAGATGTCGAGCTTCACGTAGTCGAGCCCCGCCTCGTACAGGCGGTCGATCTGCGCGAGCCGCGCGCCGGCGTGCTCGAGGCCGAGCCGCACGCCGAGCGGGCGCACCTGCCGGCCGAACTCCTGCACCCAGTCGAAGTGGTCGACCGCCGCGCTCTCGGCCACCTCGAGCCACAGCAGGCGCGCCGCCGTGGGGTCGTCGGCCAGGCGCGCGCGCAGGCGCACCGCGAAGCCGCTGTCCGACAGCGACGCGGGCGACAGGTTCACGCCCCGCGCGATCCCGTCGCGCGCGATGGCGGCGAGCGCCAGGCGCACGGCGTGCTCGTCGATCGCCGACGTGAGCCGGTTGCGCACCGCCAGCGGCAGCCAGCGCCCGGCCACTTCGTACGGGCCGTTGTCCTCGAGCTGCAGGCGCAGCGGACACTCGAGGCTGAGGCGGCGCCCGCGCCGGTCGACCACCGGGAACTCCACGAGCTTCGCGCGGCCCTTGTCGAGCGCGTCGAGGATCTGCTGCCGCCACGAGTGTTCGCCGCGCAGGCGATCGCTGCCTTCGCTGAGCTCGCCGGTCTCGACCGCGAACGGCGCACCCACCTCGGCGCGCGCCAGCGCCGCGTCGGCCACGCCGAGCAGCGCCGACAGCGCCGCGCCGCTGCGCATCTCCACCGCCCCGAAGGCCACGCTGATGTTCGGTCCGAAGGCCGGCAGCGACGCGCGCAGTGCCTGCGCGAGCGAGTGCGCCGTCTCGGCGGCGATGCCCGGCACCGGCAGCGCGAGCGCGAAGTCCGAGCCGTTGAGCCGGCCGGCGATGCAGCCCTCGCCGCGCTCGGGGTAGGCCTGCAGCACCTGCGCGATGGCCTTGAGCGCGCGGTCGGTCGTGTCGTGGCCGAGGATCTGGTTGAGCCCCGCCAGGTCGCGCAGGCGCAGCAGCACGAGCCCGCCTTCGGCCGGCCCGTCCTCGCGCTGCACCACGCTCGACAGCTGCGCCAGGAACTGGCGGCGGTTGGTGAGGCCCGTCAGCGCGTCGCAGTGCGCCTGCCGGCGCAGGGTCTCGACCTGCGTGGCCTGCGCATCGAACAAGGTCTTCACGCGCTCGACCATCGTGTTCATCGCCTGCGCGACGCGCTGCAGCTCGGGCACGCCGGGCTCGAGCACGCGCACGAAACGCCCCTCGACCAGCGCGTTGGCCTGCGCCACCGTCGCATCGAGCGGGCGCCGGATGTTGCGCACCACCGCCCACGCCACGGCGCCCGCGCCGAGACCCACCAGCATGAGCAGCAAGGTCGCGCGGATCGTCACGTTCCACAGGTCGTCGTAGGCGTAGGCCGCGTGGCTCACCACCTCCACGCTGCCCAGCGGCTTCCAGCCGTCGGACACCTGCGCGACGCCGGGCACCGACTGGATGGGCGCGAGCGAGGTGAACCACGCCGGCGCCGCGGTGGCCCTGGCGTCGGACGAGCGCTCGAAGCCCACGCTGCCGTCGGCCGGCGTGAAGCGGATGCGGCGGTAGTGGCCGGTGTCGAACTGCGCGGCCAGCAGCATCTCCATGACGGTCTTCTCGCCGTGCTGCTGCGACAGCGCGAGCGCGAGCGACTGCGCGTTGTCGGCGTTCTTCAGGCGCAGCTGCGTCTGCAAGGTGTCGCGTGCCGACAGCACGTGCACGGTCACGCTGCCGGCCAGCGCCAGCAGCACCGTCACGGCGAGCAGCAGCCAGATCTGGCGGATCAGCGACATGTCGGTTCCGTCTGCGTGCGTGCGAACGAGAGCGCGAGTATCACAGGAAGCCCTCCGCGCGGGCCTTGGCCACGACGTCGCGCCAGCGCGAGAGCCGCGCCGCCGGATCGCCCGCGGCCGTCGCGCCCATGCCCTGCCACAGCCCGTCGGTGTTGAAGCTGAACACCGGCGTCAGGTCGGGTCGCCGCGACGCGGGCCGCACGTCCCCGATCAGGTTGTCGAGGATCAGCGGCTCGGCCGCCGGCGAGCCGTAGTACGCGAGCACCATGTGCGCCTGCGCCGGTCCGCCCGGACCTCCGATTTGAGCGCGCACGTACACGAGCCGCAGCTTCGCGGCCGGCATGCCGGTGGCGACCAGCGTGAAGTACTTGGCGATCGCGTAGTCCTCGCAGTCGCCGGCGCCCTTGTCGAGCGTCTCGAGCGGGCTCGCCCAGTGGTCGTGCTCGCCCCACACCTCGGCATCGTCGCGGAACAGCACGCGCCGGTTGAAGAACTGGTTCACCGCGACGAGCCGCGACTCGTCGTCCTGGTCGGCCACGGTCACGATCAGCGGCTGCAGCAGCCGCACCGACTGCGCCGCGCGAGGCCCGATGCGCTGCGCGGCCTGGCTCATGCGCTCGGCGTCCCACGCGAGCGGCCGCGACGCGGCGGCCAGCAGCGCACACCCCAGCACGGCGCCGGCGATGCGGCGCCACATCGAGCGACGCAGAAGTAGTAGCGGGAAGGCAGGCACGGGCGCGCAGGGACGAAGGCCCTGTCGTCGTTGTCGTCACGCGCCGCGCCGACTTGAGAGGCGCGCCGGCACCGATCGCGTGCGCACGACGTGAACTCGCACACGAAACACCATGAAACAGCCGGCCCATCCCGCGGTCGCACGGGAGGGCTCGTAAGGGTTAGCGCCTACACTCCCCGCGCAGTCCCGAGCCGCAGGTCGCATGGACCCGCGGGCCCTCGCAACGACTCGCCCTACCCCCGATCGACGATGAAGAAACTCGAACGCACGCTCGCGGTATCGCTCCTGGCGCTCGCCTCCACCAGTGCGCTGGCGCAAGCCGCCGACCCGCTGCGCAACGCGGCGCAGAAGGCGATCACGGGCAACCCCGAGGTCGGCGCACGCGTGAACGCGCTGCGCGGCGCGACCAACGCCGTCGACGTGGCGCGCGGCGCCTACCTGCCGCGCGTCGACGTCGAAGCGAGCATCGGCCAGACCCGCGACCGCATCACCACGCGCAACCCCGAGAACGGCACGCTGTCGCGCAACGGTGTCGCGCTCAGCCTGAGGCAGACGATCTGGGACGGCCTGGCGACGATGAACGACGTGAAGCGCGCCGGGCACGAGAAGCTCGTGCGCCACTTCGAGCTGCAGGACGTGACCGAGCTCACCGCGCTCGAGGCCGTGCGCGCGACCTACGACGTGGCGCGCTACCGCCAGCTCGTGCAGCTCGCCGAGGACAACTACGTCCAGCACAAGTACGCGCACTCGCAGATCCAGTCGCGCGTGCGCGCCGGCGTCGGGCGCGGCGTCGACCTCGAGCAGGCCACGGCGCGGCTCGCGCTGGCGGAGTCGAACCTCGCCACGGAACTGGCGAACCTGCACGACGTCACCGCGCGCTACCAGCGCGTGGTCGGCGAGGCACCGCCGGCGAACCTGCGCCTGCCCGCACCGCTGTCGCAGGGCATGCCGGGCAGCGCGGCCGACGCCGTCAACGGCTCGATCGTGCGCAGCCCCGCGGTCAGCGCGAGCATCGAGAGTCTGCGCGCGGTGCGCGCCGTGGCCGCGGCACGCGAGGCCGCCTTCCAGCCCAAGGTCGAGGCGCGCGTGCGCAGCGGCAGCGGCCGCAACTTCGACGGCGTGCCCGACCAGAAGCGCGACACGAGCGCCGAGATCGTGCTCGAGTGGAACCTCTTCAACGGCGGCGCGGATCGCGCCCGCGTGCGTCAGCAGGCCGACCTCGTGAACCAGGCCGCCGACCTGCGCGACAAGGCCTGCCGCGACGCCCGCCAGACCGCCGCGATCGCCTTCAACGACACGCGCAAGCTCGCCGAGCAGCTGGTCTACCTCGACCGCAACGTGCTGGCGATCGAGAAGGCGCGCGACGCGTATCGCCAGCAGTTCGACATCGGCCAGCGCAGCCTGCTGGACCTGCTGAACGCCGAGAACGAGCTCTACACCGCCCGGCGCTCCTACGCCAACGCCGAGCACGACCTCGGCATCGCCTACGCGCGCACGCACGCGGCGATGCAGCAGCTGATCGAGCGTCTCGGCATCGCGCGCGCCGACACCGGCGTGCCGCTGCCCGAGCTGTCGCAGTGGTCGAGCGCAGAAGACGCGCCCGCGCGTTGCCCGGCCGATGCGAACGTGGTCAGCGCCACCGCGCGCAGCGAACTCGATGCGCGCGCCGCGCGCCTGCTGCAGAGTGCGCCGCAGCCGCCGGCACCCGCGCCCGCACCCGCGCCCGCCGCGCCGGCACCGCCGCGCCGCTGACCGCCGCCGCCGCGCCCGTCGCGGGCGGCAGCTCGGCCACCACGCGCTGCAGCTTGCCGCTGCGCCCGAGAGGGAGCACCGCGACCCGCTCGGTCTCGATGCGCAGCGACGCCAGACCGTGCCGTGCGGCGAACCGGCGCAGCACCTGCACCGCGCGTGCGTCGGCCTCGGCACGGTCGCGCGCCGCCGACGGCGCGGCGCTGCCGCCCGCCGCCACCGGGCCGTGCGCCGGCAGCCTCAGCCGCAAGGTGTGCGCGTCCACGCGGCAGAGCTGGAAGTCGAACACGCCGGCCTCGTCTTCGAGCACCGTCGTCAGCGCCAGCGGCAGCAGCGTGACCGCGCGGCCGTCGTCGCCGGCCAGCGCGAGCGGATCGTCGCGACGGCCCTGCACCTCGAACACCGGCAGCGGCGAACCGCACGCGCATGCGGCGGGGTCGAAGACGATGCGGTCGCCCAGGTCGTAGCGCACGATCGGCTGCACGCGGTTGGCGAGATTGGTCAGCAAGGTGGTCGCCGGCTCGACACCCGCGGGCACCGGCCGGTGCTGTGCGTCCACCGGCTCGAGCAGCAGCCAGTCGGTGTTGGCGTGCAGGCGTCCGTGGCGGCACTCCCATCCGATGGCGAGGAACTCCGACGCGCCGTAGCTGTTGCGCAGCGCGCAGCCGAACACCTGCTCGACGTGGCGGCGCTGCGTCATGCCGAGGGTCTCGCCGCCGGTCCAGATCTCGCGCGGCGCGATGCGCAGGCTGCCGGCGGCTTGCTCGTCGGCCAGCATCACCGCCGCGGTCGGGTAGGTCGCGACGATGCTGGGGCCGAACGCATCGAGCTGCGCGACGAGTGCGGACACCGGCTGCAGGATCGAGAAGCTGCGCATCGTGGCGGCGAGCCACGGATGCAGGCGCCGCAGCCGCTGCACCATCGCGTGGCTCGCGAAGTGGCCGCCCAGCGCGCCGACGAAGGCGATGCGCTCGCCGACGTACAGCGGGTCGAGCCAGCGCCGCCACGGCTCGGGCGCGTCGCGTCGGCAGGCCTCCAGCGCGTCGTACACCGCGAGCGCGTGCTCGTCGTGCACGAACACGCCGGGCTCGCCGGTGGTGCCCGAGCTCTCCCACACCGCGTAGCGGCCCAGGAACGGCAGACCGGCTCGCGACGGGTCCGCGACGAACGCCTGCACGCGCTGCCGCGTCACTTCAGGGTCGGTGACCCAGTCGTCGAAGCGCCCCATGAGCTCGGCCTTGCGCACGACCGGCAGGTCCGCGATGCGCGACGCATCGGGGCCGTCCGGGCCGACCGCATCGCGCCATCGCTCCCGGTACAGCCTCGAGTGCCGCCACGCGTGCTGCAGCATCGCCGCGACGCGCTGTTCGCGCCGCTGCTCGATCTGCCGCGGCGTCGCGAACCCCGCGGCCAGCACGTCGAGCGCCGCACCCGCCGAGCGCCACGGGTCGAGGCTCATGTCCCTGCGCAGGGTGTCCGCTGCTCGCTGAACATCGACTGCCCGAGCATGTCCGGCGTCACCAGCGTGATGCCGCGCTCCGTGACGTGGAAGCGCCGCGCGTCGGCCGCCGGGTCGAAGCCCGCGCGAAAGCCGTCGGGCAGCCGGCAGCGCTTGTCGACCACGGCGCGGCGCAGCCGCACGTCGCGCCCGATGGTCACGCCGGGCAGCACGACCGAGTCCTCGACGAGGCTTCCGTCGTCGACGCGCACGTGCGTGAACAGCACCGAGCGCCGCACGGTCGCGCCGCTCACGATGCAGCCGCCGGCCACCAGCGAGTCGATCGCCGTGCCGCGCCGCCCTTCGTCGTCGAACACGAACTTCGCCGGCGCGAGCTGCCGATGCAGGCCGAGCAGCGGCCACTCGTCGTCGTACAGATTCAGCTCGGGCACCACCTTCGTGAGGTCGATGTTCGCCTCCCAGTACGCGTCGACCGTGCCCACGTCGCGCCAGTACGGCCGGTCGCCCACCATGTTCACGCAGCTGTCGGCGAAGCGGTGCGCCAGCACGCGGTCGCGCGGCACGGCGTGGGGCAGCAGGTCGCGGCCGAAGTCGTGGCTCGAGTCGGCCCGCGCGGCATCGCGCTCGAGCTGCGCGCACAGGAAGTCGACGCCGAACACGTAGATGCCCATGCTCGCCAGCGCCACGTCGGGCCGCCCGGGTGCGTGCGCGGGCCGCTGCGGCTTCTCGTGGAACGCGACGACGCGGCCCTGCGCGTCGACGTCGACGATGCCGAACGCGCCCGCCTCGCCGATCGGCACCTCGGTGCAGGCGACGGTGACGTCGGCGCCATGATCGACGTGGTCGGCCAGCAGGCGCCGGTAGTCCATCTTGTACACGTGGTCGCCGGCCAGCACGAGCACGTAGCGCGCGCGCGATTCGCGCACCAGGTCGAGGTTCTGGTACACGGCGTTGGCCGTGCCGCAGTACCAGCGGTCGTCGGCCCCCTGCTGCGCCGGCAGCACCTCGACGTACTCGCCGATGCTCGCCTCGAGGAAGCCCCAGCTGCGCTCGATGTGCCGGATCAGGCTCTGCGCGCGGTACTGCGTGAGCACGCCGATGCGGCGGATGCCCGAGTTCACGCAGTTCGACAGCGGGAAGTCGACGATGCGCAGATCGCCCGCGAAGGGCAGCGCGGGCTTCGCGCGCCAGTCGGTGAGCTGGTGCAGTCGCGTGCCGCGGCCGCCCGCCAGCACGAGTGCATACGTCTGCTGGGCGAGATCGCCACGGCCCTCGCGGCCCGTCGGTGACGCACTCATGCCGTCCTCCCCTCCTCGCCTCGGCGCCGCGAAGCGACGCGGCACCACCGGGCATCTGGGAACAATAGGCGACGCAAGGCCGGCTGTCTTGCGCCGGATCAATCGCGCGTCGCACGGTTGTCGCGATACGCGCGCTACCCTGACGGCTGCCCCTTCACCGCCGCCCCGACCGCACCATGAGCATCCGCAACCTCGACTTCCTGTTCGACGCCGCGTCCGTGGCCGTGATCGGCGCGTCGCCGCGCCCCGGCCGCGTGGGCAGCACGGTGTGGCGCAACCTGCGCGACGGCGGCTTCCGCGGGCCGCTGATGGCGGTGAACCCGAAATACCGCGAGCTCGACGGCGTGCCCGTCGCGGCGAGCGTCGCCGAGCTGCCGCAGGCGCCCGAGCTCGCCGTCGTCTGCACGCCGCCGGCTACCGTGCCGGGTGTCGTGGCCGAGCTCGGCGCGCGCGGCACGCGCGCGGCCATCGTGCTGAGCGCCGGCCTCGACGCCGCGCAGAAGCAGGCCATGCTCGACGCGGCTCGGCCGCACCTGCTGCGCGTGCTCGGGCCCAACTGCATCGGGCTGATCGCGCCTCACATCGGCCTGAACGCGAGCTTCGCGCACATCGGCGCACGACCGGGCGAGCTCGCCTTCGTGTCGCAGTCGGGCGCGCTGGTCACCGCGATGCTCGACTGGGCGCACGGCCGCGGCATCGGCTTCTCGCACTTCGTGTCGCTCGGCGAGCGCGCCGACGTGGACTTCGGCGACATGCTCGACTGGCTGGCGAGCGATGCGCGCACGCGCGCGATCCTGCTGTACATCGAGTCGATCGAGTCGCCGCGCAAGTTCATGTCGGCCGCGCGCGCCGCGGCACGCAACAAGCCGGTGATCGTGGTGAAGTCCGGCCGCAGCGCGCACGGGCAGCGCGCGGCGGCGTCGCACACCGGCGCGCTCGCCGGTTCGGACCTCGTCGCCGACGCCGCGCTGTGCCGCGCCGGCGTGCTGCGCGTGGACACCTTGCAGGAGCTGTTCGTCGCCGCCGAGACCCTGGCGCGGCTGCGCGGTCGCGGGTCGATGACGCGCCTCGACGGCGCGGCCGACGACACGCTCGCGATCCTCACCAACGGCGGCGGCGCCGGCGTGCTGGCGGCCGACGCGGCGTCGCGCGCGGGCGTGCCGCTGGCCGAGTTCGGCGACGCGACGCTCGCGAAGCTGGACTCGGTGCTGCCGGCCAGCTGGTCGCGCGGCAACCCCGTGGACATCATCGGCGACGCCCCGGTCGAGCGCTACCTGCAGGCCATCGACGCGCTCGACGGCGCCGCGTCGACCCTGCTGCTGATCCACGCGCCCACCGCCATCGTGCCGAGCGCCGAGATCGCGCAGGCCATCGTGGAGCGGCCGCGCAGCGCGCGCACGCAGCTCGTCGGCTGCTGGCTCGGCGACGCCGCGGTGGCCGAGGCGAGGCGCCGTTTCCACGACGCCGGCATCGCCTGCTACCCGACGCCCGAGGACGCCGTGCGCGCGCTGGCGATGCAGCGCGACTACCGCCGCAACCAGGCCCAGCTGATGGAAGCGCCGCCGGCCGCGCCGCGCGACACGCAGGCCGACGCGGCGACCGCGCGCGCGCTGCTGCAGCAGGCGCTCGCGGCCGGCCGCGAGATGCTCACCGAGCCGGAGGCCAAGCAGGTGCTGCAGTGCTACGGCATCCCCGTGGCCGCCACGCGCGTCGTGAGTCCCGACGCGGACGAGGCCGTCGCCGCGGCCGACTCGATCGGCTACCCGGTGGTGCTGAAGATCCTGTCGCCCGACCTCACGCACAAGTCCGACATCGGCGGCGTGGCGCTCGACCTGGGCAGCGCCGACGAGGTGCGCGCGAGCGCGCGCTCGATGCTCGCGCACGTGCGCGCGCGGCGGCCCGATGCCCGGCTCGACGGCTTCACCGTCCAGACCATGGTGCGCCGCCCGCACGGCCACGAGCTGATCGTCGGCGCGAGCATCGATCCGGTGTTCGGCCCCGTGATCCTGTTCGGCCAGGGCGGCACGGCGGTGGAACTGGTGGCCGACCGCGCCGTGGCGCTGCCGCCGCTGAACGAGCCGCTCGCACGCGCGCTCGTCGCGCGCACGCGCGTGGCGCGGCTGCTGGGCGGCTGGCGCGACACGCCGGCGGCCGACGTACGCGCGGTGTGGGCGACCCTGCAGGCCGTGTCGCAGCTGCTGGCCGACCAGCCGCTGGTCGCCGAGCTCGACATCAACCCGCTGATCGCGAGCCCCGACGGCGCGATCGCGCTCGATGCGCGGATCCGCGTGAGCGCCAAGGCTCCGGCGGGTGCCGCCCACTTCGCGATCCGGCCGTATCCGTCGCACCTGGTCGACGTCGTGCCGTGGCAGGGCCGCACGCTCACCGTGCGGCCGATCCGCCCCGAGGACGAGGCGCAGCATCTCGAGTTCCTGTCGCGCCTGGACCCCGAGGACGTGCGCATGCGCGTGTTCTACAGCCGCCGCACCATCGAGCGCAGCGAACTGGCGCGCCTGACGCAGATCGACTACTCGCGCGAGATGGCGTTCGTCGCGGTGGCGACCGAGGACGACGGCATCGAGCGCACCCTGGGCGTGGCGCGCGCGGTCGCCGACCCCGACAACGTCGCCGCCGAGTTCGGGATCATCGTGCGCTCCGACCTCAAGGGCAGCGGGCTGGGCGCGCTGCTGATGCGCAAGCTGATCGACACGCTGCGCGCGCAGGGCACGCAGTGGATCGTCGCGACCGTGCTGCACGAGAACCGCCGCATGCTCGAACTCGCGCGCGAGCTGGGCTTCGAGATCGGCGCCGGCGCGCCGGGCACCGACACGCGCGAGATCCGGCTGAAGCTCTGAACGGCGCGCCGCTACGCGCGCCGTGGCGGCGGCACGTCGGTGCAGGTGCCGTGCGCCACTTCAGCGGCCATGCCGATCGACTCGCCCAGGGTCGGGTGCGGGTGGATGGTCTTGCCGATGTCGACCTCGTCGGCGCCCATCTCGATGGCCAGGGCCACCTCGCCGATGAGGTCGCCGGCGTGCGTGCCGACGATGCCGCCGCCGACGATGCGGTGCGTCTCGGCGTCGAACAGCAGCTTGGTGAAGCCCTCGTCGCGCGTGTTGGCGATCGCGCGGCCGGAGGCCGACCACGGGAAGTGGCCCTTCTTGACCTTGATGCCCCGGGCCTTGGCCTCGTCTTCGGTCAGGCCCACCCACGCCACCTCGGGGTCGGTGTAGGCCACGCTCGGGATCACGCGCGCGTCGAACTGCGCCTTGGTATCGCCCGCGGCCACCTCGGCCGCGACGTGCCCCTCGTGCACCGCCTTGTGCGCGAGCATGGGCTGCCCCACGATGTCGCCGATCGCGAAGATGTGCGGCACGTTGGTCCGCATCTGCACGTCCACCGGAACGAAGCCGCGCTCGGTCACCACGACGCCGGCCTTGTCGGCGCCGATCTTGCGGCCGTTCGGGCTGCGGCCCACGGCCTGCAGCACCAGGTCGTACAGCTGCGGCTCCTTCGGCGCGCCCTCGCCCTCGAAGCGCACGAGGATGCCGTCCTTCGTCGCTTCGGCGCCCACCGTCTTCGTCTTGAGCATGATGTGGTCGAAGCGGTGCGCGTTCATCTTCTGCCACACG
>Ga0073934_10011128_pt1 | contig 10986 bp, 12 predicted proteins | sample LarsenN4metaG_FD_76834 | JGI IMG/M metagenome (GOLD analysis project Ga0073934, IMG submission 76834) | Hot spring sediment bacterial and archeal communities from British Columbia, Canada, to study Microbial Dark Matter (Phase II) - Larsen... ...
AAGAGCAAGACTAGCGGCCTGCGGGCGTAGGTGACAGGCGGCGGGCGCGAGGCCGGAGGCTACGTCTCGGGTGTCAGGTGACGGCGCTGGCGGAGGATAGACGATGGACGACGGACGATGGCGTGGGCAGCGGGTCGTGCGCGGCCGCTTGAGGGAGGGCGCCGCCTGGGTGTGACTGACGCGTGCGCGACGATCAGGCGCGGGTGTCGGTGCGGTCGGAGATCTGCGTCTGGTCGCGTTTGAGGTCGGACTCTGTGGGCGCGCCGAGCGTGCCGCCGGGCGTGCCGGTGGTGATCGGGCGGCCGTTCTCGGTCTCCTCGGGATGGCCGGGGCCGCGCGACTCGCCGGTGTGGGCGCTGCGCGGGTACCTGCCCTGGACGGCGACGTCCTCGGGTGGTACGTCCACGGACCTGTTGACGTGTTCGCTGGTGTGCGGTGTTCCGTGTCCCACGACTTCCTCCGTCGATCGCCGGTACCCCTCCGGCTGTTCGATCATCTCCTTGAAGCGGCGGAGGTCCTGTTCCACCTGCCGTTCGGGATCCGCAAAGAGGGTGGCCGCGAGGTCGCCGAGGGCGCCGGTGGCGGCTTCGTAGGCCATCGAGACGCGGATGCGCGTGGCGTCGCCGAGCGCTTCGAAGCGGACGGCGCCCTCGGTGCGCACCCGGGCGTCCGGGGAGTCGACGGAGCGCCAGGCGATGGCGCGGGCGGGCTCGTCGGCGGTGATCTCGGCGTCCCACTCGGCGGTGACGCCGAGCGGAGCCTTCGCCTTCCAGTGCGAGCGGAGGTGGCCGGCGACGCGCACCTCTTCGATGTTCTCCATGAAGTTGGGGAAGTTCTCGAAGTTGCGCCAGACCTGGTAGACGGTGTCGGCGGGCGACTGGACGACGATGTCGCGTTCGACCTGCTTCATGGAGTGCGAGCCTCCCGTAAAGCTGGAACGGGGCGCGCGTCTGGCGCGCGCCCCGCGATCCGGCGAGTAGTCAGGGGGGAGCCACTGCTATCGCCGTTACCCCAACGCTATCCAGCAGCTCGTATCCGGCGCGGCACAACGGGCGCAGGCGGCGCTGCGAAACCGTAACAGCGCGACGCCATCCGTGCGACGGGGCGCGAGAGATGCAGGCCATGCCGGGCGTGAATGATTTCACACGGCGCGAAGACGCAGCGTTGGCTATGATCTCGGCGATTCCACGGAGGAGCGACATTGAGCAAGCTTGCCGAGAAGATCCGCCGCGTGACGCGCTCGGAGGCGCAGCCGCTGGGGTTCGTGACGTCGCGGGCGACGAAGGACGCGACGATGGTGCTGGCGGCGCTGGCGCGGGACGCTCGCGAGGCGACGCAGATGGCGCAGCGCGGGGCTGATGCCGTGATCATCGGGAGCGCGGAGAAGCCGGCCTCGCCCGACGCGGCGAAGGAGCTGCGCGAGGTGATGGCCGGCGGCTGGCTGGACGGGCGCAATGAGGGCGGCGCCAAGGCGCTGAAGGACGGCGGCTTCGACTTCGTCGTGTTCGACCCGGACAAGACGGTGTCGACGGCGGTGCTGGAGGAGGACATCGGCTACGTGATGCGCGTGCCGGCCGACGCGACGGACACGGAGCTGCGCGCGATCGAGGCGTTCGCGCTGGACGCGATCGATGTCGGCGCGCTGAGCGGGTCTTTGACGGTGCGCAGGCAGATGGACCTGCGGCGCATCTTCGCGCTGACGCGCAAGCCGCTGATGGCGTCGGTGCCGGCGTCGATCTCGGCGTCGGAGCTGCGGGCGCTGCGCGACACGAACGTCGTCGTGGTGTGCGTCGACAGCGCCGATGCTGTGGCGAAGCTGCGGAGCGCCATCGACGCGCTGCCGCCGCGGTCGCGACGGCGTGAGGAGGAGCGGCCGATCGCGATGGTGCCGCGGTCGGCGCCGGGCGCGGAGGAGGAGGAGGATGAGGAGGGGGATTAGGGGTTTGGAGATTGGAAGTTGGAGGTTGGACGTTGGAGGTTGGAGGGGACGAGAGACAGCGGACGACGGATGCAGACGATAGACGATGGATGACAGACGATGGACGACAGACAATAGACGATAGACGATGGACGACAGACAACTAGATAGCAGAGAACAGAGGGCAGAGGATGCAGGGTACTCAGAACTCACGACGTAGAACCCGGAAGCAGGGACGGGGGTTGGCATGGTGATTGAGCAGGGGGCGGGGGCGGCAGAGCGCGACGGCGCGGCCGGGAGCGCGGAGCAGACGATCGTCTACGGCGACTTCGCGGACCTGATGAAGCCGGACAGCAAATGGGTGATCGGCGGGTTCCCCGGCTGGGAGTACCGCGAGCCGAACGCGGTCGTCATCGTGCAGAACGGGCGGCTGCGGGTGGCGGCGGTGCCGCTGACGCGCAGCCACGACGCCGTGCAGATCCTCGACAACGCGAAGCACATGTACTTCTCGCGCGAGACGTTCGACGTGCCGGCGGGCGGCGTCATCTCGGTGGAGACGGAGATCCGCGCGCAGAAGATCAACGGCGTGCCCAACGACTTCTACGACGGCTTCGTGTCGCTCAATCTGCTCGACTTCCGCACGGGCATGGCCGTCGACTTCTTCGTGTCGAACGAGTGCTACGCGACGGTGTACGCGCGGCTGCCGTTCCCGGGGTCGCCGGAGCCGGAGGGGTCGCAGAAGTACTTCGCGATGTTCAAGGAGCAGCCGCTGCCGAAGGGCGAGCAGGAGCGGCACCGCTACAAGATCACGTACGACCAGAGGGCGGGCGAGCTGTTCTACTACGTGGAGGACGAGCTGGTGAACCATGAAGTGGACGTGCCGCGGTTCGACTCGTTCATCTGCGCGCTGGGGCTGATGACGGAGAAGGACATCGTGGACGGCAAGAGTGTCTCATGCCACGGACAGGGCCTCATCGGCGAATGGTCCCCGCTTACGATCACGCGGCAGCGCGCGTAGGTCAGCTGCGGTAGTTGCCGAATTTGAGCTCGACGTCGTAGTCCTGCTGCTTGAGGAGCTGGATGACGGACTGCAGTTCGTCGCGGGAGGGGCCGGAGATGCGGACAGCGTCGCCCTGGATCTGCGACTGGACCTTCTTTAGCTTCTGATCCCTGAGCAGCTTGACGATGGCGCGGGCGGTCTCCTGCGAGAGGCCCTGCTGGAGCTGCACCTCCTGGCGCACGGCGCCGCCGCTGGCGGGCTCGACCTTGCCGCGGCGGAGGTTCTTCACGGGGACGCTGCGGCTGATCATGCGCTCGCGGATGACGTTCCACATCTGGTCGAGGTAGAACTCGTCGCTGGCGGTGAGGGTGAGCTTCGCGGCCTTGCGGTCGTACTCGATCTCGGCCTTTTTGCCTTTGAAGTCGTAGCGCTGGCCGATCTCTTTGCGGGCCTGGTTGAGGGCGTTGTCGACTTCCTGGAGGTCGACGCCGGTGGTGACGTCGAAAGATTCCATCTTCGGCATGGGGATCAGGTTACAGGTTAGAGGTTAGAGGTGACAGGTCACAGGGCCGTGGGTGGAAGCGGGATGCGGAGTTGAAGACGGAGGGTCAGCGTGGAGGATGGAGGGTGAAGGATGGAGGTCGGGAGTTGGGTACGGTACCGATGGTAGCGCGGCGTATGAGACTCGCGATATGTGATGACCCCCGGATCTAACTAAATGGGCAGTTATGGGATGTCCAGCCGGCGCAGGCGGCAGCGAATGAGAAGGCGTATGCGCCAACAAACGCCACCGGGAATGCCGCAACAGTCGCGGCGAGCGTGATCCAAGCGATCGCCCGCAGCAGCTTCGCGATCGCGTACGAGAGCGCGATGAGCGTGGCGAACGTCGCCGGCCACGCGATCCACAGCACGTGCGCCGGGATCGGCGGCTCGGCGTAACCGGTGAACAGCGCCTGCGCGACGAGCAGGCAGAGGCCGGCCACGGCGAGCAGGCTGTAGGTGATCGCCAGGAACGTGCGGGTTGTTGCGCCATCCACGTCTTCCATGACGGCAGTTTCGCACGCCGGACCGGCCTCGGGGGAGCGACGGCCCGACTATCCTGCGTGGTACGAAACGCTCATTTGGCTCGCTGGACAGACGGGGGGCGGCTGTCCTACACGCTTCCGGCCGTTGTTGGCAGGACGACGGTGCTGCGGCAGCGGTGGGCGATGAGCGGGCGTAGGGGCGCACGCCATGCGCGAATGTAGGGGCGCATGGCCATGCGCCCCTACGTGATTCGCCTTCGACGCGGGTTGGGTGAGTGGTGCCGTATGCGGTCATCGTGCGTGCAGCTGCTGTGGCGCACGAGCTGCTTAGCGCGCGTCGATCGGTCTAAACGTGTCGCTGCGTGTGCTCGAGCCGTGTGCGATCTAAGACAGCCGGTCGGCGAGGGCGGGTAGTTCGGTGAGTCTGCGGATGACGGGCGCATCGATGGGTGGGGCTTTCCCTTCGCGGTCGATGAGGACGGGGTGGAGGCCCGCGGCGCGGGAGCCCAGGACGTCGGCGAGGTAGGAGTCGCCGACGTAGATCGTCTCGTGGGCGGCGACGCCGGCGCGGCCGAGCGCGTAAAGGAAGATGTCGCGGTGGGGCTTGGATGATCCGACGACGGCGGAGGCGACGACGAAGTCCATCATCCGCGTGATCTCATGGGCGTGGAGGATGGGGAGGAGATCGCTGCCCCAGTCCGAGACGACGCCCTGGATGAGGCCGCGGTCGTGGACGGTGGCAAGCGTTTCGATGACGTCGTCGAAGGGTTGCCACTGCTGCGGATCCTTGTACCAGTCATAGAGGGCCTCGCCGGCGGCGATCATCTCGTCGCGCGAGACGCCAGGTGCGGCGTCGCGGAGGACGTAGGCGTAGTACTCGGACCAGAAGCTGCGGGCGGCGGCGTCGGAGGCGTAGGAGCCGAGGCCGTCGGCGCCGAGGCGAGCGTAGAAGAAGGCGGCAACGTCGGGGAAGGCGACGCGACGCTCGGCGGCGATGTCGATGCCGAGCTGGCGCGCGAGGAAGTCCCAGACCTCCTCGAACTCCGGCCGCGGGCGGACGAGCGTATGGCCCGCGTCATAGAAGATGGCGCGGATCGTCATGCGTGCGCGCGTGCGCGCTCGAGGATGGTGGCGACGAAGTCGGACTTCGCCTCGGGGTAGCCGATGCGGTCGCGTCCGAACTCCTGCGCGAGCTGGCGTTTGAGGTTCTCGTAGTCGCGGCGCGCGTCTTCGTGCGCGCGCAGGTAGTCGCGGAAGTCGGCGTAGTCGCGCCAGCGGCGGCCATCGAGCGGGACGAGGTGGAGGTTGACGGGCGGGACGACTTCGCGGCGCGGCAGCACCCACCAACCGGCGCCGGCTTCCGGGCCATCGGGGTTGTGGTAGCCGAGCGGCGCGAGCAGATCGGCGATGCGCGGCGCGGCGGCCATGTCGCGGAGGCCGGCGGCGATGTCGATCTTCGGTTTCGCCGCGAGGCCCGGCACGGACGTGCTGCCGACGTGCTCGAGCGCGGCGATGAGGCCGCCGGTTGTGCGGGCTATCTCTTCGCGGTAGCACTCGAAGGCGGCGCGCCACGAAGGGTCGTGCGGCGCGAGCACGATCGGGTTGCTGCGGTCGATGCGAACCTGCGCCTTCGCGAGGATCGCGGCGACGAAGTCGGACTTGCGGTCGGTGTAGTCGCGGTTGAGCTCGACGGCTCCGTGCGTGGGCTGGAGCGCGGCGTTGTACTCGGCGGCGAGGCGGCGCTTGAGATCGGCGTAGGCGTCGCGGTCGGCGGGGAAGACGCGGAGCCAGTTGCGGAAGCGCTGGTGGTCGCGCCAGAAGCCGGTCGTCACCTCGACGACGTGGAGGTGGAAGGCGCGGCGGCCATCCTCATCCTTGCGGAAGTAGCGGCGGAAGGGCATGCCTTCGTCGCCGGCAAGGCCGGGGAGCGGCTTCTCGTACTCCGGGACGTACTGGTAGCCGATGGCGGCGAGCTTTGCGATGTCGGGCGTGAAGTCTTCGATGGAACGGACGCCGGGCATGATGTCGATGATGGGCTTGGCGGCGAGTCCTGGGACGGCGGTGCTGCCGATGTGCTCGATGCGCACGAATTGGTCGCGGCCGCAGACGTCGTAGATGAGGTCGCGCTCGCGGCGGAACTTCTCCGGCCATGCGGGGTCGTAGGGGGCGATGGTGATGGGCTGGCCGGTGCGGGAGGAGGCGGTCATGGGGGGAGGTTACAGGTTACAGATGACAGTTTACAGGGGGCGGCGACCGGCGAAGCAGAGAGCCGAGGACACACGACAGACGACAGACGGCAGACGGCAGACGGCAGACAACGAGGAGTTACGCGGTGGTCACGTGGGTGCGTGGCGGGCCTTCGGATCACGGACTTCGCGCGTCGCGCACTGGCGCGGACAGCCGGGGGTGGGGCAGCTGTCCTACGCCTGCGGTGCGTTGCGTCGCGTGGGCTGATCTGAGAGATCGCTGCTGGTTTCGGATTCGATGATGCGGAGGGCGAGCTCGGCGCCGAGGGGAATGCAAGCTTCGTCGAAGTCGAACCTGGCGTGGTGGTGCGGGTAGACGCGGTCGACGTGGCGCGGTGCGGCGCCAAGCAGGAAGTAGACGCCGGGCGCGCGCTCGAGGAAGTAGGCCATGTCGTCGGCGCCGGTGACGCGTGCCTGGTGCACGCGCTCGGGGCCGAACATGGCGCCGGCGACGGCGGCGACGCGCGCGGCGGCCTCGGGATCGTTGACGCAGGCGGGCAGGGTCGAATGGTCGAACTGGTAGTCGGCGCGCCAGGCGGAGGTGACGCCGCGGATGATCTCGTCGGCGCGCTTGAGTACGCGGTCGAGCACATGTTGCTCATAGGTGCGGATGGTGCCGGACATCATCGCCTCGTCGGGGATGATGTTGCCACGCTTGCCGGCCTCAAGGCGGCCGACGGTGAGGACGGCGGTCTCGTCGGGGCTGACGGCGCGGCTGACGACGGTCTGCAGCGCGACGATGACGTGGGCGGCGACGACGACGGGGTCGATGGTCTCGTGCGGTGAGGCGGCGTGCCCGCCGCGGCCGCGGATGATGATGCGGAAATGCGTGGCGGCGGCGAAGATGGGGCCGGGCGTGACGAGCACGTCGCCGAGGGGGTTGCTCGCCCAGATGTGCAGGCCGTAGACGCGGTCGACGCCGTCCATGATGCCTTCGTCGATCATGCCGACGGCGCCGCCGACGCGCTCCTCGGCGGGCTGGAAGGCAAAGCGCACGGCGCCGTTGAGGCGCTCGCGGGTGCGCTGGAGCGCGGTGGCGAGCGCGAGGGCGATGGCGGTGTGGCCGTCGTGGCCGCAGGCGTGCATGGCGCCGTTGTCGCTGGCGAAGGCGAGGCCGGTCTCCTCGTCGAGCGGGAGGGCGTCGATGTCGGCGCGCCAGAGGAGTGTGGGGCCGGGGCGGGCGCCGCGGACGAGCGCGGTGACGCCGGTCTTGTTCATGGGGCGGACTTCGTCGAGACATTCGCGCTGCAACCATTCGAGGATGACGCGCTGCGTGCGGTGCTCTTCCGTCGATAGCTCGGCGTGCCGGTGGAGGTCGCGGCGTACGGCGATGGCGTCGGGTGTGAGGGATTGGACGAGGGGGCGCGGGGTGGGGAGAGGTGCGGCCATGGGGGGAGGTTACAGCCGTTGGAAGCCGGAAGCGAGAAGCGGGAGGCGCGGCTGGAGGATGGAGGATTGAGGGTGGAGGGTGGAGGCAGGGCTGGAGGATGGAGGGTGGAGGGTGGAGGATGGAGGCGCCGCCGGAGCTTAAGTTCGGCGTGGGTGTGCACCGGCTGGGAGCGGCGCCGGCGGCGTTTGAGGGTGGGGTGCGGATGTTTGCGGTTGTGCGGCTGCGGGAATGACAACACTCAACAGACAGCAAGGAGAGAGAGCAGAGAGCGGAGAGCAGTAGCGCCGAGTTGTGATGGATGCCGCGGTGCATCACGCGAATGCCGTCATTCGGTGAGCAGCGAGCATGCGGTCGCGTGAGCGATTGTCAAAAGGAAAAAGCATCACCACCGCGAAGGGGGTCGCGGTGGTGATGGGGGAGTGCTTGTGCCGCCGGGGCGTCAGGCGTGGCCGCCTGTTTCGCCGAAGCGACCGAGGCCGCGCCGTTGCGGCCGCTCGAGGCGGTGGGCGACGGTGCTGACCGCTGCCCCGGGCTGCCACGGCGTGCCGAGCGCGGGGAGCACCCAGCGGTCGAGGCCGATCCAGCCGGCGACCTTCCAGCCGAACAGGACGAGCACGGCCAGGATGAAGAGCACGGGATTGGTGCTGGCCGAGCCGGCGAGCAGGAAGTTGAAGTTGAGCGTCGCGCCGGCGAGCGCGGCGATACCCGTGAAGAGGCCGACGATCAGTAGCAGGCCAACGGTGACCTCGCCAATGGCGATCACCCAGGAGAACCAGGTGTACCACTCATGCTCGAGCATGTAGTTGAGGAAGTCGCGGTACCAGTCGTAGGTGATGGCCGGACGGCCCTGCTCGGGGATGGCGGTCTGGCGCTCCCAGAAGCTGCGGAGCGCCTGGCCGTCCTCGCCCTTGACGGCGATCCAGCGCTCATCGCCGTAGACCTTGTGCCAACCGGCGAGGAGCCACTGATAGCCGAGATATGCGCGGGCGAGCAGCCAGAGCGGCGCCATCTGCGTGCTGCCGAAGATGAACGAGAGCCAGGATGGGTCGCGCAACTGCGTGTGCGGGAACCATTTTGCGAGCGTCATGTCACTCCTCCCCCCATGTGCCGAACACGCGGTGCGTGACGACTTCTCCGATGGCCCAGGCGACGACTACCGCGGCGAGGATGGGTAGGAATGCCAGGACCTGATTGTCGTCCTGCCAGGCGTTGACGACGAGGACCGCGACGGCGGCAACGCCAACCCAGGCAAGGACGCCGGTGATGAGCGCGAGTTGCTTCACCATCTGCATCTCCTCCTGCTGCTGCTCCCCCTTCGGGAGTCTAGTCTATGCCCGCAGTGCGGGCGGCTGCATCGGCAGGATCCGCCTTCCCCCTTGCATCGCTGTGGCTTTCGGCGGACTGCGATGCGACTTCTATGCGCTGATTTTGTGCCGGGAGGGAAGTTGGCGGCAGGTGAGATCAGCCCGTGGTCGGCGGGCCGATCGGCCCATTGACGAGGCGCCGGACGGCCGGCGGCGTGGCAGTGGGCCGATCGGCCTGATTGACGTGGGCCCGCATACAAATCCACAGGTTTTCGGTTGAGCGGCGCTGCGGCGGACGCAATGATCACTGCGGCGCCGGTGTGGCGCGCGCGGAGGGACGGGGATGGAGTATCGGCGGCTGGGACAGACGGAGCTGCTGGTGTCCGGAGTCGGGTTCGGGCTCTGGACGCTGAGCACGGGCTGGTGGGGCGAGAAGAGCGACGACGAGGCGGTGGCACTACTGCGCGAGGCGAAGTCGCTGGGGATCAACTTCTACGACGCGTCGGACAGCTACGGCAACGGGCGCTCGGAGGAGCAGCTGCGAAAGGCGTTCGGGAACGACGCGGACGTGATCGTGGCGACGAAGGTGGGCTACGACTTCTATACGCACGCGGACGCGCGCCGCGGGCAGCAGGAGATCCCGCAAGACTTCAGCCCGGCGTACATCCGGCGGGCGTGCGGGGAGAGCCTGCGGCGGCTGGGCCGGGAGCGCATCGACTTCTACCAGTTGCACAACCCGAAGATGGACACGATCGAGCGCGACGAGACGTTCGAGACACTGGAGGCGCTGCAGCGCGAGGGGAAGATCCGCAGCTACGGCGTGGCGCTCGGCCCGGCGATCGGCTGGGAGGAGGAGGGCGTGCGGGCGGCGCGCGACCGAAAGATCGCGGGCATGCAGATCATTTTCAACATGCTGGAGCAGGACCCGGGGCGGGCGCACATCGCAGCGGCGGAGGCGCACGGCGTCGGCATCGTCGCGCGGGTGCCGCATAGCTCGGGGATGCTCGAGGGGAAGTACACGGAGGAGACGACGTTCGCGGCGAACGACCACCGGCGCCACCGGCCGCGGTCGTGGCTGATCAACGGGCTGAAGAAGATCAAGCAGCTCGACTTTCTGCTGGAGGCGCGGCCGGGCGCGACGTTGGGGCAGGTGGCGCTGAAGTGGCTGCTGGCGCACCCGTCGCTGGCGTCGGCGCTGCCGAACATCTACGACCGCGACCAGCTCGTTGAGTTCGCGGCGGCGTGCGAGGTCGCGGACTTCACGCCGGAGGAGATGGCGCGCGTGCAGGAGCTGTACGAATCGAACTTCGGGTTGCCGCCGGAGGTCGAGAACGCGACGGCGGGGGCGGCACGATGACGGCCCAACGGGCGGCGGCCCCGGCGAGGCCGGCGATGGATGCGGTCGACCAGCGGCTGCTGAACGAGATGCAGGACCGCTTCCCGCTGGTGCGGGAGCCGTTCGCGGAGCTGGCGCAGCGCGCGGGTATCGCGGAGGCGGAGGCGATCGAGCGGATCCGGGGGATGCGCGAGTCGGGCGTGCTGCGTCAGGTGAGCGCGATCTTCGACACGAAGGCGCTCGGGTACTCATCGTCGCTGGTGGCGATGCGGGTGCCGGAGGAGCGGCTGGCGCAGGCGGCGAAGGTCGTCAATGCGCACCCGGGCGTCAGCCACAACTACAGGCGCACGCACGCGTTCAACATGTGGTTCACGATCGCGGTGCCGCCGGGATCCGACCTGCAGGCGCACGTCGACGCGCTGCACGAGATGGCGGGCGCGGAGTCGACGCGGCTGCTGCCGACGCTGAAGCTGTACAAGATCGGCGTGACGCTGGACATGACGGGCAAGCGGCCGATGGACGACCGGTCGGACCCGCAGTACACGCACTCGCACCGCGAGGTGGCGTCGCAGCATACGCTGACGGAGCGCGACATCGAGGTGATCCGCGCGGTGCAGGGGGACTTGGCGCTGGAGCACGACCCGTTCGCGGCGCCGGCGCGGGCGCTGGGCACCACGGCCGACGGGCTGATCGGCGAGCTGGAGGACTTGCAGCGGCGCGGCTTCCTGCGGCGCTTCGCGGCGATTTTGCGGCACCGCAAGGCGGGG
>Ga0073934_10011130_pt1 | contig 10982 bp, 7 predicted proteins | sample LarsenN4metaG_FD_76834 | JGI IMG/M metagenome (GOLD analysis project Ga0073934, IMG submission 76834) | Hot spring sediment bacterial and archeal communities from British Columbia, Canada, to study Microbial Dark Matter (Phase II) - Larsen... ...
ATGCTCGAGCACGTCGGTGGAAATGACGGCGTCGAAGGTCCCGCTCGGCAGCGACGAGAACGGCGTGTAGGCGGGATCGTAGAGCGTGATTTCAGTGCCCCAGAAATCGGTGATGCTGTCAAAGGTCTGGCCGTCGGCAGTCTTGATTTCCATCGGGTTGTACTGCGCGCCCTTGCCACAGCCGTAGTCGAGCAGGGTTTTCGCGCCGAACTTGTCGATCATCGCCTTGATGCGCCCGGCATGCGGCGGCAGGCTCTGGCCGGGAAAGGTTTTTTCCGGCGGGATGCCGAGGAATTTCTCGCCCTCGAAATGCATCTCGCGGTACATGCCGACGAGCGAGGTATAGCGCGGGCTGGGGTTCTGGCGTGAATAGGTCATTGTTGTTCTCGGGGTGGTTCAGGCCTGGAGTTTTCGTTCTTCCATGTGCAGCAGGTGATCGCGCTCGGCGAGCCACTCGGCGGCATACCCGCAGTCCAGGTAGGCGCTGTAGTAAGGGCCGCCCAGCGTGTAGTGCAGGTTGGATACCTCGCCCACCGGCACCTGCGGGTCGTAGTCCACGAGGTGGTTCCAGCGGTGCGGGATCTCGCCGATCTCGTGGTCGCCGGCGAGCCACTTGAACTGGTGCAGTTCGAGCCCGGACGCCTTGCTGACGTAGTCCGGGGTCAGCGCGGTGCACTTCGCGCAGTTGAACAGCATCACGCTCGACCAGTTTTTCTTCTCGTAGCTGGTCTGCTTCTCGCCGAGGAATTTCACGCCTTCCTTCGGGGTGTGCATGTGCTTGACTACCTGCACGGCGTAGCGGTCGTCGCGCAGCGCCCACAGCCTGGCGATGTCGTCGAGCATCAGCATGTCGTTGTCGAAGAACAGCGCCCAGCCCTCGTAGTTGCACAGGAAGGGCGTCAGGAAGCGCGAAAAGGAAAATTCCGTCGACTGCAGCGGGTTGATTTCCCGCTTCATGTACTGCGAGAGGTACTGGATGTTGAGCGGGGTGAAGGAAACGGGCAGTGAGCTGCGGCGCATCACGCTGTGGGCGAAAACGTCGTAAATCATGCCGGCCCGGCGGTCATAGCCGATGAACATGCGGATCATGGTGGGTCCCTGTTGTTGTTTTAGTGCCGGGAAGCGCGGGCAACGCCGCGCAACCCGGCGATAGGCCGCCGACGGAGGATACTGGAACGGGCAGGGGCTTTACAGGTCGATGGTCACGCGCTGGCGCAGTCTCGTCGCCACCGCGTCGAGCACCGGTTGCCACGCGCCGCGTGCGCGGCAGCGGAAGATTTCCGTCGCCGGGTACCAGGGCACGCGCTCGCCCTCGTAGGCCCAGTACCAGGGCAGGCCGCTGTCGCGGTGCAGCATCAGCCAGGTCGGGATGCCCAGCGCGCCGGCCAGGTGCACGGTGCTGTTGCTGGTGGAGATGACGAGGTCCAGCGCGCTCATCTGCGCGGCCAGACCGTCGATGTCGTGCATCGGGTCGATGCTGTCGTCGCGGACCAGCGCGACGCCGTGCGTGTCGCGCAGGGCCTCGCGTTCGGCGCGGGTGTCGCCGTACTGCAGGTCGAAGAAGGTGACGCCGGGTGTGCGCCACAGTGGCAGCAGGTCAGGCAGTGCCAGCGACTTCGCCGTGCCGTACTCCGGGTGCCGGCTGCGCCAGGACACGCCGACGCGCAGCGTGCGGCCGGCATTCGCCAGGTAGCGTTCGCGCAGGGCCGCGGCGCGCGTGGCATCCGCCAGCAGCCAGCCGGGTTGTGACGGAAACGCGCCGGCGTCGCTGCGGAACAGGCGGCAGAGATCGCCAGCCATGATGTCGCGCTGCCACGGCGGCGGCGAGCCGGCCGTGCCCATGGGCGGGCGCTCGATGAATTGCAGCGCCGGCAGCGATCGCTGCATCAGCGGCAGCAGGCGGCGGTCGCATTCCACGAGGCAGGGCAGGTGGCGCTGCGCCAGGTCCGGGTAGTTGCCCGAGTACAGCAACTCGTCGCCGAGGCCCTGTTCCGCGCGCACCAGCAGGGTGCCGTCGAACGCTTCGCCCTGCCAGCGGTGCTCTTTCGGCAGGTGCATCACGCCGTTGAAGAAGCGCGTGCGCCAGCGCGCATCGAAACGCGCGAAACCGTCAGCGAACTGGCGATTCTTCAGGCGGTGGTCCATCAGCAGGTACTGCAATTCGGTGTCGCCGGGAAAGTGGGTCAGTGCCGTGGCCAGCGTCTGCTCGGCGCCGGCGGCGTCGGCGGTGTTCACCTGCAGCGTCGCCAGCGACTCCCAGGCCAGACGATTGCCGGGTTGCACCTGCGTGATGCGGCCGAGCAGGGTGATGGCGCGACCGTCATCGCCAAGGCGCGACCAGGCGACGGCAAGATTCAGTGCGCTTTGCGTGTCGCCCGGGTGCTGCACCGCGTAACGCTCCAGCCACGGCAGTGCCTCGGCGTTGCGCCCGAGTTGCAGCAGTGCGAGGCCGACATGGTTGCCGACGGCACGGTCCGGTGCGGCGGCGGCGACGGCCTGCCAGTTCCTGGCGGCCGCGTTCCAGTCTCCGAGCCGCTCCGCGAGCCGCGCGTAATCGGCAAGCAGGTCGGCGGATTTCGGCATGAAGCGGATGGCCACGCGCAGCTGCGCCTCTGCCTCGGCAAGGCGTCCGGCCTTGATCAGCGCGCGGCCCTTTTCCCACGCGAGTACGGCTGTCCTGATCTGCTCGGGTTTCACGCCGGCGGCCCCTGTACCCGGCGGCGGTCGGCGGCCACGTCCTCGGCGAGCGCGCGCCAGGGTTTGCGTTGCGGGCCGCGATACAGGCGCACGCCCGGGTACCAGGGCGTGGCGCCGCCCTCGTAGCCCCAGTACCACAGCGCATAGCGGGTGCCCGGGATCAGCGTGTACACGGTCTTGCCGAGGGCAGCGGCGAGATGAACTGTCGAGTTACTCGAGGAGACGACATCGTCGAGCGCATCAATCAGCGCCAGCAGGCTGTCGATGTCCTGCGTGTTGTTGATGTCGTTGACGTGCTGGACCTGCAAGCCGGTCTGCAGGCGCAGGGCAGCGAGATCGGCACCGGTATCGCCGTACTGCAGATCGATGAAGGTCGTTCCCGGCTCGCGCAGCAGCGGCTCAAGGTCTTGCAACGGAATGCTCTTGGCGTCGCCGAACTGCAGCCGTGCACTGCGCCACGACAGCCCGGTCAGGCGCTGGCCGGGAAAGCGCGTGCGCAAGGCCCGCGTGATGGCGTCACGCTTGCCGGCATCGGCGCAGAGCCAGCCGCGGCGCGCGGGAAAATCCTCGCGCCGGCGGCGGAAGAAGCGGCCAAGGTCGGGGCCGCAGATCTTGCGGCACTCGCCGCTGCGCGCGGCCCGCACAAGGCCGTCGCCGTGGCGATCGGTGAACTGCAGGCCGGGAAAGGAGCGCACATACACCGGCAGCAGGCGCGCGTCGCAGGCGATCAGCGCGCGCTGGCCGCGATGCAGCAGGTCGGCGTACATCGAGGAAACCAGGATCTCGTCACCGAGCCCCTGCTCGGCGGTGACCAGCAAGGTGCCGTCGAAGGCCTGGCCATCCCATTCCGCGCAGGGCAGGGTGGCGGCCACCGGCGCCTCCAGCGCGTTCGCCCAGCGGTGATGCGCGAGATCGAAGCCGTTGGCGAAATCGCCGCGCGCGAGCAGGAATTCCGACTGCATCGACAGCAGTGACGCACTGCCCGGGTGCGCGGCGAGCAGGCGCGGCAACTGCTGCTCGAGCAAGTCCGGCCGCGACATGCGCAGCAGCGCCGACGCCAGCATGACGGCGAATTTTTCCGTTGGCAGCGCGCCGTAGACCTTGCCGAGTACAGCGATGGCGCCGGTCTCATCGCCGGTGCGCTCGAGGCAGGCGGCGTAGGCAAGGATGCAGGAAACATCGGTGTTGCCGGCATCCACCAGCGACTGCAGCAGCGGCAGTGCCTCGGCGTAGCGCTTCTGGTTGAACACGCTCAGGGCCAGGCGTGCGCGGTATCGGCCGGGATGTTCGCCGTCGAGTTGCCGCAGGAGCTGCTCGGCGGCGGCCCACTCCTGCCGCTCCATGTGCTGTGCGGCACGTTGCGCCAGCGCACTCTCGCTGCCGGGGGCGTTCATTCGGTAACCTGCCCGCGGGCGAAGCGGGCGGCCAGTGCGGCGGCCAGCTCTGTCCAGTCATCCTCGCGCGGGTTCCGGTGCAGGATGATCGACGGGTACCAGGGCGAACGGATGCCCGAATAGCCCCAGTACCACATCACCGGGCGCGTTCTCGGCAGCAACAGGTGGGACGGAACGCCCAGCGCGCCGGCGAGATGCACCGTGGTGTTGCTGATGGAGACGAGCGCGTCGAAGGCACACAACTGCGCCGCGAGCCCGTCGATGTCCTGCGTCTGGTCGATGCCGAGATCGTCCCAGGGCACCGGGATGCCGCGCATGGCGGCTTCGCCGATGTCCTGCGAGTAGTCGCCGTACTGGACGTTGAACCACTTGGTGTCCGGCAGCCGCAGCAGCGGTTCGAGATCAACCAGCTTGACCGATCGCGGCGCGTTGGCCACTTCCCGTGCGGTGCGCCAGCTCAGGCCGATCCGGCGCTTGCCGGGCGCGCGCAACTGGTAGCGTGCCGTCAGCCCCGCCACGCGCTCGGGATCGGCGCGCAGCCAGGGACGGGTTTGCTGGAATGACGAGCGCCGGTAAAGGCAGGCCAGGTCCAGCGCATTGAAGCGGAAGCAGCGAACACCGCTGGCCTCGATGCGCGACAGGCTGCCGTCGTAGCGCGACACGAACTGCAGGGACGGAAACGAACGGCTGAACAGCACGATCAGGCGCGGGTCGCAGGAGATGGTTGCCGGCTGGCCCAGTTTTTCCAGTTCCGTGAACATGGATGCGCAGAGGATTTCCTCGCCCAGACCCTGTTCGCCGTTCACCAGCAGCATGCCGTCAAAGCGGCGGCCGTCCCAGCCGGCGAGCGGCGGTTGTTTCATATCCGGCTTGCCGGTTTCGTAGCGCCGGCGGATGGCAGGCAGGAAATCAAAGCCGCGCGCGTAGTCGCCGGACTTCAGCAGGTGGAATCCGCACAGGGCCAGGATCAGCGGATTGTCCGGGAAATCGCGCAGGGCACCCTCGAGCAGGGCATCCAGGTCGTCCTTGCGCCCGAGGTTGTACAGGCAGTTGATGACCAGTTCGACGATCACTTCGTGGCGATCGCGCGCCAGCAGCGGTTGCGCCAGCGAGAGCGCTTCTTCCCAGCGCAGTTCCTTCAGCAGCGACAGTGCCAGCGTCAGCGCCAGCCCGGCGTCCGCCGGCGCACGCTGCCGGGCCGTGGACAGGAACGGGATTGCCTCGGCGTGGCGTTCGAGACGGAACAGGCAGTAGCCGAGCTTGCCCTCGAAATTGGCGTCCGGCTTCAGTTCGCCGATGCGTTGCAGCAGGCGCGCGGCGGCGTCCCACTGCTTGCTGCGCTCGGCGAGGCCGGCGAGTTCGGCGAGCAGGGGCAGGTCGTTCGTCGCGAGGCTTTCCGCCAGCACAATGGCGGCCGCCGCAGCCGTGCGGTCGCCGGTCCGGATGGCGTCGCGGGCCTGCTCCAGTGCGGCCAGCGCCGCCGCACGGTTCGCCGTCATGACGTGCCTGCCAGCGTGGCCGCGACGCGGGCCGCGAGGTCGCGCCAGGCGTCCTCGCGTGCATTGCGGTGGATGGTCACCGACGGATACCAGGGCGTGTGCTCGCCCTCGTAGCCCCAGTACCAGAAGACCGCGCGCGCTTTCGGCAGCAGCAGGTGGCAGGGCGCGCCGATGGCGCCGGCGAGGTGAGCCGTGGTGCTGCTGGTGGAAACGACAACGTCCAGGGCAGCAATCTGCGCGACGAGGCCGTCGATGTCCGCCGTCGCATCGATGCGCGCGTCGACCACCGGCACCGGCAGCCCGGCGGCCGCCGCCTCGGCGAGATCGGCGGTGATGTCGCCGTACTGGAGGTTGAACCAGGCGTGTTGCGGCAGCGCCAGCAGCGGGGCCATGTCGGTGAGCGTCATCGACTTGCTCGCGCCCTGGGGCGCCCGCGCACTTTTCCAGCTGATGCCGGCAAGCCGTTGCTCCGGGTATTGCCGGCGGTAGCCGTCGCGCAGCGCCGCGACCTTGTCGGCATCGGGGACCAGCCAAGGGGATTGCGGCGGTATCGGTGTCTGGCGCCGGAAGTAGTGCGCCAGGTCGAGAGCCTTGATCATGCGGTGCTCGCGGCCGGCGATGGCCGCGGGCGGCGTCGTTTCGTCGATGCGCCCGACGAATGCGAGGTCCGGAAAGGAGCGACGGAACAGGGGCAGCAGGCGCGGTTCGCACTCGACCAGGATTTCCTGGCCGCTCTCGCGCTGCAGCTTCTGCAGATCGCCGAACATGCTGGCGGCGATGATCTCGTCGCCGACGCCCTGCTTGCCGCTCACCAGCAGCAGGCCGTCGAAGGGTTTGCCGTCCCACCAGTGGGCCGGCGCCACGCTGGCACTGCGCTGGCCCTGCTTGTAGCGCAGGCGCACCGCGTGCGGCCAGGCAAAGCCGCGCACGCCGTCGCCACACTTGATCAGGTGCTGCGCGCAGACGGAAATCACCAGCAGGTCGTCAGGGCAGCGCTGCAGCGCCGTTTCCACGACGGCATCCAGCTCCCGGCCGCGGCCGAGATGGAACAGGGCGTTGAGGATGACATCCAGCGAAGCGGCGGAGGGTTGCCGTGCCTCCAGTGCGTTGCCGGCCACCAGTGCCTCGTCCCAGCGGCAGTCCTTGGTCAGCATCAGCGCCAGCATCGTCAGCGCCTGGTTGTCGTCGGGGGCGTGTTGCAGGTGCTGGCGCACGCGCTCGACGGCTTCGTCGATGCGGTCCTGCTGGAACAGCGCGTGCGCGATGCGTGTGTCCAGGCGAAGTTGCGGACGCAGCGCCGCCAGTTGCCGCAGGAGCCTTTCCGCACGCGGCCAGTCCTGCGCCTGTTCGCTGGCGGTGGCGTAGGCAGCGACGATGTCGGGGTGTGACGGCAGCAGCGCATGCGCCCGCGCGAGGGCGGTCAGGGCACCGGCGTTGTCGCCGGCCTGCAGTCGCTGCTGGGCCTGCTGGAAGATCTGCAGGGCCTGGAGGGTGTGCGCCGGCGTCGCCATCAGCGTCACGGCGGCACGGGCAGTGCGGCCAGCGCGTCGCCGACGTCGGCGAGCAGGCTATTCCACGACGTGTCCGAGGTGTTGCGCCACAGGCGCAACGACGGGTACCAGGGCGTGCGGTCACCGCGGTATCCCCAGTACCAGAGGATGGGCCGCGTGCGCGGCAACAGCAGCCAGCAGGGCACGCCCAGTGCGCCGGCCACATGCACCGTGGTGTTGCTGGTGGAGATCACCAGATCCAGCGCGGCGACCTGCGCGGCAAAGCCGTCGATGTCCTTCATCGGGTCGATGTGTTCATCCACGAACAGCGTCAGCCCGGCGCCGCGCAGCGCGGCGAGATCGCCGGCGATGCTGCCGTACTGCAGGTTGATGAAACGGCTGTCGCGGTCACCGAGGATGCTGGCGAAGTCGGTGATGTCGATGTTCTTGGTGGCGCCGCCTTCCATCACCCGCGCGCTCTTCCAGCTCAGCCCGACAAGGCGCTTTCCCGGCCAGCGCTGGCGGTACTCGGCGCGGATCGCCGCCACGCGCTGCGGGTCGGCCTGCAGCCAGTGGTCGCGCTGCGGGAAGCGGTCGCTGCGGTTGCGCAGCACGTTCGCGAGGTCCAGCGCGGCAATGCTGCGGATTTCGGTGCCAGCCGGGAAGGAGAGTTTCTTGTGTTCGTTGCGCGCGACGAATTCCATCGTCGGGTAGGTGCGCCGGTAGAGGGGCAGCAGCCGCTCGTCGCATTCGACGATGGTTCGCTGGCCCGTCTTCAGCAGGTCGTCGAACAGCGATGACAGCATGATCTCGTCGCCGAGCCCCTGCTCGGTGATGATGATCAGGACACCGTCGAACGGCTTGCCGTCCCAGATCACCAGGTAGTCGTCGATGGAGCCGCGCTTGCGGTCAAGGCCGTTGCGCCAGCGCAGGTCCGGGTAGAAGCGGAAACCGTTCTCGAAGTCGCCGGACTTCAACCGGTGGAGGCCGTACAGCGAGCGGATTTCGCGGCTGTCGGGGTATTTCGCCAGCATGGCGTCAATGCAGGCATCGAGCTCGTCGACCCGGCCGAGATGGTAGAGCGCGTTCAGTTCGGCATCGCGGTAACGCACGTCCTCGCGCACGGCCAGCGCCGCGCGCGCCGCGGCCAGGCCTTCCTCCCAGCGCCCGCACATGCAGAGGGAATTGCAGAGGCCGTGCAGCATGTCCGGGTTCGGGTCGGCCTGGTGCTGCGGCTGGCGGATGAAGGCCTCGAAGTAGGGAACGGCTTCTGCGTACTTCTGCAGCTGGAACAGCACGATCGCGAGGCGGCCCTCGAAGCGCGAGTCCGGGCGCAACTCGCCGATGCGGCGGTAGAGGCGCTCGGCGGTGCGGTAGTCTCCCAGCTGCTCGGCAAACTGGCCGTATTCCTGCAGCAACGGCGGATGATCCGGCATCAGCGCCGAGGCGCGCTGAAAGGCGGCGGCCGCTTCCTGCAGGCGGTTCTGCGCGCGCAACTGCTGCGCCTGGGTGAAGGCCGCAATGCCGCGCTTGATGTTTTCCGGTGAGGCCATGGCGATGTTTCTTGGTTGTTGTTCTGGTTCGCCGCGCAGCCCGGCGGGCTCAGCCGGGCTTGCCGCGGCGCGGCAGCACGTCGCGCAACTTGGTTGCCATCTTGCGCACGGCGTCTTCCGTCATCGCCCAGTCGATGCAGCCGTCGGTGACGCTCTTGCCGTACTCGAGTTGCGACAGGTCCTTGGGGATTTTCTGGTTGCCGAACTTGAGGTGGCTCTCGACCATCATGCCGATGATCGAGGTGTTGCCCTCGAGGATCTGGTTGGCCACGTTGTCCATCACCAGTGGCTGCAGCGCCGGGTCCTTGTTCGAGTTGGCGTGGCTGGCATCGATCATGATGTTGCCGCTGACCTTGGCCTTCGCCAGTGCCTGCTCGGCCAGCGCGACGCTCACCGAATCGTAGTTCGGCTTGCCGTTGCCACCGCGCAGCACCACGTGCGCGTACCGGTTGCCCGAGGTGTGGACGATGCTCAGCTGGCCGTCGAGGTTGACGCCGAGGAAACTGTGCGGGTGCGCCACCGACTGCAGTGCGTTGGTCGCCACTTCCAGGCCGCCGTCGGTGCCGTTCTTGAAGCCGACCGGCGTCGACAGCCCGGAACTCATTTCGCGGTGCGTCTGTGATTCCGTGGTGCGTGCACCGATCGCGCTCCAGCTGATCAGGTCGTGCAGGAACTGCGGGCTGTTCGGGTCGAGCGCCTCGGTCGCCGTCGGCAGGCCGAGCTCGGAGATGTCCAGCAGCAGCTTGCGCGCGATGTGCAGGCCTTCCTGCACCTTGAAGCTGTCATTCATGTACGGGTCGTTGATGAGCCCCTTCCAGCCGACGGTGGTGCGCGGCTTCTCGAAGTAGACGCGCATCACGAGGTAGATCGTGTCCTTCACTTCCTCGGCGAGGGCCTTCAGCTTGCCGGCGTACTCCATCGCTGCGCGGGTGTCATGGATGGAGCAGGGACCGATGACGATGAACAGCCGGTGGTCGCGGCGGTCGAGGATCGCCTTGATGGTTTCGCGGCCGGTGTCGACGGTGGCGCGCGCGCTCGCCGTCAGCGGCAGCTCGTTGTGCAGTTGCCGCGGCGTGATCAGCGGTTCGATGGCGCGGACGTTGGCGTTTTCAATCGGGTGCGAGGACATGGTCGGGTCGGCGTGTATGCGGAGGGACGCCGATTCTAACCGTGTCGTGCCGGAGCGGCTACGCGCGCAGTTCCGCCGCCAGCGTGCCGATCAACGCGTCCCAGTCGTCGCCATCGGCGGTGTTGCGGAACAGCACGGTCGCCGGATACCAGGGCGTGCTGCGGCCGGCATATCCCCAGTACCAGATCACCGGCCGCGCGCGCGGCAGGATGACCCAGCACGGAATCCCCAGCGCACCCGCCACGTGCGCGGTGACGTTGCTGGTGGTGATGACGAGATCCAGCGCCGCCACCTGGGCGAACAGCGCGTCCATGTCGTTCATGGTGTCGACGGCGGGATCCACGTAGATCCGCGCGGGGTCCGGCAGGCTGGCGATGTCGTCGGCCACCTCGCCGTACTGCAGGTTGATGAAAGCGGTCTGCCCGACCTCCAGGAGAGGCTGGAAGCGCTGCAGGTCGACGTACTTGCGCGCGCCGCTTTTCAGCACGCGCTGGCTCTTCCAGCTGATGCCGATGCGCCGCCGGCCAGGGAACATCGCGTCGTAGCGCCTGCGGAAGTCGGCCACGCGCGCCGGGTCGGCGTGCAGCCAGCCGGGGGCCGGCGGTTGCCACCCCGGTGCGCTGCAGATGTACTGGAACAGGTTGCCGCAGATGGTCTTGCGGCAGGGGATGCCGCTCTCGGCGAGGGTTTTCAGCTCGCGCTGTTTGCGCGCAACGAAGGTGATCGCCGGGCAGGCCTGGCGGAACAGCGACAGCAGGCGCGGGTCGGCCTCGACGACGATGCGGTCCAGCCCGCGTGCGGCCAGCGCCGGGAACATCGAGGCCGTCAGGATTTCATCGCCGATGCCCTGTTCGCCGCCCACCAGAAGGGTGCCCTGGAAGGGCTCGCCGTCCCACCAGGGGACGTCCAGGCCCTCAACGTAATGGCGGCTGCCGTCGTTGCTGTTGCGCATGGCCGGGAAATACCGGAAGCCGCGGGCGTAATCGCCGGCCTTGAGCAGGTGCTCACCGGCGAGCTTCTGCACCTGCCAGTCGTCCGGGTAGCGGGTCAGTGCCTCTTCAACCAGTGGCGACAGCGCAGCCGCATCGCCGGTCTCGAGCAGGATGGCGATCTGCAAACTGATGGCATCCGGGTGGTTTTCGGCGTCCCAGGAGCGCGTCGCGCAGGCAAGGGCCTCGGTGAAATGCGCGAGGCGGAAATGGCAGGTAGCCAGCAGCCGC
>Ga0073934_10011131_pt1 | contig 10982 bp, 8 predicted proteins | sample LarsenN4metaG_FD_76834 | JGI IMG/M metagenome (GOLD analysis project Ga0073934, IMG submission 76834) | Hot spring sediment bacterial and archeal communities from British Columbia, Canada, to study Microbial Dark Matter (Phase II) - Larsen... ...
CCGGTTCCTGCCGCTGCCCCCGGCCTGGTTCGACATCCTGCTCGCGCTCTCGGCCGGCGACTTGCACGGCTATGCCGTCATGCAGGAGGTGGCCCGGCAGTCCGACGCCCCGCTGCACCCGGGCACGCTCTACCGCGCGCTGGCGCGGCTGCTCGAATCGGCGCTCATCGAGGAACTCGACGAGCGCCCGCGCGAGGGCGACGACGAGCGCCGCCGCTACTACCGCGTCACCACCCTCGGCCGCGCGGTGGCCCGGGCCGAGGCGGCGCGCCTTGCACGCGTGGTGGCGCGCGCCCAGGCCGCCAACCTGCTGGCGTGACGGCCATGACCACCCCTCGCACGTCCCGGTGGATCCGCCTCGCGCTCGGCGCCTATCCGCCGGCGTTCCGCGCGCGGTTCGGCGCGGACCTCGCGCGCACGCTCGACGACCGATGGCACGAGCGCCACCGCGGCATGGCAAACCGCCTGGCCGCGCGGGCGCGCCTGCTGACGCAGACGATCGCCTCCGGCCTGTCCGAACGGGCCGTGGCCCTCTCGCGCCTCGCCTGGCGCTCGCACCGCCCCCACCTCTACACGCCAACAGGGAGACACGCATCCATGGGGGACAGCCTTCGCTTCGATGTCGCAGCCGCGGTGCGCGGTCTCGCCTCGGCCCGGGCGTTCACCGCGTTGACGGTGCTCGCGCTGGCCCTTGGTCTCGGCGCCAACAGCGCCGTGTTCGCGGTGGTCAATAGCGTGCTGCTGCGTCCGCTGCCCTACCACGCGCCCGAGCGGCTGGCGATGCTCTGGAGCGAGAACCCGCGGATGGGCAACGAGACCAATCCCCTCTCGCCCGGCAACTTCGACGACCTCCGCCGGATGAGCCAATCGTTCGAGTCGCTCGAGTACGCGCTGTCGTTCCTGGTGCGCGTGGCGATCGAAGGCCAGGAAGACCAGGGCGTCGTGCAGATCATGCGCATCGGGCCTGGCATGCTCGACGTCCTGGGCATGCAGACGCAGCTCGGGCGCAGCATCGCCCCCGGCGAACGCGACGTCGCCGTGCTCAGCGATCGCGCCTGGCGCACCCGCTTCGGCGCCGATCCCGGCGTCGTCGGCCGCCGCATCCGGGTCAGCGGCAACGAGACGCTGACGATTGTCGGCGTGGCGCCGCCGGCGTTCGTGTTCCCGCTGCGCGACATGCTGTGGCAGGCCGGCACGACGACGCCGCAGGCCGCGGATCTCTGGGTGCCCATGCCGTTCGAGGGGCCGCGGTTCGTCGATGCCAACGGCGGGTTCGTCCGCTCGTTCCATGCGCTCATGGCCGTGGGCCGCCTCAAGCCCGGGATCACGCCGGCGATGGCCGACGCCGAGATGCGAACGCACGCCCAGGCGCTGGCGGCGAAGTTCCCCGAGACCAACACGGGCTGGGGCGCCCGCGTGGTCGGCCTGCACGATCAGGCCACCGGCTCGGTGCGCACGGGCATGGTGGTGCTGCAGGCGGGTGCGCTGCTGCTGTTGCTGATGGCGGCGGTGAACGTGACCAACCTGGTGCTCGCGCGCGCCGTGTCGAGGCAGCGGGAACTGGCCGTGCGCTCGGCGCTCGGCGCCAGCGCCGTCCAGCTCGTGCGGCAGGCGCTCATCGAAAGCCTGCTGCTGGCCGGCCTGGCCCTGGCGCTCGCCACCCTCGCCGGGTCCTGGATGGTGCGTGGCCTGGTCGCGCTGGCGCCGGCCACGGTGCCACGTCTCACCGATGTCGGCACCGGCGTGGACACGCTGGCGGCCTCGGCCGCGCTGGCCCTCGTCATCGGCGTGGCCCTCGCCATCGTGCCGGCGTGGGTGGCCGCCCGCGGCGACGTCCGCGCCGTGCTGCAGGACGGGTCGCGCGGCGCCGCCGGGCTCTCCCGCTCGGGCTCGCGGCTGCGGACGGCGCTCGTCGTGGCCGAAGTGGCGCTGGCGATGGTGCTGACGGTGCAGGCCGGCCTGCTCTTCCGGAGTTTCGGCGCCCTGCTGCAGACCGACCCGGGCTTCCGGCCCGAGCACCTGCTCACGCTGCAGATGAACACGCCCGACCACATCACCGCGACGGAGGCGCGCCGTGCCTTCTACGAACAGTGGTTCGCGGGCGTGGCGGCGCTGCCGGGCGTCGAGGCCGTGGGCGCCACCACCCGCATCCCGCTCGGCAGCTCGAACGTCACGACGTCGGTCCGGGCCGAGGGGAACACCGACCCGCCGGCGGCGCTGCCCGAAGTCGAGTTCCGGCGCGGCTCCCCCGACTACTTTCGGGCGATGGGCATGCCAATCGTGCGCGGCCGCCCCTTCCTGCCGGGAGACCGGCCGACCGACCCGCCCCTGGTCATCATCAACCAGACGATGGCGCGCGTCGTGTTCGGTGACGCCGATCCGATCGGCCGCCGCATCCAGACGGGCCCCGACGGCACCGGCGCCTGGCTGGCGGTGGTGGGCGTCGTCGGCGACGTGCACCACAGCTCGCTCGAGACGGCGCCGCCGCCGGAGCTCTACGTCAACCTGCTCCACAACCCCGCCAACGCGCCGTTCGTCGCGGTGCGTACCACGGGTGACCCGCTGGCGCTGGTCGAGTCGCTGCGCCGGGTGGCGCGCGAGCTCGACCCGCGGCTGGTGCTCTACGACATCCGGACGATGGGTGACCTGCGCGCGGCGTCCCTGGCCGAGCGGCGCTTCGTGCTGACGCTGGTGTCGGGCTTCGGCGGGCTGGCGCTGCTGCTCGCGGTGGTCGGCGTCTACGGCGTGCTCACGCTGGTCGTGGCCGAGCGCACCTCGGAGATGGGACTGCGGAGGGCGCTCGGGGCCTCGTCGGGCACGGTCGTGCGCCTGGTGCTCGCGCAGGCGCTGCGCCTGGCCGCCATCGGCATCGCCGCCGGTCTGGTCGGCGCCGCCGGCGCCGCCGGCGTGACCCGCGGCGTGCTCGTCGGTGTGACCGCCTACGATCCGCTGACTTACGTCTCGGTGCCCGCGCTGCTGCTGGCCGGCGCGGCGCTGGCGGCGCTCGTGCCTGCCCGGCGCGCCATGAAGGCCGACCCGGCCATGGCGCTCCGTGTGTGAGTGACGGGAGCCGCCCGCGCCGTCGCCACGGGCGCCAGCGTCAGCCGAGCGCGGACTCGAGCTCGGTGACCAGGCGGTCGAGGCGCGCGACCAGCGCGCGGATGGCGGTGGGCTGCGCGAGGTCGACGCCGGCGCGCTTCAGCAGCACCATGGGATGGTCGCTGCCGCCGGCGCGCAGCAGGTCCAGGTAGCGGCCGACGCCGTCCGCACGGCGTGCCGGATCGGCGCTGCCCACCGCCTCCATCAGCGCCGCCGTCGACGCCATGCACGTGGCGTACTGGTAGACGTAGTACGGCGCCTGGAAGAAGTGCGGAATCCGCGCCCAGGTCCACGAGGTGCGCTCGTCACGTTCGATCGCATCCCCCCAGTAGGCCTCGGCCGTGCGGGCATAGAGGGCGCTCAGCGCGTCGGCCGTCACCGGCTCGTCGCGTTCGACCATCCGGTGCGCCTCGAGCTCGTAGTCGGCAAAGAGCACCTGGTTGTAGAACGTGCCCACGATGCCGTCGATGGCGTGCTGCAGCAGCACCGTGCGCTCGTCGCGCGAGGCCGCGCGCTCGAGCATGAACTCGAGCAGCAGTTCCTCGTTGAGCGTCGAGGGCACCTCGGCCACGAAGATGGTGTAGCCGGCGTACACGAACGGCTGCGAGGCGTGGGCCAGCAGCGTGTGCATCGAATGGCCCATCTCGTGCGCCAGGGTGAAGACGGCGTCGAGGGTGTCGTTGTAGTTCAGCAGCATGTACGGGTGCGCCCCGTACACCGGCGCCGAGTAGGCGCCGCTGCGCTTGCCCTTGTTCTCGTAGACGTCGATCCAGCGACGGTCGAAGGCCTCGCCGACCCGGGCCTGGTATTCGGCGCCGAGCCGCGCCGTGGACGCCACGATCCACGCCCGCACGTCGTCGTACTTGTACTGCACGTCGTGTTCGACCAGTGGCACGTAGGCGTCGGCCGGCGTGTAGGTGTCGAGGCCGAGCACGCGCTTGCGCAGGCGGTGATAGCGGCGGAACGGCTCGACGCCGGCCCGCGCTTCGGCGATGAGCGTCGTGACGACCTCGGTCGGAATCGCGTTGCCGAAGAGCGCGGCCTGCAGCGTCGTGTCGTAGCCGCGGGCGCGCGCCTGGAACCAGTCGCGGTGGAGGACGCCGTTGTAGATGGCGGCGTAGGTGTTCCGCAACGCGCCGAACGTGTCGTAGTGCGCGGCGTACACGGCCCGGCGGTCCGCGGTCACGCGGCTCGTCGCCAGCACGCGGCGGTAGTTGCCGTAGGTGACTTCCACCGAGGCGCCGGTGCTCAGCGTGACGGCCGGGAACCGGGCGTCGGCCGTCGAGAGGGCCTCGAACACGTCCTTCGGCGCGCCGGAGAGCCGCGAGGCCAGCGAGAGCAGGCGCTCGCCGGGCTGGTCGAGCACGTGCGCCTGCTTGCGGAAGAGGTCGTCGACGGCGAACCGGTACACGGCCAGGACCGGATCGGCCGCCATCCAGCCATGAATCGTGTCGAGCGGCACGGTGAGCAGCTCGGGGTTGAACCACGAGGTGGCCTGCTCGAGCCGGGCGAACAGGAGCTGGACGCGCTGGCGGCACGCCGCGGACTGGTTGTCGCGCTGGTCCTGGTCGTGCGTGAGCGACGGGTAATACCAGACGCGGTAGCTCAGCTGCCCGATGGCGTCGTGCGCCTCGAAAGCCTCGCGCAGGCGCACCCCGGATGCCCCGAGCGTGCCGGCAAAGGCCGCGAACGCCTCGATGCGCCGTTCGAGGTCGGCCACGGCCGCCTCCCACGCGTCCCACGACGGGAAGATGGCGGAGAGATCCCACGTGTACGCGGGATCGATCTCGGACCGGTCGGGCGTGACGAGGGTCGCGGCGGGAGCAGCCATCCCGCGATTGTAGCGCGCGGCCTAGGGTTGGCTGCCCGCCGTGCCCGACGCGCCGAGCGCCGCCGCCAGCAGGTCGAGCCGCGGGGCGATACGTACCGCCTCCACCGGCAGCGTGAGTCGGGCGGCGAGGGCCGGCGGCGCCGGCACCGACCGTCCCAGCACGGGTTCGACCACCTCCGGGAACTTCGCCGGATGCGCGGTCGAGAGGACGACGACCGGAGCGGTGCCGCGCGGCAGCCGTCCCGCCGCCACGAGCCCCACCGCCGTGTGCGGATCGGCGACATAGCCGGTGGCCGCCGCCGTGGCGGCCATCTGGTCGCGCACCTCGGCATCGGTCACGACCTCGCCGCCGATCACCGCGCGCATCGCCGCGACGTCGCCGCCGAAGAGCCACTGCAGGCGCTCGAGGTTGCTCGGGTGGCCGACATCCATCGCGCTGGCCAGGGTGGCGAGCACGTCCTGCGGCGTGAAGGCGCCGGTGCGCAGGTAACGGGGGAACGGGTCGTTGATGGTGGTGGCCGAAATGAATCGCGCGATCGGCGTCCCGCGCCGTGACGCCATCACGCCGGCCGTGAGGTTGCCGAGGTTGCCGCTCGGCACCACGATCGTCGGCGGCGGGGCGCCGGCCGGCAGTTGCAGGACCGCCCACGTGTAGTAGGCCATCTGCGGCAGCAGCCGTCCGATGTTGATCGAGTTGGCCGAGGTCAGGCGATGCGCCGCCACCAGCACGTGGTCGGCGAAGGCCGCCTTCACGAGCCGCTGGCAGTCGTCGAAGGTGCCCTCCACGGCCACCGCCGACACGTTGCCGCCGAGCGTGGTGAACTGCACCTCCTGCACGCGGCTCACCCGCCCGTGCGGGTAGAGGACGACGACGCGCGTACCGGGCACGCCGTGGAACGCCTGGGCCACGGCCCCGCCGGTGTCGCCCGACGTGGCCACCAGCACGGTCAGGGGCTGGGCGGCGTCGGCGGCCGAGACCGCCGCGAGCCAGCGGGCCATCGTGCGGGCGCCGACGTCCTTGAACGCCAGCGTCGGCCCGTGGAAGAGCTCCAGCACATGCAACCCGCCGCCGAGATCGACCAGCGGGATCGGGAAGTCGAGTGCCGCCGCCATCAACGTCTGGAGCCGCGACTCGGCGAAGGTCTCGGCCACGAGGGGCGCGATGAGCGCCGTGGCCACCTCCGCCAGCGTCCGGCCGCGCAACGCGGCGAAGGCCTCCGGCGTCATGGCCGGGATGGCCGTTGGGACGAACAGCCCCCCGTCGGGCGCGAGCCCGCGCTGCAGGGCCTCGCCGAGCGGCACGGCCGGCCGATCGAGTCCCCGTGTGCTGACGTACGGCATCAGCGGCCTCCCGACAGGTCGACGAGGCGCGCACCGGTGCGGCCGACGAGCGACACCCACAGGTCGGCCGCCACGCCGGCGGCGCCGGCAAACGCCGCGGCCATGGCCTGGCCGACGGCGTGCGCCTCGTCGAGCGACCGGGCCAGCGCGAAGATGGACGGCCCCGAGCCGGAAAGGCTGCAGCCGAGGGCACCGGCGTCGAGTGCGGCGGCCTTCACCTGGTGGAAGCCCGGCACGAGCCCCGCGCGTTTCGGCTCGGCCACGTAGTCGACCAGCGAGCGCGACAGCAGCTCGAGGTCGCCGGTGTGCAGCGCCGACACGAGCGCGCCCAGGTTCGCCCACTGCCGGACGGCGGTCGCGAGGGGCACCGTGTCGCCGAGCAGCGCCCGCGCCGCGCCGGTCTGCACTTCCTGATGCGGGTGCAGAACGGCGCAGGCCAGGCCCGGCGGCACCGGCAGGCGCACGATGTCCGGCGGATCGACGCTCCTGGCGAGCACGAAGCCTCCATAGAGGGAGGGCGCCACGTTGTCGGGATGCACGGCGCCGCAGCCGGCGAGTTCGCCCTGCATGGCGGCCTGGCACACCTGCTCGAGCGTGGCCGGGCGGCCCAGCAGTTCGTTGACGGCCACCGCGGCCGCCACGGCACTCGCGCCGCTGCTGCCGACGCCGCTTGCGAGCGGCAACCCCTTGTGGACCTCGAGCACGACGCCCTGCGAGGTGCCGAGGCGCGCCAGGAGCGCCAGGGCCGCCGCGCCGGCCGTGTTCCGGCCCGCCTCGCGCGAAAGGCGGCCGTCGTCGCCCGTGATTTCGGCGATGACCACGCCGGGGGCCTCGCCGAGACGCGCCGTCACGATGTCGCCCGGTTCGTCGAGCGCGAAGCCCAGCACGTCGAATCCGGCCGCCACGTTCGAGACCGTGGCGGGGGCGAAGGCGGCAATCATCGGGTCCCTCCCGCCGTCTCGGGCGGCCGGACCGGAATCGGCCGCCCGTGCTGGCCGATGGCCACGAGCACCACCTCGGCCTCGGTGACCAGTTCGGTCTCGCCCGCCCCGGCCGCCCACCGCTCGACCTCCACGGTCACCTTCACGGTCACCGACGTGCGGCCGATCTTGAGGGTTTCCGTGTAGAAATTCACGATGTCGCCGACGAAGACCGGCGAGTGGAACTCCACTTCGTGCATGGCCTTCGTCACGTAGCGGTGCGGCGCGACCTTGCGCGCCTCCACCGCCGACGCCAGGTCGATGTGCGACAGGATCACGCCGCCGAAGATCGTCCCCAGGTTGTTCGTGTCCTTGGGGAGCAGCAGCACCTTGATAGCGGGCACGCGCTCAGACATCGTCCGATGGTAGTAAAAAGTTCGCCACGAGCGCGAATCGGCCGTGCGGGGCCCGCCGTTTCGTTTTATTCTGGCCCCCTGCGATGAGCACGGCGACCAACGAACGGCAGCGCACCTCGAGCGCGCCCGCCAACGGCCACTGGACGGTGACCGAGGCGAGCGAGCACTACGACATCGACCGCTGGGGCCAGGGCTATTTCTCGGTGAACGAGGCCGGCCACCTGCAGGTGCACCCGACCCGCGACGCCAGCCGGTCGGTGGACCTCAAGACGCTCGTCGATCGCCTCGACCTGCGCGGCCTGAGCGCGCCGATCCTGCTCCGCTTCCCCGGCATCCTCCAGCACCGGCTCGGCGAGATCCACGGGGCCTTCCAGAGCGCCATCACCCAGAACCAGTATCGGGGCCGTTACATCTGTGTCTACCCGATCAAGGTGAACCAGCAGCGCCAGGTCGTGCAGGAGGTGATGGACTTCGGGCGCCAGTACGGCTTCGGTCTCGAGGCCGGCAGCAAGCCCGAGCTCATGGCCGTGGCCGCCATGGCCACCAACGACACCCCCATCGTCTGCAACGGCTTCAAGGACGCCGAGTTCATCGAGCTCGCCATGTGGGCGCAGAAGATCGGGCGCAACATCATCCCGATCGTCGAGAAGTACACCGAGCTCGAGCTCATCCTCGAGTACGCCAGGAAGGTCGGCGTGCGGCCGCAGATCGGCATGCGCGTGAAGCTGGCGGCCCGCGGCATGGGCCGCTGGCAGTCGTCGGGTGGCTACCGGTCGAAGTTCGGCCTCACCGTCACCGAGATCCTGCGCGGGCTCGAACTGCTCAAGTCGCACGGGATGCAGGACTGCTTCAAGCTGCTCCACTTCCACCTCGGCAGCCAGATCACGCACATCCGCATCATCAAGAACGCCCTCAACGAAGCGGCGCGCGTCTACTGCGACCTGGCGAAGGCGGGCGCCGGCGTGGAGTACATCGACGTCGGCGGCGGCCTCGGCGTCGACTACGACGGCTCGCAGACCAACTTCGAATCGAGCATGAACTACACCCTGCAGGAGTACGCGAACGACGTCGTGTACCACATCCAGCAGGTGTGCGACGAGGAGCAGGTGCCGCACCCCTCGATCCTCTCGGAGAGCGGCCGCGCCATCACCGCGTATCACTCGGTGCTCGTCTTCAACGTCCTCGGCACGACGGGCTTCGGTGAAGAGCAGGTGCCGACCGCCGCCAGCGAGGAGTTCGAGCAGCCGCTCGTCGACCTCATCGAAACGTTCCACAACGTCAACGCCCGCAACGCGCTCGAGACTTACCACGACGCCCAGCAGGCGCTCGACATGGCGATGAACCTCTTCAGCGGCGGCTACCTGCCGCTCGAGCAGCGCGCCCACGCCGAGAACCTCTACTTCGCCATCCTCGAGAAGATCCGCCGCCTGCTGCCCTCGATGGCCGACGTGCCCGAGGAGCTGCAGAACCTCGAGGAGATGCTCTCCGACACCTACTTCTGCAACTTCTCGCTGTTCCAGAGCATTCCCGACAGCTGGGCGATCAAGCAACTCTTCCCCGTGCTGCCGATCCACCGGCTGCTCGAGAAGCCGCGGAACCACGCGGTCATCGGCGACATCACCTGCGACAGCGACGGCAAGCTCGATCAGTTCATCGACCGCCGCGACGTGAAGAAGACGCTGCAGCTCCACCGCTACAACGGCGAGCCCTACTATCTCGGCGTGTTCCTCGTCGGCGCCTACCAGGAGATCCTGGGCGACCTGCACAACCTGCTCGGCGACACCCACGCCGTGCACGTGAGCCTGCCCGACAACGGCGACGACACCGAGCCGGCCCGGGTCGACCACGTGATCAAGGGCGACACCGTGCACGAGGTGCTCCGCTACGTGCAGTTCGACCCGGAAGAGCTGCTCGGAAAGCTCCGGCGCGACGTCGAGGCGGCCGTGAACGCCGGCCACCTGGTCGATCAGCAGGCCGGCCGCCTGCTGCGGTTCTACGAAGAAGGTCTCCAGGGCTACACCTACCTGGAAGATCCCGGCGCGTAGGCCGGGCGCGCCGCCGCGGCAGGCACCGGTTCCATGGCCCCGCTCTTCACGCCTCTGACGCTCAGGGGCGTCACGCTCCGTAACCGCGTCGGCGTCTCGCCGATGTGCCAGTACTCGAGCGAGGACGGCCTCGCCGACGACTGGCATCTGGTGCACCTGGGCCAGTTCGCCGTCGGAGGCGCCGGCCTCGTGCTGTCGGAAGCGACGGCCGTCGTGCCCGAGGGCCGCATCAGCCCGCAGGATCTCGGGGTGTGGAGCGACGCCCACGTGCCCGGCCTCGCGCGGATCACCCGCTTCATCGAGGCGCAGGGCGCCGTGCCGGGCATCCAGCTCGCTCACGCCGGACGGAAAGCCAGCACTCGCCGGCCGTGGGAGGGCACCGGCGCCGTGCCGCCGGCGGACGGGGGCTGGGAGGCGGTGGTGGCGCCGAGCGCCGTGCCGTTCGGTGCGGGATACCCCTCACCGCGGGCGCTGACGCTCGAGGGCATCGCCGCGGTCATCGCGGCGTTTCGTGGCGCGGCCACCCGCGCGGTGGCCGCCGGCTTCCGGGTGATCGAGATCCACGCCGCGCACGGGTACCTGCTGCACGAGTTCCTGTCCCCGTTGTCGAACCAGCGGACGGACGCGTACGGCGGCTCGCTCGAGAACCGCGCGCGTATCGTGCGAGCGGTCGCGGCCGCCGTCCGGGCCGCAATCCCGATGCGATGCCCCTCTTCGTGCGCCTCTCGGCCACCGACTGGGCGGATGGCGGCTGGACCCCGGACGAGTCGGTGCAGCTGGCGGCCTGGCTGCGCGCCGACGGCGTGGATCTGATCGACGTCTCGTCGGGCGGGCTGGTGGGCGGCGTGCGGATTCCCGTGGGTCCCGGCTACCAGGTGCCGTTCGCGCGGCAGGTGCGCACCGGGGCCGGACTCGCCACGGCGAGCGTCGGCCTCATCACCGATCCGGCCCAGGCCAACGCGATCGTGGCCGGCGGCGACGCCGACCTCGTGCTGCTGGCCCGCGAACTGCTCCGTCACCCGCACTGGCCGCTCATGGCGGCTCACACGCTCGGCGCCGACGTGGCCTGGCCGGTGCAGTACGAGCGTGCCCGCCCGGGCGGACCACCCGCACGCTGAGCGGACACGCACGCACCGCCGGTGCGCCGGCCGGGCCAGCCCGACGCGCGGCGGCGCGCCGTCGCCCTCAACGCAGGTGCTGGTAGATCTGCAGCAGGTTGCCGCAGGTGTCGGCGAAGACCGCGGTCGTCACCGGACCGGCCGGCGTCGGGGGGCGCGTGAAGACCACGCCGCGGGCCGTCAGGCGCGCGGCCTCGGCCGCGATGTCGTCG
>Ga0073934_10011132_pt1 | contig 10980 bp, 8 predicted proteins | sample LarsenN4metaG_FD_76834 | JGI IMG/M metagenome (GOLD analysis project Ga0073934, IMG submission 76834) | Hot spring sediment bacterial and archeal communities from British Columbia, Canada, to study Microbial Dark Matter (Phase II) - Larsen... ...
CTTTCCGGCATTCGCTCTCATTTGGCTTCGCAGCGACGCGGCGTTTGGGGCTCTTTCCGTGGTCTATCTTTTTGCCGTTGCCTGGACCACCGATACGGCCTCTTATTGCGCCGGGCGCCTCATCGGCGGCCGCAAGCTTGCGCCGGGCATCTCGCCGCAAAAGACGTGGAGCGGATTCGTCGTCGGCGCGCTTGCACCTGCCCTCGTTGGCGTTGTTTTCGCCTTCGCCCTCGAGCGCGGCTCGGCCGTGACGCTGGCGCTTGTGAGCGTGGCCCTTGCACTTGCTTGCCAAGCGGGCGATCTCGCCGAAAGCTGGGTTAAGCGCCGCTTCGGAGCCAAAGATATGAGCCAACTGATTCCCGGTCATGGCGGATTGCTCGACCGCATCGATGGACTGCTCTTTGCCGCCGTCCTGGCGGGACTCATTTCCCTGCGTAATCCCGCCAATCCTGGCCAGGCATTGCTGATCTGGTAGGTTCGCCCGGTGTTTTCATCAGTCACATCCCTCAACGTGGAACAGGAGACGGGCGCAAGGCGGCCGAGGCGCGTCTCCGTTCTCGGCGCCACGGGGTCGATCGGTGAGAACACGCTCGATCTGATCGGTCGGGACGCATCAGCCTATCGAGTGGTGGCACTCACCGGCGGACGCAACGCCGCCCGTCTAGCGGAGCTCGCAATTCAGCATCGGGCGGAACTTGCCGTGGTCGCCGACCCGGAGGCTTATGCGGAGTTGCGCGAACGCTTGTCCGGCACCGATATCCAGGTTGGAGCGGGGGAGGACGCGCTCCTCGAAGCCGCCACGCGGCCTGCTGATTGGGTGATGGCGGCCATTGTCGGCGTGGCAGGGCTAAAGCCGACGCTTGAGGCCGTTCGTCAAGGACGCTGTACGGCGCTTGCCAACAAAGAGTGCCTCGTTTCGGCCGGCGATATCTTCATGGCCGAGGTGGCGCGCGCCGAAACGACGCTTCTGCCGGTTGATTCCGAGCATTCCGCTGTCATGCAGGTCATGGCAGGCGCGCGGCCTGAGCGCGTAGAACGCGTTTGCCTCACGGCATCCGGCGGACCATTTCGGAACTGGAGCCGGGATCAGATGCGCGAAGCGCGTCCCGAGCAAGCGCTCAACCATCCCAACTGGTCTATGGGCCCGAAGGTCACCATCGATTCGGCGACGCTGATGAATAAGGGGCTGGAGCTGATCGAGGCACATCACCTCTTCTCGCTGCCGCCAACAAAGCTCGACGTCGTGATCCATCCGCAATCCGTCGTGCACTGCCTCGTCTATTTGAGCGACGGCTCGGTGCTGGCACAGATGAGCTCGCCCGACATGCGCACCCCGATCGCCTACAGCCTCGCATGGCCCGAACGCATGCTTGCACCCACCAAGCGCCTCGACCTCGCCGCACTCGGCACTCTCAGCTTCGAGGCACCCGACACCGAGCGTTTTCCGGCGCTTAGGATCGCGCGCGAGGTGCTTGCCGCGGGCGCAAGCGCCGGAACCCTTCTCAATGCGGCAAACGAAGTTGCGGTCGAGGCCTATCTCGGCAGGAGAATCGGCTTTCTCGCCATCGCCGCCCTGGTCGAAGCGGCGTTGGAGGAATGCGCAAGCCTGACCGGCGAGTGCCGGCGCAGCGTCGAGGATGTCCTTGCGATCGATGCCGAAGCGAGAGCCTGTGCTAGGCGTCTGCTCAACCGGTTTGCATAAACCGGTTTCGGCCGCTATGTAGTCTCAATTGGCTGAAATAAGGCCAAATCGGCAGCCTGAACTGGATTAATTATATGGTTTTCTACACCGTTGTTGGATTTCTGTTTGTTCTTACGGTTGTCGTCTTCTTTCACGAACTTGGCCATTTTCTCGTCGCCCGCTGGTGCGGCGTCGCGATCAGGACCTTCTCGATTGGCTTTGGCCCGGAGATTTTCGGCTTTACCGACCGGCACGGTACCCGCTGGCGCGTGGCCTGGATTCCGCTTGGCGGCTACGTGAAATTCATCGACGACGAAAATGCCGCAAGCGCCGGCCACACGCCGCTGGAAAAATTGTCACCTGAAGAGCGGAAGGCAAGTTTTCAAGCCAAGCCGCTATGGGCTCGCAGCGCAATCGTCGCAGCCGGTCCGATCGCCAATTTCATCCTCGCCGTTCTCATCTTCGCCTTTCTTGCCGCGTTCTTCGGCGAGCAAACGACCGCCCCGAAGGTTGATGCGGTGACGCCGGGCAGCGCCGCGGAGCGGGCCGGCTTCCAGCCTGGAGACATCGTCTTAAGCATCGACGGAAAGCCAATCGCCAATTTTGGCGAGATGCAGGAAATCGTGAGCGAAAGCCCGGGGGTCACGCTGACCTTTGTCGTCGACCGTGGTGGGAATCACGTCGAGCTGCAGGCCACACCGGAAGTCAAGGAAGTCACGGACGCCTTCGGCAACAAGTTTCGGATCGCGCAGCTTGGGATTCAGCGCAATGCCACGCCCGACGAATGGACCATGAAGCGCCATGATCCGCTGACTGCGCTCATGATTGGTGTCCAGCAGAGCTATCGAATCATCGAGCGTTCGTTGGCGTATCTGGCCAACGTGATCGGCGGCCGGGAACCCGCCGACCAACTCGGAGGACCGCTTCGAATAGCGCAAATCTCGGGCCAGGTGGCTTCGCTCGGCTTTGTTCCTTTGTTGAACTTGGCGGCGATTATTTCCGTCAGCATCGGTTTCTTGAACTTGTTCCCTATTCCGATGCTGGATGGCGGACACCTGCTCTATTACGCAATCGAGGCCTTGCGGGGACGCCCGCTCAGCGAACGCTCCCAGGAAATCGGGTTCCGGATTGGTCTTGCACTTGTGCTTGTATTGCTTCTCTTCGCAACCCGCAACGACTTGATACATTTGCTTTTTTCCTGACTTCGGGGTATGTCCCACCGAGCGATGACGGGGGCCGGGAGGGCCCCCGTTGACGTAGAGCGGCAGGACCTAAAATCGGCCACAAAAGATGGCCAGTTTCGCGTCTTAAGCCGTGCGGCGGCGGGGATCGGCTCGAGGGGAAGACACCAGTAATGGTGCGGTGGACGTTGTCGAGAGGGCTGCTTGCGGCCCTCATTGTGTTGAGTACCGTCCCGCTCTCGCTGGGTCTTGGCGCGGGCTTTGGCGAATTTTCCGCGCATGCGCAGGGCGTCATCCAGAACATCCGGATTGAGGGCAACAAGCGCGTCGAGCCTGAAACGGTGCGCGCCTATCTGAGCTTCTCCGTTGGCGATACCTACGACCCCGCCCTTATCGACGAATCGCTCAAGACGCTGTTCGCCACCGGACTGTTCCAGGATGTACGCATCAGGCGCGAAGGTTCGACGATTGTCGTCATCATCGTCGAGAATCCAATCGTGAGCCGCGTCGCCTTCGAAGGAAACCGCGAAATCGACGACGAAACCTTGGCCTCAGAGGTGCAGACCAAGCCGCGGGCGGTCTACACCCGCGCGCGCGTGCAGGCCGATGTGGGCCGCATTCTAGACCTCTATCGCAGGCAGGGCCTCTACGCGGCGCAGGTCGATCCCAAGATCATCAATCTGGACAATAATCGCGTCGACGTCGTGTTCGAGATCAACGAAGGCCCGACGACCAAAGTCCGCGCCATCAACTTCATCGGCAATCACGCCTTCAGCGATTCACAATTGCGCTACGTGATTTCGACAACCGAAACCAACATTTTGAGCTTCCTGAAGGGTACCAATATCTACGACCCCGACAGACTCAGCCTTGATCGTGAGCTGCTGCGGCAGTTCTACATGAAGAACGGCTATGCCGATGCTCGCATCCTCTCGGCAACAGCCGATCTCGACCGCGACGGCCGTGGATTCTTTATTACGTTCACGATCGAGGAGGGGGAGCGCTATCGCTTCGGCGTGATCGAGGTCGAGAGCGCGCTCCCTTCGTTGCGCGTCGATCAATTGGGCAAATATCTTCTGACCAAGAGCGGGCGCGTCTTCAACTCGGAGAAAGTTGAGAAGACGGTCGAAGCTTTGACCCTGGGAGCATCGCTGCAGGGTTATGCGTTCGCCCAGGTCAAGCCGCGCTTCGATCGCGATCCAACCACCAACACGATGAACATCGTGTATGTGATCGACGAGGGCCCGCGCATCTATATCGAGCGCATCAACATCGTTGGAAATTTCCGTACCGAGGACGACGTGATCCGGCGCCAGTTCAGACTGGCCGAGGGCGATGCCTTTAACCGCCTCCTGGTCGAGGCTGCACGCAAGAGACTGAGAGCTTTGGGCTTTTTCAAGACGGTCGAGGTCGAGACCGAGGCCGGAAGCGCGCCGGACCGCGTCGTCATCGTGGTCAAAGTGCAAGAGCAGCCGACCGGGGAGCTTTCCTTCGGTGCAGGCTACTCCACCAGCGAAGGCGTCATCGGCGACATCAGCATCACCGAGCGCAATTTGATGGGTAAGGGCCAATATGTGCGGCTGGGCTTTTCGGGAAGTCTCGATCGCGCACAAGTGGATTTCAGCTTTACTGAGCCCTACTTCCTCGATCGCAACCTCGCCGCGGGCTTCGATCTCTTCTACAAAGAGGTAGATTTGCGCAGCGTGGCCTCTTTCAGTCAGCGTGACGCTGGCGGAAATTTGCGTCTCGGTTTTCCCATCGCCGACAACACGCAGATGGGCCTGCGTTACAGGCTGCAGCAGGAGGAGATTTTCGACGTCACCAACAATGCATCGCTCGCGGTGCAGCAGGCCGCCGCCGAAGGCGACGTGATCGTGTCGAGCGTTGGTTATACCGTCGCTTACGATACGCGCAATGTACCGCAAAGCCCGACCAGCGGCGTTTTCGCCTCCTTCTCGCAGGACCTCGCAGGCCTTGGCGGAGACGTGAATTACATCCGCTCAGTCGCCGATGCACGCTATTACTACCCGATCACCCCCAAGCTCACCTTGGTCACCCGGGCGCAGGGCGGCGCCATCGAAGGCTGGGGCGGCGAGGACGTGCGTCTGACCGATCTGTTCTTCAAGGGCGGTGAGACGATTCGCGGCTTCGAGCGCGCAGGCATCGGCCCGCGCGATGCTTGCCGTAACCCAGCCACCGGCGCAAAAGTAGCGAATTGCACACGTGACGCATTGGGCGGCGAACTGTTCTGGGCAACCACGGCCGAAGTCCGCTTCCCGTTCCCATTCGTGCCCGACAGTCTCGGTATGCAGGGTGCATTCTTCGTGGACGCCGGCTCGCTATGGGAGCCGAGTGAACTGGCCACTGCAGCAGTCACTTTGCCCCCGCCACAGGGTGGGGGTCAGTGTACCGCCAAGAGTCTCGGTAAGACGTGCGGCGAGGGGAGCTTCATCCTCGACACGGCGGATGTGCGCATGTCCACCGGATTCAGCATCATCTGGCAATCGCCGCTCGGGCCGCTTCGCGCCGACTTCGCTCAGGCATTGCTCAAGGCGGACTTTGACAAGACCGAAATCTTCCGCTTCGGCGCCTCGACGAACTTCTAAAGGCAGCGATTTCCCGTTATGGCTTCGCGTCATGAGCGTGTCGCGGCGCATGCCGCTGAGGCTAGCATGGAACATCCAGGTTTCTTCGAGCGTGCCGGCCCCTTCACTCTGGCCGCTATAGCTGAAGCGGTTCAGGCGAAGCCGGCAGACGGCGCGGATCTCGGTCTTGAAATCAAAGACGTTCGCCCCCTGGACCGCGCCGGCAAAGGCGATCTCTCCTTTTTCGACAACCCGAAATATCTCCCGGCTTTCGTCAAGACCGGGGCAAGCGCTTGCCTCGTTGCCCCGAAATTCACGAGCCAAGCACCGGCCGCCACGATCTGCCTCGTCACCCCCGAGCCTTATCGGGCTTTCGCCAAGGCGCTCTATTTGTTCTATCCAGACGGGCTCAAGCCGAAGGCTGCGCTTGAGGGTAGCTCTCAAGGAACCTCGCCGGTACATCCGAGCGCAGTCCTTGAACCCGGTGCCGTCATCGAGCCTGGAGCCGTGGTCGGGCCTGAAGCGCGGATTGGGGCCGGAACAACGATCGCGGCAGGCAGCGTGATCGGCTATCGCGTGCATATCGGCAGGGAATGCTATATCGGACCGAGCGCCTCGATTACCCACGCCCTGATCGGTAACCATGTGACCATCCATGCTGGCGCCGCCATCGGCCAGGACGGCTTCGGCTTCGCCATGGGCAGGACCGGCCATCTAAAAGTCCCGCAAATTGGCCGGGTAATCATTCAGGATGGCGTGGAAATCGGGGCTAATACCACCATCGATCGCGGGGCGTTGCGCGACACCGTGATTGGGGAAGGCACAAAAATTGATAATCTGGTCCAAATCGGGCACAACGTGGTGATCGGAAGGCATTGCATCATCGTGGCGCAGACCGGTATTTCGGGAAGCGCGGAACTCGGCGATTTCGTGGCCCTCGGCGGCCAGGTGGGCGTGGTCGGCCACGTCAAGATTGGCGCTGGCGCACAGATTGCGGCAAGCAGTAATGTGCGGGGCGACGTGCCGCCGGGTGCCAGATGGGGCGGCACCCCAGCCAAGCCGGCGCGCCTTTGGTTCCGGGAGCTTACGCTGTTGCGCAGGCTTGCCGAGCGCAAGGATTTGAAGCTTGATGAGGATGAGAACGGAAGCGGCGAATGAGCCGGTCGGACGCCGATAGGGAGCCGATGGTCGATGAATGAGAGCGGAGTGAAGTCAAAGCTCGGAAAGGCAGAACCTGCCGATATCCTGAAGCTTTTGCCGCATCGCTATCCCTTCCTGCTGGTCGACCGCATCATTGACATGGACGGCGATCAATCCGCCATTGGCATCAAGAACGTGACGGCGAATGAGCCTTATTTCCAAGGGCACTTCCCGGGGAACCCGGTCATGCCTGGCGTGCTGATCATCGAGGGCATGGCACAGACCGCGGGCGCGCTCTGCATGAGCCATATTGACCTTCAGGCGGCACCGCTCGTCTACTTCATGTCGATCGACAAGGCGCGATTCCGGCGTCCCGTTTTTCCCGGAGACACCATCCATTATCACGTGCAGAAGATCCGCAATCGCGGCCGCGTCTGGCGGTTCCGCGGGCAGGCGCATGTCGACGGCAACCTGGTCGCCGAGGCCGAGGTCAGCGCCGTGATTGTCGAGACATAGCCAGGACGAGCATGGCCAATATCCATGCGACCGCCCTGGTCGATCCCAGTGCCAAACTTGGAGCCAATGTCGAGATCGGCCCGTTCAGCGTGATCGGCCCCGACGTGCAGCTCGGCGATAACGTCGTTGTGCACTCCCACGTCGTCATCACCGGCCGGTCGACTCTGGGCGAGGGATGCAAAATCTATTCCTTCGCAGCAATCGGGCATCCGCCGCAGGACCAGAAATATCGCGGTGAGCCGAGCATCATTACGGTCGGGCCGAACACGGTCATTCGCGAGCACGTCACCATTAATCCAGGTACCGCAGGCGGCGGAATGGTGACGAGCGTGGGCGCCAATTGCTTGCTGATGATCGGCTGCCACGTCGCCCATGATTGCCACGTCGGAGACAATGTCGTTCTGGTGAATGGCGTGGCTTTAGGCGGTCACGTCACGGTCGGCGACGGCGCCATCATCGGCGGTCTCTCAGCCGTACATCAGTTCGTCCGCATCGGCGCCTACGCCTTTATCGGGGGCATGTCCGGAGTCGCCGGCGACGTCATTCCCTTCGGGATGGCGGCGGGGACCAGCCGGGCTGCGAGTTTATCCGGCCTCAACATCATCGGGTTGAAGCGCAAGGGCTGCCCGCGCGAACAGATCCATGAGCTCCGTCAGGCCTACCGCATGCTGTTTGCAACCGAAGGAACGCTGAAGGAGCGGCTGGAGGATGTTGAGGCTATGTTCTCGGCCAATCCGCTGGCCAAGCAAATCATCGATTTCATGAAAATCGACTCTGACCGGTCGTTCTGCGTGCCCAATAATGTCGCACCGACGGCCCGCTGATAGAATTACCGCGCCGTGCCAGAACCTGCGAAAATAGCCGGGCCGCTCGGCATCATCGCCGGGCAGGGGCCGCTGCCTTGCGTATTGGCCGAGGCCGCCTCGGCGCGAGGGTTGCCCCTGCACATCGTCGCCATCCGGGGCGAGGCGCAGGAGGAAATCGAACGATTCCCGCATACGTGGATCAAGTGGGGCGAGGTCGGAAAATTGTTCCGCGCACTCGACAAGAATGGCTGCGGCGATCTCGTCATCATCGGCGGGGTGAATCGGCCCGATATTTCCAAAGTCAGGCTCGATGCTGCCGCAATCAAGGCGTTGCCCTTCATTCTCAGCCTTGGCAAAGGCGGCGACGACCACGTGCTGTCACGGATCGTGCGCTATTTTGAGCAGAAGGGATATCGCGTGCATGGCGCAGGCGACGTGGCGCCCGAGCTTCTGGCGGGAAGGGGGGTGCTGGGTGCGAAAGCCCCCTCGGCACAAGATAGGGCGGACATCGAAATGGCGTTCCGTGTGATCGAAGCACTCGGCCGCCTCGATATAGGCCAGGCGGCAGTGGTGGCCGGAGGTCATGTGCTTGCGGTGGAAGCGGCGGAAGGAACGGACGCCATGCTCGTCCGCTGCGCCGAACTGCGCGCCACAGGCAGGAACAAGCGCCGCGCGCCAGTCGGGGTTCTGGCTAAGGCTCCGAAGCCGGGTCAGGAGGAACGTATCGATCTTCCCACCATCGGCCTCGAGACGGTGCGGAAATCGGCCGCCGCAGGACTTGCCGGGATTGCCGTGGCGGCGGGCCGCGTGCTTCTGGCCGAGCGCGACGCCACTGTCGCAGCTGCCAACGAGCTCGGACTCTTCTTGGTCGGGGAGACTCTACCGGAGCGCAGCGCGACTTAACGCTGATTGATGGGCACGTAGTTGCGTTCGGTCGCGCCTGTATAGAGCTGTCGCGGCCTGCCGATGCGCTGCGAGGGATCTTCGATCATCTCCTTCCACTGCGCGATCCACCCTACGGTGCGGGCAATGGCAAACAACACGGTGAACATCTCGGTGGGGAAGCCGAGCGCCTTGAGCGTGATGCCCGAATAGAAGTCGATATTGGGGTACAGCTTCTTCTGAACGAAGTAGTCGTCGGAAAGCGCGATGCGCTCGAGCTCGAGGGCCACCTTGAGGATCGGATCGTCGCCGTGACCGACGGCGTTCAGCACCTCATGGCAGGTCTTCTGCATGATCTTCGCGCGCGGATCGTAATTCTTGTAGACGCGATGGCCGAACCCCATCAGCCGGAAGGGATCATTCTTGTCCTTGGCACGCTTGATATATTCGGGAATGCGATCGACCGTGCCGATCTCCTGCAACATCTCCAGCGCAGCCTCGTTGGCGCCGCCATGTGCGGGCCCCCAAAGACAGGCGATGCCAGCCGAGATGCAGGCGAAGGGGTTGGCGCCCGACGAGCCGGCAAGGCGTACCGTCGACGTCGAGGCGTTCTGCTCGTGGTCGGCATGCAGGATGAAGATTCGCCGCATGGCGCGCGCCAGCACGGGATCGACCTTGTATTCCTCGCACGGGACCGCGAAGCACATGTGCAAAAAGTTGGCCGAGTAATCGAGCTCGTTCTTCGGATACATGAACGGCTGACCGATCGAATATTTGTACGCCATCGCGGCGATGGTCGGCATTTTGGCGATCATGCGGATGCTTGCCATCTCCCGCTGTTCGGGATCACTGATGTCGATCGAGTCGTGATAGAAGGCCGAGAGCGCGCCGACCACGCCCACCATGACCGCCATGGGATGCGCGTCGCGCCGGAATCCGGTGTAGAACCGCGTCATCTGCTCATGCACCATCGTGTGGTGCGTGATCGTCCTGCGAAAGGCGCGGAACTCGTCATTGCTCGGCAGCTCACCGTAGAGCAAGAGATAGCAGACGGCGAGGAAGTTCGAATGCTCGGCAAGCTGTTCAATCGGGTATCCGCGGTATAGGAGTTCGCCCTTTTCGCCATCGATGTAGGTGATGCGCGAGGAGCAGTTTGCCGTCGAGGTAAAGCCAGGGTCGTAGGTGAACATCCCCGTGTCGCGAAAGACATTCCCGATATCGATTACGTCGGGGCCGATGCTGCCCGAGCGGATCGGCAGCTCCAAGCTCGCGCCATCCCTGATGAGGGTGGCGGTCTTGCCTCCGGAGGCGGCTGTCATTTTCTTGTCCTGAATGCTCATGGCGTCTTTCCTCGGACCGATGAATAGGCTTTGGCGGCAGACCTAGGATATCCCGTACCTCTTCATGGGGGCGCCGGATCGGCTTGTTGCGGTGCACTATACACCACCGTGCAAATCCGACAATCGGTACAAAGTCGATTGATATTGCTATGCAACTTAGGGTGTGCCGGCCGAGGCGCCATTTCGCGCCTGCCACATGCCTAAAGCTGTCCGCCTTCGCCCGGATCTCTTGGGGGTGATGGTCTCGGCGAGAGGGACAGAAAGTTAAGCCGCCTGATCCTGCAAGCGTGCGATCGTTTCGTCCCGCCCCAGGACTGCCATCACGTCGAACACAGGAGGGGAAACGGAGCGGCCGGTGAGCGCAGCACGCAACGGCTGCGCCACTTTACCGAGTTTGGCTCCGGTTTCTTCGGCAAAATCCCGCACGACAGTCTCGAGCTCGGCCCCCTGCCACTTGGGTGCAGCCGAAAGTTTCGGCAGCAATGCTCCGATGATTTTCCGGCTCTCCGCATCGAGGATCTTCTCGGCCTTATCGTCGAGCTTCAAGGGCCGTTCCGTCACCAGATACTGGGCGCCATCGATCAACTCGCGCAAAGTCTTCGCTCGCTCCTTGAGGCCAGGCATGGCAGCGGCAAGCTTCGCCCAGCGATCTTCCTTGTCGAGCTTGGCGGCAATGTCGGGGCCACCCTCAACGAGAGGCAAGAGTTCGCGGATGCGCCGCACGAGCTCGGCGTCTGTCGAGGAGCGAATATAGTGACCGTTGAGATCCTCGAGCTTTTTCATGTCGAAGCGCGCAGCGGCTTTATTGATGTCGGAGATGTCGAACCACTCGATTAATTGCTCGGTCGA
>Ga0073934_10011133_pt1 | contig 10979 bp, 10 predicted proteins | sample LarsenN4metaG_FD_76834 | JGI IMG/M metagenome (GOLD analysis project Ga0073934, IMG submission 76834) | Hot spring sediment bacterial and archeal communities from British Columbia, Canada, to study Microbial Dark Matter (Phase II) - Larsen... ...
CTCCCCAAAGGGTCCTATCAGCCAGTGTTCAGTTGGGCCGAGTCCGTCCCGACGTCACCGCCGGCCGGCCGCAAATGGTGGATCGTGATCGCAGTTTTGGGCTTGGCGCTCACACTGTCCATCTTGGGGTCGCGCAGCGTGAACCACGCCGGCGTTCCCCAGCCGTTTATTAATGACCCCCGTGCTCGGGAGTTGTATTGGCAGGGCTTGTTCCTGAGCCGCGAGTTCACAGAATCGAGCCTGCGTAAGAGCGCATCTCTGTTCGAAGAGGTGGTGCAGCGGCATCCGGGGGATCCGATCGCCCTCAGCGCACTCGCCAACAGCCACGCCTGGCTGTCGTTCTTCCATCTCGAGCCATGGGAACAGGCGGTTCGTAAAACCCGCGCCGCGGCAGAAGCCGCAATCCGGATTGACGCGGATCAATCCCTGGCTTGGCACTCTCTCGCGCTTGTCGAGCTGTACAAAGCCTGGAACTGGCCCGCTGCCGAGGCGCACTTTCAGCGTGCGCTGGCCGCCGATCCTGGTAACGCGCAGATTCATCAAAGCTATGCGCTCGCGCTGGCGGCACACGCCCGTTTTGACGAGGCAATCCGCGAGGCCCACACCGCTCTGGAACTGGACCCGCTTTCGCATCTGGTGAACAACGATTTCTCGCTCATTCTCAATTGCAGCCGGCGTTTCCACGAAAGTGGCAACCGCGCCCTGGAGACGCAAGCGCTGCGCCCCGCCTATGCTCCCGCTTACGCAATGGCCGGAATGAGTGAGGCCGGCCTCGGCCGCTATGTCGAAGCGGCCGCGCAATTCAGCAAGGGCGCCGCGTTGACCCGCGATTCTCCTTACTACGTCGCCCGCTGGGCTCACGCGCTGGCGACTGCCGGAGATCTCGCCAAAGCGCGCGAGCTTACCGCGAAACTGGAAGCGCGCGCCACGCGCGAGTTCGTCCCGCACACCGATCTTGCCTGGCCATATGTGGGGTTAGGGGAGATGGAGAAAGCTCTGGACCATCTCGAAGCTGCGATCGATGGACGCGAAACCGACCTTCTGTTTCTCGCAGTCGACGCAATCTATGATCCGTTGCGCAAACACACACGCTTCGAACAGATCCTGCGCAGGGTCGGTCTCAGGCACTGACCCTGGGCCGCGCCTTAGTTTGCGCCTTTGCTCCTCAGCCATGCGGCAAGTTCCGCCGCACCGGCTCGCACAGCGGCTGCAAGCGGAGTCATCCGGTCGTAGCCGACCCAGTGCAGGTCAGCGCCACGGCTCAGCAGATATTGCGCAGTTTCGATTTGGCCACCGTGGCACGCACACCAGAATGCTTGGGTAACTTGCTGGTGCGTCGCGCCCTCACACAATTGTTTCACCGTCTCCAGTTTCCCGAGCGCCGCGGCGTGCCAGAGATCAAGCCGGGCTCCGCGTTCAACCAGGCGATGGGCAGCGTTCCATTGGCCGAACGCCACTGCGTCTGACAATGGCGATCCCCCATCGATTACCGACCCGGTCGCGTCAATGTCCGCGCCCGCATCCAGAAGCGCATCGAGAGCATCTACGTCGTCGCTGCTGGCTGCCCAGTGCAGCGGAACTTCCTGATGGGTCCCGACAAATCTCGCATTGACGTTGGCGCCAAACTCCACCAGGATCCGAACCGTATGGGCAACGTTGGGGAAATGTCCGGGCCAGTCAGTCGCGACGTGCAGAAGCGAGCGTTCCCCAGCGCACCCAGGATGGGTTTCCACAATGCGGGTCTGGGCCAGAGCCGGATTTGCAGCGAGCAGTTCCCTGAGGCGCACCTATCGCCGCTCCGGATTGAAGCAGCTAGTGCCCGCGCAAGCGGATCGGCGGCCTGGAGCATCCAGCTAGTGTAACGGTTGGCGAGTCTTTAGGCGCTTACCAACCCTGATCGCGAAGCGACTCAACCGTGAGCGGTTCCCGCTGCGGCATCCGGGCGGCCATCATCTTCTCGACGTATTTGGCCAGGATGTCGCACTCGATGTTGATCAGGTCGCCAGGTTTTCGTACACGCAGATTCGTACTTTGGTACGTGTGCGGAATGATGGTCACCGCGATCACGGCATCGCGCGCTTCGGCGACCGTCAGGCTGATGCCATCCAGCGCGACTGAACCCTTGAACACCAGGTAACGGTCCAGATCCGCCGGCACCCGGACACGCAGCCACCAATTGTTATCGCCGAGCAGCTCCAGCGACTCCAACTCTCCAAGTCCATCGACATGGCCTTGCACGATGTGGCCGCCCAAGCGCGCCTGCGGTGTCAGCGGCCGTTCCAGGTTCACCGCGGCGCCCAGTCGCAGAGCGCCAAGATTGCTTCGTTTAAGCGTTTCGGGGGAGACATCGGCTCCGAAGGAATCACGATCGAGTCCAACCGCCGTCAGGCACACTCCGTTCACCGAGACGCTATCGCCTTCACGTAAATCCCCCACCACCGTCCGCGCGCTCATCCGCATGTGGACTCCGGCGGCGCGCGGTTCGACAGCAACGATAGAGCCGACCTCTTCGATGATTCCCGTAAACATCAGGCGATCCAGCCCTCCACGGCGAACTCCTCGCCCGCGATCGGGTGCAGCCGGATGTTCTTCAATTGAATCGCTTCCCCGCGGCTTCGCTTGCCGCGGCCGCCCGCGACCGGCAGCGACTGCGTTCCGCCCAGGATTTTCGGCGCGTAGTAGAAGAAGATTCGATCGGCGACACCGCACTCCAGTGCGGCCCAGTTCACTTTGCTTCCGGCTTCGATCATTAGCGAAAGATACTTACGCTCCGCCAGGTATTTGACCACCGCATGCATGTCCGTACGGCCTTCCGGGCCGTCCGCGGCAAGCACTGCAATCCCGCGCTCCTCCAGCGCCTTGCGACGCTCGGGTCGCGCGACCGAAGTGCACACCACAAGCAGATCGTCGGCGAAGGATTGCACCATCCGCGATTCCAGCGGCAAGCGCAACTGCGAATCGAGCACAATGCGCAGCAGCGGGCGGCTGCGCTCCAATCCGCTGCGGTCCGTGAGCAGACAATCGTCGGCCAGCACCGTATTGATGCCGGTTAGAATCGCATCGGACAGATGACGGACCTGCTGCACATGAGCGCGCGCCTGCGCTGACGTGATCCAACCCGAGTTGTCATCGGGAGCGGCGATCTTGCCGTCCAGCGTCAGCGCCGCTTTCAGCGTTACCAGTGGCTTGCCGGTGCGCATGAAGTGAAAGAACGGCGCATTCAACGCTTCCGCTTCCGCGGCGAACTCAGGCGCAAGTTCCACCTCGATGCCAGCCTCGCGCAGACGCGACAAACCTTGTCCCGCTACCAGCGGATTGGGATCCTCCGTGATGGCGACCACTTTGGCGATGCCCGCCTCGATCACGGCTTCTGTGCAGGGCCCCGTCCGCCCCTGATGGCAGCAGGGCTCCAAAGTGACGTAAAGCGTAGCGCCACGGGCATTGCCGCCGGCTTCGGAAAGGGCCACGACTTCGGCGTGCCGCTGATCGGCCCAGGCATGAAAGCCGCTGCCCGTGATTCTGCCGTCGCGGACGATCACCGCTCCGACAGCGGGGTTTGGTGAAGTGCGCCCCAGCCCTTGGCGAGCAAGCGCCAGTGCCTCACGCAGGAATTGATCACTCATTTCTCAAACAGTGAGCTGATAAAGCGCCCGGGTTCAAACGGCAGCAGGTCGTCCACCTGCTCGCCGACTCCTATGTAGCGGATCGGCAGATTCAACTCGCGTGCGATAGCCACGACGATGCCACCCTTGGCCGTGCCGTCAAGTTTGGTTAACACGATTCCGGTAACTCCCGCTGACTCAGTGAACTTGCGCGCCTGCTCCAGGCCGTTCTGACCCGTTACCGCGTCCAGCACCAGCAAAACCTCATGTGGCGCCTCGGGAACTACGCGCGCGACCGTACGGCGCATCTTTTCGAGCTCCCCCATCAGGTTTGCTTTCGTGTGCAGCCGCCCGGCGGTGTCCACAATCACGTAGTCAACCTTGCGCGCCTTGGCCGCCTGCACCGCGTCGAAGATAACTGCGCTCGGATCCGAGCCCTGCGACTGGCGGATGATCTCGGTATTTGTGCGCTTGCCCCAGATCTCGAGTTGTTCGATGGCAGCGGCGCGAAACGTATCAGCGGCGGCCAGCAAGACGCTGCGCCCTTCTTTCTTATAAAGTTGGGCGAGCTTGCCGATAGTCGTCGTCTTACCTGCGCCGTTCACCCCAACGACCATCACAACGGCCGGGGGCTCCTCCACTTGCGGCAGCGGGCGTTCCACGCTTTCCAGAATTCCGAGCAGATGGTCCCGGATCAGCCCGCGCAACTCCTCCGGATCGCCCACCATGCGACGGTCCACCCGTTGCCGGATGCTCTCCAGAATCTCCGTTGCTGTGCGCACTCCGATGTCCGCGCTGATCAGCGTATATTCCAGTTCCTCGAGCAAATCGGAGTCGATCTGCTTCTTTCCATGGATGGCGTCTTCCAGCCGCTCGACGAGTCCGGAGCGAGTTTTCTGGATGCCTTGCTTGAGCCGTTCCAACAGGTTCGGCTGCGTGCTTTCCGGCGAGCCTTCCTTGGAGCCAAAGAGCGATTTAATCATGCTGAGGGGAGGTAATCTCTATTCTACGCCGAACCTTTTGCCCTCCCGGACCGTTTAACTTGAAGAGACACGCATGCAAAATCGATTCCTTCGCCGGGCCTTGCCCGCTCTTGCCCTTTGCCTTGCGCTCAGCGCCGAGGTCACACCGGAAAGGCTGGACCAGCAGGTGAAAGCCTATGCGGCGCAGCAGAAGTTCAACGGCGCCGTGCTTGTCGTCAAGGACGGTAAGCCGTTGCTGAATAAGGGCTACGGGATGGCGAATATTGAGTGGCAGATCCCCGTTACGCCGTCGACCAAGTTCCGGTTGGGTTCCATCACCAAGCAGTTCACCGGGATGTGCGTCATGCTGCTGGAGCAGGACGGCAAACTAAGCGTGAACGACCCGGTCTCAAAATACGTGCCGGATGCGCCTGCCGCCTGGCAGCAGATCACGATTCACCACCTGTTGACCCACACTTCCGGCATCCCAAATTTCACGTCGTTTCCGGACTACACCAAGACGATGATGCTCGAATCGCCGCCAGCCGAGTCGATGAAAAAGTTCCGCGATAAGCCGCTGGATTTCGATCCGGGCACCAAGTTCTCTTATTCCAACTCGGGCTACGTGCTTCTGGGCTACATCATTGAAAAGGTCAGCGGGATGCCGTACGACCGCTTCATCAAGCAGCGCGTTTTCGACCCCCTCGAAATGAAGGATACGGGCTACGACTGGAATCAAACCATTCTGGCGAATCGCGCATCCGGTTATGAGATTGGCCCGCAAGGCATAGTTAACGCCAGATACATCCACATGAGCATTCCTCATGCCGCAGGCGCGCTGTACTCCACCACGGAAGACCTGGCCAAATGGGACCGGGCACTGAGTGCCGGCAGACTGCTCAACGCAGAGAACATGAAGCGTTACTTCACGCCGTTCAAAGATGGTTATGCGTATGGCTGGACCGTCGCCAGCGCGGAGGGCAAGCAGGTCATCAGCCACGGCGGGGGCATCAACGGTTTCTCCACGATGATCACGCGCATTCCCGAGGAGAAACTGCTTGTAGTTACCCTGACAAACGTTGTCCCCTCACAGGCGGGCCGCGTAGCCACGGAACTGTCGCAACTGGTCCTCGGCAAAGAGGTCGCGCTTCCGCTGGAACGCAAGGAAATCAGCCTGGACACTAAAGCGCTGGATGAGTATGTGGGCGACTATGAACTTTCACCCACGTTCATGCTGAAGGTGACGCGCGAAGGAAACAACCTGATCACCATTGCCACAGGACAGCCGCCAGTCCAGGTCTTCGCCGAGGCGAAGGACAAGTTCTTCCTCAAAGTTGTGGACGCCCAGCTGACCTTTACACGCGACGCAGAGGGAAAAATCACCGGGCTGACTCTTCATCAGAACGGCCGCAACATGCCGGCCAAGCGCAAGTAGCGCAGCCGCAAGGGCTACGCCTGCGCAGCCATTTCCGCACGCGTTTTAGAGACGATTTCCAGGAACTGCCGGGCTCTCTCGGTGAAGACCTCGTAGTTTCCTTCTTTGATCGTCTTCGCGTCCACCAGTTCGCCTCCCACCGCGACGGCGCACGCGCCCGCGCGGAGGAAGTCCGCGGCAGTTGTCAGGCTGACGCCACCGGTCGGAATCAGATCGATCTGCGGGAATGGCCCCTTCAGTGCCTTAATGTATTTCGCGCCACCGACGTTGTCGCACGGGAACACTTTTACGACATCGGCTCCCGCTTGCCACGCTGCCAATACTTCCGTGGGGGTCAGCGCGCCTGGACAGATTGGCTTAGAGTAGCGCCGGCACATCTCGATCGTCGCCGGATTCAGAGCCGGCGTAACGAAAAATTCAGCCCCGGCCAGCATGCACGCCCGTGCAGTTTCCGGATCGAGAACCGTGCCCGCGCCGAGCACGATTTTGTCGCCGAATTGATCAGCCAATTTCTCCAGTGCTTTGATCGCGCCCGGCACGGTCATCGTAATCTCGGCGGCGCGAATGCCGCCCGCATAGATCGCCTCGATCGAACGCAAGGCGCTTTCCGCGGAAGGCGTTCGCACCACCGGAACGATGCCGATCTGTTTGATTGCGGATAGAGTCGTCTCTTTCTTCATCCGCCCTCAATGCTATCAAAGTTCACTTGCGTGCCTGCGTCATGAGCAGTGGCGTTTCGCGGATCGTGGCTTCCACATCGGCCGTGCGAAACGGCGCCTGGTGGTTCCGGATCCGGCTGCGCAACGGACCGCCATCGGGAGCGAGCGGCACCAAGTAGTATTGGTCCTGACCCGTCCACTTCGCCGTGACGGACAAAACCCAACGGCCCGCTTCCGGCAGGCTGCCCGTGACCGCCAGTTGTTCCGGCTTGCCCAATCTGACCGTCTCCAGCGGCACACTGCGCCGCTGGCCATCCACGATCCCCTCAGCGGTTGCACGGACGGTAACGCTTTCCGGCGTGGCACAGCCCGTCACCTGTACCAGCATCAAAGCGCCCGCTGCTTTCGTATCCTTGTTCGCCGCCGGGTTTCCAAAGAAGAGCGAAACATGTCCGCCAGCCCACACACCGAGACCCGCAAAAACTACGATTCCCGGAAACAACCACCACTTCGTCCTGTGCCACAGCTTTATCATCGGCTAGGCTCCCTTCGCCGGGACAGGATGGTAGTTGGAGGAACTTTGTTAACTAGGGCGTCCTTAAGCGCGCTTCGAGGCGATGAGCGGCTCGGACGGCAGGAAGACTACGCGGTTCCGTCCCATCCGCTTAGCTTGATACAACGCTTCATCCGCGGCATGGATCAACTGCTCCGGCGAGACGCTCACTCCCGGCGGCAGAGAACTGGCGCCAAAACTCGCCGAAACCGGCAGGACGACGCCCTCATGCTCAACCGGATTAGCCACGATTGCCTGCCTCATCCGCTCGGCATGATTCAGAGCCCCCGGTTCATCGCAACCCGGCAGGATCGCCAGAAACTCCTCGCCTCCGTAGCGCCCGATCGAGTCGTAGGAGCGCATCGAGGCGCCCATCCGCATAACCACTTCCTTCAACACCACGTCGCCAGCCACGTGGCCATAAGTGTCGTTAATGGCTTTGAAGTGGTCCAAGTCCACCATGAGGACGCCCAAGTGGCTACGTTCGCGGAACGACCGGTCCATTTCGCGCCCCAGAATCTCGAGAATCGAGGCGCGGTTCCAGCACCGCGTCAGGGAATCCTTGGTCGCCTGCTCACGCAGCGCCTCCCGCGCCGCGACCAGTTCCGACTGCAAATCGACGATTCGACGCCCGGCCCGAAGCCTTACTTCCAGCTCGTGCTGGTCGAAGGGTTTAGTGATGTAGTCGTCGGCGCCAGCGCCCATCCCTTCCACAATGTCTTCGCGCTGGCTCTTGGACGTCAGCAGCAGGATGTAGGTGTAGGAAGCACGTTTCTGCTGCCGGACCAGGCGGCACACCTCGGGACCGGTAAAGACGGGCATAATCCAGTCAAGGACGGCCAAACTCGGGGCGTCATCCGTCTGCAACGCCGCCCAAGCTTCGTCACCATCGCATGCGGACACCACCTCATAGCCCCACCCTTGCAGAGTTGCCTCAAGCAGCCTCCGCATCACAGGACTATCGTCTGCAATCAGTATCCTCATCCACCATCCAACCCGCTTTCACTCTACTCCCAAGCCCAACGGCAGCCTCATCTGGGGAGGGGTTCTAGTACCAATACTGCTATCCGTTTTATCGGATTTCCACGCGTAAATGTTTACCTTGGATTTTCACTCCGCAGGACATGGAGTGTTGACAGGGCTAAAAAATCTCAAGTTATGTGTGCTAGCTTCTACTGAGCTGCCACAAATCCATCTAAAGATAGTCTCTTGCGGGTTGCAAAATTGGCGGAGGAAGAGGGATTCGAACCCCCGGTAGCCTTTCGACTACTGCGGTTTTCAAGACCGCCGCCTTCAACCACTCGGCCATTCCTCCACTCATCACTCTAGCGTGCAGAAGGGGCACCGGGCAATCCAGCGTTCTACATGAGCCAGTCTTTGAGCTTATCCACCAGGCTCTTTTCCTGCGGTTCAGATTCGCTGGGCAGGGTTTCCCTCAGTTCCTCGAGCAACCGGCGTTGCTCCCGGCTCAGCTTTGTCGGAACCTTTACGTCTATGTGCACAATCAGGTCGCCACGCCCGCCGCCGTTCACCAGCGGAACGCCCTTCCCGCGCAGTCGCAGCGTCTCTTTGGGCTGGACGCCTTCCGGCACCTTTAAAGTCTCCAGTCCATCGAAGGTCAGCAGGTGGATTTCGGTTCCCAGCGCAGCCTGCGCGACATTCAGCGGAACGGTGCAGTGCAGATCGTATTCATGACGCTCGAACACCGGGTGGGGCTTCACCGAAAGAAAAACGTACAGGTCTCCAGGGGGCCCACCGTTCACCCCCGGCTGGCCTTCTCCGGCGACCCGCATTTTCATGCCGCTGTCCACACCCGCCGGAATTTTGACCTTCAGCTTGCGAGTCGTCTGCTGATACGCCTCGCCTTTACATTTCTTGCACGGACGCCGCAGAATCTTGCCGCTGCCGCCGCACTGGCCGCAGGAGCGGCGGATTGAAAGGAAACTCTGCTGGTAAATCACTTCGCCGCGTCCACGACAAACCGAGCAGGTCACCCAGCCGTCCTCGGACTCGGCCCCCGTGCCGCGACAACTCTCGCACGCTTCAAGACGCGGCACCTGGATCTCGGCTTCCAGACCCTTCATCGAGTCTTCAAAGCCGATCTCGAGGTCGTAGCGGACGTCGTCGCCGCGTTGCGCGCGGTTGCGCCGCCGACCGCCGCCGCCCGCGCCGCCGAACAGGTCGCCGAACCCGAAGAAATCGCCGAAGATGTCACTGAAATCGGCGAAGATGTCCGGATTCATGCCTCCCGGCATCCCGCTGACTCCCTGGTGGCCGTACATGTCGTAAGCGCGCCGCTTTTCCGGATCGCTGAGTACGCTATAGGCCTCGGCGGCTTCCTTGAACTTCTCTTCCGCCTCGGGATTGTTGGGGTTGCGGTCGGGATGGTATTGCAGGGCCAGTTTGCGATAGGCGCCTTTCAGTTCCTGATCGCTCGCGCCCTTGGAAATTCCCAGCACTTCATAGTAATCGCGCTTGGTCACTGTGTTCTTCACGCTTGCTTCACCGCCACTTTAACTAACGACGGGCGCAGCAGCCGCCCCTTAAAGTGATAGCCCTTCTGCAAATCGGCCAGCACCGTCTGGTCGTCCGCTTCCGCGGACTCCACCATCTCCACCGCGTGATGGATGTAGGGATCAAACGGCTTTCCGACAGAATCGATCGGTTCCAATCCCAGCTTTCTCAACGTATCGAATAACTGGTTGTAGATCAGCTCCATGCCGCGAACATACTCTTTGCTGGCGCCATCCGCAGCCAAAGCGCGCTCAAAATTGTCGAGCACCGGCAGCAGCGACTTAACGGCGTCGTTGGCTGCATAATCGATCAACTCCTGGCGTTCCTTCTCCACCCGCTTACGGTAGTTATCGAACTCCGCCGCGCGCCGCAACAGCCGGTCATTCAACTCGGCATTCTCCGCCAGCAGGCGGTCACGCTGCGCCGCGATCTCCAGCAACGGTGAAGCCTCCGCATCCGGACTGATCGCCACCGCGCCATCGCCGGCCGGAAGTGCCTCCTCATCGAAAGTCCGGGGGCTCGCCGGACCGTTTACTTTGTCGTCTTGCATATTCCCCAATTTTTCAGACTACCAGCACGGCGGCAAGTTCGGCACTAGCCGCGTTTATCTTATTGATATTCAGGCGGTTACCATCTGACACGGGACTGCCGCAAAACGCCCCGGTGTGGCTGGAGCGCAAGACGCACAAGACAGCATTGGGGAATCAGCCGGCTTTGACTTTGTTTGCTTTGTAATCCCAGCGCATGCGGCGGCCTTCGCGATAAGCCATGTTCGCAAGGTGCGCCGCACCAGCCGCATAGTGCCCTTCGAGCGCCGTCTCTTTGCTCGGGGCGCCGTTGCGCAGCGACAGGACGAAATACTCGGTGTGTTCCGGCCCGCGCTCCACCGTGATCTCCTTCGGCTTTGGCGCAGCCGGCAGCGGCTTTAGTGGACGGCCTTCGTCGCTCCAACCCTTCGACCGGAAGTATGCCGCGCGAGCCGCCTTCGGCCATCCAAACGTGCCGTAGCTCTGCACATCCGGGCGGTCCGGTTCCTGCATATGAATGATGCGGTTGTTCTCGAGAATCAGCGTCCCTTCAGTCCCCATGATGGTCGTCCCCCTGGTCTGGGACGAGTTGCACAGGTTCACGCACATCTCCGCCAGAAAGCCGTTCTCGTACTCGAAGATGCTCTGCATCAGGTCCGGGACGGTCCGCCCGTCTTTCCACTTGTACAAGCCGCCCTGTGAGACGACGCTAACCGGAGCGGGCACA
>Ga0073934_10011134_pt1 | contig 10976 bp, 8 predicted proteins | sample LarsenN4metaG_FD_76834 | JGI IMG/M metagenome (GOLD analysis project Ga0073934, IMG submission 76834) | Hot spring sediment bacterial and archeal communities from British Columbia, Canada, to study Microbial Dark Matter (Phase II) - Larsen... ...
AGAAGAAGTGAATCGCGCCAAAGCACAGTTAGAAGCTGCTGTCATTTTGAATAACCGTGATATTACCAGTCAAGCAATGCAGCTGGGTAACGACCAAACTACGGCTGGTGATTATCGCTACACAGACCGCTATCTAGCAGCCATCCGTCGGGTAACAGCTACGGATGTGCAACGTGTCACAAATAAATATTTAAAACAGAAAGCACGTTTTGTTGGCAATTTTGAACCAACTCAAATCCAAGCATTAGAAAAGAGCGACACTAAATTACACTCTACACTCATCACTGAAAATTTCTCTGCTGATACATCAGAAGTAGCTCCCGAGGTGGTGAAATATTTGCCACCCGTGGATATGAAAACAGTTCCCACTGGGCTATCCCTCACTCCACCAGAGCAATTCAAATTATCTAATGGCTTGGAAGTATTGTTGTTGCCAGACAAAAGTTCGCCAACAGTGACTTTGAGTGGCTATATAAAAGCTGGTAATGAATTTGACCCAGAAGCGAAAGCCGGACTCGCATCTCTTGTGGCAGAAAACTTGATGAACGGGACTAAAACAAGGGATGTATTGGCGATCGCGAAAGCTTTGGATGAACGCGGTGCTAGTTTAGATTTTGAGTCTTATCGTGAAGGTGTAGAAATTCAGGGTAGCAGCTTGGCAGGAGACTTGCCTGTTGTTGTGCAAATTTTAGCAGATGTAGTCAAAAATCCGACTTTTCCCAGTAAAGAATTAGAACTGACTTGGCAACAAGCTTTAACCAACTTGAAGGAGGAATTAGACGATCCTACAGAAGTTGCAAAAAGAACATTTGTGCAATCTGTGTATCCGAAAACTCATCCATTGCACAAATTTGCTACACAAAAGAGTTTGCAGCGCATTCGTAGAGAAGATTTAGTTGCTTTTAAAACACAACACTACCGTCCAGATGCAATGGTACTGGCACTGGTAGGAGATTTTGACCCTCAACAAGTGCGATCGCTCATCGAAGCTGAATTTGGTAACTGGAAAGTTAGCGGCGAAGCTCCAAAATTAGAATACCCTGTAGTATCAGTACCAGACAAAATTGTGCGTGTTAATCCGGTACTGCCAGGTAAAGCCCAAGCTGTTACTTATATGGGTAACACAGGGATTAATCGCCTAGATCCACGATATTATGCAGCATTGGTATTAAATCAGATACTAGGCGGCGATACTCTATCTAGTAGACTGGGGGCAGAAATACGCGATCGTCAAGGCTTGACCTACGGAATTTATAGCACCTTCCAAGTTGGGAAAAACGTCGGTATATTTTTGATTGAAATGCAAACAGCACCAGAAGACGCAACTCGTGCCATCAACAGCACTCGCCAACTACTAGAAGAAATTCATCAGCAAGGTGTCACCCCTGAAGAATTGGAAACAGCAAAGCGTACTTTGATCAGTAACTACAATGTTTCGCTTGCCAATCCAGACGAGTTGTCATACAGAATATTGATGAACCAGGTGTACGGGTTAGATAAAGAAGAATTGCGCTCTTTTGTTAGTAAAATTGCCTCAGTCACCCTTGAGCAAGTCAATCAAGCAGGTCGTGAGTTACTCCATCCCGATAAAATCGTTGTGGTGACTGCTGGGCCAACTATAGTAGCGGATAGTCATTAGTCATTGGTTATTGGTTATTGGTTAGTAGTTAGTGGTAAATAGCTAATAACTAACAATCAACAAATGACAAAGAACAAAGGACAAAGGACAAATGACAAAAATATTCCTAAAGATTTTACAATTTATATGCATTGTACTGGTGCTACTAAGTTTCACTATTCTCACAGCTACTCCAACAGAAGCAGCAAGCTTATCTGGGGATTTACTGAAGCAGCCGCCTACAGAAATTACAGTTAGCCTTGGTAACTCTGCTAATGAACTGAAATATGAGCCAAATCATCTAGAATTTTTGGCAGGTAAACGTTACAAGTTAAAGCTGATTAATCCTAGTAATCAAAAGCACTACTTTACTGCCAAAGACTTTGCTGATGGAATTTGGACACAAAAAGTCGAAGCTGGCAAAGTAGAGGTAAAAGGAGCTATTCATGAAGTGGAACTGAAGCCAGGGGCTGAGGCTGAGTGGGTATTTGTACCGATTAAGCCTGGTAAGTATGGCTTACGTTGTCCAATTGCAGGACATACTGAAGCTGGGATGACAGGAGATATTGTTATTCAGTAAACAGTTATCAGTTACCAGTTGCTAATATGCGAATGGTGAAAAAGGTGGAAGTCACAAGGTAAAAATACGTTAACTTAAAATATAGATACTATTTCCCAACTAACCTTAGCCTGCTCATACAGTAGTTAGTAGTTGCTTCAAACAACAAATAATGAACAACTAACAACTAAAAATGAAAAAAGCAGCAAGGTGCAAATAACTACTAATTTCCCATGAACATTCTAAGTAACCTGCTTTCTCAACCAACTCAAAATAACCGTCCCAAGAGACAACGCAGAGGTATTGAAATTAAGTCGCCACGTGAAATTGAAATTATGCGGCAATCAGCTAAAATTGTGGCAACTGTGCTGAAAGAAATTTCTGAGTTGGTACAGCCAGGAATGACCACAGCTGACTTAGATGCTTATGCGGAAAAACGCATTCGGGAGATGGGTGCAACACCCAGCTTTAAAGGCTATCACGGCTTTCCTGGTTCTATCTGCTCCAGTATCAATAATGAAGTGGTGCATGGCATTCCAAGCAAGAAGAAAGTTATTCGATCTGGGGATGTTTTAAAAGTAGATACAGGAGCTTATTATGAAGGTTTTCATGGTGACTCTTGCATTACTATTGCTGTCGGTGAAGTCACTCCAGAAGCTGCGAGATTGATTCGCGTTGCTGAAGAAGCACTTTATAAAGGTATCGAACAGGTAAAAGCAGGAAATTACCTGATGGATATTGCAGGTGCCATTGAAGACCATGTGAAAGCTAACAAGTTAACCGTAGTAGAAGACTTTACTGGTCATGGTGTCGGTCGTAACCTCCATGAAGAACCTTCCGTGTTCAATTTTCGGACTCACGACATGCCAAATGTGAAGCTACGGGCGGGAATGACACTGGCAATTGAACCAATTTTAAATGCTGGATCTAAGTATACACGGATACTAGCAGACCGTTGGACAGCTGTAACTGTAGATAATGCTTTGTCGGCTCAATTTGAGCATACTGTGTTGGTGACAGAAACAGGCTACGAAATCTTGACAGACCGTTCTCTGGTCTAATTGTTATACCGATTTGAAAAAAAGGCCGTTGCTGAATCAAGATATGAATTTACAATTCACGGATATGTAGAGACGTAGCAATGCTACGTCTCTACAAAAATGTATACAAACATAATTCATGACCAGATTCAGCAACGCCATACAAGCGATCGCTCAAATAAGATTTTAATAATATATTGTCAACAATTTAGCTACGCGTTAACATCCATCAATCGCGATGTTTGTAATCTATCCATCCACTTTTCTAAATAAACTCGGTTAAGTTCCTGTTCTTGTGGATCTTGAGTATCCGCAGGGTAAGGCATAAGTCCCAAAATAGCTGCTGTAGTCACACAGAACATAGACTTTTGGAAACTCATACATATTTGTACTCGCAAATCATCTTCTCCCCGAAGACTATGGCGATAAACTTCATGCAAATACTCTGGCAAAAAGTGGCGCATATCTTGCATTAACAATGTGGGGGGAATACCGGCGCCGCCGATGGGTAGAGGATCAGCATACAAAGCACCGTACTGAAATCTACCTTGATCTGGTGGAATTTGATATGCTTGGGCATTGTAGGAAACTGTGCCAGGAAAAGGTGTTCCCCGAAAGAAGACAGCTTCTACATAGGGAATTGCTGTATCTGCAAGGAATGTTAAGCCAAGGCTGGCGGGAAGAATTTCGTAAACTTTATTCTTAATTTTGACAGAGTAGGTAATCGGCTTATGTGCAGCTTTTACTAAACCAAGTTTGATGTGATCTACAACTTGCGGAATAGATTTAATTTTGCCTTGATCATAGAGGTCTGATAAGCTGAGAAAAATATCAGCCATCACCCGCCAAAATTGACCCAAGCCACTGTAGTAACAAGAAACGCGCAACTGCTCAATTAAAAAATCAGGAAAAAGTTGATGGATTCCCATCATTATCGGATTATTTTTAAACTTAGCTGCAATCACAGCTTTAGCTCTTTGCTGAAAATCTTTTGTGTCTAAATATTGATCTAGTCCACCGCCACCATGCCAAAACATGGCTTTCATGCAATACTCGGCGTACTCAAAATTAATGCGATCATGCCACCAGTGGCGCAGTAATTTCTGGAAAGAAATTTCGCCATTAAAATATTTGAAAAAAGGGAAAAAAACTAAAAATTGATTTTCAGCAATATAGATAAGATTTTTTGAATAAGCATCTAAAACAACGCCGTAGCTTTTGAGAATACCAACTACTTCTAATACATTTTCTGGGGTATCGCGAAGTAGCGCTTCGCCTGTTTGTAACCGTTGAACAAACTCCGTTAATGGATGGCGAGTACGATTATTTGTAGTAGTTACCATTGCAGTTCTCCTGATTTAAAGGGAGTGGGGACAGGGAGGACAAGGGAGTGTGGGGAGTAATGTAGAGACGTGCTGTTTGAAGCGTCTGGGAGTGTGGGGAGAATAAATAGTGACAAATGACTAATGGATCACTAATCCCTGATCCCTTGCACTGAAACATGAGCAACAACGCTTCGGGTATTGGCTATTGCTGTTGTTGTTGCTTCACTCCAACGGGTTAACCAAGCAGGTTGGATACCTAAAATGACAATCAATACCGCTAGAATGATGGCTGGAGTCCGATCGCTCCAATATACTCTTGGTAGGTTGATGACTTGTGCTGATAAGCGCCCAAAAAAGGCGCGGTTGGTGAGAAGTAAGAAGTAAACCGCAGTTAATCCTGTACCGACCATGCATAACAAAGTTTGCACTGGATAAACTGCAAAACTGGCACGAAAAACGACGAATTCTGCAACAAATCCTACCATTCCTGGAATGCCCGCACTGGCCATAACTCCAATTACAATCAAGCTACCAACTACAGGCATTCCTCGTTCTGGGTTAAACAGTCCCCGCAGTACATCTAAATCACGGCTACCCGCTTTTTTATACACTACTCCCACTAATAAAAACAGTAGTGCAGAGATTAAACCATGACTAATCATTTGCATGACAGTTCCCAATATGCTTAATGGGGTAGCAGCAGCAGCAGCTAACAAGATGTAACCCATGTGTCCAATTGAACTGTATGCCACCATTTTTTTCATGTCTTTTTGGGCGATCGCACAGGATGCACCATAAAGGACGCTGATTACTGCCCAAGTAGCCAAAGCGGGAGATACATATCTCCAAGCATCTGGTAATAAGTACATGCCAAAGCGCAGTAAGCCGTATGTTCCCAACTTCAACAATACCCCAGCCAACAGGACTGAAATTGGAGTGGAAGCCTCTACGTGAGCATCTGGCAACCAAGTATGGAAAGGAACTAAGGGAATCTTGATGCCAAAACCAACTAAAATCCCTGCCAACAGTAAAATTTGGGTTGCTAAAGGTAAGCCTTTGCTGTTGAGACTTTCCAGGGCAAAGCTAGGGGAACCACTCAACCACACTAACCCGAGGAAACTTGCCAAAATTAAAATGCCAGAAAAAGCAGTGTAAATCAAAAATTTAGTCGCCGCATAACCGCGCCTTTGACCGCCCCAAATCGCAATTAGTAGATAAAGAGGAATAAGTTCTAGCTCGTAAAACAGGAAAAATAATAGTAAATCCTGTGCGAGAAATGCTCCACTGACGCCCGCACTTAACAGCAATAGTAAAGAGTAATAAAATCGTGGGCGTTGTATATCTTCGTCTGTACTATAAATGGCAATGCCAGTTAAAAGTCCATTCAAAAGTAGTAAAGGCAAAGATAAGCCATCTATGCCGAGATAATAGTTTAAACCCAAAGCATCTATCCAAGGTAGGAATTCAGCAAATTGTTGACTAACTATGGTGGGGTTAAACTGAACTGCGAGGAAAACTATCCAGGCAAAAGCCAAACTAGCAAAGACTAAAGCGATACTACGGGATAGTTTTCCATTCATACCGACAGGCAAGAAACCAATCAAAGCCGCACCTAATAATGGCAGCAAAATTAAAGCACTGAGCATAGGGGATTGGGGATTAGGGAAGTAAAGGGAGGTGGGGAGATGGGGGGAGTGTGTAGACGCGCCGTGCGCGGCTTCCCGTAGGGTGGAGTAGTAAGCCATTAACCACTAACCACTAACCACTGTAGGCCGCGTGCATTTGTACCAAGATATTTAGTTTTCAGCAAAGATACTTATACAAATGCTTCGCCCCTACTAACCACCAACAACCAACAAACAACCATTGACAATTGACTAAAAAGGCAATTTCTCTAATAAGCCTAGTGACCAGCTAATGAAGAAACCTAGTATACTGATGCCGACAAGGATAGTGAGTAAATACCCTTGTGATTGCCCAGATACGCTATATCTCAAGCTTTGTCCACCGAAAATTGCTGCAAATCCTATCAAGTTAACCAGACCGTCTACTAGATAGCGATCGCTCCAAGCGGATATTTTAGAAAATAGGGCAACTGCACCAACTACTGTAAATTTATAGATCCGATCTATGTAAAAGTCGTATCCCAGCAAGTCTTGTACCAGTCTCCAAGCCAATATTCTAGAACGTGACCAAGCTTTATGCAGGTACATTGTAGAGCCAATACCTACTCCTAAGAGAGTAGACAACACCAGCATCGCCACTACATACCAGTTGACGCTTTCCCAGGTAGGTAGGAGATACCACTGCTGCAACATCATGGGTAATAATAGGGTAAGAATTGTGAGAGTTACCATCGGGAAAGCCATTGGCCAAGGGGCTTCTGGGGCGCGGCGGGTCTTTTGCTGCGGTTTTCCCCAGAATACTAACCGGAATACTCTTGTTAAATTTAATGCTGTGAAGCCATTCACAATTACTAGTACCCACAGTACCCAAGGGGTGACTATTGCCAAGCCGTCAGCCCAAGACAACATCGCCCAGAAGCTTCCTAAGGGTAACAGACTTACCATCCCAGCAGAACCAACTACAAAAGCGGTCGTAGTTGCCGGCATTCGTGACCATAAGCCGCCCATTTCTGTTAAATCTTGACTGCTGGTGGTGTAAATTACTGAACCACTACTCATGAATAATAGTGCTTTGGCTATCCCATGGGTAAACAGTAAAATCAGAGCCACGCCTCCTTGCTGCAAGCCGACTGCCAAAAACACCAAACCCATGTATGCACTAGTGGAGTGAGATAGTGCCCGTTTGATATCAGTTTGAGCGATCGACACTAAAGATTCACCAATTGCCGTTACTGTACCAATAATTATGAGAGTATTGAGAGCAAAGGGCGATAGTGCTAAGATAGGCTGCATTTTGTAAAGCACATAGGCCCCACCAGCTACTACCATTGAGTTCCGCATCACTGAAGCTGGATTAGGCCCTTCCATCGCTTCATCTAACCACAGGTGGAGCGGGAATTGAGCGCATTTACCAGCAGGCCCAGCAATTAAAGCCAATCCTAACAAACTTGAAGTTAATGGGCTAAGGTGCGCTGTTTGCGCCCATTCATATAAATCAGAAAAATTCAAACTCCCTGCTTTCGTAGACAGTGTCACCACCCCCATTAGCAACAACAAGTCTCCTACACGCTTAGTTAAAAACGCATCTCGTGCTGCTGTGACTACCAGTGGTTGAGCGTACCAAAATCCTACAAGCAAGTAAGTCGAAAGAGTCAGCATTTCTAGCAACGCATAGCTGAGAAATAGGGAATCACTTACTGCTAAGCCGCTTAGGGCTGCTTCAAAAAAGCCCATTAAGGCAAAAAACCGAGCCAATCCCCAGTCTTTTTCCATATAACCCAAAGCGTAAGTTTGTGCCAGGAAACTTAGCCCTGCAATTAAAACTGTTGCCCCAACACTGACTGGTGAAATTTCCAAAGCAAAGGATATATTTAAATCCGCAGCACTAAACCAGTTAATTACAAAATATTCTGGTTCTCGATTCCAAATATCCTTGAAGACCAACAGGCTATGGATAAAAGCCAAAAAAGTCGTCAACAAATTAAAATATGCTGCGGGTCTTGGGCCAGTACGACGAATTATTCCCATTGCCCAAGGCAAGGTCAAAATTGCTACTATTAAGCTATAAAATGGTATCCACCAAGTTGTTGAGAACAAAAACTCATTCATTTAATTTGTCCTTGATGTCTCAGCTTGTAATTCTTCGCCTTGCTAAATGAAATGGATAAGTAAGAGTTTATAATTAAAAGCGTTTAAATTTCATTAAACAGCATTATTTGACTTTTGCTGTCTAATCAATAAGAAATAAAGAGTAATCTTTCCTATAAATCTTTTTTCATTTAAATCTATGCTAACCTCCATTTATTAACTAGAGATTTCTAATGCGAAAATAAACATTTATATGACTGATAATAAAAACTTATAATTTCATTTTTAAATTATCAGGCACAAATAGCGAAACGTGAGGAAGGACACCAATGCTGCTTTGTAGCTTGCTTGTCATTCCCCCAGAGACTGGATTTACGTCTGTATGAAATTGTTTCAGGAAATATTATAAAAAAATTATAAAACAGAAGTAGCTACTCTAGGAATCCGTGAACATTGGTTGAGTAGAATACACATAATCAAAAATTATTAAGTTTTTTTAAACTATTTTATTATAAACTATTATACTAATTTATATTGTCAGGGAAGCCAAGCTTTCTTATGCTTAAGTTGAGAACAGTTAATTAGCTCAAGATGAGCATCCCCGTCAAAAATTTCCACAAAAGAGTACTAATTGCATTAATTGTGTAGGAGTCCTGCGATGCCTATTGCGGTTGGAATGATAGAAACAAAGGGTTTTCCGGCAGTAGTTGAAGCTGCTGATGCGATGGTGAAAGCCGCTCGCGTTACATTAGTAGGCTATGAAAAAATTGGTAGCGCTAGGGTAACAGTGATTGTGCGGGGAGACGTTTCTGAGGTGCAAGCTTCAGTAGCTGCGGGAGTTGAAGCAGCTAGAAGAGTCAACGGCGGTGAAGTGGTATCTACCCATATCATTGCTCGCCCCCATGAGAACCTAGAATATGTTCTACCGATTCGGTACACCGAAGCCGTGGAGCAGTTCCGCACTTAACATAATTGTTTTGCGAAAAGCGAAGTTCCTCGCGTAGCGCGAGGCTTAAAGCTTTTCAAAATGGATTTTAGATTGACTTCGCAGGCAAACGCTTCAAGGGGTAATAGATTGAGAGAGATTTGGCTTGAGATTTAGCAAACCCTAATCCAAAATCTAAAATCTAAAATCTAGAATTTTTGTGGCTTTGCTTGTTTTTGTTTGTTGGAAGCTTCTTAAGGATCGAAAAGAATATGTCAATTGCAGTAGGAATGGTAGAAACGCTTGGCTTCCCAGCAGTAGTGGAAGCAGCAGATGCGATGGTAAAAGCTGCTCGTGTAACCTTAGTAGGTTATGAAAAAATCGGTAGTGGTCGCGTCACTGTGATTGTCCGGGGAGATGTTTCGGAAGTACAAGCATCAGTAGCAGCAGGAATCGAATCAGTCAAGCGAGTCAATGGTGGACAAGTCTTGTCTACTCACATCATTGCTCGTCCCCATGAAAACTTGGAGTACGTTCTGCCAATTCGTTACACCGAAGATGTAGAACAGTTCCGTGAAAATGTGAATGCAATTCGTCCCTTCGGCAGAAGACCATAAATCATAATGCAAATTGCCAAAGTGCGCGGCACAGTAGTTAGCACTCAGAAAGATCCAAATCTCAGGGGTGTGAAACTACTGCTGTTGCAGTTCGTAGATGAAGAAGGACGCATTCTGCCAAAATACGAAGTAGCCGCCGATAGTGTTGGTGCTGGGGTAGATGAATGGGTACTTGTGAGTCGTGGTAGTGCGGCTCGTCAAATTCTTGGCAATGAACAGCGTCCAGTAGATGCCGCTGTCATAGCGATCATTGATACAGTTTATGTTGAAGATCGCATGGTTTACAGCAAAAAAGAGCAATATCGATAACCTTTGGTTAGTGGTTAGTCGTTAGTAGTTAGTAGTAAAAAACAACTAACAACTAACAATCGATAACTAAAAACTAACAATTTTTGAGGAGGAATCTCGCAATGGCAGTCCGCAGTATCGCGGAGGCGGCTCCCCCAACCCCGTGGTCAAGGAATTTAGCTGAGCCAACAATACATCCATCAGCATTTTTACATTCATTCTCCAATATTATTGGGGATGTCAGGATAGGAGCAAATGTCATCATTGCGCCCGGTACATCGGTGAGGGCAGATGAAGGTACGCCTTTTTATATTGGTGAAAACACTAATCTCCAAGATGGTGTTGTGGTACACGGTTTGGAGAAAGGGCGGGTAATTGGTGATGACCGACAAGAATACTCTGTATGGATCGGCAAGAATAACTGTATTACCCACATGGCTTTAATTCACGGGCCATGCTACATAGGCGATGACTGTTTTATCGGTTTTCGCTCTACGGTGTTTAATGCCAGGGTGGGAGCAGGTTGCATTGTCATGATGCACGCTTTAATCCAAGATGTAGAAATTCCCCCAGGTAAATATGTTCCTTCAGGGGCAATAATTACTAACCAGCAACAAGCGGATCGCTTGCCAGATGTGCAAGCTGATGATAAAGAGTTTGCCCATCACGTGGTCGGGATTAACCAGGCACTACGAGCAGGTTATTTGTGTGCTGCGGATAGTAAATGTATTAGAGCTATTCGTGATGAATTAAATAATTCTTATACAAGCATAGAAGTTGATGTATTGGAAAGGAGCGACGAGGTGTCTAGCAATAGCTTGGGTGCGGAAACAGTAGAGCAAGTACGCTATCTATTACAGCAAGGATATCACATTGGTACAGAACACGTAG
>Ga0073934_10011135_pt1 | contig 10976 bp, 9 predicted proteins | sample LarsenN4metaG_FD_76834 | JGI IMG/M metagenome (GOLD analysis project Ga0073934, IMG submission 76834) | Hot spring sediment bacterial and archeal communities from British Columbia, Canada, to study Microbial Dark Matter (Phase II) - Larsen... ...
CAGCGCGGCGCGCAGGCGCGGCAGGATCTCGTCCACCGGCATGGTGCGGTTGATGCCGATCTCGGGGCACACGGCGAGCCGGTCGCCGATGCGGCGGCACTCCTCGGCGATGGTCGCGCAGAAGTCCTCCATCGTCAGACCGGGAACGAAGTCCGGCAGGAACAGGTCGAAGTTGATCTCGGTGTAGACCACGCCGTCGCCGGCGGCGCGCTCGAGCGCGCCGCGCACGATGCGGCGCATGCTCTCGGCCGACGAGATCGCCGGGAAGCAGTGGTTCATGATGTAGCCGCCGAAGTCGGAGAAATCGGCGAAGCGCGCCGGCGGCGCCGGCAGGCTGCGCCCGAGGACCTCCTCGTACACGGCGCGCGGCGCCGACAGCAGCCCGTGCGAGTGCACGTCGGCCTTGGGCACGCGCCGCACCGCCGCCAGGTCACCGTCGAGCAGAGCGCGTCTGAGGTCGTCTTTCCAGGTAGTGTCGGCCATGGGCGGTTTTCAAGGATCAAACGACTGCAAGGACTGCAAGGACTGCAAGGACCGACAATGACTGCAAGGGTGGCAATGACGAATGCGCTATGCCCGTCCTTGCAGTCGTTGCAGTCGTTGCCATCCTTGCAGTCGTTGCAGTCCTTTAGGTCGTTCGATTGTGTCGCTAAAGCACCTTTCCACCACATGCTTTCCACGATCGACGACACACTGCCGCTGCTGGCTGCGCCGACACCGCGCCTGGCGGCCCTGTTGGGCGGCGCTGGGCGGGCGCGGGCGCTGCAGCGCTGGTTGTGGCGCGAGGGGCTGCCGCGCGAGTTGCCGGAGGAGATTCCGGGCCTGGGCCGGCGCGTCTGGCAGGAGGCGCGCCCGCGTCTGGTGCTGCCCGAGTGGCATCTCGTTTCCGAACGCCGCGCCGCCGACGGCACGCGCAAGCTGGCGATCGACTTTGCCGGGGCGGTGGTCGAAACGGTGCTCATTCCGGGTCCGCAGCGCTCGACGGTGTGTCTGTCGAGCCAGGCCGGGTGCACGCGCAGCTGTGCCTTCTGCGCCACCGCGACGCTCGGCTTCCGGCGGCAGCTGAGTGCCGCCGAGATCGTCGCCCAGTACCTGCTCGCGCAGCGGCTCGCGCCGCCGGGCAAGCCGGCGCGAAACGTGGTCTTCATGGGCATGGGCGAGCCGTTCGACAACCTCGACGAAGTGCTCGCGGCGGTCGCGATCCTCACGCAGGCGCCGCAGCCGGCGCTCTCCCCCGCCCACGTGACGGTTTCGACCTCGGGCGTGGTGCCGGCGATGCGGCGCTTTCTGGCCGAGTCGACTGCCTGCCTGGCGCTGTCGCTCAACGCGACCACCGACGAGTTGCGGCAGCGACTCATGCCGCACAACTGGCTGTGGCCGATCGCGGCGCTGCTGGAGACGCTGCGCGTGCACGCCGCCGGGCGCGTGGTGTTCGTCGAGTACGTGCTCTTCGAAGAGGTGAACGACGGGGTCGCCGATGCCGACCGGCTCGCCACCCTGCTCGACGGCATCGCGGCGCGCGTCAACCTGATCCCGTTCAACGGCTTTGCCGGCTCGACGTTCCGGGCGCCGGCGCCGGCGCGCGTCGCGGCCTTCCAGAAGCGTGTCGCCGCCGCCGGACTGCGCTGCCTCGTGCGGGCAGCGCGGGGCGCCGACATCGAAGGCGCCTGCGGGCAGCTGGCCGGGGCGGCGCGGTAATTCGTACAAGGCGAGGGCGCTTGCGGCGTTCGCCGGCGGAGCCGGTGGCGCGCCCGCGCATGCCGTCGCGCGAGGCACGGGGGTTGCTGGTTTTCCCCGGCGAGGTGCCCTCGATGCCTGACAACGAGCAAACCGTGCCGCGCGCGCCGGCGAGCGACAAGCCGCTGGTGCTGATCACCGGCGCGGCCGGCTTCATCGGCGTGAAGCTGGCCGAGACACTGGCCGGCGACTACCGCGTGATCGGCCTCGACGTGAAGCGGCCGGCCCAGGCCGCGCCGTTCACCGAGTTCCTCGATTGCGACCTGACCAACGACGAAAGCGTCGGCGCGGCGCTGGCCGGGCTGCGGCGTCGCTTCGGCGACCGCATCGCCAGCGTGCTGCACCTGGCGGCGTACTACGATTTTTCCGGCCGGCCGAGCGAGCTCTACCGCACGCTCACCGTCGAGGGGACGCGCCGCCTGCTGCGCGAGCTGCAGGCGTTCACCGTGGAGCAGTTCGTCTTCTCCAGCACGTTGCTGGTGGTGAAGCCGGCCGAGAGCGAGGACGAGGTGCTCACCGAGCGCACGCCGGTGGAGACCGAAGAGACATGGGACTACCCGCGCTCGAAGATCGAGGCCGAGCGCGTCATCCGCCGCGAACGCGGGCAAATCCCGGCGGTGATCCTGCGCATCGCCGGCGTCTACGACGAGAGCTGCGACTCGATTCCGATCGCGCAGCAGATCGCGCGCATCTACGAGAAGCGGCTCGAGAGCTACCTGTTTCCGGGCGACGCCGATCACGGCCAGGCTTTCGTGCACCTCGACGACCTCGCCGAGTGCTTCCGGCGCGTCGTCGAACTGCGGCGGGAGCTCGGAGCGTGCGAGCTGTTCCTCGTCGCCGAGCCGGAGGTGATGAGCTACGCGGAGCTGCAGGAGTGCATCGGCGAGCTGGTGCACGCCCGGCACTGGCCGACGATCCGGATTCCCAAGCTGGTGGCGAAAGCGGGCGCCTGGGTGCGGCAGAAGATGGCCGGCGAGAGCGCGTTCATCCAGCCGTGGATGATCGACCTGGCCGACACGCACTACCCGGTGGCGATCGGGCGGGCGCGCGAGCGGCTCGGCTGGAACCCGACGCGCCGCCTGCGCGACACGCTGCCCGAGATGATCGCGCGGCTGCGGCGCGATCCGCGGGGCTGGTACGCCGCCAACAAGCTGCCGTGGCCGGAAGCTCGGCAGGCCGCCGCGAGCCGCCGATGAATGCCGACCGCCACCGCTCGGGCATGCACGCCGCGCCGTCGCCCTGGCGGCACAATCCCTCGGAGTGGAGCCAGCGCGTGCCGATCTGCCTGCTGGCCGCGGCGGGGTTCTTCATCGCCGCCTACATGGCGCTCTACCAGTGGCGGCTGATCGGCGACGTGTGGGACCCGTTTTTCGGCGATCAATCCAAGCAGGTGCTCGACTCGCACGTCTCCGAAACCATGCGGTACTGGTTCGGCGTCCCCGACGCCGCGCTCGGCGCCATTGCCTACCTCGGCGACGTGCTGTTCGGCCTGGCGGGCTCCACCCGCCGCTGGCAGTACCGGCCGTGGCTGGTGGTGCTGTTCGGCCTCGACGTGATCCCGCTCGGCGTCGTCAGCGCCGTGCTGGTGGTGCTGCAGGGCACGGCGCTCGGCGCGTGGTGCTTCCTGTGTCTGGTGACGGCGGGCATATCGCTGCTGCTCGTCGTGCTGGCCTACGACGAGGTGTGGGCGAGCCTGCTCTACCTCGCGCGCGTGCGGCGCACGACCCGCAGCCGGCGCGCGGTGTGGAACGCCTTCTGGGGCCGGCCGCCGGCCGGAGCGGCTTCCGAGGACGTGGCGCTGCCCGCGCCGCCGCGACCCCCGCTGTTAGGCATTCCGGGACGGGCTTGAGCGATGTGGGCGCGCGTCGTCGAGCTGATGCTCGGGCTGTGGCTGGTGGTGAGCCCTTTCGTGTTCCGCCATCCGCCCGGCGAGGTGGCGTACTGGATCAACGACCTGGGCGGCGGCGCCGCGGTGGTGGCGTTCTCGTTGCTCTCCTTCGCGCCGGGCTTTCGCTACGCGCACCTGCTGACCGCTGCGGTGGCGCTGTGGCTGGTCGGCTTCGGCTACTTCGGCGGCGGAGCAGGGCCGCCGCCGGCGTTGCAGAACGATCTGCTCGTGGGCCTGACGCTGCTGATGCTCGCCATCCTCCCCAGCGAAGCGCACCTGCCGCCGCCGGCGTGGCGCGACCTGGCCCGGGCGGACAGCGACGGTGCGGGCAGGTTCTACAAGGGCGCGCTGTAATTCCGTTCGCGCGCACTTCCGTCTGTTCCTCGGAGCGCGAGGTCACCGACCACTCGCTGGTGATCGAGGGCGAGCGGCGTTTCGAGGAACAGGAGAAGCGCGAGGTGTGAGCGCCACTACGGTCACTTCTACCGCACCGTCCCGCTGCCCGAGGGCGCCAACGTGGAGAAGATCTCCGCCAACTTCCAACTTCCGCAACGGCGTGCTCGAGGTGAGCGTTCCCGCCCCGCACCGCGAGAAGGGGAAGAAGATCGAGATTCACTGAGACGCGCGTGAGCGAGCGGGTCCGCTGCCGGCCTTGATGGCGGTTCACGTATCGACAAGGCGGTTCAGCTTCTCGCGCCGAGTGCGCCAGTCCGGCAAAGCCTTGTCCATGAGCGCCGCGAACTTGTTTCCATGGCGGCGCTCCTTCAGGTGACACAGCTCGTGAACAATGACGTAGTCGATGCTTTCTTTCGGTGCTTTAACCAGGTCGACGTTCAACAGGATCTCACCGGACGCCGTACAGCTTCCCCAACGTTTGGTGAGCTGCTGCAGGCGGTAGTGTACGGGCGCAGCATTTTTCGCGATCACCAGGGCGGAGCAGTGCTCCATCCGTTCTGCGAAAACCTCCTCCGCTCGCCTTCGGTACCACGCTCGTACGAGACGACGGACGACATCGGGGTCTCGCGGGCTGCGTGACGTGACGAGGAGGAACCCGCGCTCGAGCTTCACCGCTTCGTCCGGTCCTGGCCTGACTCGCAGGCGGTACTGCCGGCCGAGATACCGGTGGCTCTCGCCGCTTACGTAGCGGCGAGGAGGCTGCTTGGGCAGATACAATTCGAACTCGCGCCGGGCGTTGCAGATCCACCCAGCGCGGCGCAGGACTTTCGCTCGAATTGCTGCACGGGACGTTGCTTGCGGGGCGGTGACTGTCACACTCAGATCAGGGCGAACGGTAATCGCGAGCGTCTTCCGATCACTGAAACGGTACTGATAGGCAATCCGCGTCCGCCCCCACCGGACCTCATCAACCCCCTCGTTCATTCGCTCACCGGACCGCGAGCTTCTTCGCAACCCCGAGCGAAGCGTGAAGGATCGCGTCGATATCGGCGGTGTCGAGTTTCACGCCATACTCCGCGGGAGCCTCGAACAGAAAATCGTCGATTGCGTCCTCGATTTGCTTCGCGGCGTCTTCGTTCGTTGCCCAATCCCGAATCTTACGGGCTTCGATGATGGCCTGGATGCCGAGAGCCATTTCCGCGGACAGCACCCTGGTGTCGGTTCCCGCGGCGCTCTCGTATTTTGCCATCCTCTCCCGGATGACTCCGTAGTAGGCCTGTGCCTGGCGATGGCCGCGGAGTTTCTCGGGGATATCCGCTTCATGACCGCGGCGGACGGTCTCGAGGATCTCGCGGACACGCGTGAGATATTCGAGCTCGTCAATGCGGCTCTTGCGGTAGTCGTCGATGACCTCCTGCACGAGACGAGCGAACTTTTTGTAGAAAACCGGATCTTCTTCCATCCGCTCCGTGATCGTCTTCTGAACTCGACTCGCGATGGTGTCGGCCTTCGATGCCGCCCCCTCTCGTTTCTCTACCTCGCGATCGAACGCCTCGACATCGAAGATGTTTACCAGCTCGGTGATGGCCGCCACCCCCGAGGCCGAGATGTGACTGTCCATGATCTTGCGAATCTGCTTCTCGTACTGTGCATAGTCGACGGCTTCCGCGTAACGCATTTGTACAGAGCCGCGCAGACTACGGAAAAACTTGAGGTCGTCTTTGTACTTCTGGATGCGCTGCTCGGGCACCTCTGCGTAGAAATGCTCGGTTGCCAGCGCCACGGCCAGGGTCTTCTGGTAATCGGCCAGCGCCTTGTAGAACTGCTGACGCACGTCCTTGGGACGAAGGTGCTGTTCGAGGGCTTCGTTGTCTCGCTTGTTGGACACCTCCTTGAACACAGCCCACAGATCAGCATGCACCTGTGGCAGCCTTGCGACCTCTGCGTGCGTGTCATTGAGGGCACCCGACAGGTCGACATCGACGGCGTCGAACCCGCCGAGCGCGTCGTAGGTGTTCATCGCCTCGTTCAGGTTTCCCAGCACGCCTCGGTAGTCCACGATGTAGCCGAAGTCCTTGCCCTGCATGAGCCGGTTCACCCGTGCAATTGCCTGCAGGATGCTGTGGTCCTTCAAGCTCTTGTCGATGTAGAGAACAGTATTGCGCGGCTCGTCGAAGCCGGTCAGGAGCTTGTCGACGACGATCAACAGATCGAGCCCGTCCTCGCGGGAAAACGAGGCGAGAAGCTGCTTGTTATACTGCTCCTCGGAGCCGAATTTCTTCATCATCTCCTGCCAGAATGTGATCACGGCGGGTGTGTCTTGCTCCTCAGTCGACTCTCCGCCGGCGCGGAGATCCGGCTGCGACATGATCACTTCACAGTCGACCTTTTCGAAATCGCGGAATGCTTGCCGATAGGCAATCGCATCGGGCCGCGAGTTGGCCGCGAGTTGAGCCTTGAAACCAGTGCCCTTGAAATTCCTGCTGTAGTGTTCGCCGATGTCGAAGGCGATCATCCGCAGCCGCTGTTCCGCCTGATTGACCACTTCTTTGCGCGCCATCTTGCGCTTGAGATCGGCCTTCTGTCGGTCGCTCAGATCTTTTGTGATGCGGTCGAACCACGCCTGCATGGCGCTTTCGTTCTGCGCCAGGTCCACGAGTCGGCCTTCGTAGAGCAGAGGGACGACCGCTTCGTCGTCGACGGCCTGACGAATCGTGTAGCTGTGGATGAAGCCGCCGAACTTGTCGGCGGTATTCTTCTCCCGCTTGAGCAGCGGCGTGCCCGTGAAGCCGATGTAGCAGGCGTTGGGAAACACGCGCCGCATCTGCGTTGCGGTTTCGCCGTAGTTCGAACGGTGGCTTTCGTCGACCAGCACGAAGATGTCCGGACCGGAATCCTGTACCCCGTGTTTCGCCACGGCGGTCCGGAACTTGTCGATGACGGCCGTGATGATCGTCGCCCGGCTTTGCCGGATGAGCTGAACCAAATGTTCGCCGGTGCGCGCGCGTTCCGGTTCCTTGCCGCAGGCCCGAAATGTTCGCCAGATCTGATCGTCGAGGTCGATGCGATCGGTGACCACCACGACGCGCGGATTCGGAATGGCCGGATGCAGGGCGAGCGCCTTGGCGAGCATGACCATCGTCAGGGATTTCCCGCTGCCGGTGGTGTGCCAGATCACACCGCCGTTTCGTCGACCTTCCCGCAGGGTGATGGCCCGCTGCACGGTGGCTTTGACGGCGAAGTATTGCTGATAGCGCGCGACCTTGCGCTCGCCCGCATCGAAGACCACGAAGGTGTGGAGGAAGTCGATCAGCCGATCCCGCCGCAGCATCGCCCAGAGAGTCGTGTCCTGTGCGGTCGGAAGGCGATCCCCCTCATTTGCGAGCGCGGCGAAGTGACGGCGCGCCTCGTCGAATACGTCCGGGTTCTGCCCCTCGCGCGGCGTGAGGAGAGTCTCCTCGATCTCACGGGGCAGGCGACGATTCGCCACGCGCCGCACCTCAGCGGTTTCCCCAGACTCCTCGCGCCAGACAGACCACAGCTTACGTGGCGTGCCGACCGTGCCGTAGCGTGTTTCGTTGACGCTGGTTCCGATCAGCAATTGCGCATACTGAAAGAGCTTCGGGATCCACTCATCGCGCTGGTTGCGGATGTGTTGTCCGATCGCTGCATCGATCTGTTTCTCTCCCGCCTGCTTGTCTCTGTCGCGGCGCTTGCATTCGATCACCACGAACGGGATGCCGTTCACGAACAGTACGAGATCCGGCCGGCACGTCTCGTGCGACCGTGTTCGCTCGACCACGAACTCATCCGTCACATGGAACACGTTGTTCTCGGGACGCTTCCAATCGACGTAATGGAGCTGGCGGCCCTTGCGGTCTCCCTCGATGGTCTGGTCGAGAGCCGTGCCGAGGCAGAGAAGGTCGTAGATCTTCTCGTTGGTCCGCACGAGACCGTCGTACGGCTCGTCGAGCAGACGCCGAATCGCCTCGGCAATGTTTGCCTCGGAGAATGGATGCAGCTCGCCCTTCACCTCGATGCGGTTTTGTCGCTCCAGCCACGGCCTGAGAAGTCCCGTCAGGACCACCTGGTCGAGCCGGCCGTTACGCAGTGCCAGTGCTTCTTCCTGGCTCAGGTAATTCCAACCGAGGGCGTTCAGTACCTGGATCGCCGGAATCTGCGAATCCAGGTCCTCGAGGTAGGGTGAGAGGGACATGCGTGCCTAGACGCGCCACAGCGGATGGGAGTCCCATCTGACGGGAATCCCCATGTTCGATCTCCATCGGTTACTGCGGCTGATCTCATGCAGCATGCCGATGGCGGCTTTTGCCCAGTCATCCGCGAAATGGTGATCACGAGTGAGTGTACGAAGGATCAAGAGAATCGCGTACAGCCGTCGATTGTTTGTCACATGGGGCGGCTTCCACAGTGACTCCTTGTTCGGCAAACGCGGCTGAATCGCCAGCTCGCGATTCCACAATCGGCTGTGATGAGCGCAGACGTTTCGTACGTAGGTGAGCGCGTGCAGCCAGGAAGCGAGAACGTCGTAATGAACGCCATAGCGGGCGGCGATGGGACGCCGATCGTTTGGCTGCATCGCACGGAAGAGCATAAAGAGGGCCCCTAACGTCATCACCTCCGCGGCCATCCAGATCGGCAGCTTGGGAAAGCCGCAGTACGAATTCATGAAGTGGTTTACGAACGTCTCGTGCGAACGTCCCGTCTCGTCGTGAAGCTTGGTCACCCAGCGAGGGTGATCGAATCCGGCGTGGAAGTTCGCAGGCTCCTCGTGGGCAAAAGGTCCGTAAGCGTGCGCGAGAGAATAGGTAATCTGCGTGCGAAGCCGCACCTCGACGCGTTCGAGTGCATCGAGAACGAGAAGTCTCAGGCGTCGGTCGAACTCGTACAGGCGCTCCGCCTCTTCGAACGTCGCGCCTGATTCGAACGAGTCGTTCGGTTGCTTGAACGGCAGCCAGTATGCGCTGAGTCGGTAGTAGCTGGTGCGTTCGAGAACTCTGACTGCTCGCTGTTCGTCACCGATGCCGAGCCCGCGGCTGCGCAGCAGATCGACTTGCTGCTGAAACGACAGCGCCCCTTTCGAGTACGGCCGCAGCGTCACTCGTCCTCCGAGAGGAGGCACTGCAGGCAGCGGAGAGTGCCGAGGACGGGGAAAAAAGAAAACCCGCCCATTTTGCGCATCATCCCGAAGGACGAGAGGCGGGGCGGGTGTGTTGCAGGGTTGATAGAGATCGGCTTCGGAGAAGTCAACGAGATTTCCACGCCCGACTCACTCAAAAAGGGAATCATGGAATCCGACCCCGATGATCCGCAGCGCTGTCGTTCCTTGGAAACCCATGCAGGTCGTAGCGATTGCCGCAACAGCGCTTGTATTTGCGACCCGACGCGCACGGGCAAGGATCATTGCGGCCAATCTTTGATCTGTATGCGACCGTCCCGCGTGGCGTCTTCCCCTCGTCAGCTGTCGGGTATTCCGGCTCGACGCCCGTGGTTTGCCTCAGATTCATGAGAATTCCTGTCTCCGCCTGAATCTCCTTGGCCGCTGCTTGCTGCTCAGCCGTCCACTCACTCACATCGAGGACGATGTGATCCTCCGAGCGGTCGTCCGACACTCCCGGTTCCGTAGCGATGCCGACGATCTCAGTCGCCCTTTTGTCGATGAGCTTTGCTACGCGACAGTAGGCCTCAAGCACTGTCCGTCGCTGATCGCGATACTCGGAATAGGGTTCATCCGCCCTAGGAAAAGCGAGGAACACGTAACAAGGAAGGTTACGATCGGAGCTGATGATGCGGGCTCTGCGTCGACTCCCGTGGGTATTCTCCAACAGATCAATAATGCCTCTCGCCAGAAGACGTCTCCGTGTACGGGGCTCACGCGCCATGGCCCTCAATGCCTGTTCGTGATGGCCGACCGGCTGGCCCCGAGGGTAATAGCTGGTCCCGTTAGTTATGTGATGTGCAAACTTCTCGATCAGCCTGTCCCATGCGTAGCTGATCCGATTCGCTTCCACCTGCCGACGACGCTGCACGCTCTTCGTGAACGTATCCCAGAAGCCTTCGCCTAGCAGGATGACTTCCTCACCTCTCGCCTGACGGAACACGAAGTCGTGCTCCCCCTGCTGGTTTGTCTCGCGCAGGTAAACCCCAAGCAGTTCCTCTTCGCCGGCGGCGTTGCATAGCCTGCCGGATTCAATGAACGTTTCCTTTTTCACCAAATAGTCGATGAAATCGGAGATGGTATCCAACGCCGAAAAAAGGATCTGCAGGGATGTGTCATCGAAGACGTGAACGAAACCGCGCTCGGGACACACGTGACCAACTGAGAACGGCATGACATCGCCGCCGCGATGGTGAGCATCGCCTTTGATACGGGGAGCAATCATCAAACTTCCGCTTCCGCCCAATTCTTCCCGACAACGCGCTGAAACATTGTGAGCGACGACGATTCGATGCACCACAGCGTCCGACGCATTTGGTAGGCGGAGCGGAAACGGTATCGTACACTTTCGGTCGAGAAAGACTCGGCCAGAATTCTGAAGAATCCAGCGTTCCGCTCCGTACAACTGATCGGCTGCGTTCCGAACCGCCTTGCGGTACCACCGTGCCCAGTCCTGGATCACATTGCCTGTGCGAGGAAAGTTGCAGGCTTTGTCCGAGAAGATCAGGATCGTGTTCTCGAAGACGACCAAGAGATCGCAGATCTCCTTCCCTTCGGTCTGTGATCCGTTGGATCGCTGGTCACGATAGGGGTTCGGATAGCTCCAGAGACTCAGAAAGCTATGCTTGGCGAGCGCCGAAAGGAACTTCTCCTCCTGCGTTGCGCCGCCAAGGCTTGGACGATTTGTCATGCCGTCATCTCATGTTCCGCACTTGCCAGCCGCCGCTTCCCCGTCAGCAACTGCGGAACATGAGATGACGGCATGACAAATCGTCCAAG
>Ga0073934_10011136_pt1 | contig 10975 bp, 5 predicted proteins | sample LarsenN4metaG_FD_76834 | JGI IMG/M metagenome (GOLD analysis project Ga0073934, IMG submission 76834) | Hot spring sediment bacterial and archeal communities from British Columbia, Canada, to study Microbial Dark Matter (Phase II) - Larsen... ...
CGGCACGCCGGCCGGCACCTCGGTCGCGGCGATTTTCCCGACCTCCGCCAGCTTGGCGTCGCGGTCGTCCTTCTTCCAGACCTCGCGCACGTCATCGGCGGGAAAGGCGTGGCCGGGCTTGTATTTGCCGGAGAGGAAGCCGCTGGCGAGCGGCACGCGCGCCAGCACGCCGAGGTTCTGCCGCTGGCAGGAGGGCAGGACCTCCGCCTCGGGTTCCCGTTGCAGTCGGTTGTAGACGACCTGGATCACGTCGACCCCGACCTTGGTGGAGGCGTCCACCTGCACGAGGTTCGTGTTGGGCGCGATCGAGTTTCCGAGGAAGCGCGCCTTGCCCTGCCGCTGGGCCTGCTGCGCGGCGGCCCACATCGCCTCGTCGGCGAACGCCGCATCGCTGCCGGAGTGGAATTGCAGCAGATCGACATGGTCCGTGCGCAGGGCCTTGAGCGATGCCTCCAACTGCGCGAGCAGACCCTCGGCGTGAAAACACGGCTCGCGCTGGAAGCAGGCGTGGAATTTGTGGCCCCACTTGGTGGCGATCACCCAGTCCTCGCGCCGACCGGGCAGTGTCTCGCCGATGAGCCGCTCCGACAGGTGGTCGCCGTAGCACTCGGCCGTGTCGATGAGGTTGATGCCCTCTTCTTTTGCCGCGCCCAAGACCTCCCGGGCATCGGACGCGGTGTAGCTGCGACCCCATTCGCCGCCAAACTGCCAGGTGCCCACGCCCACGACCGAGACCTTCAAACCGGTGCGGCCGAGGGTGCGGAATTGCATGGCGTGAGCCGACCACATCGCGCTCCAAACGGCAACCGATTTGCCGGACGATCATCAAAATCATCCGAGACTGCTCCATTTGGCGGACAGAAAATCAGGTGTTCATGTCCGTAAAGCGCGGTTGGGCAGCGGCGTGCCGGCGGTGGAGATCGACGTAGGTTTCATCCACCAGACAGTCCACTTCCGGACCGGACAGGAAACCCGCGCTGAAACCCGGGTGGTCGCGATCGATGGAATTGCGCACGGCGGCCAGAAAATCACGGATGAGTTCACGCGGGGCCTCATCCCCCACGGCGATGCGGATAGTGCTGGCGGTGATGCCGGCCTCGCGCAGCGCTTCGGGACCGAGCTCGGAATGCGAAGTGAGCGCTGGGCAGAGGACGAGGGTGTTGCTCTGGCCGAGCGACACCATGTGGCCGAACATCGGCGCGAGTGAGTCGAAGAAGCGCTCCAGCGTGACCCGCGACAGGCCAGCGCGTTCGAAATTGATCGTGAACAGAGGAGCGGGCAGCCCGAGGTAGGACACGCGGGCAGCCACCGCGGCGTTGGAGTCGCCGGGATTGGCTGGTCCGGTGACTTCGACCTGTGGGTGTGAGGCCAGCCAACGGGCAAAGATGAGGGTGTTCCCGCATTTCCGGAGCATCCGCTCCTCGAGCGTCTTCATGCCGGTGAGAACCTCGAAGGCCTTGTCTGAGTCGAGGAAGGCGCCCTTCACGTAGTAAACGTTCCAGAAAAGGGTGTCGCTCCAGCTCTTCCCGGAGGGTGACGACTCGTGCTTGGGGATGAACATGTCCTCGTTGTGGCCGATCACTACCCCAGCGGTGGTCGTGCCGTGGCCAGTGAGGTCCTTGGTGTAGCTGTGGATGACAAAGTCCGGACGGCACTCGGGTTCGGGGTGGCGCAACGGACGCACAAGGAAAGGTGTGCCGACAGTGCTGTCACAGATGACCGTCAGCCCGGCTGCATGCGCGATGCGGCAGATGGCGGGCACGTCGAGAAAGATGCCGTGGGGATTGCAGGGGCTTTCGAGATAGACATAAATGCGGCGGCCGGCCGCGAGCCGCAGCGCGTATTTCCTCCGGGTGATCGCGAGCGCGCCTTCGAAATCATGCGCGGATGCCCCGTCGAAGAATTCAACGCCCACATCGAGATTCGACCGCTTGCCAAACCAGTCGTGAATGAGCTGATAGGCTCCGCCGTAGATGTTGCGTGAGGAGAGGATCACGTCCTCGTAACCGACGAGGTGCGACAGGACGCCGTCGATGGCGGCCATGCCGGAGTTGAAATTCCACGCCAGGTATTCGCCGGCCTGCGGGCCGCACTCGACGTCGACAATGTGGTTGGCGAGCGAGATCGAGGTCGGGTTCATCAGCCGCGAGTAGATCTCGTGCAGCAGCTCCTTGCCCTGGAAGGCATCGTCGATCCACTCGGAGCAGGCGTAAAGGTAGGTGGCCGTGCGGGTGACGACGGGATTGGCCGAGAACAACGCCGTGACGTTGTCGAAGACGGGGTAGGGGCCCTTGGCCAGCAAGGTCGCGTTGGAGTAGCCGAGCGACTGGTGGGTCTTGCGCGAGGGATTCTGCAACGTGTCGAGCAGCTTCGCCAGTTGGAAGGACAGGAATTTCTTGGCGTTGAACAGAGCCAGGCGGTCCTCGCGGGGCAGGCGGGCAAGTTCGCGCGTGGTGGCCTCCCAGAGATCCATCACGTCGCCGTGCGAAGCGTAGAGTTTTTCGGCGAGCGCCAGCAGCGGTTTTCCGACGGGACTGTGTGGATCGATGTTGAAATGCGCAAGCTGCTCACGAGCGAGCCCATGCAGAGAGTCAGCTTGCGTGGTTTTTCGGCGGGGAGAGAGGACCCGTGCGACCGGGGCGCGATCATTTTCTGGGGCGAGTCGCTTCCGGGTGGGTGTTGCCATGACTGAAACATACCTCGGCGGCCGGCTCCGACAAGACCGGTCTGCGATCCGGCTCGCCATCCGCGCGACGTGTGGATGAATTCGGATAACTTGATGCATGCTCAAAACACCCGGCGGTTGGTGCGCCTGCTTGTGCAATTGCAGAACGAAATCCAGCGCCGTGTGCTGGCGTCGCGACCGCATGGCGCGAAAATGAGCCGGGTCGTCGCGGTGACGCGGGCCGACACGATCTATGCGGTGGACAAGGTGGGCGAGCGTGCGGTGCTGGCTTGGTTCGTCCGCCACTGGCCGAAGACCGAGCCAGTCGAGATCGTGATGGAGGGCTTGGAGACGGCGACGACTTTCCCGCGCGGCACGCCGGCCGCCCGCACGAAGTGGAAGTGCATCCTCGACCCCATCGACGGCACCCGTGGGCTGATATATGACAAGCGCAGCGCGTGGAGCCTCGCCGCACTTGCGCCCCAGCGCGGCCCTCGCACCAATCTGGGCGACATCGTCGCCGCGGTGATGACCGAACTGCCGACCAGCAAAGCCGGCTTCGCCGACCAGATCAGCGCGATCAAGGGACGGGGTGTGCAGGCGCAGCGGGTCGACCTGCGCACAGGGCGGGCGAAAAATTTCATCCCGCGCCCCTCGCGGGCCGCTACGCTCGCGCACGGCTTCGCCTCGTTCGCGAAGTTTTTCCCGGCGGCCAAGGCGTGGGTCGCGACGCGCGAGGAGAAATTCCTGCGCACGGTGGGCGCGGGGCCGGACGTGTTCGACGACCAATATCTCAGCTCCGGCGGACAGCTCTATGAATTGCTGATGGGGCGCGACCGTGTGGTGGTCGACATCCGGCCGTTGGCTTTCCGGGCCGTGAAGGTGCGCGGCGCGCTCCCCTGCCATCCCTACGACCTCTGCACGGCGCTCATCGCGCAGGAGGCCGGCTGCGTGGTCGAGTCGCCCGACGGCTCGTCCTTGCGGGCTCCGCTCGACACCACCACGCCCGTGGCCTGGGTCGGCTACGCCAATCGCGTGCTTGCGCGGCGTCTGCGGCCGAAATTGCGCCGGGCACTCCACGAACTTTAGAAACTACCGATGAGTTGATGCTGAACGGATACGTTGGACGATGTGCCTTGCGTTCCTCGATGCAAGGCGCTTGGAAGCGTGCGGAAATTCATCCCCATGCTCACTGCGGAACAGATGGAGAAGTCCTGCCGACTCTGGGATAAGCTGGCGGATTATCCCGCGAACAAGGTGGATGACGCGCTCAACCATCTCATGGCTTCCATGCGGGACTGGCTGGGCGCTCGCGATGTCGTCTGGGTGGGTGCGGCGCGGATGCAACGGGGTGCGCAGGCGCGCAAGGACCTGCAGCACGGTTGGCGAGGCCTAGTCTTCCGGCACCTGCTGGCCTCGCCCGAGTCCTACCTCCGCAGCGCGCAGGCGGCCCGCGAGCAGGACAGCAACCCGGCGATGACCACCTGCGCGCTGGCGGCGACGACCGGCCGACTCCGGGTCCACCGGTTGCGCGACGGGTTTGTGGATTTCGAGGCGTTCAAGCGCACTCCGCATTACCGCATGATCTTTGTGGAGCTGGGCATCTCCGACCGGATGTTCGTCGGCGTGCCGGTCAACGCCGACGCCGAGTCCTTCATCCTCTTCGACCACTACCGCCCGGGCGGGCGGTTTTCCGAGGAGGATGCCGCTTGGGTGGCCTACACCATGCGCGGGCTCAAGTGGTTTCACCGCGAACTGATGCTCAGCCATGGGTTGCTGCTGGCCGCGGCTCCGCTCACTCCCACCGAGCGCCGCATCGTCCAATTGCTGCTGACCGACCGCACCGAGGGGGAGATTGCCGTCCAGCTCCGCCAGTCGCCCCATACGACGCACGGCCATGTGAAGGAAATTCTGCGCAAATACGGTGTGCGCGGCCGCGCCGGATTGATGGCCCTGTGGTTGCGGAGCGGTTGAGGCCGCAGCCTCGTGGAAGAGGACTTGCAGGCCGGCTGCCGAAAATCTCCGACTTGGGAAGGGATTCCAAGCCGAACATCATCCGATGACGCGCAGGCCGGCATTTCCTCCAGCCGCCGGCCGTGAGCATCCCCCCTGATCAGGGGATGTGCGGCTGATCCAAGGATTGCTATTCTGGGTGCATCCCACCCACGCCAAGCGCCTTGGCCAACCGTTTATGTCCGCCCGCCTCCGCCCCGGATCTTCCATTGGCTTTCTGAGAAGCTTCCGCCGTCGCATCGGTGGATTTTCCATTCCAGTATCGCTGGCCGCGATTCTGCCGCTCGCCGTTCTGCCGCCGCACGCCATCGCGCTGCCGACCGGCGGGCAGCTGGTCACGGGTAGCGTCACTGCGACGGTCAACGGCACGCAGCTCACGCTCGACCAGGCCTCGCGCGCCGCGATCATGAACTGGCAGTCCTTCAACATCGCGCCTCACGAGGCGGTGCGCCTCCTCCAGCCCGGCGCGGACGCCGCGATGCTCGCCCGCGTGATCGGCGGCAATCCGACCGAACTGCTCGGGCGGCTGCAGGCCGACGGGAAGCTTTTCCTGATCAACCCGCGCGGCATCCTCGTCGGGCAGGGCGCGGTCATTGACACGGCCGCCTTCCTCGCCTCGACGCTCGACGTGGCCGACGCCGATTTTCTGCGGGGAGGTTCGCTGACATTCAAGGGCGAGAGCGCCGCCGGCGTCGTGAACCTCGGCCGGATCACGGCGCGCGAGGGCGATGTGCTCCTGCTCGCGCATACGGTGAGGAACGACGGCGAGATTTCCGCCGCGCGTGGGACTGCCGGCCTCGCCGCCGGCACCGAAGTGTTCCTCGCCGCGCCGGACGCATCGGCCGTGCTTGTCCGCGCCAATCTGCCCGCAACCACGGCCGCGACGGGCGTGGAAAACTCCGGCGTGATCGAGGCGGCCCAGGCCCGCCTCGAAGCCGCTGGCGGCAGCATCTACGACCTGGCGATGAACCAGAGCGGTCTGGTGAGGGCGGCCGGCTACGAACATCGTGACGGCCGCGTGGTTCTCACGGCTGCCGGCGGCAACGTGGCCGTCACCGGCGTGGTATCCGCGCGCAATGCCGATGGCTCGGGCGGCACCATCCTCGTCGGCGGCGATTTCCAGGGCAAAAATCCCGCCGTCGCCAACGCGGCCAACACCCACGTCGGCCCTGCCGCGCGGTTGGACGCCAGCGTCGCTTCCGCCACCGGCGCTGGCGGCCGCGTCATCGTCTGGGCCGATGAAGGCACGCGATTCCTAGGCGCGATCGAAGCCCGGGCCGGCGCCACGGGCGGCGACGGAGGCTTCGCCGAGGTTTCGGGCAAGCGCACGCTCACCTTCGCCGGCACGGCGGATCTTTCCGCGCCGGCCGGCACCCGCGGCGAGCTGCTGCTCGATCCGGACAACATCACCATCGTCGCCGGCGCGACGTCCCTGCCTTCCGGTCTCGACGGCGATCCCACCGGAGTCTGGAGCTTCTCCGAGGATGCCGGCAGCCAGACGCTCGGCGCCGACACCCTCGCCAGTCTGCTCCTCAACAGCAGTGTGACCCTTCAGGCCCACGACACGCTCACGGTGGATTCCCCGGTCAGCGTCGCCTCGGGCGGCACGGCCTCCGTGACACTGACCCTACAGGCCTCGACGCTGGCCATCAACCAGTCCGTCTCCCTCGCCAACGTCACCGACGGCCGGCTGCACCTCGTTCACAATATCTCCGGTCCCGGCACGAGCCTGACCACGGTCTCCGGGGCCACGCTCTCGGCGCCCAAGCTGCGGATAGACGGCTTCCCCATCACGACGCTCAACGGCCCGGTCAGCACGAACCAGCTCACCTACGTCAACCTCCAGGCGCCGACCTCGCTCACGACCACCCACATCTCCAATTCCATCGCGGAGTTTCTGCTCGTCAGCGACGAGGCCGATCCGCAGGTCGTGAATTTCTCCGGCAACGTCTCCGTCCACAGCAACAGCGCCCTGAACGTCTCGGCGCGTCTCGCTTCGGATGGCGATGTGGCCATTTCCTCCGCCGGCAACCTGACCGTGCGCGATTTCAGCGGCGCCGTGCCCTTTGCGACCGGGCTGAATGTCACCGGCAAAGCCACGCTCGCCTCGACCGGCGGCGTGTTCATCAACCAGGCCGGCTCCGATCTCTTCACCGGCGCGGGCCGCCGGCTGCTCTACACGGCGAACACCAGCGGCGCCTTTTCGCTCGACGGGCTGACCGGCTACACGCAGGTGGACGGCGTCAGCTATCCTTCCGACCCCAACAGTGGCGTCACCCTCGTGCTCTATAATGCCGCCGGCGGCGGGCCGGTGCTCACGCTCACCATCACGGCCAACGATTTCATCCGGCTCTACGGCCAGGCCAACCCGACCTTCACCGCTTCCTATTCCGGGGGCACGGCCTCGGACCTGACCACGCTGCCGACCTTCAGCATCCTCGGCGGCCCGGCGGTCAATGTCGGCACCTACACCATCGTGCCTTCCGGCGCGGCCTCGGCCACGCACTCGCTCAGCTATGTCAACGGCACGTTGACGGTCAACCCCGCCACGCTGACCTACGTCGCCAACCCCGCTTCCCGGCTCTATGGCGATGCCAACCCCGCCTTCAGCGGCACCGTGACGGGTTTCGTCAACGGCGACACGCTGGGCAGCGCGACGACCGGCACGCTCACCTTCACCTCGCCTGCCAGCGCAGCGAGCGACGCCGGCAGCCACGCCATCAACGGCTCGGGTCTGACCGCCAACCACGGCAACTACACCTTCGTGCAGGCGTCCGGCAATGCCACGGCTCTCACGGTGGACAAGGCCCCGCTCACGGTGGCGTTCAACAACGCCACCCGGGCCTACGGCGCGGCCAACCCGCAGTTTACGGCCACGTTCACCGGCTTCCGCAACGGCGACACCGCCGCCACTCTCGCCGGCTTCACGCCCGGCACGAACGCCAACGCGCAGTCCCCGGTCGGCACCTACCAGATCGGCGCCGCGCCCACCGCGACCAACTACACCATCAACATCGTGCCCGGCACGCTCACCATCACCCCCGTGCCGCTCACCCTGCAGATCGGCTCCGCCACCTGGGTTTACGGTGAGGCCGGCCCGGTGCCGTCGCTCACGGTCTCCGGCCTCGTGGCGGGCGACACCGCCGCGGCGGTGGTGCGCGCGGTCAATCCGACCACCATCCAGTCGTCGGTAGGCGCCTACACGGTTGTGCCGGAGTTGCTCACGGGCAACTACACGCTGGGCAGCGTCTCAGGCGGCGCCCTCACCATCACCCCGCGGCCGCTCCTCGTGGCGGTCGGCGACGCGGTCAAACGGCAATTCGAGGGTCTCCCGGCCTTCAACGTCAGCCTCTCCGGCGTGACGCCGTTCGATCTCGCCGCGGCCACGGCCCACTTCAGCCGCCCGACCACCCCGGCCGAGGCCGGTTCTCCGCCGGGCACCTATGAGGTCAGGCCGGTGGGCGATCCCGCTTCTCCCTTCCCCAATCTCGCCAATTACTCCGTCACGCTCCGCCCCGGCACGCTCAGGGTCGAGCCTCCTCCCACCGAGATCGTCACGAGCACTTTCCTTTTCCACCTCGACCCCAACAAGGAGGAGCAGCTGAAGAAGGAAGCCGAACAGATTGAGCTGAGCAACCGGATCCAGGTGACCAGCACCATCCACGGCTTGGGTCACCCCGCCTATCGCCCGCTCATGGACGACGCGGTGAACCGGCTGCGACAGGCGGCGGGATCGGACCCCGAACTGCGGCGGACCTTGCAGGAAAATGGCCTGCTCGACCTCCTCACCCGGGGCGGCAACGACGCCTTTCTCGCGGATGTGTCGCGCGACGCGACCAAGCAGAGCCTCCTCATCAGCTTCATCAACGAGGTCATGCTCGACTACGCCCGGAGACCGCAGGAGACGCTCACGCCGGAGATAGCCCGCTTGGTGGACCACCTCAAGGAGCGCGCGCGCGAGCAAAAGCAGAAGGAGGCTCTCCTGATCGTGGCCCAATACGACAAGTGGGCGAAGGAAAAGGCGGAGAAGCTCGAATCGCTCGGCGCCGTGGGCCAGTTTCAGGCGCTTTACGGCTGGACGGCCGTCCCGCCCGATTTCAAGCAGCAGATCAAGGCCGAGCAGATGGCGGCCGCCATCGGCAGCGGCCTCGTAGCCGGCGCGATCACCGGCGCCGGGCTCGGCGGCGCGTTTGCGGCCAAGACCGCCGCGTTCGTGGCTGCGGGTACGACCGGCAAGGTCCTCGCCGGGGTTGCCGGCACCGCGGCCGGCTTCGGCGCCGGTGCGGGCGCCGTCGTCCTGGCCGCCGTCATCATCGGTGTCGTGCGCGGCATCCAAGTCTTCGATGAGGAAAGGGTCATGGCCGACGTGCAGGCCGCGCGCGACATGCTCCGCAACCCCGGGGCCATCTCCGTCAACCTTCAGGATGATTTCGACCGCATGTCCTTCTCGACCGGCGTGATGAACTTCATCAACGACAACGGCTTCAAGGGCATGTGAAGCACCCGGGCCAAACGACATCCCAATCATGCGAACCCCGCCCGATCATCCCCGCATTCCCTTCCGGACCGAAGTCCGGCGCGCGCGACGCATCGGCCGGCGGCTGGTGGCGCTCACCCTGGCGGCCGGCTCGTCCCTGCTGCTCCGCGCTCAGAGTGAGATCCCGGACACAGCCGCGCTCCCGGCCCAGCCCGGCGAAACCGTGCTCGTCGAGCGGCTCGCGGGCATCGTCTTCCGCGCCACGCCGGAGGCGGTCGTGCCGGACGGAGTCAGCTACGCCGGTTATGATGTGAGCACGATGCCTCTGCTGCAGGGATCCGGGTTCGCGGCGGTGCCGGAAGCCTTCCTCGGCCGACCCTTGTCCTTCGAGTCCGGCCACCGCATTGCATTGGCGACGCGCCTCTACCTCCAGCAGCTCGGCTATCCCTTCGTGGCCGTGTTCGTGCCGCCGCAGGCCATCGTCGGCGACACGATCCAGATCGTCGTGGCGCCGTCCCGGTTCGACGAGCTTGTCCGGGTCGAAGGCGCGCGCCACTTCCCGGAGGCGCATTACCGGCGGGCTTTGCGGCAGGAGCCTGGCCGACCCCTGCACGTGAGCACGCTGGCGGAGGACATCAACTGGCTGAACCGGCACCCTTATCACCGGGTCGCCGCCGTGGTGGAGCCGGGGGCGGAACCCGGCAGCTCGGTCCTCGTGCTGAAGGTGCAGGAGAGCATTCCCTTCAGATTTTCCTTCGGCTACGACAATACCGGCACTGCCGTGACCGACGAGGACCGGCTGTTCGCAGGCGTGGAATGGGGCAACGCCTTCGGGCGCGGCGACTCGCTCGGCTACCAGTTGCGGGGCGACCCGGCGCTGCGCCGCACGATCACGCATTCCGCCAACTACGCCACGGCCCTGCCCTGGCGGCACACCCTGCAGTGGAGCGGCGCCTGGTCGCACATCGAGTCCAGGCTGCCGGCCCCCTTCACGCAGGAAGGCCGCTCGTATCAGCTCGGCCTGCGCTACGACCTGAACCCCCGGCAACTCGGGGGCGGCTGGACCGGCCAGTGGGGATTTTCCGCTGATTTCAAGGCCACGGACAACACCCTCGAGTTCGCCGCGACGCCCGTAACCGACAATCTCACCCATGTAGTGCAGGCCGGCCTGAGATGGACTGTTTCCCGCCGGGACGCGCGTCAGAACGCGCAGCTTACGCTCGCGCTCTTCGGCAGCCCCGGCGGGCTGACCGGCCGGAACGACGACGCAGCCTTCACCGGCTCGCGCCCCGGGGCGCGGGCCAGCTATCTCTATGGCCGCTTGGACGGCCGCTATACCCGCGGACTCGCCGGCGGATTTGCCTGGAGCCTGGCGGCCAGCGCCCAGTACGCCGGCCGGGAACTGCTCGGCTCCGAGCAATTGACGGGAACCGGCAGCTCCGCCGTGCGCGGCTACCGCGAGAGCAGCGCCTTCGGCGATGACGGCGCTGTGGTGAACGCCGAGCTGCACCTGCCCGGCTTTTCGCCGTTCAAGCTAAACGATCTGGCCGATCTGTTCGCCTTTCTCGACGGCGCCGTGCTCGGCACCAACGGCGTGGGTGGTGACATCACCGAGCTCGCCTCCGCCGGTCTCGGACTGAACTACCAGTTCGGCCGGCACTTCAGCCTCCGCGCCGCCTGGGGCTGGACGCTCAAGGAGATGCCCTCCGTCGCGACCTCCTCCGGTCGCGGCCACGTCAGCGCGAGCGTGAATTGGTGAGTAAATCCTTGGTGCGGGTGGATTCACGGCACTGACCAGACAAGGCCCTGAAGATCAGGAG
>Ga0073934_10011137_pt1 | contig 10975 bp, 8 predicted proteins | sample LarsenN4metaG_FD_76834 | JGI IMG/M metagenome (GOLD analysis project Ga0073934, IMG submission 76834) | Hot spring sediment bacterial and archeal communities from British Columbia, Canada, to study Microbial Dark Matter (Phase II) - Larsen... ...
CCATCAGCAGGAAGTCGCCGCCCGGCTTGAGCACCCGCGTCACCTCGGCGAACGTGCGACCGACGTCGTCGCGGCTCAGGTGATCGATGGCGGCCACGCTCACGACGGCCTCGAACTCGCCCTCGCCGAACGGCATCGCCCGCATGTCGCCCACGCGCACCTCGAGCCGGTCCGCCGCGCCCGCCGCGGCGGCGTTCGCGCGGAGGCGGTCGGGGGAGTTCCCGCTGATGCCGTACTCGGCGCCGAAGATGTCGAGCGCCGTGACGCGGGCCGCCGGGCGCGCGGTGAGCACCATCACCGTGGACCGGCCCGACCCGGCCCCCAGGTCGAGGACGCGGCCGGCCCCGCCGGCGAGGAAGGCCTCGGTGGGCAGGCGGACGGGCAGGCTGAAGCCGAGCAGGCCGTTCACGATGACGGCCCCGGCCACGCCCCAGATCGCCAGCGCCGCGAGGACGGCGCTCCACCTGGTGCGGCCCACGTTCCAGAGCGCCAGGGCGGCCAGGGCGAACACGGCCGCCGCCATCGCGTGGCCCCACGTCCACGGCCACGCGTATCCGAAGTCGTAGCGCCACAGGTCGGTCATGTCACCGTCTCCTCGAACTGGAACACGTCGTCGAGCGGCACGCCGAACACGGCCGCGATGCGGAAGGCCATCTCGAGCGTCGGCGAGTACTTGCCGAGCTCGATGGCGTTGACGGTCTGGCGGGTGACGCCGACTCTGTCGGCCAGCGCCTGCTGCGTCAGGTTGTGCGCGGTGCGCAGCTCTCGGATGCGGTTGCGGATGGCGCAGCCCACGTCAGGCGTCCCGCCGGAAGAGCACGATCTCGGCGCCGAACTTCACGAGCTCGGCGACGACCACGGCCAGCAGCCCCGCCTGCTGGAGCACCCACGCGCGCTGGGTCACGTGCAGCAGCGCGGCCGCGGCGAGCGCGCCGGCAACCAGCACGTGGAAGGCGACGAACGTGGCGCGCAGTTCGATGAGGCGCTCGCGTTCGTCTCTCGGCGTCCGGGCCTCTTTCGGCGAGCGCAGCGCGAGCACCACGTGCAGCGCCACTTCGAGGACGACGAACACGACCAGCAGCCCGAAGGCCGTCGACATCGCCGTCGGACCGTCGACGGCCCCCCGCAGGCGCTGGTAGGACGTCCAGAAGAACGGCGTGAACACGGCCAGGATCGACAGGAACGAGATCCAGGCGCTCTTTTCCCGGAACGACAGGTCCTCGAGGCGCATGTCAAGAATATTTGACATGACGGAGCCGGAATGTCAAGCATTCTTGACATTCAGTGGGAACGCCATCCGTCAGCCAGGGCCGCAGCCACCGGCACGCACGCTCCGCCGGGGCGCCGTACGTGCGGCGGGCGGCCCGAGAGGCCGCCCGCCGAGAACCGTCCCCCGCGCCTGCTGCCGCGCGGTGGGATCCGAGGGCTAGAAGGCGATCTTGGCGCCGATGCGCCCGAGGCGCGGCGGCACCACGCTCAGCGGGCGGTCGAACGCGGTGCCGGAGCTCCACTGCAGGTTCTGCGCGGGATTGCCGTTGAACATGTTGTAGAGGTCGAAGAACACCGAGAGCTTGCGCGCCTTGCCGAACGTGACTTCCTTTTCGAGGCGCAGGTCGGTGATGACGATGGCGTCCTGGCGGCGCGTGCCCATCGGCTCGGCCAGGATGCGCACGTTGCCCACGAAGAAGCCCGACGCGGCGAACGTGCGGCCGAACGGGAAGCCCTGCTGGTAGCGGAGCATCGGCGAGATGTTGATGCCCCACGGCGCCTGCACCGTGCCCGAGAGCTTGAAGTTCTGGCGGCTGTATTCGTGCCGGCCGTCGGTGGTGTTGATTTCGTCGTTCGGCGTCACCGGCAGCGCGTTCTGGCGCACGGCATTGCCCTGGTAGGTCGTGTTGTTGTTGTCGTAGCTCTTCGTATAGCCGTAGGAGATGAGCGCGCTCCAGCGGTTGCTCATGCGCTTGGTGCCCGTGATCTCGAAGGTGTGGAAGTCGCCATTGGCGCCGTCGACGTTCTGCACCTGGTTCACGACGGGCAGCGTGCGGAAGGCCGGGTCCAGGTCGAATGCCTGGATCACGCCCCCATCGTCGGCGGTGCCGGCGCGGCCGTCCGGCCCCGGATCCTGCACCGGGAACGGCACGTTGAACGCGCTGTACGGCCGGTTGGTGTTCACGCGCTGGTAGTGGTTGCGGTTGCCCCGCCAGACGTAGCCGGCGCGCACGCCGAAGTTCGCGATGACTTCACGCTCCAGGAACACGGCGACCTCGTCGGTACGCGTGTTCTTCAGATCGGGATCGAGGGACTCTGCCGCCCGTCCGCCGCGGCTGTCGATGAGCCGGCCCTCCTCGCCGGGATCCCAGCGGTTGTTGTTGTTGGTATCGGTCCACGCATGCCGGCGCCACCACGCGGGCGAGTTCTCGCTCACGTTGAACACGAAGTCGGCGCCCGGATTCCACCAGTACTGGCCGTAGTTGGCCTTGAGCACCGTCTTCTGGTCGCCGAACAGGTCGTAGGTGATGCCGATGCGCGGGGCGAACAGGTTCCACGCGATCACGTTGTCGTTGGCCGCGAACTGGATCGCCGCCGGGTTGAAGCGGCCGGCGGCGTGTTCCTGCTCGGGCAGGTAGGCGCGGTAGCGGTCCATGCGGGCGCCCACGTTCAGCGTGAGGCGGTTGTTCATACGCCACGTGTCGTTCAGGAACACGCCGTAGGTGCGCAGCTTGCCGGTGGATTCGCCGGGCTGGAAGAGATACACCTCGATCTTCGCACCGTTGTTGAGCACGTGCAGGATGTCTTCCTCGTAGCCGTCGATGTAGATGTCCGTGACGCGCTCGTCGAAGACCTCGCCGCCGGCCTTGAAGTTGTGTTCGCCGAGCCAGCCGTTCTTGAAGTAGCTGACGGTGCCGAGCACCTGGTCGCGCCGGCGCTCACGCCGCCAGTTGCGGTTCCGCCCGGCCAGCAGGTTGTTGCCGATGTCCTCGTAGCGCAGGCCGGTGCCGTTCACGCCGTTGTCCCAGTCGTAGCCGTACTGCCCGGCCCGCACCTCGGCGAACGCGTTGGCGCCGAGCACGCCGTTCCACTCTGCCTTGTGCACCCACGCCCAGAAGTTCTGGTTCCAGGTGGTCTCGAGCGTGTTGATGCCGGTGTCGACGCCGAGCAGGAACGAGTCGAAGCGCTGCGGCTGCTTCTTCTGCGAGGGCTGGGTGTAGGCGATGAGCTTGTTGTTCTGCGACAGGTTGTAGGTGACCTTGCCGCTGAAGTTGTTCAGGATGGTCTGCTGCGGCGCCACGGGATAGTTGGCGAAGCGCGCCTTGATGTCCTGGTTCCGGTACGACCCGTACCACCACAGCTTGTCCTTGAGGACGTAACCGCCGAGGCCGATGTTGGTGTCGCGGTACGCCGACAGGCGGTTCACGTCCTCGGGCGCGAGCCCGCCGCCGCCGCGCAGCCCGCGCGCGATCTGGTCGTCGTCGATGTTGGTGCCCTGCCAGCTTTCGTGCGAGTAGCCGCCGAAGTAGGTGGCGTGGAACTCGTTGCCGCCCGACTTGCTGATGAACTGGGACTGCACCCCGGGCGTCGACGCCTCGGCGGTGTGCGCCGCCTGGTTGATGACCACTTCCTCCATCGCGCCGACGTCGGGGTAGTTGCCGAAGGCGCCCGTGGCCTCGGTGGCGTTGATGCCCTCGATGCTCGCGCGCACCTGCCCGGACGTGCCGTAGGAGACAAACGCCTGCTGCGTGCCGTTGGTGCTGCCGCCGACGTCGATACGGCTCATCTGTACCGAGGGCGACCCGGCCAGCAGCGAGAAGTAATCGCGCGAGGTGGGCAGGGCCGCGAGCTGGTCGGAGTTGAACGTGGTGCCCACCTGCGTGGCCGACGTGTCGACCACCGGTGACTGGCCCGTGACGGTGACCGACTCCTCGAGCGTCGCCACCTTCATTTCGGCGTTGATCGTGCCGGTGAAGCCGGTGCTGATGCGGATGCCTTCGTTGCGCACCGTCCGGAAGCCGGCCAGCTCGAACTGCACCACGTAGTCCCCGGGGGGCACCGCGGTGAACCGGTACTGGCCCTCGGCGTCGGTCACCGCCGTTCGGGCGCCCATCATCGCCGGGCTGGTGATGGTGACGGTGACGCCGGGCATGACCGCGCCGGAGTCGTCGAGCACCCGGCCGTTCATGGCGCCGGTGCCCGAGGTGGTGGCCTGGCCGAAGGCCGAGGCGGCGCCTGCGGCGAGAACGAAGAGCACGAGCACGAGACATCGACGCATGACCACCTCCACCAACACGGAAGCCAGCCTGAACGGTTCGATCCCGGCAACTCCCGGGGCAGCGCCGGGAGCACCGCGGATATTGCCGATCGCGCCGGTCCGTGTCAACGGGTGCGGTTCATGGGCCGGTCGTCACGCCGGTGGCGCCTCGCGCAGCATCACGAGCAGCATGCGCGCCGGCGCGGTCGTCTCGACGGCGTGCGGCACGCCGGCCGGCAGGCGGACGATCGTGCCCGGCCCGGCCACCGTGGCCACGCCGCCGACGACGAGCGTGAGCGCGCCCTCGAGGGGCAGCACGAAGGCCTCGAACGGCGACGTGTGCTCGGAGAGTCCCTCACCGGCGTCGAAGGCGAAGAGCGTGAGGCTGCCGCCGGTGGTCTTCGCCAGCACGCGGCTGGCGTTGCCGCCGGTGGTCGGCGTGATGAGGGAGGCGAGTGGTGGTGCGCCGGAGGGCAGGGGCGTGGCGGTCATGTCGGGTCTCCAGGGGTGGTCCCCCTAGAATGACAGAGACATGCACACCATCGACCTGGGTCTCGTCGAGATGACGCTCGACGTCATGAAGTACGCGATCGGCCGCATCACCGACACCTCACCCGACCTCGGTTACCCGAAGACCGAGGAGGAGTTGCGGGCCCTCGTGGGCGACACCATCACGCCGGCCGGGGTTGGTGGCGAGCACGCCTTCCGGCTGTTCCGTGAGGTGCTCATGAAGGCGAGCGTCTCGATCGATCACCCGCGCCACCTCGCGTTCGTGCCGGCCTCGCCGACCCGGGCGGCCGTGATGTTCGACCTCGTCACCTCGGCCGCCAGCGTGCACGGGGCCTACTGGCTCGAGGGCGCCGGCTGCATCTTCGCCGAGATGGAGGTGATGCGGTGGCTGGTCGGCCTGACCGGCCTGCCCGACGGCGCCTTCGGCGTGTTCACGAGCGGCGGCACCGAGGCGAACCTGTCGGCCATGGTGACCGCGCGAGAGGCGTGGCGGGCCGGCGACCCGTCGCGACGGGCCCTCAGGGGGCTCATCGTGGCCGCCGACTCGGCCCACTCGTCCATCCGGGCCATGGCCTCGGTCATCGACGCCGACGTGCGCTTCGTGCCCGTGGCCGATCGCTTCGAGGCCGCGCACCTCGATGCGGCGCTGGCCGCGCTCGCGCCGGCCGACCGCGCCCGGGCGTTTGCCGTGATCGCCACCGGGGGCACGACCAACGCCGGCATCATCGACGACCTCGCCGGCCTCGGCGCCGCGTGCGCGCGCCACGGCCTCTGGTTCCACGTGGATGCGGCCTACGGCGGCGGTGCGCTGGCGGCCCCCTCGGCCCGGCCGCTCTTTGCCGGCATCGAACGCGCCGACAGCATCACGATCGACCCCCACAAGTGGCTGTTCTCCCCCTACGACTGCGGCGCCGTGATCTACCGCGCACCGGCGCTGGCGCGCGCCGCGCACGCGCAGCAGGGGTCGTACCTCGACATCTTCACCGACCCGGCGATGGCCGGCTTCAATCCCTCCGAGTACCAGATCCAGCTGACGCGCCGGGTGCGCGGCCTGCCGCTGTGGTTTTCGCTCGCCATGCACGGCACCGACCGCTACGCGCAGGCGATCGAGCGCGGCCTCGAACTCGCGCAGATCGCCGGACGCCTCGTCGACCAGGCCCCGCACGTGGAACTCGTGCGTCCGCCGAGCCTGTCGTGCGTGCTCTTCCGCCGCCTGGGCTGGGGGCGAGCCGACTACCGCGACTGGACGTTGCGCAACCATCGCGCCGGCTACGCCCTCGTGGCGCCGACGCGCGTCGGCCACGGTGAGTACGCCGAGACGGTGGCGCGCCTCTGCTTCATCAACCCGGACACGACCGAGGCCGACATCCAGGGCATTCTCGACACGATGGCGTGACACGGCGGGCCGGCCGGGGCCACGGCGGGTGCGGCGGGGCGCTCACCCCGGGCGGGTGAGCCGCAGAGACCGGGATCAGGGGACGGGCGGCGCGCCGGCCGTCCGCCCCCAGCGCGGGGCGAACGTCGACAGCACGGCGTCGGCGGCGAGGCGGTTCGCCAGGGCGCTCGGATGCGAGTCGAGCGGCGTGACCCAGAGCGTCATCCGGTCCGGCACCTGGCGGTACGCGGGCAGGAGGTCCACGCACGTGAGGCCCTCCTCGCGGCACACCGCGGCGACCCGGTCGTGCAGGAACTGGTAGGCGTAGCCCGGTCCCAGGTCGACGGCCGCCTCGGGAAAGAGCACGAGCCCCACCGCCACGCCGCGCTCGCGCGCCAGGGCGAGGAAGCGCCGCATCAGCGTGTCGGCGCGTCGCGCGCCGGGGCTGGCGGGGTCGCCGTAGAGCCGCACCATGTAGCGGTCGTAGGTGTCGCCCATCGAGCGCAGCAGCTGCAGCCGGATCCACTGCGCATTCAGGATCGTGTAGAGCGCCGACCGGGCGTACAGCCACTCGTGCCAGGCGCGGTTGGTGACGAGCGGCGGCGTCATCGGCCGCGAGGCGACGTCCTCGTCCATCTCCACGTCGTTGATGCCCCACTGCAGCAGCACGAAGTCGGGGCGCAGCCTGAGCACGCGCCGCTCCAGCGTGCGCACGTGTTCGGGCCAGTTGTTGCCGGGGAAGCCGAAGTTCAGTACTTCGATGCCGCGGTCGCGCACGGCCGCGCCCACGAGGTCGCTGAAGCGCTCGTCCTGTTTCAGCCCGTTGCCGTAGGTGAACGAGTCGCCCAGCACGGCCACGCGGAAGACGCCGTCCGGTTTGGCCTCGGCGAACTCCGGCCCCCGGTAGTCGTAGTGGTTGTGGCGCACCTCGGCCCGCATCCACTTCGAGGTGAAGTAGCCGCGGAAGTCGGCCGTGGAGGTGACGTCGCGGTAGACCCACCGCATGGCCCCTTCGGCCGCGAGCGCCGAGAGGCCCACGGCCACGGCCAGCACGCCGGCATTCACCGCCGCCCCCGCGAGTGCGCCTGCCAGCCGGTTCGACGTGGCCGGTGGCGGATGCGAGCGGAGCCGCGCCACCGAGGCCGCCGCCAGCACGAGCGACGTGCCCACGATGTCCCAGCGCGCCTGGCGTGCCCCGGCGGCGCCCGACATGGCCGCGACGAACGCCAGCAGGGCCACCGCGCCACGAAGACTGCGGACTCGCGGCGCTGAAGGAGACTCGACGGCCATGCCTGCTTCGCTATCCCATCAGTACCGGCGCCAACGGGTCAACAAACCGGCGGCAAACGGCGCCGTCGGGGTCTCCCGCCAGCCCGGCCGTGGCTGGGCGGCCTGCGGACGGCTGCGCTTTCTCATAGGATGGAAGGGCATGCGCGCCACCGCGATTCGTGCCATCGCCCGACCGGTCCTCGCGCTGACAACGGCGCTCGTGGCCGCCGGGTGCGGCGGTGGCAAGTCACCCGCCCCGCCGCCACCATCCGCGCCCGGACCGGGCGTGCCGGGCGCGACGATCGTCACGGGGCAGGAACGCCTGGCCTGGTCGCAGGGCGGCGACCTGTGGCGGCTGTCGTTCCGCGCGTGGGTCGATGACACGCCCGTCGACCTCGAAGGGGTCAGTTGCGGTCCCGGGAATCCCGAGCCCGAGTGCACGGCGGCGCTGCCGGCGATGGCCGACGGCGTCCACACCATCCAGGTCGCGGCCGTCTACGTGGAGACCGGCGCCGAAAGCGAGCGGTCTGGCACGATCACGGTGCAGAAGGTGTCGGCGCGCACCGCGCAGAGCGCCTCCGCCCTGCCCGATGCCGGCGCCGGGCGGGTGGTGCTGCCCGCGCCCGAGGGCGCGCTGCTGTCGATGGCCGGTGTGGTGGCCGACGTGGTCGCGCGCGACGTGCGGATGCCGGCGCAGCTCGGCGCGCTGCCCGACGGGCGCCTGCTCGTGGCCGATGCCGGCGGGCGCGTGCGCCTCGTGTATCCGGACGCCCCCGCCAGGCAGGCGGAGGCACTCGACGCGGCGACGCTGCTCACGCCGCCGCCGTCGGGCGGTCTTGCCGTGGCCGTGTCGCCCGAGTTCGCCTCGAACCGCCACGTCTTCATCGCCGACACCTATCGCGACGGCGAACACGGCCTGCGGACGCGCATCGTGCGGCTGCGCGAGGTGGGCGACCGCCTCGGCGAGCCGGCGACGCTGTTCGATGCCGCCGTCAGCCCCAGCGGTGGTGCGGCGGGCGGCGCCCCGGGGGCGGCGGCGCTGGACGCGGCGGCCGTGGAGGCGGACGTCCCGGTGGACGGCGGTCCGCGCCTGGCCTTCAGCCCCGAAGGGATGCTGCACGCGCTGCTGCCGCCGGGCCTCATCTTCGACGGGCAGCCCGCGGCGAGTGCACCGGTGGCGGCCGTGGCGCGGATCACGCCGGATGGCCGGACACCCGGCGACGGCGGGCTCGAGGGCGTCACCCGCCACCCGCTGGCCGTGGCGTGGCATCCGGCCACCCGCCAGCTGCTCGGCCTCATGCCCGATGGCCCGTCGCGCGCGCTGGTCCGGCCGCTCGGCGGCGGGCGCGGTGGCGCCGATGCCGCCATCGCCCGCTTCCGGTCCGACGACGACGGCGCCGGGCGCCTGCTGCGGTTCGACACCCTGATGGCCGACGGGGTGCTCGATCTGGTGCACCTCGCCGCCGGTGCGAGTGCGGGCCTGCCCCCGGCGGTGGTGCGGTTGAGCGTGCCAGCGGACCTCGACGGGATCGTGCCGGGACTGCGGGGCCGGCTGACGGACCTCGTGAGCCGCGACGGCGTCGCCTACGCCGTGGTCTCCGGGGACTCCGCGGGCGCGGGCCGCCCCGACACGACCGGCACCGTCATCCGCCTGCGGCGGCCCTAGACGTCGTTCGGCGCCGCGGCCTGGCGCGCCTGCCACGCCTCGTGCTGCGCGCGCGCGACCGCCCACAGGCGGTCGGCCTCCGGCAGGCGCAGCCCGAAGCGCTCGCGCAGCACGCGGTCGTACTCGCCGGCATCCTGCAGCACGCGGCTCGTGACGCCGCCGGCCCGCACCTCGCGCAGCGTCGCGGCACGCAGCATCACCAGGCCCGACGCCTCCCAGCGCTCGCAGACGCTCGTCGTGACGAAGCTCGAGTCCGGGGAGGTCTGCAGGTCGTGGCACTGCGCCGCGAAGTCGTCCGGCCGGCGCGGGGTGAGCGTGAAGTCGAAGCCGTCGGCGCCGCCGAACGGGTGGTTGTGCACGCGCCACCAGGGGCCGTCGCGCGTGACGCGGTAGTCGAGGAAGTCCTGGCGGTAGCCGCCGGGCTCGAGCGGCAGCGGCGTGAGGAAGCCGTCACCGAATCCCACGTCGGCGATCCAGGGCCGATCGAGCGTGACGACGAGCACCAGGTGGTTGCCGTTGGCGCGCCAGCCGCGCGTGGCCCGTCCCACGGCGCCCGAGACATAGCGCACGTCGAAACCCAGGGTCTCGAGGACGCGGCCGAAGACGCCGTTCATCTCGTAGCACCAGCCGCCGCGCTGCTCGTCCACGAGCTTGGTGAACATGGCCGCGGGCTCGAGTGTCACCGGGACGCCGAGATGGATGTCGAGGTTCTCGTAAGGAATCGCCAGCAGGTGCGCGCGGTGCAGGGCCCGCAACGTGCGCAGCGAGACGTCGAGCGGACCCGTGTGGCCGACACGCGCCAGGTACCGCGTCATCTCGGCCGGCGACAGCGGTGGCGTCATCGGTCCAGACTACGACGGTTCTGGCCGGCCGGCGGCCACTGGCGCCGGCGGGAACACCGACAGCAGCGGGGCCGTGCCGAGCGTCGTGACCAGGGCCATCACCACCATCATCGTGAAGAGCGTCGGCGAGATGAGGCCGAGGTCGAGGCCGACGTTGAGCACGATGAGCTCCATGAGGCCCCGCGTGTTCATGAGCGCGCCCAGGGCGGCCGCCTGGCGCCACGGCAGGCCGCCCCACCATGCGCCGGCCATCGTGCCGCCGACCTTGCCGGCCGTGGCTACGAGCACGATGAGGGCGCACTCGGCCCAGGCGGCCCGCGAATCGAGGGCGCCGATCGACGTCCGCATGCCGGTCAGCGCGAAGAACGCCGGCAGCAGCCACGGCGTGACGCGGGTTGCCAGCTGCCTGGCCAGGCGCGCAGCCGCGGGATGGTCGTGGCGCACGAGCCCGCCGAACAGGAACGCGCCGAAGAGGGCATGGACGCCGATGGCGTAGGTGGCCCACGCCGAGAGGGCCGCCCCCAGCAGCAGCACCGCCTGCGTGGAGGGCCCGCCGTCGCGCCGCGCCAGCCACGACGCGGTCCACGGACGGATGAGCACGACCGACAGCACGGCGAATCCGGTGGCCAGCGCCAGTGTGGCCACCGCCTGGCCGCTTTCGGCGCGCGCGACGCCGACAATCGCGGCCAGCAGACACCAGGCGGCCACGTCGTTCAACGCGGCGCACGACAACGCAATCACCGCCAGGGGCGTCGGCGTCAGGCCCAGATCCTGGAGGATGCGGGCGAGCACCGGGAACGCCGTGATCGACAGGGCCACGCCGACAAAGAGCGCCAGCACGGGCGCCGGCGTGCCCGGGGCGGCGCGACCGGCATCGAGCGCGCCGGCCAGGACCACGCCGAGGACGAACGGCACGACGATGCTCGCGGTGGCGGTGGACGCGATCACCCGGGTGTGGCGGGCGATCGGCCGGACGTCGAGCTCCAGGCCGACGACGAACATGTAGAGCGCCACGCCCACCTGCGCCAGCACGCTCAGCGCCGGCACGGCCGACGCGGGCAGCAGGA
>Ga0073934_10011138_pt1 | contig 10975 bp, 10 predicted proteins | sample LarsenN4metaG_FD_76834 | JGI IMG/M metagenome (GOLD analysis project Ga0073934, IMG submission 76834) | Hot spring sediment bacterial and archeal communities from British Columbia, Canada, to study Microbial Dark Matter (Phase II) - Larsen... ...
CAGAAGATCCGCATGATCGAGCACATGTGGCGCGTCGCCTACGCCGACGGCCACCTCAGCGAGCACGAGCGCCACGTGATGTGGCGCATCGCCGATCTGCTGCACGTGCCGCAGGGCGCCTACCAGCACGCGCGGCTGCGCGCTCAGGAGGCGGCCGGAATCAGCCGCTCGTAGGCCGCTTCCTTCTCGCCGAAGTTGGTCCAGAAGGGCCGCGGCGGGCGTTCGGCCAGCACGTCTTCCAGCACGTCGAGGTGGGCGTGCCAGCCGCCGGCGACGTTGAGCATGCCCTCGCGGCGCGCCAGGCGGCTGTGCGTGAGCGTGAGGTGCGTGTGCCCGCCGCGCGGCTCGAGCTCGAAGCGCACTTCCGATTCGTCCGGGCTGCCTTCCTGCCAGCTCATCACCAGCAGGCGCGGCGCCTGCATCGAGATCACCCGCGAGGCCATGCAGTGCACGCCGGCGAACTGCCGGAAGCGCGGCGGCGTGGTCTCGCCCGTCAGCGCGTCGTTGTCGAAGCGCAGCTCGAAGCATTCCCCGGCGGCAGGGCGGCTGCCGCCGGCCAGCCAGCGCTGGCGCTTCGCCGGGTCGACGAGGAAGTTCCACACGGTGTCGATGGGCGCGGCCAGCGTGCGTTGCATGCGCAGCGTGTTCGCGTCGATCACCTGGCCGAGCGGGGTGGTGGATGCAGTCATGGCGTTTCTCCTCGGGGGTCGGAGGCGGGGGAGTCGCGCAGGAGCTCCTGCTCGAGCGCGTCGAGGCGGTTGCGCCAGAAGGCCTCGCAGGCCTGCAACCAGCCGTCCGCCTGCGCCAGCGCTGCGGGCTCGAGGCGGCACAGGTGAGTGCGCCCGAGGATCACCCGCGACACCAGGCCGGCCTTCTCCAGCGCCTTCACGTGCTTGGAGGCGCCGGCGAAGCTCATGCGGAACGGTGCACCGAGCTCGCCGACGCTGCTGTCGGCGTTGGCCAGCATCTGCAGCATGGTGCGGCGGGTGCGGTCCGACAGGGCGTGGAACACGGCGTCGAGCCGGTCGTCTTCTAGTTCAACCATGTGGTTGAATGTAGGCGGACCCAGCGAGAAAATCAACCATTTGGTTGAATGATATGCAGAGCCTGTCCGGCGACGTGGTACACTTCGGCATCGACGCGGCGTCACCGTCGCGCTGAGATCACGAGTTGATCTCCTTCTGGGCCAGAACCCTGCCGACTCCGATCGCCTTCCCGTTCTGGCTGCTCCTCGCCCGCAGCGAATACCCCTGCCGGCCAGCCGCGGGAAAGAGTTCATCCGCCGCCAGCGTGCCCCAGAGCACGCCCTGTTCTGCCCCGCGCCACCTCACCGAAGAGGCGGCGCCACCGAGAGTTCGTTATCCATTCATCGTTCCAGGTCGGGAAATACCTCGTTTCTCCTCTGACCCGCTCCACCCACTGCGGCCGCTACGCGGCCTCGGTGTCCATCCGTTCCGGGCGCGGCAGCGCGACGTCTGACCGCGTGCTGCGTTTCCACCCCATCTTCGATTCCCGCGACGCCGCCGAGCGCTACGCGACGGCCCAGGGCCTCGCGTGGATCGGCGTGCCCGACGCGCGCGACACCGCTTCAACCCCTCTTCATCCAACTACCGGGAGTGACCCATGGCCAAGGAAGAACTGATCGAGATGCATGGCGTCGTCAACGAGATCCTGCCGGACTCGCGTTTCCGCGTGACGCTGGACAACGGCCACACGCTGATCGCCTACACCGGCGGCAAGATGCGCAAGCACCACATCCGCATCCTCGCCGGCGACAACGTCTCGCTGGAACTGTCGCCCTACGACCTCACGAAGGGCCGCATCACCTTCCGCCACCTCGAGCGCCGCAACGCGCCGAGCCCGGCGCGCGCGCCGATGCAACGCCGCTGATGTACGGCTCCACGGCACTCGAGCACCCCAGCTCCCGCATCGGGCAGCTGCTTGCACGCACCAGCGACAGCTGGGGCATTTCCACCACGAATCCTTCAAGGAAAGACCACATGAGCATCGAAACCGGAACCGTCAAATGGTTCAACGAAAGCAAGGGCTACGGCTTCATCACGCCGGACGGCGGCGGCAAGGACCTGTTCGCGCATTTCAAGGAAATCCAGGGCGAGGGCTTCAAGACCCTGGCCGAGAACCAGCGCGTGCAGTTCGAGGTGACGCAGGGCCAGAAGGGTCCGCAGGCCTCGCGCATCCGCGCGGTCTGACGCGGGCGCTGCACGGGCGCGATCAGTTCGCGCCGGTGCCGAAGGCGGGGCGCGTCGCCCCGCCGGCCGGCGGCAGCAACGAGCGCCGCCAGGCCCCGCTGCGCATGCGCAGCCGCAGTGCACCCGCCTTCAGGGCCTCCACGAGCAGCAGCAGCGCATAGACCTGCGGCAGCGTGAAGCCCCACTGCAGGCCCGCCAGGGCCACCAGCGGCACGCCCACCAGCAGCGTGCCCACCAGTTCCACCGCCACCACGCCGAGGCGGTCCCCGCCGGCGCGCAGGATGCCGAGCACCAGCGTCATCGCCTGCACGCGCACCGCGACGGTCAGCGCGGACAGCGCCAGCATCGTCCACAGCAGGGTCTGCTGGCCCGCCAGCCAGTCGAGCCGCTGTGCCGCCAGGCCCGCCAGCAGCGCGCCGACGGCACACACCGGCAACGCGGCCCGCCCCATGCGCCGCAAGGCCAGCTGCGCGAGGGCCTCGGCGTCGGCGAACCGGTGCTGCCCGAGCAGCCGGCCAATGACGATGCCGCTGGCCACCGCGCCGCCGAGGAAGCACACGACCAGCAGGCCCTCGATCGGGGCGATCAGGCTGACCAGCGCCAGCGACGACGCACCCATGGCGCCGAACACCATGCCGTAGACGAGGCCGCTGCCCGCCCACACCAGCTCCTGCAGCATGAAGGGCGCCGCCATCGCGAGCAGGCCGGGGCTGCGCCAACGGCGGTCGAGCAGGCCGGCGAGCAGCGCGCGGGCCGGCATGCCGGGGCGGCTCATCGCGGCCAGCAGCAGGGCCAGTTCGAGCCCGCGAGCGGCGCTCGTCGACCAACCGGCCCCGGCCACGCCCAGCGCGGGCGCGCCCAGCAGGCCGAAGATCAGCACGGCGTTGAGCGCGGCATTGGCGGCCAGGCCGGCCAGCGCCGCGACCATCGGCGAGCGGCTGTCGCCCCAGCAGCGGCTGGCGGTAGCCAGCGCCATCGTCAGGGCCGACAGCGGGATCGACAGCGCCACCGCGTGCACGAAGTCGGCCAGCGGCCGCGCCACCGCGGGGTCGTCGACCAGCGCGCGAGCCAGCATCTGCGGCGCCGCCATCGCAAAGGCGCAGGCCGGCACCGTGATCGCCAGCGTGGCCAGCGCCACCCAGCGCAGCAGCCGCGCGCCGGGCAGGGCCTCGCCGCGGCCGGCGTGCTGGCTGAGCAGCACCGCCGCGCCGTTGGCCAGGCCGGCCAGCAGCATGGTCAGCACGAACAGCGCACGCCCCGCGAGGCCGACCGCCGCCACCGCCTCAGGCCCCAGTGTCTGCACCATCGCCACGTCGACCAGCGCGAACGAGGCCGCGGCCACGGCCTGCAGGCTGACCGGCCAGCCGAGCTGCACCACCTGGCGCCAATGCGCGTGGACAGATGTCTGATCGTGTTTCATCCGGACCGATGTTCCGCTCATTGCACCTGCAGGAGAATGTCCATCCGTTCAGACGACATACCGATTCGTGTCAGGCATATGGAGATCATCGAGCTCGGTCCGCAGTGCCTCGAACGTTACTTTTGCGGCGCCGGATTTCCCATCCTGCAGACCGTGGGCGTGCCGGCCTCGGGGCTGTCCGACCTGTCCGGCCACTACCGCGTCGAGCGTTGCCTCGACCGTCACCTCGTCGAGATCACGCTGGCCGGACACGGCTGGGGCGGCACCGCCGCGGCGCCCGGGCCGCTCGAGCCCGGCACGGTGCTGCTCGTTCCGGCCGGCGTGCCGTACGTGATGCGCACCGACGGCGGCCGGCCCTGGCGCACGGCCTGGGCACTGCTCGAGCCGGCGCTGTGGCGGAGCTTCCCGGCGCACGCGATGCTGCAGCGCGCCGAGTCCTTCGCCGCGCTCGGCCCGTTGCTCACGCTGATGCACCAGGAGCGCTTCGGCGACGACGCACTCAGCGCCGGCCTGCGCCGCTCGCTCGGCGAGGCCTTCGTCGCCTGGCTGCATCGCGCCGTGGCGCTGGGCGGGCAGGCCGCTGCCAGCGGCACGGCGGCGCTGCACGCGCTGTTCGACGAGGTCGAGGCCCAGCCGGCGGCCGACTGGAGCGTCGAGCGGCTGTGCCGCCGGCTGGGCTGTTCGCGCAGCCACCTGCACCGGTTGTGCGTGCAGGCCTGTGGTTGCGGCCCGGCCGAGCAGGTGGCGCGCGTGCGGATGCGCCAGGCCGAGTACTGGCTGGTGGCCACCGATCTGCCGCTGAAGGTCATCGCCGACCGGCTGGGCTACGCCAACCCGTACCACTTCTCCGCCGCGTTCAAGCGCCACGGCGGGCGCTCGCCGGCGCAGTTCCGCGCGGCGGTCAGTCCTCCGACTCGGCCAGCGTCACGCTGACCTTGCGCGTCGCGCCGGCGCGCCACAGCGTCAGCGTGGCGGTGTCGCCGGGGTTGAGCTTCTCCAGCGCGTTGAGCATGTCGTCGCCGGTCTCGACGGGTTCTTCGTTGATCGCGGTGATGACGTCGCCCTGCACGATGCCGCCGTCGCCGCGCGAGAAGGCGCGCAATCCGGCCTTGGCCGCGGGCCCGTTGCGCTGGATGCGCACCAGCGCCACGCCCTTGGGCAGGCCCAGGGCGCGGTTGATCTCCGGGCCGCCGCTGGTCACGCCGATGGCCGGCCGCACCATGCGGCCGTCGCGGATCAGCCGCGGCACGATGCGGTTGACCTCGTCGACGGGGATCGCGAAGCCGATGCCCGCGCTCGCGCCCGAGGGGCTGAAGATGGCCGTGTTCACGCCGATCAGCCGTCCTGCGGAATCGAGCAGCGGCCCGCCCGAGTTGCCCGGGTTGATGGCCGCGTCGGTCTGGATCGCGCCGCGGATCAGCCGCCGCGTGACCGACTCGATCTCGCGGTTCAGCGCGCTGACGATGCCGGTGGTCAGGGTCTGGTCCAGGCCGAACGGGTTGCCGATCGCGTAGACCTGTTGGCCGACCTGCAGGTCACGGCTGCTGCCCACGGGCAGGGGCTTGAGCTTGCCGGCCGGCACGACGATCTTCAGCACGGCCAGGTCGCGGTCGGGGAAGGCGCCGACCAGCTCGGCCTTGTAGCTGGTCTGGTCGGCCAGCGTGACGCGTGCGCCGCTGGCTTCCTGGATGACGTGGAAGTTGGTGACGACGTGGCCCTGCGCGTCCCACACGAAGCCGGTGCCCGTGCCCTGCGGCACCTGCTGCACGTTGCGCGAGAAGAAGTCGCGCTCCAGGCCCAGCGCGGTGATGTTCACCACCGACGGCGAGGCGGCCTTGAACACCGCGATGTTGTTGAGCTCCTCGGCGGCCAGCGGGCCGCGCGGCGTGACCGGCCGTGGCGGCGCGGGGGTGCGCGCCTGCGCCCAGGCGGCAGACGCGACGATCAGGGCGAGGGCGGCGGCGAGGAAGTGCTTCATTCGATCGGCGGCGTAGTGGCAGGCGAGATCATAGAGACGGCGCCACGCTAGCATCCGGCGGCGCTGCACCGTCGCGGCGAGCCGGATGCCGTCGTCATGAACAGGGACCTGCCGCCTTCCCCTCACCTCGCCCGCGGCGCGGTCGGCTTTCCGGCTGCGCTGGCCACTGCTGTCGGGCTGGTGATGGCCAGCCCGGTGATGCTGACTGCGGGCAGCGGTGTCTCGCTCGGCGGTCGGCTGTTCTTTGTCGCGATGCTCGTGGCCGCCGCGCTGATGGCACTGCAAGCCACGAGCTTCGCCGAGGCGGCGACGATGCTGCCCACCGCCGGCTCGGTCTACGACTACGTGGCCTGCGGGCTTGGCCGCGTCGCGGCGATCACCGGCACGCTCGCGACCTACCTGCTCGCGCACACCTTCGCCGGCACCGCCGAGACGGTGCTCGCCGGCGTGATGGCGACGGTTCACTTCGACGGCCTGCATGCGTTGCTCGTCGCCCACGATGCCACCTGGGCCGTCGGGGTCTCGCTGGTGCTCGGCTTCGCGGTGCTGAACTACTTCGGCATTCAGCTGTTCGCCCGCGTCGAGGTCGCCCTCACTGCGGCGATGTGGCTCACGCTGATGGTGTTCGGGATCGGCGCACTGATGCTGCCGGCCGCGGCCGGCGCCCCGGAAGGCCTAGGCGCCTCTCGCATTGGCGACGATGCGGCGGCCGCGTTCTCGATGGTCGGCATGGCGCTCTTCATGTTTCTCGGGCTGGAGTTCGTGACGCCGCTCGCGCCATCGATGCGCGCGCCGCAGCGCCACATCCCGCGTGCGATGCTGCTCGGCCTCCTCGGCGTGCTGGTCTGCACCACGCTCTGGGGGATGGCGATCGTGCGCCAGGTTCCCGATGCGCCGGTCGGCGACGGCTCCGTGCATCTGCTCGAGACGCCCGAGGCGGTGCCTCTGCTGGCGGTCGCGGTGCTCGGCCCGGCGGGCAAGGTCTGGCTCGGTCTCGCCTTCCTGCTCGCCGGAGCGGCGACGATCAACACGCTGATGGCCGCGCTGCCGCGTCTGCTCTACGGCATGGCGCTCGACGGCGCCCTGCCGCGGGCCTTCGCCCGGCTTCACCCGCGCCACCAGACGCCGGTGCTCGGCATCGTCGTCTCGGCGGCGATCCCGATCGCCGGGGCGATCGTCGTCAACGGCGACGTGACGCGGATCATGCCGCTGGTGCTGGCGGGTGTCTGCGCGTGGTCGGTCTCCTACCTGCTCGTCAACCTCTCGCTGCTGATGCTGCGCCTGCGCCGGCCCGATCTCGCGCGGCCGTTCCGCACGCCGTGGTTCCCGCTGCCTCAGCTGCTGGCCAGCGCGGGCATCGTCGCCGCGCTGACCGGGATCGCGCCGCCGACGATCCCGCCGGCCGCGGTCTACGCGCCGTTCGCGGTCGTCTCGGCGGCCTGCCTCGTCTATGCGTGGGTGTGGACCGTCGTGATCCGCCGGCAGGCGCCGTTTGCGCCGGTGCCGGTAGAGCAGGTGCTGCAGCGCGAATGGGGACAGGCTGCGCCGAAGGACGGCGTGGCCTGATCCTGCACTTCTCCCGGTGGATCCGTCAGTGGTTGTGGCCGTCGCCGTGCGCATGCGGTGCGCCGGGCACGTGCGCCGGGATCGCATGGCCGGTGGAACCGCGCGGGCTCAGCACCTGGGCCTTCGCGCTCAGCGCCGCACGCTGAGGCGCGACCGCGCTCGCGAAGGCATCGAACGCCGCCACCACCTGGCCGCCGACCATCGTCAGCAGCACGCGGTTGCGGCCGAGTTCCTCGTCGGGCACGGCGAGGAAATCGCGCTCGAGCACGATCAGGTCGGCGAACTTGCCGGGCTCGATCGTGCCGATCTGCTTCTCCAGGCGCAGCTGGTGAGCGGCGTTGACGGTGATCGCGGCCAGCACATCGTCGCGCGTCAGCGCCGGGTCGGCGTTGATCGGGCCCTCGAACACCGGCGCGAGGCTCGCGGCGCTGTGCGGGTTGAGCGGGTCACCCGAGCGCGTGACGCCGATCTTCAGCGCGAGGAAGGTGTCGAACGGGTCGATCGGCCAGTCGCTGCCGTGCACGATGCGTGCGCCGGCGCGGCGCAGGCTCCCCGAGGGCTCCATGCGCGCGAAGCGCTCGGCGCCGAGGTGGTTCTCGGTGTCGCCGATCGAGTAGGGCGCGCGCTGCGCCCACTGGAACGACATCGTCGCCATCACGTCGAGTGCAGCGAAGCGCGCGTAGTCGGCGATCGCCACCGTCTCGTCGTGCGCGATCGCCGGGCGGAAGTCGGCCTGCGGCCGGGCCTGGCGGGTCGCCTCCACCGCATCGAGCACGGTGCGCACGCCGCGGTCGCCGGTGGCGTGCAGGTGCATGTCGAGCCCTGCGTCGACCGACGCCAGCATCAGCGCGCGCAGAGAGGCCGGTGTGTAGTAGAGCTGGCCGAGGTTCGTGCCCTCCACCCACTGCGGGTTGTCGTCGGTGCCGATGTTCTGCAGGTAGGGTGTCAGCAGCGCGCCGGTGTCGGCCGGCGCATTGACGACGCCGTCGAGGAAGACCTTGACGACGCGCGAGTGCACGCCGGGTGCCGGCGTGGCCGCGCCGGCATCGGCCCCGGCGGTGAGCGCCTTCACCTTCGCGATCTCATCGGCCGGGGCCGCGTTCGCATTCGCCGCATCGACGTTGATCGCGAGGTTCACCCGTGCCGTCAGCTCGCCGCTGTCGCGCAGCGCCTTGAACACCCGCAGGTGCGGCTCGCCGGCGGCCGCGTCCATGAAGGTCGTGATGCCCTGCTCGCGCAGCGCGGCCAGCGCGGCACGGCCCTGCTTCAGCTGGTCGGCGTCGCTGTCCGGCGGGATCGCCGCCTTGACCTGGAAGCCGGCAGCGTCCTCGCAGATGCCGGTCGGGTTGCCGTCCGCGTCACGGTCGAAGCTGCCACCAGCCGGATCGGGCGTCGCCGCGCCGATGCCCGCGAGCGCGAGCGCACGCGAGTTGGCCAGCACGGTGTGGAAGTCGGCCGAGGTGACGACGATGGGCCGCGACGTCGCGAGACTGTCGAGCGTCGCACGGGTGGGGTCGGCGTCGAGCGCAGCAGTCGAGGCGCGATCCCAGTTGACGGCCTCGAGCCAGATGTCGGCACCGGCATTCGGCGTCGCGTCGAGGCAGGACTGCAGCTTCTGCAGCAGTTGCGCGCGCGTCAGCGGCGCATAGGCCATGTCGCAGACCAGCAGCGCACGGCCGCCGGCCAGTGAATGCAGGTGGGCGTCGACGAAGCCGGGCATCAGCATGCGACCGCCGAGCTCGATCACCTTCGTGTTCGCACCGATGCGCCTGGCCGCATCGGCATCGCTGCCGACGAAGGCGATTCGGCCGGCTCGCACGGCCACGGCCTGTGCGACAGTGCGCTTCGCGTCCATCGTCACCACCTTGCCGCCGCGCAGCACCACGTCGGCCGGCTCGATGCCATCGCCCCCGCCACCGCATCCGATCACGGCGCCTGCCACGACCGCGGCCGCCAGCAGCGCGCCGCCTGTTCTCCCGATGTTCATGGTCTCCTCCGGTATGAGCCCGAGACGGGCTGCGCCGAAGGTAGCCGCGGCCCGCCGCCGCAACCCTCTGCAATTGAGGAGGGTCAGGCGCCGCGTCGGCGCTGGCGCTGGCCGGACAGCACGCGGCCGAGCGTCACGCGGTCCGAGACGCCGAGTCGCAGGTAGGCATCGCGCAGGTAGGTGCGCACGGTCGTCGGGCTCAGCCCCGTCATGCGCGCGATCAGCTTGTGCGTGTGACCGTCGGCGTACAGCAGCGCGACGCTCAGTTCGCGTGGCGGCAGCGGCGAGGCGCGCCGTTGCGGCGCGAGCTCGAGCAGGATCAGATCGCCGCAGCGCTGTGCCGACAGCCGCCGCGAGCCGAGCTTCAGGGCGGCTGGCGCCTCGGACAGCGCGATGCAGAGCTCGGGCGGCAGCCGAGTGCCGTCCCACAGCGGAAAGCGCTCGCGAAGATGCAGCGCGAGCCGCGCGCCGACGTAGACGAACTCGCCGCTGTCGTCGAGCAGGCCATGGGTGTCACCGGCCACTGCACCGTGGCTGCCCACCAGCGCTGCGATGCGTGTGCTCCAGCGCTGCATCAGGTGCGCGCTGAACTGTTCGAACAGCACGCGATGGGTCGCATCGAACGGCGGCGACGTGCGATGCCGGTACAGCGACACGAAATGCAGCAGTCCGCTGCCGGTCAGGGCGCGCGTGATCGCCATCACGTGGTAGAGGTCGTGGCGGCGCACGAAGGCCTCGACGCCCGGGTCGGGATCGACATAGCCGGTGTCGCAGACCACGCTGTCGAGACGATCCATCGACTGCCGCGCGAAGCCGTCGGAGGCGCTGATGCGGTTCCATTCGCGCGCGAAGTCGGCACTCAGGTTGATCCGGCCACTCAGCCAGTTGCGCGGTGCAAGGCCGTCGATGCCCCCGGAGCATTCGCCCCACCAGGCGGCGTCGAAGGGCACCAGCGCGCGCAGACCGGCCAGGCCATCTCGCATCATGCGGGCCGGTGATGCGGCAGCGGGCAGCCGGTCCAGCGCGAGCAACTGCGCGCTGAAGGCTTCGAGCGTCTGCCGGCCGATCTGCATCGGCGGCAGTGTAGGCGGCAGGTGCGCCGCGACGCTACTTGTAGCTGCGCGCGTCCTCGATCACCTTGCCGTCGTTGGGCAGGCTGCCCGGCGCGACGAGCTCGATGTCGGCGCGCAGCTTGGTCACGTCGCGCACGCTGTCGGCGATGCGGCCGGCCAGGCCCTCGGGCATGCCGGCCACCTCGACCTTGAAGGTCATCGAGTCGTTGGCCATCTCGCCGGCCACCACCAGGCGCGCACGTTGAACCTCGGGGTGCCGGCGCGCCACCTCGGCCACCTGGCTCGGGTGCACGAACATGCCGCGCACCTTGGCGGTCTGGTCGGCGCGGCCGAGCCAGCCCTTGATGCGCGTGTTGGTGCGGCCGCTGGGGCAGCTGCCCGCCAGCACCGCCGAGAGGTCGCCGGTGCCGAAGCGCACCATCGGGTAGTCGGGCTGCAGCAAGGTGATCACCACCTCGCCGACCTCGCCCTCGGGCACCGGGTCGCCGGTGCCGGGGCGCACGATCTCCAGGATCACGCCCTCGTCGAGCACCAGGCCCTGGCGCGCGCGCGTCTCGTAGGCGATCAGGCCGACGTCGGCGGTCGCGTAGCACTGGTAGCCCTGCACGCCGCGCTCGGCCAGCCAGTCGCGCAGCGACGGCGGGAAGGCCTCGCCGCTGACCAGCGCCTTGGTCAGCGAGGGCAGGGCGATGCCGCCCTCGGCCGCCTTCTCGAACAGGATGCGCAGGAAGCTCGGCGTGC
>Ga0073934_10011139_pt1 | contig 10973 bp, 6 predicted proteins | sample LarsenN4metaG_FD_76834 | JGI IMG/M metagenome (GOLD analysis project Ga0073934, IMG submission 76834) | Hot spring sediment bacterial and archeal communities from British Columbia, Canada, to study Microbial Dark Matter (Phase II) - Larsen... ...
ACGTGATCAAGATCGACGTCGAGGGTGGCGAACACGAAGTCATCGACGGCGCTCGCGAGACGATCGCGCGCGATCGGCCGGTGCTGGTGATCGAGGTCGCCGGCGCAGCATCGGGGCCGGGACATCAGGGCCGACTCGCCGTCGAGGCGCTGCTCGAGTCACTCGGCTACCAGTTCGCCGCCATTGATGGCGACGCCGGGCTGCTGCGCCGCGTCATTGACCTGTCATCGCCCGCCGAGAACTTCCTCGCGGCACAACCCGAGGCGCTCGCGGCTCTTCAGCGCTCCATTCCGATCGCGCCGGTGGCCTCGCGGGCGGTCGGCTATGATCGTCCTCGAATGGACCCCGGGGCGCCGTACCTCTCCATCATCCTCACCGGGCGCAATGACGACTTCGGGGGCGATTTCAACGATCGGCTGTTTCGCGCGCTGGAATTCAACCACCATCACCTGCGCCAACGCGGCATCACGCACGAGTTCATCTTCTGCGAATGGCGTCCGGTACCTGGCAAACCCTGGTTGGCAGAAGTGCTGGCCGAACGTTATCCCGAGCTCGTCCCGGACATGCTCACGTCGTACGTGGCCGACATTGCCTACCACGACGCCTACAGCCTGAATCCGAAACTGCAGTTTCAGGAGTTCATCGCGAAGAATATCGGCATCAGGCGATGCCGGGGCGCATACATCCTGACGACCAACACCGACGTCTACCTGAGCCGCGGTGTCCTGGACGTTCTCGAACGCCGGGAACTGGCGCCGCGAGTCGTGTATCGAGTGCCCAGGATCGACCTGAAGGACGACATCGACTGCGAGAAGATGGACTGGAGCGTCCTCGAAGATCCCCGTAACGAGGACATGGTCAACGCGATCCAGCCGCCGCTGTATACGAACGCGTCGGGCGACTTCCTGCTCCTGGATCGAGACAGCTACGCCGAAATCCGCGGGTTCAACGAGGTGTACCGGGTTGCCAAGGTACACATGGACAGCAATTTCTGCCTGAAAGCGTACACGTCCGGGCTGACGCTCACGCCAATCGACGCTCCCGTGTACCACGTAGGGCGCGGCACGCTGAACTCGCAGGTGCGGCTGTACGCAGATCGGCCGCAGGACGCCCCCTGGGGAGATCGCCGCTGGAAGCGCGGGGTGTTGTACGACAACGATCCTGACTGGGGCCTCGCGCGGGCGCCGATGCGCACGGTGCGGCCGGGCATCCACGTCCTCGATTTTTCGTGGGACGCGGTCCCGCCGGCGGTCTCACTGAGGCGAGTGGTTCTGCCCGTCGAGCGAGTGGACACGCCTTCCCCGCTGACGAGCCTCGTCTCGGCACCGGCGGCTGCGGCGCGCTCGAACGGCGGTCCGCCTTACCCGGTGACCGTGGCACACCGTGACGTTCCGCCGGACGAGATCGATGCTCCGCAGTCGGACCATCACGTGTTCGAGGATGGGCTGGCGGTCGCGATCAATCGCGCGCGTCTGGATTTTCTCGAGAGCCTGAATCTGCCGATCGCGGGCAAGCGCATCCTCGACGCCGGCTGTGGCGTCGGCCACCACACACCCTTCTATCTGTCGCGCGGCTGCCGTGTGGTCGGAATCGACGGGCGTGCCGAAAATATCGCGATGATGAAGGAGTTGTACCCCGCGGTCGAGGGTCTGGTTGGCGACCTTCAATCGCTCGATCTGCAGTCACTCGGTTCGTTCGACGTCGTCCACTGCCTCGGATTGCTCTACCACCTGGACAGCCCGGTGTCTGCGCTTCGCAAGCTCTCGAGCGTGTGTGAGGGTTATCTGATTCTCGAGACGATGGTCTGCGACGCGAAAGAGCCGATGATGATGCTCGCCGACGAGCATCTGAGCGCGAATCAGGCGCTCGCCGGGCTCGCCTGCAGGCCCAGCCCCTCGTTCGTCGCGATGACGCTCGACCGTCTCGGCTTTCCGTTCGTGTACGGCACGACGGCACCGCCCCGTCATCCGGATTTTCAGTTCGAGTGGCGCGACAATCGCGATATCACGAGGGACGGACGCAACCTGCGCTGCATGTTCGTCGCAAGCCGCCGTTCGATCTCGGCGCCTCACCTTGTCGAGCTGATCTCGTCGCGCTAGCGGCGCCGCGCTGCTACGAGCCCTGATCGCGTTCGAGCCGGCGGGTCAACTGATCGATGCGATCGCTCTTCGCCTTCAAGCGCTCTCGCAGAGACGCGTTCTTGTCTCTCAAGGCGATGAGGCGGTCGCGCAACCGGCGGATCTGCTTGGCCGGAACCTCGTCCTGCTCGCCCCTCGTCGTGCCGGGTGCTGGCCGGGAGCTGGCCGCCGCTCGCACGCTCGGGTAGAACGCTTTGTAATCCTGCTCGAACAGGCCGATGTGTGCAGCGTAGGAGCCTGGCTCTCCCGAGGCGAGAAGGTCGAGCAATCGGCCGTGATCGTCAGCAGGGACGAGAGACGACCGATTGACGAGCAGCTCCGCCGCGCAGTCTGGAAGCTCGAACAGGTCGAACAAGCTGGCCAGCTTCAACACGCGCTCGGGTGTGATCTCGTACGCCCACATGCGCTCGTAGTCGAGCGAACCGAGGTCGCGGAAGTAGACGGCATCTCCCCAGACCACCTGTCCCGACGTCGTCTGTGCGGCGAGGTCGAAGAGAAACGGGGCGGGCAGATGCTTGCGGCTGTATCGGTATGTCGCCAGGTCGAACAGCGTAAAGCCGCGCTCTCTCAACACGCGATCGATGTTGGCGAAGGTGTTGGCGTAGGGGTGTATCGGCCCATGCAGCTGCACCTCCACCTTCAGCCCGAGGATGCCGCCGGCCGCCATGATGGCTTTGGCGCCGAGCACCGCTTCGATGTCGTGACCGTCGGTGTCGATCTTCAGGAAGTCCACGTGGGGCCGATCGTGCGGCTCGATCACGTCATCGAGAGACACGGTTCGCTCGGTCATCACCACCGGCGCGCCGGCGTTGAACACGTCCTGCACGTAGGACACCTCGAAGCGATCCTGGGCGGCAACGGCGCTCACGCGCTGGAAGGGGTCGTCGTTTTTCGAGGCAATGCGGTCGCTCCGAAGCTCACGAGGGAACAACGTGTCGTAATCGCGGCAGGTTACGAACGCGGCAACGTAGGAAACGCCGGCGTTCGCATTGGCCGCGTTCAGCCGGTCGATTTCGGCCACCAAGGGATCGAAGCCGATCGCGCGCAGCCGATCGCCGAAGATGCGCCAGCGCTGTTCGATGCCGCCACTGCATCCGACGTCGAGCAGGAAGAACGGCGCCGCCCCCCAGAGTTGTCGCGCGACGACGTGCTCGGCGAGGACTCCGTCTCTTCGTTCTGGATACCGCATTCCGTCAGAAGCGTCGCTCATCGCACCGGAGCAGCGGCGACATCGGGGTTGCAGGCGAGCATCAGCAGAGCGACATGGCTGATGGAACCGAACTGCTGCAGCGCACCGGGCTGCAGGAGGCGTGACGCGGGACCCACGATCAACTCGGGCTGCTCGAGATCGGGCCCGGTGGGCGCCGACACGCGCCGGCACGAATCGGCGCGGAACAAGTACGCCGTGTTGCAGTGCTGATTGGAGTTGGTCACGTAGTGACCGTACGTGGACCAGCGTTCGGACGTGTACCCCGTCTCCTCCATCAGCTCACGGCGCGCCGCCTCGAGCGGGGATTCGCCAGTCGTGAGCGCTCCACCCGGAAACGCGAGGCACTCACGTCGCGGCCCGTGCTTGTACTGGCGCAGCGCGATGACGTCGCCAGTTTCGGTCGTCGCGAACACGAGGGCAAAGTCAGCCATTCGGATCTGGTAGTAATCGGGCACCTCACGGCCATCGAGCATCCGCACGTGCTCGACGGCCACTTCGAGGATCGGTCCACCCGAAAATATCGGGCGCCGAGCGATGACCTCCCACTCCTGCCGATGCCGAGCCGTCATCGAGTCGGGCTCGGAGCGGATGGTATGATTTCAAGGCGTCGCAGTCGCATCTCCACGAAACATATCATTGCGGATGCGCGTTGAAGGATGGTGAAGGACACGCGAATGAAGATATCCGTCCTCGGCCTGGGGAAATTGGGGGCGCCGCTCGCCGCCGTGTTCGCGAGCAAGGGTTATACGGTCATCGGCACAGACGTGAATCCGGCAGCGGTCGCGGCCATCAACGCCGGGCGAGCGCCAGTTGACGAGCCCGGGCTGCAGGGACTGATCGACCAGAGCCGCTCCCGTCTGTCTGCCACCGACGATCCAATCGCCGCCGTCAGCGGCACCGATGCGACTTTCATCATCGTTCCCACCCCGAGTGACGCGAGCGGCCGGTTCAGCAACGACTACGCGCTCGGTGCGCTGGCCACGGTCGGGCAGGCTCTCCAGCGCAAGAGCGGCTATCACCTCGTGGTCATGACCAGCACGGTCATGCCGGGATCGATGGACGGCGAGCTGCGCGCGACGCTCGAGCGCAACGCCGGCCGTACGCTCGGTCCGTCGCTCGGTTTCTGCTACAACCCCGAGTTCATCGCGCTTGGCACCGTCGTGCGCGACATGCTGCGGCCCGACATGATTCTGATCGGCGAGTCGGACGCTCAGGCCGGCGACATGCTCGAACGCGTCTACCATCAGAGTTGCGACAACACACCGGCGATCCGGCGAATGAATTTCGTGAACGCCGAGCTCACGAAAATTTCCGTGAACACGTTCGTCACGACCAAGATCTCCTACGCGAACATGCTGGCGGATATCTGCGATCGGCTGCCGGGTGCTGACGTGGACGTCGTCACCCACGCCGTCGGCGCGGACAGCCGCGTCGGCGCGAAATATCTCAAGGGTGCAACCGGTTACGGCGGTCCCTGCTTCCCGCGCGACAACGTCGCACTTGCCGCCCTGGCACGGTCGCTCGGCGCCAACCCGGATCTTGCCGAGTCGACCGATCGTGTGAACCAGTACCAGATCGAACGGGTGCTCGGCGCCGTGCAGGCGCGGGTCCAGGCGAAGGGCACCGTCGGAATCCTCGGGTTGTCGTACAAGCCGGCGACGGCCGTGATCGAGGAGAGCCAGGGCGTCGCGCTCGCGGAGCGCCTGCTCGACGAGGGGCACCCCGTCGTCGGGTTCGATCCCAAGGCGATGAGCGCCGCCGATGCGAAGCTGCGCGGCCGCATGCGCCTGGCGTCGAGCGCCGAAGAATGCGTCCGCTCCGCCGACATCGCCGTCGTCATGACGCCGTGGCCGGAGTTCGGCACGATGTCCGCGGATGCGTTCGCGAAGCCTGGATCGCGCATGCCGGTGATCGATTGCTGGCGGGTCCTGCCTGCCGACAGCGTGAGAGCGGTGGCCGACCTCCTCTATGTCGGCCAGGGGGGACTCAGCGTGCCCGCCGGCATTCTGTGAGCACGAACGAAGGATGACCAAGCTGAACACACACGATCTCGTCGTCGTCACCGGCGCGGGCGGCTTCATCGGCGGCCATCTCGTCTCGGAGCTGAAGCGCCGCGGCCACAGCCGTATACGGGCGGTGGACTACAAGCCGTTCGACCAGTGGTATCAGCATTTCGACGACGTCGAGAACCGGGTGCTCGATCTGCGCGAGGCCAAGGCGTGCGAGGCAGCGGCACAGGAGGCGCGCTATATCTTCAACCTCGCCGCCGACATGGGCGGCATGGGGTTCATCGAGCTGAACAAAGCGGCGTGCATGCTGACGGTCCTGATCAACACGCACATGCTGATGGCCGCTCGCAACGCCGGGACCGAACGGTTTTTCTTCTCGTCTTCGGCGTGCGTGTACGCGGCCGAGAAACAGACGTCGGCGGACGTCCAGCCGCTCAGCGAAGGGGACGCGTACCCCGCCATGCCGGAGGACGGTTACGGCTGGGAGAAGCTGTTCAGCGAGCGGATGTGCCGCCACTTCACCGAGGACTTCGGCCTGATCACGCGTGTCGCGCGGTATCACAACGTCTACGGTCCGCACGGCACCTTTGACGGAGGGCGCGAGAAGGCGCCGGCCGCGATCTGCCGGAAGGTGATCAAGGCACAGCTGTCAGGCTCGGGCGAGATCGAGATCTGGGGCGACGGCGAGCAGACGCGCAGCTTTACCTACATCGACGATTGCCTCGAGGGCACGCTTCGACTCATGGAAAGTGGTGTGGCGGAGCCGCTGAACGTCGGCAGCGATCAGCTGGTGACCATCAACCGGCTGGTCGATATCGTCGAGAACGTCGCCGGGGTGAAGCTGAAGCGACGCTACAAGCTCGATGCTCCCAAGGGCGTCCGGGGACGGAACAGCGATAACACGCTCGTCAAGGCCCGGCTCGGGTGGGCCCCGTCGATTTCGCTCGAACACGGGATGCGCAAGACGTACGAGTGGATTCACCAGCAGATGACGACGGGGCAACGGATTCTCGCGTAGTCAGTTCCAACGCGGTCATGCCGCACCCGGTGCCGGGACTGCCCAACCCGAAGCTCGAACGGACGTCGCTCGGCGAAGCGCTTCTTGTCGTACTGTCGCCGGCGCTGGCGTACTGGCTGATGAACTTTCAGCCGGTCATGCAGAACGGGTTCCTCGACCCGTACATCTACACTGCCTTCATCCACAACTTCAGCGACCTGTTCCAGCGGTACGGCACGACCTACTACGGCGTTCGATTCGGGACGATCGTGCCCGGGCAGATCGGCACAGCACTCTTCGGTCCGATTGCGGGGTACTTCGCCGTCCGCTGGGTGATGGCCTTGATCGCCGGTGTTCCTTTCTATCTGCTTGCCAGGCAGCGATATGGCCGAGTGACTGCGATCGTCGTATTCGCGCTCCTCATGACTAGTCCCTTCCTGGCGCGAACGCTCCTTTGGGACCATCCCGACTCGACCGGAGTGCCGTTTCTATTCGCAGCGATCTGCCTCTACTCGATCGAGCATCCGAAGCGACGCCTCGTGGATGCGATCGCAGGCACGTTCGCAGGGCTTGCAGTCCACAGCAACGTGTTCACGCTGGCGCCGCTCGGGATGTTCTATGGCGTCCATGCGGCGCTGTGGCTGGCGTACCGCCGCACGCCTCGGGAGCTCGTTCGCCGGCTCATGACGATCGCAATCGCGATCGTGGCGGTGTCCGCCGCAGGCTCAGCGCTTTACTGGTTGAGAATCGGCCGCGCGGACATCTTCACGATCACGGTAAACATGTCGCTGTCGCTGACCGCCGGTCAGATGGAGAACTGGCGCATCGCCGGGTTCGACTGGGTCGCGCGGCAGTGGTGGATCTTCGCACCCGTCGCCCTGGTTTTGTTCGTGCCGATGGTATGGGTCCGGACGCGCATCGACTTCCACGATGCGGTTCTCTGGACGAGCGCTACCGTCGTTACGCTCTTCTACTACGTCTATCAGTTTCTACTGAACGGCACGTTCCTGCAGTTGTTCTACTACTTCTCGTATCTCCTGCCGTTCATTTTCCTGCTGCTGATGCTCGTCGCATCGGCGTTGCTGGACCTGGTGGACAGACCGACGCAGTGGCGTGTAATGCTTGTTCTCCTTGCCGCGGCAATCGGACCATGGGTGCTGTGGTCCTTCGAGCAGTCAGTGCTGCTGCCAGCATCTCTGGTGCAGTATCTAGGCATCGTGCTGCTCACGACGGTTTTGGTAATCGCCGCTGTCCGCACGTCGTTCCGTTCCCCGGGTATGACGTTTGCCGCAGCGACGGCTCTGGGCCTTACCGTCGCGGGCAGCTTTGCGGGACCGGACCAGACGACATCGGTCTATCGCACTGCCGTGAACAGCCGCGTTTCCCCTTCCAGCCTCCAGATGGACGTATACCGTGTGGCGCTCGACTTCATGAAGGCCGTTCCGCCGCTCGCAGAGAGACCTGGCGAGATCCTGTTCTGGTACAGCAACCGCCCCCCAAGAAACCCGATGCAATCGATTCAGTCAACGTATCTGTGGGGGTACTCGAAACTCCAGGGCGACGGTCCAGGGCTACCCGCGCTCGAGCCCCGAGAGCTGAAGACTATTCTGGAACCTCGCGTGAAATGGCTGGGCCTTTTGGCTGAGAGAGAGGAGCAGCTGGCGGAGGCGCGCGCGAAGCTCGTTCAAAACGACGTGGCGTTCGACAGCGTGGGTCGCAAGGCGATCAGCCACGGGACTTACACGCTGTACGTCGAGTTCCTCGGTCTGCGGAAAAGTGAGTAGCGCAGCAATGTCTGAGGCCGTTGCCACCGCGCCTCAACAAGACCGCAGCAGCACGTCGCTCGTGGAGTGGGGCCTGCTGTTCCTTTCTCCTCTCTTTTCCTTCTGGCTGATGCACTTTCACCCGGTCATGCAGCGGGGGGCACTCGACCCGTATATCTACACCGGCTACATTCACAACTTCGTCGACCTGTTCGATCGATATGGCGCTACGTACTACGGCGTGCGATTCGGAACCATCATTCCGGGGCAGATTGCCACGACTCTGTTCGGCTCGATCGCGGGATATTTCGTCCTCCGATACGCCCTCGCATTGACGGCGAGCGTGCCGTTGTACCTGCTGGTCAGACAGCAGCACGGTAGACCGGCTGCCGCGGCGGTGTTTGCTTTTCTCATCACGAGCCCGTTCCTGGCTCGCACGCTGCTGTGGGATTACACCGACGCCACCGGCGTGCCCTTCCTGTTTGCCTCGCTGTGCCTGTATGGAATCGAGCACCGCCGGCGGCTGCTCGCGGATGTGTCGGCCGGCCTCCTCGCCGCCCTCGCCATTCACAGCAACGTGTTCGCACTGGTGCCGTTGTCGATCTTCTTCGGTGCGCACCTCGCCCTGTCGCTGTGGTGGGGACGGGAACCCACAGTGGTGCTCCGGCGGCTGCTGGTCATCGCCGTGACGATCCTGGTGGTATCGGCAGCGGGCGCCTCGTACTACTGGTTGCGCGTCGGTCACGTCGACATCTTCTCGATCACTGCGACGACCTCGGTCTGGCTGACAGGCGGGGCCATCGCCGACTGGAGGACGCCCGGCATCGCGTGGGTCGCGCAGCAGTGGTCGGTCGTGACGCCGCTGGTTCTCGTCGTTCTCGTACCGCTGGTTCGTCCGTTCCGCCGGATGATCTTCAGCGAGGCATTGCTGTGGGCGGCCTCTGCCGGAGTCACGGCGTTCTACTACGTCTATCAATTTCTGCTCGACGGCACGTTCCTTCAGCTCTTCTACTATTTCTCCTACCTGCTTCCCTTCGTCTTCATGCTTCTTTCGCTCGTCGTCGCTTCGCTGATCGCGACGGCAGATGAAGGATGGAGGTGGCGGCTGGCAGGCGTGATCGCGGTATCGGGTATCGGCCCCTGGATCCTGTACTCCACGGGGATGGCCAACCCCGGAAGTCTTCTCCTGGTGCACTACGCGGCCATCGTCGCCGCGGCGAGCCTGTTGATCGTGGCCGCCGTCCACTTCCCGCGTCACACCTCACTCTCCGGGCTGGCGGGTGTAGCGCTCGGGTTGATGCTGGTCGCGTCGTTCGCAGGAGGACAGTCGACCTATGCCGGCACGCTCAACAGCCGCCGGCGCCCTGCCAGCACGGAGATGGACGTCTACAACGTCGCGCTGCAGTTGATCGACAACGTCCCGACGTGGAAGGAGCGGCCAGGCGTGCTCCGGTTCTGGTACAGCAACCTGCCCCCGGACAACTCGATACAGTCCATCCAGTCAACCTACCTGTGGGGACGTTCGAAGGTGCAGCGCGAGGGGCCGGGGATGCCTGACTTGAGCGCCGCAGATCTCGAAATCATCCGCGACCAGCGGTTGAAGTGGTTGATGCTGCTGGCAGAAAGAGGGGAACAGCTCGACGAGGGGCGGGAGGCGCTGCTCCGAGCCGGCATCCAGCACGCGAGCCTGGCCCGGCGCGTCCTCGCGCACGGCAACTACACGCTGCACCTCGAGCTGCTGGATCTTCAGAGACCGTAGCGCGCGGGATGCACCCCGCGCGGCGATCGATGCGAGGCGTGCAGCCCCACCGCCTCCAACCCCGAAATCACTGGGGTTGGCGTGCGTCGGGATCAGGCAAAACCCGTCAGCGAACGACGACCGGCACGGACAGGTTGATCGCGCCCGAGTTGTCCTTCGTGTTCGCCTCTCGCGCCCACACACCGACGATGTAGTTGCCAGCGGTTGGCGGCGTCCAGCTCAGGGTAGCTGCGCCCCAGTCGCGAGCCATCGTCCAGCTCTGGCCGTCGTGGATCCACCACTTGAATTGGTACGTTCCGTGGCCGCCTGTCGCCTGCGCGGTCGCGAAGATCTGCGCGCCGGCCACCGGCGCCGGAACGCTGAGGCCGATCGACGTCACTCTCAATGGCACCGTGGACGTGATCGTGTACGGCATCGACAGGTTCACCGTCCCGACGTCCGCAGTCGTCGTCGAATCGCGAACCCACACGCCGACGCGGTACGAGCCGGCTGCGGTGGGCGTCCACGTAAACGTGGACGCGCTGGTCCAGTTGGCGGCGAGTCTCCAGTTCACGCCGTCGAAGAGCCACCACTTGAACTGATACGGAGCCGTGCCACCCGTCGCCGCGGCCGTGAACGTGACGGACGTGCCACCGATTTGGGGGCTCGCCACGCTGCTGGTGAGGCCGGTGAGCACGAGCGGTGAGCCGGCGGGCGGCGCAGGCCCGGATCCGCTTACCGCGAACGGCACCGACAGATTCACGTTGCTCACGTCGGCCGTCGTCGATGCGTCACGCGCCCAGATGCCGACGCGATAGTTGCCGGCTGCGGACGGTGTCCACGCGAACGTCGTCAGAGGACTCCAGTCGCGCGCCAGGCTCCAGCTGATGCCGTTGTAGATCCACCATTTGAACTGATACGGCGCCTGGCCGCCGCTCGCCGCCGCGGTGAAGGTGACCGTCGCGCCGGCAACCTGCGGGCTCGCGAGGTCGCTCGTCAGACCCGTGATGCTGACCGGCCCGGGCGATGGTGTCGGCGAGGGCACCGGCGCTGACGGAGGCGCCGGCGCGGCTCCGGTCACCGAGTACGGCACCGACATGTTCACACTGCTGACATCA
>Ga0073934_10011140_pt1 | contig 10973 bp, 9 predicted proteins | sample LarsenN4metaG_FD_76834 | JGI IMG/M metagenome (GOLD analysis project Ga0073934, IMG submission 76834) | Hot spring sediment bacterial and archeal communities from British Columbia, Canada, to study Microbial Dark Matter (Phase II) - Larsen... ...
ACGGACTTGTCCCGCGCGCCGCTCTTCCAAACCTTCGGGAACATCCGTTCCGCGAGTACGAGACCCCGCGCCCCTAAAAGCTCAAGGGACGCGGGGTTTCGGGGTTTGGCGTTGGGGGGCGCTCCGGCTACGGACGATGGAGCGACCGCGCGGGCGGAGCGGCGGCCTGGCGCGCGCTTGCGAATGTGACAGCGGTTTTCGGACGCGCGGCGCGAAAACGTCGAGATCAGGCTTCGATCTGGAAGCAAGTCGCGAATCATGTCGGCCGATCGCGGCATTCCGGCCGACGGCCGAGCGCCGGAAAACCGCGGTTTTCCACAGGTTTTTGCGCCTCGACCCGCCGTTCCTCGCCGAAAACCCGCATTTTTCCGGGTTTTTTTGACATCCGGACGCAAGAAACCCTTTGCTTTCGGGCGAATCTCGTGATTCTACGCGCGCTTCTTTGTTTCATCGCATCATAAAGGACACCAACGATGCCCCCGGCCAAAAAAGCCCCCGTGAAAAAAGCCGCCGCCGCCGCTCCGGCCAAGAAGACCCCGTCGGTCCTCACGCTGAAGCATCTCGCCGCCGATCTCGCCAATTCGCACGACATGCCGAAGAAGCAGATGGAAGGCGTGCTTTCGGACTTCGTCACGCTAATCGGCAAGAACCTCAAGAAGGGCGCAAAGCTCCGGATCACCGGTCTTGGCATCCTTCAGGTTCGCCATCGTCCGGCGCGCATGGGCCGCAATCCGGCGACCGGCGAAGCGATCAAGATCAAAGCCTCGAAGAAGATCGCCTTCCGTCCGGCGAAGGACTTGAAGCAGTCGATCTGAAGCGCCGCCGCTGAGGATTTGACGCCGTTCCGGCGCTCCGGTCACGACCAAAATGGTTGACTGACCAGGCGGCGCGGGAGCGGCGTCATTGCATTTGCGGGCCCTGCGCACAATAAGGCCGCATAAAGGCGGCGCGGGCAAACCAGATGGCGGAAAAACATTTCATTCTTTTTTACGAGGCGGTCGACGGTTACGTTGAAAAGCGCGCGCCGTTCCGCGCGGCGCATCTCGCCTACGCAAGGGCGGCCGAGGCGAGAGGCGAGCTCGTTCTCGCCGGCGCTTTCGCCGATCCGGTCGACGGCTCAGCGCTCGTCTTCAAGGCGTCCTCGCCCGATGTTCCACGCCGCTTCGCGGAAAGCGATCCTTACGTGCGCGAGGGGCTCATCCGCCGCTGGCATGTCCGCGAATGGACGACCGTCATCGGCGCGCTTGCGCTAAACCGGATCGCGCCGTGACCGCCAAAATCAGAAACGCCGTTGACGCAGACGCCGACAGGCTCGCCCGGCTCGGCGCTGAAACGTTCATCGCAACCTTCGGCCATCTCTACGCTGCGAAGGATCTCAACGCCTTTCTCGCCAAGAACCATACGGTTGACGTTTATCGGTCCTTGCTCGCCGATCCGGAATTCATGGTCTGGATCGCCGAGACCGATGCGGGCGAAGCCGTCGGCTACGCGGTCGCGGGTCCGTCGAGCCTTCCCGTGTCAGACCCGGGGCCGCATTCGGGCGAACTGGCGCGGCTCTATCTTACGAAGGAGGCGCAAGGCGCGGGGCTCGGCGCGCGTCTTCTCGAGGTCGCGCTCGAATTCCTCCGCGACCGGTTCGAGCGCATTTATCTCAGCGTTTATGCGGAAAACGCGCACGCGCAGCGGCTTTACCGGCGATACGGCTTCGTCAAGATCCGCGACTATTTCTACAAGGTCGGCGACCACCTCGATCCGGAGTGGATCATGGAGCTGAAACCCGCGTGAGCCGGCCTCCTGGGCCGTCGCGCCGCAAGTCAATTGAAAAATCAAATAATCGGCGCTAGGCTCGCTCCACGCTGAATTTTCGGGGCGCCATGGCGGAGCGGTCGTTCGCTGAGGAGGTCGGGGATTTAAAGCTCGGCGCCGGCGCGGTTTTTCGCGGCGAGGGGATCCTCGCGGTGACGAAGGCGCTCCTCCAGTCCGGCGTCTCCTATGTCGGCGGCTATCAGGGCGCGCCGATTTCGCATTTGATGGACGTCCTCGCCGACGCGCAGGAGATTCTCGGCGATCTCGGCGTGCATTTCGAGGCGAGCGCCAGCGAGGCGGCGGCTGCGGCGATGCTCGCCGCGTCGGTCAACTATCCCTTGCGCGGCGCCGTCACCTGGAAATCGACCGTCGGCACCAATGTCGCGTCGGATGCGCTTTCGCAGCTCGCTTCAAGCGGCGTCCGCGGCGGGGCGCTCGTCATCATCGGCGAGGATTACGGCGAAGGCTCGTCGATCATGCAGGAGCGGAGCCATGCTTTCGCGATGAAGGCGCAGATGTGGCTCCTCGATCCGCGCCCCAATCTCCCGTCGATCGTCAACGCGGTCGAGCGCGGTTTTGAATTGTCCGAAGCCTCGAATACGCCGGTCTTTCTCGAACTCCGGATCAGAGCCTGCCATGTCTACGGCTCCTTCGTCGCCAAGGACAATCGGCGCCCGGCGTTCAGTCTCAAGGACGCAATGGAGAATCCGGCGCGCGATTACGGCCGCATCGTGCTGCCGCCGTCGAATTTCGTCCACGAGATCGAAAAAGTCGAAAAGCGCTGGCCGGCGGCGATCGCCTATATCAAGGCGCATCGCCTCAACGAGCATCTCGGCGCCGCCTCGGGCGACGTCGGGATCATCGTCCAGGGCGGCCTTTACAACACCCTCAATCGCGCGCTGGAGCTTGCGGGACTTTCCGACGCGTTCGGCGAGGCGAAGCTGCCGATCTATTGCCTTAACGTCGCCTATCCCTTGATCGACGACGAGGTGAGGGGATTTTGTCTCGACAAGAAAGCGGTCCTGCTCATTGAAGAAGGCCAGCCTGACTATATCGAGCAGTCGGTCAATTCGATCCTCAAGAATGCGGACATTCAAACGAAGATCGTCGGGAAGGCCGTGCTGCCGCGCGCCGGCGAATATACGAGCGCCGTCATTCTCGGCGGCTTGAGGAAATTCCTTGCCGATCACGCGCCGCGCCTTGCGCAGCCGGGCGAGGCGCGAGGAACGCCTGCCGCCGACGAGACGAAGACGTCAGTCGCCTCGATCGTTCCGCAGCGACCCGCCGGCTTTTGCACCGGATGCCCGGAGCGGCCGGTCTTTTCCGCGATGAAGCTCGTCGAGAAGGAGATCGGCAGGTTTCACGTCAGCTGCGATATCGGCTGCCACCTGTTTTCGATCCTGCCGCCCTTCGACATCGGCAATACGACAATGGGCTACGGCCTCGGCTGGGCGGGCGCGTCGGCGTTCGGGGCGGAAGCGAAACAGCGGACCGTCGCCGTCATGGGCGATGGCGGGTTCTGGCACAATGGATTGACGAGCGGCGTCGGCAACGCCGTCTTCAACAAGAGCGACAACGTCCTCATCATCATCGACAACGGCTATTCGGCGGCGACCGGCGGCCAGGACATCCTGTCGTCGCGCGCCGGCAACAAGACCAAGAGCACGAACAATCCGATCTCCGCCGCGGTGCGGGGCGTCGGCGTCAAATGGGTCGAAGAGGTCCACACCTACGACATCGGCCGGATGAAGCGCGTTCTAAAGGACGCGATGACGACGGCCGTCAAAGGGCCGAAGGTCATCATCGCGCAAGCTGAATGCATGCTGAACCGCCAGCGGCGCGAAAAACCGCTCCGCGACAAGGCGATCCGCGAGGGAAAACGCGTCGTCAGGGCGCGCTACGGCGTCGATCCCGACACCTGCACCGGCGACCACAGCTGCATTCGGCTGTCCGGCTGCCCGTCGCTGACAATCCGCGACAACCCGGATCCCTTGCGCGACGATCCTGTCGCATGGGTCAATAATGATTGCGTCGGCTGCGGCGTTTGCGGCGAGAACGCGCATGCCGCGATCCTTTGCCCCTCCTTTTATCGCGCGGAGCTCATCTACAATCCGTCCTTGTGGGACAGGATTGTCGCCGGCGTTCGCGCGACGGCGATCGGATGGATGCAAGGCGGCAATTGGGATTCCGGGATGGGGAATCCGGAACAAGGAATGGAAAACCAGGAAGCGCAGGGCGGTCTTGAGTTCCGACCGCGTCGCGCCGCGGCGCTTCGCCATCATTCCCCACTCCCCATACCCGATCCCCGGCCCCTCAAGATCGCCGTCATGGCCCTCGGCGGGCAGGGCGGAGGCGTTCTCGCCGAGTGGATCGTCAAGGCGGGCGAGCGCGCCGGATTCATCGCCCAGTCGACCTCGGTCCCCGGCGTCGCGCAGCGCACCGGCGCGACAGTCTATTATGTCGAACTGTTTCCGAAATCCGCCGCGGACGCGAAGGGCGCGGCGCCGATTCTCGCGCTGATGCCGGCGCCGGGCGACGTCGATGTCGTCATCGCCGCCGAACTGATGGAAGCGGGGCGCGCGCTCGCGCGCGGGTTCCTTTCGGACAAGACGACCCTGATCGCGTCGTCGCATCGCGTCTATGCGATCGGCGAGAAGATCGCGATGGGCGACGGCCGCCAGGATTCGGCGACGATCCTTGACGCGACGAAGCGGGCGGCGGGGCGCTTCATCGCCTTCGATATGGAACGCGAATCCGAGGAAGCGGGCGCCGTCATCAGCGCGGTGATGCTCGGCGCGCTTGCGGGGTCGGGCGCGACACCGATCGCGCGCGAGACGTTTGAAGAAACCATTCGAACCGCGGGCCGCGCCGTCGAGCGAAATCTCAAAGGCTTCGCCGCAGGATTTGCGGCGGCGCTGAGCGGCGTTGCGACATCCGCCGTTCCGGCGCGGCCGCCAGCGATATCGGGCGAAAGGCCCGCGACGGCGAGCGCGCCGCTCTTAGCGCGCATCGACAGATTGCCCGAAAGCGCGAGGTCGACCGCGCTCCTTGGCCTCAAAAAGGTCGTCGACTTCCAGGATCCGGCCTACGGCGCCCTCTATCTCGACGAGCTGGAACGCTTCCAAAAGATCGATGCGGCGTCCGGCGGCGCCGCAAGGCATCATCGCTTGTCCAAAGACGTCGCGAAGTATCTTGCGCTCGCCATGGCCTATGATGACGTCATCCGCGTCGCCGATCTGAAGACGCGCGCAAGCCGTTTCGCGCGTTTCCGCGAGGACGTCCGCGCCGCCGACGGACAGATCGTCCGCGTTTTTGAATACATGCATCCACGAGTCGAGGAAGCATGCGATCTCCTGCCGGCGCCGCTGGCCAAGGCGATTCTCAATTCAGGCGCGGCGCGACGCGTTTTCGGGGTCATCCTCGGGAAAGGCCGATGCGTCGCGACGACGAACCTCGCCGGCTTCGTGTTGTTGAAAGCGCTTGCTTCGCTGCGCTTCATGCGCCCGGCCGGCAGCCGCTACGCCAAGGAGCAGGCGCGCATCGGGTCCTGGCTCCGACTGATCGAAAGCGCCGCGGCGAAAGATTACGCTTTCGCCTGCGAAATCGCTGGGCTCCAGCGTCTCATCAAAGGCTACGGTGAAACGCATCAGCGCGGCCTTGCGAACTACGAAAAGATCGCCGCTTCTCTCGACCGCGTCGCCGCGGAGCCGGCGCCGGCGGCGGCGCTCGCGCGCCTCAAGGACTGCGCGCTCAAGGATGAAAGCGGCGCTGCGCTCGACGCGGCCCTCGCAAGGCTCGGCGCGAAGGCGGCGGCCTGAGATGGCGGCGCGGAAGAAGCCCCAGGCGACCGTCGGCCCCGCCGAGCAGGGATTCGTTCTTGAAGACTATGTTCTCTACAATCTCGTGCGCACGGCTTCGACCTATAATGAGGAGATGTCGAAGGCGCTCAAGAAATTCCGCCTCGATACGATGAAATGGCGCGTCCTCATGCTCCTCAACGACAAGAGCCCGAGCTCGGTCGGCGAGCTAGCGCGCCGCTCCGTGACGAAAATGCCGACCTTGACGCGCGTCCTCATCCGCATGGAGGACGAAGGGCTGATCGTCCGCCGGGCGCTTAAGGGCGACAAGCGCGTCGTCGAAGTGACGATGACGCCGAAGGCCGTCTCGACGCTGCGCACGGTGCAAAGGGTCGGCCAGAAAGTTTTCGAGCGGGCGTTCGAGGGCGTTGATGCTTCAGAGATTGCCGAGATGACCGGCGTCTTGAAGCGCATGCGCGGCAATCTCAAACGATCGCCCTATGAGGCCGCGGCGATTGATGAAACGCCCAAGCTTCGAGCGCGCGCCTCATGACGGACAAGACGACGATCGCCGCCTTATTCCGGCAATCGGCGCGCCGATACGCCGAGAGGCCCTTCCTCCATGCGCCGGCCGAAACGGCGGCGATCTATCGCCTCCCGAAATCCGACTTCACCTATCGGGAGGCGGCGGAGCGCGTTGACGCGCTGGTTGACGCGTATCGGCGCCTCGGCTGCGCCCCGGGCTGTCGCATCGGGCTCGCGCTTGAGAACCGTCCGGAATTCTTTCTGCATTTTCTGGCGATCAACGCTCTCGGCGCGAGCGTCATGCCGCTCAATTGCGCCATGCGGCAAGAAGAACTCAGCCGCCAGATTTCGCACAGCGCCGCGGCGCTCATGGTGTCGGCGCCGTGTCATCTCGAAGCGATGGCGGCCGCGGCGGCGCGCGCGTCGCCTTCGCCGCAGGTCGTTGATCCGGGATCCCTTGCAGGCGCGCGCCTTGGCGCGCCGTCGGCCGCGATTTCAGCGGCGCCGCATGGTCGCGAGGCGGCGATCCTTTACACGTCCGGCACTACCGGAACGCCGAAAGGGTGCGTCCTCTCAAACGAATATTTCCTGGCGATCGGCGAACTATACGCAGGCCTTGGCGGACATGTTCAGTTCGACGAAGGCCGCGAACGCGTCATCACGCCGCTGCCGGTGACGCATATGAACGCGCTCGCCTGCTCGTTCATGGCGGCGACGAAGACGGGCGGCTGCCTCATCCAGCTCGATCGCTTCCACCCGAAGATCTGGTGGAAGACCGTGCGCGAAAGCCGCGCGACGATCATGCATTATCTCGGCGTGATGCCGGCGATGCTGCTTGGTCTTCCGCCTTCGCCGGAGGACGATTTCAGCGGCCAGCTGAAGTTCGCGTTCGGCGCCGGCTGCGATCCGCGCCATCATGAAGCGTTTGAGAAGCGTTTCGGCGTGAGGCTCATCGAAGCATGGGCGATGACCGAAACCGGCGCCGGCGCCTGGATCGCCGCCTCGCACGAGCCGCGCCATGTCGGCGCGCGTTATTTCGGCCGCGCGCCGTCGGGACTTGAGTGGCGTCTCGTCGATGAAGAGGGGGTGGACGCGCCGGCGGGCGAGCCCGGCGAACTCCTCGTTCGGCGCGCGGGCGCCGATCCCCGCCGCTTTTTCTTCAGCGGCTATTACAGGGACGACGCCGCGACCGAAGACGCCTGGCGCGGCGGCTGGTTTCATACGGGCGACGTCGTGCGCGTCGACATCGATGGCGGCTTCTATTTCATTGATCGCCGCAAGAACGTCATCCGCCGCAGCGGCGAAAACATCGCCGCGATCGAGGTCGAAAGCGTTCTGAACCGGTCTGACGCGGTTGCGGCGGCGGTGGTCGCGCCGGTTCCGGACGAATTGCGCGGCGAAGAGGTGATGGCGCTCGTCGTCCCGAAGGCGGAGCGCGGCGCGCCGGAGGCGCGCGCCATATTCGATTTCGCAATGGCGAATCTCGCCTACTTCAAGGCGCCGGGGTATGTCGCATTCGTCGACGCGATCCCGACGACGGCGACGGAGAAGGTGAAACGGGCCGAAGTCAGGGCGCTGGCGCGCGACCTCTTATCGAAGCGCCTCGCGCATGATTTCACCGCCGAGAAAAAGCCGACGAAGGCGGCAAAGCGCGCCACGACGCGAAGGCTCGGCTATGACGGGATCGTCGCCGCGGCGCCGGTGACGATTCCCTATGAGCGCCGCTCCGACAAGTCTGCGCATTGGTGGATCGGCAAAGCGCTCCGCGCGCTCAAGGAAAGAACCGACCTTGGACCGGCGGATTTCGACGGCCTTATCGCCTCGTCGTTCACGTTGGCGCCCGACACGGCGGTCGCGCTGACGCAGCATTTCGGACTGTCGCCGCGCTGGGTTGACCATATTCCGATGGGCGGCGCGTCGGGCGTCGTGGCGCTCCGGCGCGCGGCGCGCGCGGTCGGGGCGGGCGACGCCGGCATCGTCGCCTGCGTCGCCGGGGACACGAACAAGCCAAACTCGTTCGGCGAACTGGCCGCGAATTTCAGCCGGTTTTCGCACGAAGCGTCGTTCCCTTACGGCGCCGGCGGCCCGAATATGAGCTTCGCCCTGATGACGCGCGCCTATATGGCGAAATACGGCGCGACGCGGGAGGATTTCGGGAGGATCTGCGTCGCGCAGCGCCGGAATGCGCTCGATTTCCCTCATGCGCTCATGAAGAAGCCGCTGACGATTGACGAATACCTCGGCGCGCGGCCGATCGCCGAACCCCTCCATCTTTTCGATTGCGTCATGCCGTGCGCCGGCGCGGAGGCCTTCATCGTGACGCGAGAAGAGACGGCGCGCGCGATGAATCTGCCCTTCGCGCGGATTCTGTCGACGATCGAAAGGCACAATGCGTTTGCGGCTGACGACATACAGCTGCGGGGCGGCTGGGCGATCGACAAGGACGACCTCTGGGCGATGGCTGGCGTCAAGCCGGGCGACGTCGACTTCCTTGAGACTTACGACGACTATCCTGTCGTTTCGATGATGCAGATCGAGGATCTCGGCTTTTGCGCCAAGGGCGAGGCGAAGGACCTCGTGCGCGCCAAGTCGCTGACCGTCGGCGGCGACTTCCCGCACAACACGTCAGGCGGCCAATTATCAATAGGGCAAGCGGGCGCGGCCGGCGGCTATCTCGGGCTTGTCGAAGCGATCCGGCAGCTCGCCGGCGAGACGCTCGGGCCGCGAGTCCCTGATGCGAAGGTCGGCGTCGTATCCGGGTTCGGCATGATCAATTTCGATCGGGGGCTATGCTCCGCCGCGGCGATTCTTGCAGCGGGTGAGGGCGATGGCTGAGTCGAGCGCCGCCATGCGCGAATTCGCCGGCCGCATTCGTCGCGGCGGGTTCGACCTGCAACGCTGCGCGGAATGCGGCGCGCTTTTGTGGCCGCCGCGGGACGCTTGCGCGTCGTGCTGGTCGGAGAGACTACTGTGGGCGCCGGTCTCGGCGGCCGGAACCGCGATCGCTGCGACAGCGCTTCACGCGCCGCTTGACGCGTTCTTTCGCGCGCATGCGCCATGGCGGATCGGAAGCGTTCGCCTCGACGAGGGCCCTGTCGTCTACGCGCATTTCAGCCGCGATGTCGTCGAGGGCGGCGCCGTGCGCATGGAAGCGCGGATCGACTTCGCGGGCCGCGCGGTCCTTATCGCGCTGGCGCCGGACGGTGGGCGCCTTGAAGACGACGGCGATCTCGCCGACCTGATTTCTCAAGGAGGAGGCAATAATGAGCGTTCTTGAAAGATGCGGCGCCGCGATCATGTCGGGGCAAATTCGGACGATCGACCTGACGCACACGCTCGATCCCGATTTTCCGGTGCTTGTCCTTCCTCCGCAATTCGGACAGTGCGCGCCGTTTCGGATCGAAGAAGTCTCGCATTACGACTATCGCGGGCCGGCGTGGTACTGGCGGAACTTCTCCTGCAACGAGCATACCGGCACGCATTTCGACGCGCCGATCCATTGGGTGACCGGCAAGGACATCCCGAACGCGTCTGTCGATGCGCTCGATCCGAAGGGGTTCATCCGGCCCGCTTGCGTTCTCGATTTCACGGAGGAAGTCGCAATGGACGCCGACTTCGTATTGACCGCCGATCATATTGGCGCGTGGGAAAAGAAACACGGCGCCATTCCGAAGGGCTGGTGGGTCTTCTTCCGCACCGACTGGTCGAAGCGGGCGTGGAAAGATTATCTCAATCTCAAGGCGGACGGCGCGCATTCGCCGGGACCTGACGCCGGCGCCGTCAGATTGATGATCGAGCGCGACGTCGTCGGTTTCGGCGTTGAAACGATCGGCACCGACGCGGGACAAGCTCATAGCTTCGACCCGCAATACCCGGCGCACACGCTCATGCACGGCGCCGGCAAGTTCGGCCTCCAATGCCTCAAGAATCTCGATCAGCTTCCGCCGAAGGGCGCGCTGATCCTTTCGCCGCCGCTCAAGATCAAGAACGGCTCGGGGAGTCCGCTGCGCGTGCTCGCGCTCGTTGAAGGACGCCCTGCATGAGGCTTTCGGAGGGCGCGACCATTGTCACTGGCGGCAGCGCCGGCATCGGCGCCGCGATCTGCCGCCGGCTCCTTGCCGAAGGCGCGCGCGTCATCTCCATCGCCCGCCGCTCGCCGGAATTTGCGCATGGCGCCCTGTCGTTCGTCCAGGCCGACCTCGCAAATCGGAAGGAAACGCAGGACGCCCTCGCCGCCATCACATCGCGCGACGAAGTGTTGCGCATCGTTCACAACGCCGGCGTCATTCGTCCGGCGCTGATCGAAGAGGCGACGCTCGACGATCTCGACTATCTTGCCGAACTTCATCTCGCGTCGATGATGACGATTGTGAAGGCGGCGTTGCCGGCGATGAAGGCGGCGAAGTTCGGCCGCATTGTCGGCGTCTCCTCTCGAGGCGCGCTTGGGCTGCAGACGCGGACGAACTACGCCGCGACCAAGGCCGGCATGATCGGAATGCTCCGCACCTGGGCCCTCGAACTCGGGCCATTCGGCGTCACGTCAAACTGCGTCGCGCCAGGTCCCGTCGAAACCGACATGTTCCATGAGATCGCGCCGGAGGGGAGCGAGCGCAAGAAAAAGCTTGCGGACGCGATTCCTGTCAAACGCATCGGCGCGCCGCAAGACGTTGCGCACGCGGTCGCTTTCTTCCTCGCGCCGGAGGCGGGATTTGTCACAGGTCAAACGCTTTATGTCTGCGGCGGGACAAGCATCGGTTCCGTCGTAATCTGAAGGAGGCGGCGATGACGACGATCATCGATACAAGTGCGGCGGCGATCGATGTCGGCGCGCTTGTCGAGCCTGAC
>Ga0073934_10011141_pt1 | contig 10972 bp, 10 predicted proteins | sample LarsenN4metaG_FD_76834 | JGI IMG/M metagenome (GOLD analysis project Ga0073934, IMG submission 76834) | Hot spring sediment bacterial and archeal communities from British Columbia, Canada, to study Microbial Dark Matter (Phase II) - Larsen... ...
CGGGGGGGTCTGACGGAGGAGGAGCGCGCGGCGATGCGGGAGCGCGTCCGGGAGCTGAAGGCGGAGGCCCGGCGTGGCGCGAAGAAGGCGGATCTGGAGAGTGCGGTGCTGGGGAAGATTGCAGAGCTGCCCGAGCCGGACCGCTCGCTGTGTGAGCGGCTGCACGCCCTTATCAAGGCGAATGCGCCGGGCCTCACGCCGAGGACGTGGTACGGGATGCCCGCGTATGCGAATGGGGACGGGAAGGTGGTGGTCTTCTTTCGGGACAGGCAGAGGTTCAAGGAGCGGTATCTGACGCTGGGGTTCAACGAGGCGGCGAATCTGGACGACGGGGCCATGTGGCCCATCGCCTATGCGCTGACGGAGCTGACTCCGGCCGATGAGGCGCGGATTGGCGCTCTGGTGAGGAGGGCGGTGAGCTGAAGGAGGGACTCCCCGTCTGGGGGTCGGGGGTGGCACGGGGATGCGCGGAGGGGATGCCCGGGGCGGCCGGGCATCCCCTCTCTGGCAATGGGAGGGCCGCGGCGGCCCGGGTGTCACGGCGCGCCGATGAGTCCCTTGTCGGCCAGGAAGGCGAGGATCTGGTTCGCCGATGTCTCGACGGAGTCGCGGTCCGTTCGAACCTCGATCTCGGGGTTGTCCGGGGGCTCGTAGGGGTCGGAGACGCCGGTGAACTGGGGGATTTCGCCGGCGAGTGCCTTCTTGTAGAGTCCCTTCACGTCGCGCTCGATGACGGCCTCCAGGCTGGCGTTTGCGAAGACCTCCACGAAGGGCACGCAGTTCTCAGCCGCCATTGCGCGGCACTCATTGCGGACGGACTTGTAGGGGGAGATGGCGGCGGTGATGGCGATGACGCCGTTGCGGGCCAGGAGGCGCGCCACCCATCCGATGCGGCGGATGTTGGTGTCGCGGTCCTCCTTGGAGAATCCGAGTCCCTTGGAGAGGTTGGTGCGCACCTCGTCGCCGTCCAGCAGCTCCACCCTGTATCCGCGCTCGCGGAAGATTCGGATGAGGTGCTCGGACAGGGTGGACTTGCCTGCCCCGGAGAGTCCTGTGAACCAGAGAACGAAACCCTTGTGCATGCTTGCTCCCTCGATGGTCAGTTCGGCGGGCCGGCGGATCCCGCTGGGCCCCGGCTACTATACCCCGCGGACGGCGTCGTCCGTCCGCGGGGCGGGGGGCGCTGGCGCTGGGCGGCTGGGAACGGAGTGCCGGGCCCTGGCAGTCCCCATTATGGGTTGACAGGCGGCGCGGGAATATCCTATAATCCAATCAACTTAGTCAAGTATTCCATGGATCGGCAGCATGGGGGCAGCAGTGGCGTCGTCACCGCGAGAGGACCTGCAGGAGGCCAGCCGGATGCTGGAGGGCCGGCCGGCGCAGGAGATCCTGCGCTGGGCGGTGGAGCGGTACCAGCCGCGGCTCACCATGGCGACCGCGTTTGGCGCCGAGGGCTGTGTGCTCATCTCGATGCTTGCGGAGATCGATCCCACGGTTCGGATCTTCAATCTGGAGACGGGGTACCAGTTTCCGGAGACCCTTGCGCTGCGGGACCGGATTCGCGAGCGCTACGGGATCGAAGTGGAGCTGGTGCGGGCGGATGAGTCGGTGGAGCAGATGGAGGCGCGGTTCGGCGGTCCCATCTACCACGTGCGTCCGGACGAGTGTTGCCGGATTCGGAAGATCGAGCCGTTGCTCAAGGCGGTGGCGGGCTTTGACGCGTGGATCAGCGCGATCCGCCGCGAGCAGACGCCGGACCGGTCCCGTGCCGGGATCGTGGAGTGGGATCGGAAGTTTCAGCTTGTGAAGATCAATCCCCTGGCGGCGTGGACGCGCCGGGACGTTTGGCAGCACATTCAGGACCACGACATCCCCTACAATCCTCTGCACGACCGGGGCTATCCCAGCATTGGCTGCTGGCCATGCACCCGCCCGGTGGCGCCCGGGGAGGCCGAGCGCTCGGGCCGGTGGGTGGGCTTTGCCCGGGTCGAGTGCGGCCTCCACTCCCGCGACCAGGCCTAGCCTGGATGGTCCAGGCGGCGTCCTGGGCGGTCCTGCGCTGTCGTACGGGCAGCTCGCTGGCGGCTGGCCCGGGCTGTCTGGTGATCCCCCTGTGTTGTGCTTCGCGGGGCTACCACTCCAGGCGGCGGAGGCGGCTGGCACCCACCATGAGCGGGACGACCACGAAGGCGAGGGAGACGGCCCCGATGACGCCGGCGGCGGCGGCGTAGGCCGCGGGCGCGGGCGCGAGTCCCGCGCGTGCCGCGGCGATTCCGAGGCCGGCGGCGGCCAGGAGGAGCACCATGTAGGCCATCTGGAAGCCGAAGGTGGCCAGGCGGCCTCCGGCGGAGATGGTGAAGCGGGGGTTTTCGGAGGTGAAGTCCGAGAACACTGCGCTTGCGCCGACGCCGATTCCGCAGAAGCCTGCGATGGCGCAGAGGGCGAGCACGAGGCCCGCGATGGATTCCGGGCCGGAGAGGCCCTTGAGCAGGCCGTAGAGGCCGGTGGTGACCCAGGCGAGGGGGAGCGAGAGGGCGAAGGCGTAGAGGAACTTGCCGGCCAGGACCGCGGCGGGGTCGTTGGGCGCGGCCATCATGACCCAGATGGCGCGGTTTTCCGTGACGAATCCGGACATTGCGAGGCGGAGCGCGATCATGGCCAGGATGGGGAGGAGTCCAAACACCAGCATGACGGGGGGCACGTGCTTGAGCTGGACCTGAGTGACGTTGACCAGATAGACGGCGACCACGGCGATGGGAATGAAGAGGAGGGAGAGCTGGCGCATGTCGCGGCGGAGGCTGCGGAGGTCCTTGAGGAGGACTGCGCGCATGGGTCCGGGGAGGAAGGCCAGTCGGTTCTCCCATCGGTCGTCGCCGGCACCGAGGGGTTTGGCGGCGGTGTGCGCCTCCTGTGCGGCGGCCCATCCGCGCCAGTGGATGCGCTGTGCGAGGGCGGCGGCTGCGGCGATGGATGCAGCGGCGAGGAGGGCGAGGAAGCCGGCGGCCTGCCATGCCTCCGTGGCCGTCCGGGTGCCGTTGAAGACGTCTCCGGCCCAGGCCCAGGGTCCGTGTAGGAAGACGGGCTGGGAGAGGGTGGCGGCCAGGTGGCGGGTGTCCTGGCGGATGGAGATGGCGTCTCCGGTGCGGCCCACGCTCATGCTGAGGGCGAAGTAGACGGCGGCGAAGGCCATGATTCCCAGTGCGGCCAGGAGGTCCCGGGTGCGTCCGGGCGGCAGGACGCGCATGAGCAGGAAGGAGAGGAGCACGCCGAGCGCGGTTGGGAGGGCGGCGAAGGCCACGAGCACGATGGCCAGGTGGAGGATGAAGGGCATGGTGATGTCGCCGCGGGCGAGGCTGTAGGCGAAGAGCCCGGGGGCGGCCACGGAGACAAAGAGGCCGGCGTTGGCCAGGGTGGCCTCCACGAACTTGGCGAGGAAGACGGCGCGGGCGGGGATGGGGGCGGAGAGGAGGAGCGTCATTTCCTGGTTCAGATAGAAGGTCTGTATGCTGACCGTGACGGCGGAGAGCAGGAGCATCCAGAAGGCGGCGAAGAAGAGGGCGGCCGGGAGTCGGTCGAGCACGACTTGCATGGCGGGCTCGGCGATGGCCAGCTCCACGAACGGGTTTGCGAATCCGTAGGCCATGAATCCGATGAGGAAGACCATCAGCGAGGAGAGGAGGAGGCCGGTGCGGGCGCGGGCGCGCTCCTGGCGGCTGGCGCGGAGGAGGACGTTGCGCAGCATGCGGAGGCGCGCGCGGATGAGGCAGGAGATCACGCGGGGTGCTCCGTCTGGATGCCGGGGGCGTCCGGGGGTGCGACGCGGAGTTCCAGGGGGGCGGCGAAGACCTCCTCCCAGAGGTCTTTGAGGTTCTGGACGCCCCAGACCTCGAGCTGGCAGTCGCTGTGGGAGAGGAGGGTGAGCACGAGGCGCTGGGGGGAGCGGGCGGTTTGGAGGTGCAGTTTCTGGACGAGTCCCAGGTGGCTGCGGTCGAGTCCTTCGGCGACCCTGAGGATGGCAGCCAGGACGCGGACGAGTCGGCGTGCTGGGCGGTTCAGGCTGCGCAGGTTCTGGTGCTTTTTGCGGGGCAGGGCCCTGCGGTGGTAGTAGGCGATGTTGGCGATGATGTCGATTTCGGTGTCCGTGAATCCGAGGAGATCGGAGTGGCGGATCAGGTAGTAGCTGTGGCGCTGGTGGTTGGAGTGTGAGAGGAAGCAGCCGATGTCGTGTGCGAGGGCGGCATAGGCTAGCAGCTCGCGCTCGCGTGGGCCGTAGGGGTGAAGTCCCAGGCGGCGGGTTTCATCGAAGAGGATGCCGCAGAGGGTCTCCACGCGCAGTCCGTGCTCCTCATCGGCTCCGCACGACCGTGCGAGCTGGAGAATGGACCGGCGGCGCACGGGCATCTGGTGGAAGGCGGCGCGGGCGGCTTCCTCCTGCATGAGGCGGTCCAGGAGGATTCCGTGGCGGAGGCCGCGGTCGCTGACGATGAGCGTGTTGGCGCGGGCTTCCTGAAGGAGCATCATGAGGACGGCGGCGCCTCCCAGGATGATGTCGGCCCTGTCGGGGTCGAGGCCGGGGACGGCGCGGCGCTGTTCCAGGGTGAGTCGGCAGAGCATGTGCACGGTTTCTTGGAGGTCCGGGACTCGGAGGGCGTAGTTGCGGAGTGTGGCGGGGCTGTCTCCCAGCCGTCGTGCGGTGGCCTGTGCGAGGTTGGTGATGGTTCCGGCGGATCCGTAGACGGCCTGGAATCCGCAGTCGATGAAGGGTCGCAGGGCGTGGCCGGCGATGGCGCGGGCGTGGTCCTTCATCTTTTGGAAGCGGCCCGGGGAGACGTCGCCGCGTTCGTCGGCGGGGAAGCGGGCGGCCATGCGGATGGATCCGAGCTTGAGGCTTTCCAGTCGGAGGCAGTTGTGCTGGTCGCCGAGGATGAGCTCTGTGCTGCCGCCTCCGATGTCGATGAAGAGTGCGCGGCGGTCTGCGATGTCGGCTCCGGTGACGACTCCCAGGTAGATGAGGCGGGCCTCTTCGGGACCGGAGATGACCCTGACCTCGATTCCGGCTTCTTCGCGGACGCGGTCGATGAACTCCTGCTGGTTTTCGGCCTCGCGTACGGCGGATGTGGCGAAGGCGATGATCTCCTCTGCGCCGAAGCCGCGGGCCACGTCTGCGAAGCGGGCGCAGACCAGGGCTCCGCGCGTGATGGCGGCCGGGGTCATGCGGCCGGTGAGGAACTCGCCCTCTCCCAGGCGGACGGTTTCCTTCTGCTGGGAGAGCGTGGAGAGTCCGTGGTCGTCCTCGACGCGCACCACTTCCAGGCGGATGGCGTTGGTGCCGATGTCGAGGGCGGCGAGGTGCCTCATGCTGTCTGGTAGACGGCCTGCGGCGTGCCCAGCCTGGGCAGCTGCACGTCGAGGCGCACGCTCTTGCGGAAGACCTGGCGGAAGAGGTCATCCCTGCGCGCGAGGGCGGCGGCCTCCACGGGCAGTTCCTGGTCGGCGACGACGTTGAGGATGACGGTGTCCTCGGTGATGTCGCAGGTGAGCTCCTTGATGAGTGCCTTGTGGGACCGGTCCAGTGCGTCGGCGACGCGGAGGATGGCGGCGAGGCAGGAGACGCGCTGGCGGTCGGGCTCGGAGAGTGTGCCGTAGATGGTGTGGTCCGGGGTTGGGAGGGCCTTGCGGTGGTAGCGGGCCACGTTGGCGATGATCTTGACCTCGTCGCGTGTGAACGGGGTGAGCGGCTCGGTGAGGATCATCATGAGGGTGTGGCGGTGGTGCCCGGCGGCGGAGACGAAGTAGCCGATGTCGTGGAGGATGGCGGCGTATTCCAGCAGCTTTCGGTCGCTCTTTGGGAGGCGGTGGTGCTCCGCCATTTCCATGAAGAGGGTGCCCGCGAGGCATTCCACCTGGTGGGCATGGACGGCGTCGTATTCGTACCGTCGGGCCAGGTCGAGGATGGCCTCCAGGCGAGTCTTGCTTTCCATCCGGGATAGGCTCCTGCCATCCGGGCGGAGGGGCGCTCCGGAGGGCTGCTGATTTTCATTATGGCAGCCGGGGCTGGCGGCCTTCGGTCTGCTGCTCCGGCGGGCTGCCGAATCGGTCGTAGAGGAGTCCCCAGCGGAGGCCCCTGGCGCTCACGGCGATTGAGTCGATGCCCAGGTAGTGGAGCACGCGGTTGAGAATGACCGCTCCGCCCAGAATGATGTCCGCCCGCTTCGGGTCCAGGCCGGGGATTCGGCGGCGCTGGTCCACGGTTTTCATGGCGTAGTGGGCGATCTGGGCCTCCACCTCCCCGAGGGAGAGCCGCGTGCCGTGAATTCTGTCGGCGCGGGGCGCGTCAAGAAGCAGGTGGACGGCGGCCATGGTAGTGAGCGTGCCTCCCACGCCCACGGCAATGCAATTCGACAGGGGTGGCCGCAAACCCTCCAGGGCCTGCCCGGCCAGGCGGTGTGCCTCGGCCAGCTCGCGGACGGTGGGCGGGTCGGATCGGAGCGCGGCTTCGGTGAGGCGGACGGCTCCCATGGGCACGCTGTCTCTCTGGAGGATCTCCGGGCCGCGGTCCTTGCCGAAGATGATCTCAGTGCTGCCGCCGCCGATGTCCACGACCACGATTCGCTCCGCGTCCAGCCAAAGGGGGTCGCGGCGGACGGCGGCGTAGGAGAGTCGGGCCTCCTCGTCTCCCGAGATCACATGGATTGGCAGGCCGGCGTCGGCGGCGCGGTCCAGGAACTCCTGGCGGTTGGCGGCGGAGCGGAGCGCCGCGGTGCCCACGGCGGCGACCCGGTCCACGCGGAGCGTTCGGCAGGCCTGGAGGATGGCGTGGACGGCATCCAGTCCCCGGCGCATGGCGGTTTCCAGGAGGCGTCCGCCCTGGATGCCCTCTCCCAGGCGGGGGCTGAATGCGGCTTCGTGGAGGGGCAGGAACGCGCCGTCAGGCTGCCGCTGGGCCACGAGGAGCTTGAAGGTGTTGGTGCCGATGTCGACAGCGGCGACGCGGTCCTGGCGTTCCATGGGCGGAGCCGTCAGCTTCCGCCGTGGCAGTGGCAGCCGCCGCGGGCCGGATCGAATCCGCAGCTTGGCGCCCGTTCGGCGGCGGGGGTGCCGCAGGGAGTGAGCTGGCGGCTGACGGCGAATCGGGAGATGAGCCGGGAGAGGGAGCGGCTGCTGCAGACGGGGCAGGCGACGTCCGCCCCGCCGTTGCGCGTGAGCGCCTCGAACTGGGCGCGGCAGTCGGAGCATCGATACTCGAACAGGGGCATTCCGGCACCTCTTGGATGGCGGTATGCTTCTATCATACCGCGCTGGGCGGGGCATTTGGCAGCGCTGGAGGGCGGCGGCGCTCCCCGGGTTCGCGGGCACTGGCCGGGGGCCTGGCGGCCTGTGCAGTCCGGGCACCTGCGGCTGAGGACCGGGGGATTTTGGGGAGGCAGGGAGGGCGCGGGCGGCCGGCCGTTCGGGGTGTCTGCTGGTTGACAGTGCAACGGGGACAGGGGTAAGATTCTGCACCCAGGACGGCGCAGACAGTGCCGTCCTGTTTTGGCGTATGCGCACGTTGACAATGGAATCGGGGCTCGGTTATACTGGGCCAGATTTCTCCGTCGCCCCGGAGGCCGCATGGCGACCCTGCCCCCACGACCCCGCAGGCCCGCCAGCATTCCCGCACCCCCCGGCCGCTCGCTGGAGGACGACATCCAGTTCCTGAAGGGTGTCGGCCCGGCAGGCGCGCGCACTCTGGGCCGGCTGGGCCTCCGCACCGCCGGGGACCTGCTGCGCCACTATCCCCGCCGTTACGAGGACCGCCGGAGCTTTCGGCGGATCGCGGACCTGCGGCCGGGGGAGTGGGCGGTCTTTGCGGGCAGGGTGGCGGCCGCGGACAAGGTGGCCACGAGCCGGCGCGGCTTCACCGTGACGCGGGTGCTTGTGGACGACGGCTCGGGCGCTGTCCTGCTTGTGTTCTTCCAGCAGCCATACCTCGTGCAGGTCTTTGAGGAGATGGCTCGCAGGCGCGCGGTGGTGGCGGTGTATGGCCAGGTGCGGCGATCGGGATTCGGTCCTGCGGAGATCGAGCGTGCCGAGTGGGAGGAGCTGGGCGAGGAGGGCGACGCGCTCTCGGTCAACCGGATTGTGCCGGTGTACCCGGCGACGGAGGGGATTCGGCAGGGGCGCCTGCGCCGGATCGTGCACGGGGCTTTGCAGAGCCATCTTCCGGCCGTTCTTGAGTGTCTTCCGTCCTGGATTCGCACTCGCCACGGCCTGCTTGGCGCTCGGGAGGCGCTGCGCGCCATCCACTTTCCGGAGTCGTTTGAGGAGCGTGACGCGGCCCGGCGCAGGCTGGTGTTCGAGGAGTTTTTCCTGTTGCAGGTGGCGCTAGCGCGGCGGAGGCTGGCGGCCACGGCGCAGCAGCACGGGGCGCGCTTCGAGGCCCCTCCGGAGCGGATTGCGGCGCTGCTGAGGCGCATCCTGCCCTTCGAGCTGACGCGGGCCCAGGTGCGCGCCATCGCGGACATTGCCGCGGACGTGGCCTCGGGGCACGCCATGAATCGCCTCCTGCAGGGCGATGTGGGGAGCGGCAAGACGGTGGTGGCTCTGGCGGCCATTCTGATGGCGGTGGAGAGCGGGTTTCAGGCGGCGCTGATGGCCCCCACGGAGATACTGGCTCAGCAGCACGCCATCGTACTGGGCCGGATGCTGGAGCCGCTGGGGATCCCGGTGACGCTGGCGATCGGCAGTCTTGGCGCCCGGGCGAAGGAGGAGGCTCGGGCCCGGATCGCCGGGGGCGCGCCGGTGGCGGTGGGCACCCACGCCCTGATTCAGGAGGGCGTGGAGTTTCCCCGGCTGGGCCTGGCCATTGTGGACGAGCAGCACCGTTTCGGCGTGCTTCAGCGGCAGGCCCTGCACCGGAAGGGCGAGCGGCCGCACGTGCTGGTGATGACGGCCACGCCGATTCCCCGCACCCTGACGATGACCCTGTACGGCGACCTGGACACGTCGCTCATCAGCGAGCTGCCGCCGGGGCGCAAGCCCATCCGCACGCACTGGAGGCGCCGGGACCAAGCTGGCCAGGTTTATGCGGGGATGGAGCGGCTGCTGCGCGAGGGGCGGCAGGCGTACGTGGTGTGTCCGCTGGTGGAGGAATCGGAGAAGCTGCAGGCGCGGGCGGCCACGCAGCTGGCGGAGCACATCCGGAGGGAAGTGCTGCCCTCCTGGCGCGTGGGGCTGCTGCACGGGCAGCTGCGGCCGGACGAGAAGGAGGCCGTCATGCGCCAGTTCAAGGCGCATGAGATCGATGTGCTGGTGGCCACCACGGTGATCGAGGTGGGCATCGACGTGCCCAATGCCACGGTGATGGTGATTGAGGACGCGGACCGGTTCGGCCTGGCCCAGCTTCACCAGCTTCGCGGCCGCGTGGGCCGGGGTGAGCATGCCTCGTACTGCATTCTGCTGGCGGACGCACGGAGCGAGGAGGCGCGTGCGCGGATGCAGGTGATGGTGGAGACCACGGATGGCTTCCGGATCGCGGAGGAGGACCTGAAGCTGCGGGGTCCGGGGGAGTTTTTCGGCACGAAGCAGAGCGGGATGCCGGAGCTGCACATCGCGGACCTGCTCCACGACGTGGAGATTCTGGACGAGACGCGGCGCGCGGCGCAGGAGCTGGTGGCGGGCGATCCGAACCTTGCGCGCGAAGAGCACCAGCCGTTGCGGCTTGCTGTGGAGCGAGGCCGCGCGGGCTTCGAGCTGGTGACGGTGAGCTGACGGGGGAGGGGGATTGTCCGAGGGGTCGCAGCCGGGGAGGGGGCTCGCTGGGGGGGGCGCCGTCGTGCCGGGCAGCTTCGATCCGGTGACGTTCGGCCACCTGGACATCATCGAGCGCTCGTCGCGCCTGTTCGACCGGGTGGTGGTGGCGGTGGCGGTGAACGCGGCCAAGGAGCCGCTCTTCTCCATGGAGGAGCGTGTGGAGATGCTCCGGGAGGTGTGCGGCTGCTGGGGGAACGTGACCATCGATGCGTTCGAGGGCCTGCTGGTGGAGTACATGCGGAGCCGGAGCGTCTCGGTGATTGTGCGGGGCCTTCGGGTGGTGAGCGATTTCGAGTACGAGCTGCAGATGGCTCACCTGAACCGGCAGTTGTGGTCGGCGGTGGAGACTGTGTTTGTGCCCACCACAGCCGAGCACTCTTATCTGAGCTCCAGTATCGTCAAGGAGATCGCCCGGCTGGGCGGCTCCGTGGAAGGGTTGGTGCCGAACAGTGTTAGAGAACGTCTGCAAGCAAGAGTCGGCTTCCAGCAACGGTGACAGCGTGGCGGCAGTGGCGGCGCGCCCCGCGCCTCCCCGGCAGTATGTGCCGCAGGACACGGAGCCGGTGAACATCTTCGACCTGTTGAATGAGCTGGAGGAGCTGCCGGAGAGGGCGAAGCACCTGCCGCTGAACACGCTGGTGGGGTTCGACCACGAGCAGTTCTACTACCTGGTGTTGAAGATTCGGGCCAACCTTCCGGAGGACCTGAAGAAGGCTCACCGTGTGGCCCGGGATACCGAGCGGATTGTGGAGGAGGCCAAGGACGCGGCCATCCAGCAGCTGGAGAGCGGGCGCACGGAGGCGGCGCGGCTGCTGGAGGCGGCTCGTGCGGAGGCGGGCCGGATCGTGGAGCAGGCGCGGTCGGAGGCCGGGCGGATCATCGAGCAGGCGCGCGCCCAGGCGGCGCACATGGTGGACAAGTCCGAGGTGCACGAGATGGCCGTGGCCCAGGCCCATGAGATTGTGCGGCGGGCGGAGACGGAGGCGAGCGAGATTCGCAAGGGCGCGGACGACTATGCCCGGGACGTGCTGGCGAACATCGAGGGCGTGATGGGGAAGGCGCTCGTGACGGTGCAACGGGGCCGGGAGATGCTGGAGAACTCGCGGCGGAATCCCAGTTCGTGAGGCGGGGTGCAGGAGCGGCGGAGCCATGGAGCCCTGCGCGAAGGGGCGCGGCTCCC
>Ga0073934_10011142_pt1 | contig 10972 bp, 9 predicted proteins | sample LarsenN4metaG_FD_76834 | JGI IMG/M metagenome (GOLD analysis project Ga0073934, IMG submission 76834) | Hot spring sediment bacterial and archeal communities from British Columbia, Canada, to study Microbial Dark Matter (Phase II) - Larsen... ...
GGACCAGCCTGCCGGCGCGCGACCTGCAGCCCGGCTTCTACATCGAGGGCGCGGTGGACCTGCAGCGCCTGCGCGGCGCCTACCTGCAGACGCCGCTGCAGAAGGGCGACGTGGTGCTGCCCTCCTACCTCGTCTTCCCCGACCAGGACTCGTTCGTCTTCGACACGCTGGCGCCGGGCATGCGCGGCTACAGCATCCTGATCGATCCGCAGAGCATCGTGTCGGGCCGCATCTCGGCCGGCGAGATGGTGGACGTCATCCTGACGGTGACGATCGCGGACCAGAGCAGCCGCGCCCTGCTGAAGGAGCGGAAGTTCAGCGAGACGGTGCTGCAGAACGTGCGCGTGCTGGCCATCGACCGCAACGTGAACCCCGACAACACGTGGACGCTGGGCACCACCGCGGTGCTGGAGGTTTCGCTGAAGCAGGCCGAGGTGCTGGCCACCGCGGCCTCGATGGGCGACCTGTCGCTGGCCCTGCGCGGCAACACCCCGGGCGACCGCCCCGGCACCCTGCCCTACACCAGCGACTTCGAGGTGAGCCAGGCGACGACGGCCTTCGTGTGGGGCCTGACCGTGCCCCAGCCGCCGCGCACCGGCGAGGACTCCGACGAGTTCGGCACCTCGGCCGCGCCCGAGCTGGCGCCTATCCCGGCGCCCACCCTGGCCGCGCCCGCGCCCGCGCCCTCCGCCTCGACGACCCAGTCGGGCGGCGCCGCGACCGGCGGCGGGCTGGGCGTGAAGGTGAAGGTCTATCGGGCGGGCGGCGAGACCACCTACGAGTTCTCCGAATGACGCGGATGCACGCGATGGCGATGGGGATGCTCAGGGCGGCGCTCGTCGCCGTGGCGCTGGTCGCCGCGGGGGGCGCCGCCGCGCAGGACTCGGTGGGGGTGCCGAGCTCGGAGGCGATCGTCGTCCGCGACGCGGGCGGCCCGCCGATCCAGGCGATCCTGCCGCTGAACAAGGCGCGCATCGTGCGGCTGCCGGCGGACGCGCGCGACGTCATCATGACCAACCCGTCGATCGCCGACGTCATCATGAAGTCGGCGCGCACGGCCTATGTCCTGGGCCAGGAGGTGGGCGACACCAACGTGCTGTTCCTCGACGCCTCGGGCGAGGAGGTGGCGCGCATCGAGCTCAGGGTCGACCTGGACGTGATGACGCTGCAGGCGGCGATGGAGTCCCTGATCCCGGACGAGAGGGTCAAGGTCTCGTCGATGAACAACAACATCGTCCTGTCGGGCACCGTCAGCACGCCCGAGGTGGCCGAGAACGCGCGCCAGATCGCCAGCCGCTTCGCCCGCAACGACGAGAACGTGGTCAACCTGCTCTCGGTGCGCACCAAGTCGCAGGTCCTGCTGAAGGTGCGCGTCTCCGAGATGAACCGCCAGGTGCTGAAGCAGCTGGGCGTCGACATCAGCGGCCAGGTGACCGGCGGCGACACGGTCTTCAGCTTCTTGCAGAACACGCCCATCACCAACGCCGTGACCAGCACCGGACTCCTGGTCGGCGAGGGCAACGACTTCGTCGAGGCGGTGTTCGACAACCTGGAGCGCACCGGCCTTATCAAGATCCTGGCCGAGCCCAGCGTGACGGCGATCTCGGGCGAGACGGCCGGCGTGCTGGTGGGCGGCGAGTTCCCCGTGCCCGTGGCGCAGCAGGACAACACGATCTCGATCGAGTTCAAGCAGTTCGGCATCGCGCTGAACTTCACGCCGGTGGTGCTGGACCCGGCGCACATCAACCTGCAGGTCTCCACCGAGGTCAGCCAGCTCTCGGACCAGGGCGCCATCCAGCTGGAGAACATCGTGGTGCCGGCGCTTGCCGTGCGGCGTGCCAACACGACGGTCAACCTGCCCAGCGGCGGCAGCCTGGTCATCGCGGGCCTGCTGCAGAGCGATATCCGCAACACGATCGACGGCTTCCCCGGCCTGAAGGACGTCCCGGTTCTGGGGATGCTGTTCCGCAGCGTCGACTTCCAGCGCGACGAATCCGAGCTCGTCATCACCGTGACGCCGTACCTGGTGCGCCCGGTGGCCGAGGCGGCCATCACGCTGCCCACCGACGGCTTCGCGCCCGCCAGCGACGCCGACATGTTCTTCCTGGGCCGCCTCAACCACGTGTACGCTCCCGCCAAGCCCGTGGGCGAGGGCGGCTCGCTCGGCGGGCCCATCGGCTACATCCTGGAGTAGACGCCATGCAGCGGACGCCCCATCCCGCGCGCCTGAGGCTGGCTTCCGTGGCCCTCGCGGCGCTTGTCCTGGCCGCCTGCGGCTCGCCGCGCCAGCCCGGCCCCTCGGCGCTGGAGCCGCGCGACATCTATCCGCTGAACGTCACCGCCCAGACGATGACCTACGAGGTCCACGGCAACGGCGCGGGCACGCTGCTGCCGGCCGAAGGAATCCGGCTGGACCGCTATGTCGACGAGTTCGCGGCCGCCGGGCACGGCGCGATCGTGATCGAGACGCCCCCGGCCCACGGGCCCGACGGCGACGGCCTGGCCATGGCGGTGGCGGGCCGCGCGGTGGAGCGCGGCCTGGCCGCCTCGGAGGTGGTCGTGCGCGTGGCGCCCGAGATGCAGGGCCCGGTGCGCCTCAGCTACGAGCTGTACGCGGTCCAGATCCCCGAGTGCCGCGGCTGGTACGAGAACTCGGCCTTCAACCCGTCCAACAACACCCATCTGAACTTCGGTTGCGCGACCCAGCGGAATCTTGGGATGATGGTCGCCGACCCGGCCGACCTGATCAGCCCGGCGGGCACGGGCGGGACGCAGGACGCGCAACGCGCCGCCGCGATCCTCCAGCTCTACCGCACGGGCAAGGTGACGTCGGCCCAGACATCGACCGCCCTGGAGGCCGAGGTTTCCAACGTCGGGAACTAGGCCCCGGGCGGCGGGCGCCCGCTGGGCGCCACAAGCGAAGGGAGACGGGTCATTTTCAGGGTCAGCATCAACGCCTTCCCGGCCCAGGAGTCGACGCGCGCCGCCTTCCAGGAAGCGATGGCGGACCGCCGGCTCGCCAAGTCGAACGTGCAGGTCATCGACGGCGGCCTGCCCGCGGCGATCGCGTTCCACACCGAGAACCCGACGCCGCAGCTGATCATGGTCGAGGCCACCGACCACGGCGACGACCTGTTCGGGCAACTGGACCAGCTGGCCAACGTGTGCGACGCCGGCACCCAGGTCGTGGTCATCGGCGCCGACAACGACATCGCCACCTACCGCACGCTCATGGCGCGGGGCGTCAGCGACTACCTGCTCACGCCGCTCACCGCGCGCTCGATCCTCGATACGATCGTCAACGTCTTCGAGGACCCCGAGAACCCGCCCACCGGCCGGCTGATCGCCTTCGTCGGCTCGCACGGCGGCTGCGGCAGCAGCTCGCTGGCCCACAACACCGCCTGGCTGCTGGGCCAGATCTACCACGACGACGTCATCGTCATGGACCTGGACATCGCCTTCGGCACGGCGGCGCTGGCCTTCAACCTGCAGCCGCAGCAGACGGTGCAGCAGGCCCTGGCCGATCCCGGCCGCCTGGACGAGCAGCTGTTCGAGCGATTCGTCGCCAAGTACGACGACTATGTGGGCGTGCTGGCCGCCCCGGCCGCCCTGGACGTCGATTCGACGATCGACATCGAGGCGCTGGACCAGCTTCTGCAGTTCGTGCGCCGGCAGGCGCCGTTCGTGGTGCTGGACGTGCCGCACATCTGGCAGCCGTGGACCCAGGAGGTGCTGGTCGAGGCCGACGAGACCGTCGTGGTCTCGACGCTCGACCTCGCCTCGCTGCGCGACACCAAGAGCATCGTGGAGGCGGTCAACCGCCGGCGCGGCCCGGAATCGCCGGTGCGCGTCGTGCTGAACCATGTCGGACAGTTCCGGCGCACCGAGGTGCCGGTGAAGGAGTTTCAGGAAGCGGTCGGCGGCCCGCCGATCCTTGTGGTGCCCCATGACGCGGTGCTGTTCGGCACGGCGTCGAACAACGGCCAGATGATCGGCGAGGTCAACGCGCGCCACAAGATCGTGGAGAGCATGCGCGCCTTCGCCATCGCGGTGGGCGGGCGCAGCCCGGCCACCGCCAAGGCGGCCAAGCCCAAGGGTAAGCTGGCGATCCGCTCGTTCCTGAGGCTCAAGACGAGCTAGCCGTGTTCGGCCGTCGCTCGGGACCACCGCGACGCGATACGGCGGCCGAGGAATCGCCCCCCCGGCCCGCGCCCGAGCCGCAACCCGCGCCCGCCGCGGAGGCGGCGGCGCCCGCCGCTCCGCCCGAGCCCAAGGCGCCCGCGCCCGAGCCCCGCGCCGCCCCCGAGGTGCGCGTCGTCGCCGCGCCCAAGCCGGCCGCCCGCGCCGAGCAGAAACGCATCTTCGAGGAGGACGAGCGCCGCATCGCCGACATCAAGGTGTCGGTGTTCAACGCGCTGATCGAATCGGTCGACCTGACCGAGCTCTCGAAGATGCCGTCGTCCTCGGTGCGCGAGGAGATCGGCGACATCATCGGCGAGATCGTCAGCATGAAGAACATCGTGCTGAGCTCGGCCGAGCAGCAGCGGCTGGTTTCCGACATCTGCAACGACATCCTGGGCCTGGGCCCGCTGGAGCCGCTACTGGCCAGGGACGACATCGCCGACATCATGGTGAACGGCCCGAACAAGGTCTACATCGAGACCGGCGGCAAGATCCAGTTGACCGACATCCGCTTCCGCGACGCGGCGCAGCTGATGAACATCTGCCAGCGCATCGTCAGCGCGGTGGGCCGGCGCGTGGACGAATCCAGCCCGATCTGCGACGCGCGCCTTGCCGACGGCAGCCGCGTGAACGTGATCGTCCCGCCGCTGGCGATCGACGGCGCCGCGCTGACCATCCGCAAGTTCAAGCGGGACAAGCTGACGCTGGAGAAGCTGGTCGACTTCAAGTCGATCAGCCCGGCCTGCGCGCGCGTGGTGCAGCTGATCGGAGCCTGCCGCATCAACGTGCTGATCTCGGGCGGCACGGGTTCGGGCAAGACCACGCTGCTCAACTGCCTGACGCGCTTCATCGACCCCGGCGAGCGCGTCATCACCTGCGAGGACGCGGCCGAGCTGCAGCTGCAGCAGCCGCACGTCGTGCGCCTGGAGACGCGCCCGCCGAACCTGGAGGGCGCGGGCGAGGTGACGATGACGGACCTCGTGAAGAACTGCCTGCGCATGCGGCCGGAGCGCATCATCGTGGGCGAGGTGCGCGGCAAGGAGGCCTTCGACCTGCTGCAGGCCATGAACACGGGCCACGACGGGTCGATGGGCACGATCCACGCCAACAACCCGCGCGAGGCCATCACGCGCATCGAGAACATGATCGCCATGGGCGGCTACGCGCTGCCCCAGAAGGCCGTGCGCGAGCAGATCGCGGGCGCGGTCAACGTCATCATCCAGGCCAGCCGCCTGCGCGACGGCTCGCGCAAGGTCACGCACGTGACCGAGGTGCTGGGCATGGAGGGCGAGGTCGTGACCCTGCAGGACGTCTTCGTCTTCGAGTTCGAGGGCGAGGACGCCAACGGCAAGATCCGGGGCCGCCACCGCTGGACCGGGCTCAGGCCCGCTTTCTGGGACCGGATACGCTATTATGGCCGCGAGCGCGAGCTCGCGGAGGCCCTGGAGATGGGAAATGATTGACGCCGGTCTCGACCAGACCGTGATCCTGCTGATCGGCGCGATCGTGCTGGCCATGCTGGCGACGTTCGGCGTGGTGGCCTATGCCGTGCTGCGCGCCGCCAAGGACACCCAGCGCCGCCGCCGCCTGTCGATGGTGACGGCGACGGGCGCGGGCGGCGCGCGCCAGGGGGACAAGGGCGGCGACCGCGGCGCCGCGGCCAACCGGCGCCGCGCGGTGCAGCAGCGCCTGAAGGAGCTGGAGGAACAGCGCAAGAAGACGCGCCGCAAGGTCACGCTGCGCGCCGACCTGCAGCAGGCCGGCCTGCGCATGACGGTGCGCACCTACTTCATCATCAGCTTCTTCGTGGGCGTGCTGGTGACGCTCATCTACCTCTACATGGACCTGCCGATGCTGGGCGCCATCCCGGTGTTCCTGGTCGGCTTCCTGGGCCTGCCGCGCTTCGTGGTCAAGCGCATGTCGAAGCGGCGCCGCGCGCGCTTCACGTTCCTCTTCGCCGATGCCGTCGACGTGATCGTGCGCGGCGTGCAGTCGGGCCTGCCGGTCAACGAGTGCCTGAACATCATCGCCCGCGAGAGCCCCGAGCCCGTGGGCGGCGAGTTCCGCCAGGTGGTGGAAGGCATCAAGATCGGCCTGACGCTGAACGAGACCATGGTCCGCGCGCTGGACCGCATGCCGACGGCCGAGCTGAAGTTCTTCGCGGTCGTGCTCTCCATCCAGCAGCAGACCGGCGGCAACCTGGCCGAGACGCTCAGCAACCTGTCGGGCGTGCTGCGCGACCGCAAGCGCATGGACGACAAGATCAAGGCCATGACGGCCGAGGCGCGCATGACCGCCATGATCATCGGCTCGCTGCCGTTCGTGATCTCGGGCCTGCTGGCCGTGGTCAGCCCCGACTACGTCAGCCTGCTGATCACCGACACCCTGGGCAACTATCTGATCGCCACCGGCGTGGGCATGATGGGCGTGGGCGTGCTCGTCATGAACCGCATGATCGCATTCGACTACTGAGGCCGCCGCCGTGCCCACCGTCGAGGTCCTGATCCTGCTGCTGGCCAGCTCGGCGGCGTTCATCTCGATCGTCGCCATCGGCCTGCCGTTCGTGCAGCGCGACGCGTTCTCGTCGCGGCTCAAGGCGGTGGCCAAGCGCCGCGAGGAGCTTCAGGCCCAGCAGCGCGCGCGCCTGACCGAGCAGAAGCGCGTGCCGCGCCGCCAGACCCAGCGGCACAACTGGATGAAGTCGGTCGTCGACCGGCTGAACCTGCAGCGGATGGTGGAATCGCCGGACCTGCGCAACCGGCTGGCCCAGGCGGGCTGGCGCGGGCGCGGCCCGGCCTACACGTTCGTCTTCATGCGCATCGCCATGCCGATCATCTTCGGCCTGGTGGCGGCGCTGTTCATGTTCGGCTCCTCGAAGGTCGAGATGAGCATGGCCATGCGCCTGCTGATCTGCGGCGGCGCCGCCTTCGTGGGCTACATGATCCCGGGGATCCTGGTCAGCAACACGATCTCGAAGCGCCAGCAGAGCCTGCTACGCGGCTTTCCCGACGCGCTCGACCTCATCACGATCTGCGTCGAGGCCGGCCTGTCGATGGAAGCGGCGTTCGCCCGCGTGACCGAGGAGATCGCCGAGAGCTCGCCCATCCTGGCCGAGGAGTTCGGGCTGACGACCGCCGAGCTGGCCTTCCTGGGCGACCGGCGCCAGGCGCTGGAGAACTTCGCCCAGCGCACCGGCCAGGAATCGATCAAGGCCCTGGTCACCTCGCTGATCCAGTCCGAGAAGTACGGCACGCCGCTGGGCGTGGCGCTGCGTGTGCTGTCGCGCGAGAACCGCGAGGCCCGCATGTCGCGCGCCGAGAAGAAGGCCGGCGGCCTGCCCGCGGCGCTTTCGGTGCCGATGATCCTGTTCTTCCTGCCGGCCCTGTTCATGGTCCTGATCGGCCCGGCGATCATCAAGAGCCTGAAGACCTTCGAATAGGCCGGGCCCGCGGCGGGCGCCTAGGCGCCCGTCATCTGCACGATGCAGGCGATCTGCCGCTGCTCGATGGCGCGGCACATGCTGGTCGCCTCCGCCTTGTCGGGGACCGGGCCGGCCATCAGGCGATAGACCTTGCTGCCGTCCTGCAGCACCGCGGTGATGATGACGATGGGCAGGCCGTTCAGCACGTCCTTGAGCTCGCGGTCGAGCTGCGTGCGGCCGGCGGCCGCGTCGTCGGGCGACAGGTAGGAGGCAAGCTGCAGCCGGTAGGCCGTCGCCGTCGACGCGCTCGCGCCGCCCTCGGCGCCCATGATCTCGGCGAAGGCCTCGTCGGCCGCCGCCGCCGCGGCCGTGGAGAAGTCGGCGTCCTCCCCCGCCGCAGCGGTTTCCGACGCCGCCGCGGCGGGCTCGTCCACCGCGGCGGGCTCGTCCACTGCGACGGGTTCCGCCGCCGCAACGGGCTCGTCGGCGGGCTCGCTCCCGGCCAGGGGCTCCGCGACGGGTTCGGTCGTCACCGTTTCGGTCGCCGGCAGGATCGTCAGCTTGGGCAGGGGCGGCGCAACCGGCATGACAGGCAGGGCCGCCGTGGGATCGCCGCCGGCGGCGCTCGCGGCGGCCAGCTCGCGCAGATAGGCCACGTTGGCGTCCGCGATCTCGGGCTGCAGGTCGCTGCGCACCAGCCGCTCCGCCTCGTCCAGGTTGCCGCCCGCCGCCAGCAGCAGGGCCAGGTTCTGGCGCATCTGGGCATTCGACCGCGGCTGCTGCACGGCCCTGCGCAGGTAGGCCGTGGCGCCGGGAAGGTCGCCGTCCAGCGCGCGGCTGAGCCCCGCGTTGTTGAGCGTGACCGGGTCGTCGGGCGCGATCGCCAGCGCCTGCTCGTAGGCGGCCTGGGCGCTGGCGCGGTCGTCCATCATGTCGTAGGCGATCCCCAGACCCGAGCGGACCGAGGCATCGCCGGGCGCAAGCTCGCCCGCGCGGATCAGGACGGGCACGGCCTCCGCCGGGCGGTTCGCAGCCAGCAGCGCCTTGCCGTACTCCGCCATCAGCTCGGGATGGTCCGGGTAGGTCGCCAGGGCGCGTTCGGCGACGTTGATCGAGCGCGCCGTGTCGCCGGCGTAGCGCGCGCTGCGGGCAAGGCCCAGCGCCGCGGACAGGTCGTCGGGATTGCGGTCGTAGAGGGAGGTGTAGTACGCGACCGCCCCGGCGTAGTTCTGCGCCTGCTGCGAGGCCTGGGCCGCCGCCATCAGGCCGCCGTCCAGGGGGTCCTGGGTCTGGGCGGCGGGCTGGCTCTGGACGGTGGCCTGCGTGACGCAGCCCGAAAGGGCCAGGGCCGCCGTCGCGGCCAGCAGGCAGGATCGCACGCTTCTCATGCCTCTCCCGGCGCCATCAAGCGGGATTCACTATATCGCCCGCCGCCGCGCAGCGTCCATCCGACCGGCCTCCTAGACTTGCCTGGAAGGTCCCTCTGCATTACACAAAGAAAGCGCTATAATTATATGCCGCTGTTGAGTTTCGGCGGCTCGCCGGTCCATCGCAAGACGGCCGGCGCCGGGGGTTCGGCCCGTTAACCGGGCATGGGGGATCGCGGCATAGGATGGCACCGGAGGCCGCGTGGAGCGCACCGGTCGCGCAGTGTGGAGGGTAATGCTGTGGGCCTGACCAACCGACGTTCGATGCGGCGCCTGCCCGCGGCGGGGTTCGCGGCGGCAATGCTTGCAGCCTGCCTCCTGGCCGTATCCGCCGCACGGGCCGACGGCATGCGCGTCGAGCTCGACAAGGCGGCCGTCATCAAGCTCAAGCGCGACGCCAATGTCGTCGTGATCGCCAATCCCAACATCGCCGACATCACGGTGGAATCGCCCCGGCTGCTGTTCGTGCTGGGCCTGCAGCCCGGCGAGACCAACCTCATGGTCCTGGACGGCGACAGCGAGACGATCCTCAGCACCACGATCGTCGTCGTCCCGCCGGTGGACCGCGTCGTGACGGTGAACCGCGGGGTGCTGCCGGAATCGACCTACAGCTGCGATCCGCGCTGCGCCCTGGTGCGCTCGCCCGGCGCCGACATCGCCCAGGCGGCCGCAGCCATGGCGGCGACGGCGTCCTCGATCGGCCAGGCCGATGGCGGCGGCGGCGGTGGCGCCGCCGCGGCGGGCGGCCAGCAGCTTCTGCTGCCCACGACGCAGGGCGCCGGAACCTCGGTAGAGTAGGACCCGCCGAGCCCCTATCATCCGGCCAGGCCCGGTCGCACCCGCAGCAGGCGCCGCACCATGAGGATCCTGGTCGTCGACGACAGCGACATGTTCGCGCGGCTCACGCGCACGAAGCTGGAGTCGTGGGGGCACAGCGTCACCGTCGTCTCCTCGGGGATCGCCGCCAAGCGTTTGATCGAACGGCAGGCCTACCGCCTGGTCATCATGGACTGGAGCCTGCCCGGCGTGTCGGGCGGCGATCTATGCCGCTACATCCGTGGCCTGCCGCGGCGGCGCTACACCTACGTGATCTTCTATGTCGACCCGGTGGACCGCGATTCGATGATCAGCGCGCTCGAGGCGGGCGCCGACGACTACCTGGTCAAGCCCTTCAGCCCGATCGAGCTGCGCCTGCGCATCAAGAACTGCAAGCGGATGCTGAACCTGGAGGACGAGCTGCGCGAGGGCGCGGGCGCCGACGCCTCCACCGGCCTGGTGAACCGCGAGAGCTTCTGCCAGTTCTTCCGCGTGGTCGTGGCCGAGTGCCGGAGGACCGAGACGACCGGCACGCTGATGCACCTGCACCTGATGAACTACAAGGCGACCTACGACGCGCACGGCTATGCGCCGGCCGAGCTGATGATGCGCGAGATCGCCAAGGTGCTGCGCACGACGACCCGCGAGAGCGACCTGGTCGCGCGCATGGAGGACACCAGCTTCTGCATGATGCTGCAGAACACCACCTGGGATAAGTGCCGCGTCGTGGCCGAGAAGCTGTTGCACCAGCTGCGCCACACGACCCTGGTGATGGACGACATGGAGTTCCGGCCCGAGGTGCGGCTGGAGGTCGTCAACTACCCGCAGTCGAACCTGTCCTCGGACCAGACCCTGCTCGAGATCCCGCGGCTCGCCGTGACCGGCATGTAGCGCCCCTTGTGGGGCGCGCGGAACGGAGGCTAGCCTCGCCCCCCAGGGAAGCCGCCATGACCGATCTCGATCTCGCCTTCACGCCAGCCGCCGAGCTTGCCCGGCGCATCGCCCGGCGAGAGCTGTCGCCAGTCGAGGTGGTGGCCAACGCCCTGGCCCGCATCGAGGACGTCAACCCCAAGGTCAACTGCCTCTGCTTCGTCTATGCGGACGAGGCCCTGGCGGCGGCGCGCGA
>Ga0073934_10011143_pt1 | contig 10971 bp, 13 predicted proteins | sample LarsenN4metaG_FD_76834 | JGI IMG/M metagenome (GOLD analysis project Ga0073934, IMG submission 76834) | Hot spring sediment bacterial and archeal communities from British Columbia, Canada, to study Microbial Dark Matter (Phase II) - Larsen... ...
ATTCCTTTATTAAAAGGATTGTATTTACGTTGAACACCTATTGTACCATTAATATCACTGTTGCGAAAACCATAGCTCAGGTCTGCATCCCAGTTGAGAGTGGTGCGGTTGGGATAAGTTTTCCGGTAACCCGCTGCCAGTTTCAACCGGGCTCCGCCAAATGCCACGGGCTGTATCAACGTAGTAACCGGTGGCAGTATCCACATTCTTTCTTTTCGGTGATCGTTGAAGATCTGTCCGAAGATCAATGCCTTTTTCCAGGTTATCTTGTTCAGCACCCTATCCATAGAATCGAGGTAAGCCTCACTTTTCATGTACCGGTAAATGCTGTCCTGGTAGCGGGCATACAGTTCCTGTTGTTTGGACAATGGCTCTGTACGAACTGCATTCCAGAAAGTAGAATCTTTTTCATAAGCTTCCTGAGAAGTGGAACTTACTTCAAGCCCAAAATGTCCCCTGGGAAAATTCTTTCTTAACTGGTAATCTGAAAACCGGACAACCGTTTCGCCGTAAATCTTACCCTTTTTGGTTTTGGTATAATAAATGAATTGCTGACGGGTTATCACTCTTGCGCTGTCGCCAATTTTATCATATTCCTGTTTTACCTCCATGTAATCGTACTCTGGCATATGAGCTGGTGGTATCCGAAACGAAACACTCAACACATTCCATGTACTGTCCTGTATTTGAATCTCACCTTCTATCGTTGCATTACTCAGCTGCCTTGGCCGTATAGCAATTGTGTAGACTTTTGGCTTAATTGTTCTGTCAATTTTTAATGTCTTGAAGCGGTAAGCCATCAGGCCGCTGTAGCTGATAGGTGACACAAATGGAATCTTAGAAACAGGCGGGGCTTTGATCAGGTTATCATAAATAAAGAAATCGCCATCCAATGCAGACAGGTAAAATAAACTTTCAGTACTTCCCCGCTTATTTACCCCATGACGCTGCTCCTTTATTTGTCCGGCTGTATTGCGGTCAATGTGTAAGAGTATTTCCGTCATTGACATTTTGCTGAAATCATCAACTGCCAGCGTATCTCCCTCTTCCTTCTTTTTGACGGAACTGGAATCCAGCTGAAAGGCCTTTATATATGCGTTGCAGGAATAAGCACCTATTGCATCCAGCACCACATCTTTATTCTTTATTACATTTTTGATGAGTTCTTCTGCCCTGTCACGGTACTTTGCCTTGACCACTACTTCAGACATGCTGGAAGATTCAGGTTCCAATTCAATGTTTTCAATAACATCCTGGTTCGTAATAAAGAAAGTAACAACCCTGGTTTTATAACCAATCATACTAACTACCAGGTCATATTGCCCCCTTTCCAGGTAGAAAGAATAGGAGCCATCGTCTTTACTTACCGTTCCTTTTTTAAGCTCTTTGATTTCCACACTGGCCAATGGAAGCCTTTCCCGTTTATTGTCAAGAATAATACCTGAAACCTTGTATAATTGGGCAGAAGATGCCAGGGAAAACAGTAAAAAAAGAGAGAAAAGAATATAGTTCGTCTTCATTAATCTTGATTGGCCAATCCGTCTGCAAAATTTGCGCAACAATTTCAATCAGCTAGGCCGGCTTATCATCTTTTCCAAGAATTTAACAAGTCAGCCCTGTGAAAGGCATTGCATACTCTGACTTATTGTTTCATACTGAAACTTATTCCTTCTTTTTTATCCAGAATTCATCTTCATACTCTCCACAGCTAACCGGGTGTTGTTCCAATTCTGTAAAGACTTTATCCAGTTGTTCCTGCGTCAATAACTGCTCCATAAAAGGGAATAATTCTCTTTCCTCAAACCGGATGTGCTGGTTCACCAGGTCACTGAGAATAATAAGATGTTGTTTATCTGAACCTGTTTCATCGTCAAGACCGAGCACCAGTTCCCGGATATGGTCATGTTCTTCCTTCAGCCGCTTTTTCATTGCATTGTCTTCGGGCAGGTAAGGCGCCAGTATTTTTTCCTCCTGGTAAAAATGCGGTTTCATGTGATGCCTCCAGAACCAAAGTGCATATTTCCGCATTCTTTCTGCCGGTATGTGATTATCAATCCCCTGTTTAATCTTCCAGGCAAATAATAAACCATCGTGGTGTTCCCGGCTAAGTGGAGCCAATTGCTTACTGCGTTTGATGGGTTTTAGTTCGTCTTTCATACTTTAAAGTTACATTTTTTTGGAAGCTGCGTCAGTACTGTTGATTTCATCAGAATGAACAGATATACTTTTGATATGTACTTTTTTAAGAGCTTACCGCTGCAATTTGTATACATAAAAAATCCTTAACTATAATTTGCAATGCGTTATTTGTATGCACATCTGTGAATAAGTAACTTTAGGTGAAAACAATATTGCTGAGTAATATTGATAAAGAAGGGCCAGCTGCTGGCAAAGACCAGCAGACGCATAAGAAATCCGGTACCGCCTTTCGCCGGCATGGTGAAACATGGTTCAGCCCGGTCACCACGAATGGGAACAGGAACCAAACTAAAATAGAAGTGCATTGACAGACACTATCATCAACCTTGAAACCGTTAACCCTATCGAATTTTTCGGAGTTAATAACGGCAAGCTCGACATCCTTAAAAAGAAATTCCCCCTGTTAAAGATTCTTTCCCGTGGCACCCAGCTAAAGCTGAGTGGTTCGCCGGAACAAATTGAATCCGCAAGGGAAAAGATTTCCCTCATCATCACCTACCTGGAACGAAATGGCCATATGAGCCAGAATTATTTTGAACAGGTACTGGGTGGTGATGATGCAGAAGTGATCGATCATTTCCAGGAAAAAAACCCGAACGAAGTGCTGGTGTTTGGTCCTAACGGAAAATCTGTAAGGGCCAGAACTGCCAACCAGAAAAGACTGGTTCAGGTTGCCGAAAAAAATGATATCGTTTTTGCCATCGGTCCTGCAGGTACGGGTAAAACCTATACAGCTGTTGCACTTGCTGTAAGAGCTTTAAAAAATAAACAGGTTAAAAAAATCATTCTCACCAGGCCTGCCGTTGAGGCCGGCGAAAGCCTGGGTTTTCTGCCCGGTGACCTGAAAGAAAAGATTGATCCATACCTGCGGCCATTATATGACGCATTAGATGATATGATTCCTGCAGATAAGCTGGGTTACTATATGACGACCCGGACAATTGAAATTGCTCCGTTGGCATATATGAGAGGCCGTACACTGGACAATGCATTTATAATCCTGGATGAGGCACAAAACTCTACCGACCTTCAGCTAAAAATGTTCCTGACCCGTATCGGTGCCAATGCAAAGGCTATCATTACTGGTGATATGACACAGGTGGACCTTCCCAGGAATCAAAAAAGCGGTTTAGCCACGGCTGTCAGAATATTAAAAAATATAGATGGCATCGCTCATATAGAGCTGGACGAGGAAGATGTGGTTCGTCACCGCCTGGTAAAGCATATCCTGCGGGCCTATAATCATGAACATGAGAAAGAAAATCCTCAGAACCGGGAAACTCCTCCTATCGTAAAGAAGGATAAGCCGGAATAACAACACTGGCAAAAGATTTCTTACTTTGCAGGAATGAAGAGAAATAATTTATTCTTTTTGTTCCTGCTTTTTTTTGCGGCCTGCAAAACAGACGATAAAAAAGATGATGCAAAATCATCCAACAGCATTGATGCGGCCCGAAATTTTATCAGGTCAGCCCTGGATGGTAAGTACCGGGAAGCCAAAGACTACTTGCTGCAGGATTCAATAAATCTTAATTGGATGGATATTGCAGAAAGAAACTATCTGAAAGCCGACCAGGATACAAAAGACGGTTATATGGCTTCCTCTATCAACATGCATGAAGTAAACCCGGTGAATGACTCAACTGCAATTATCATTTACTCTAATTCATTTAAAAATGATCACGACACACTAAAAGTAATCAAAGTAAACGGCCGGTGGTTGGTTGATCTCAAATACCTGTTTGAACATGACAGAGACACTCTTAATAAAAAACCAGTCATTAACGATACGATAAAGTGATAAAGAACATTCTTCTGGTAGGATTAGGAGGTGGTGCAGGAAGTATATTGCGCTATTTGTGCCAGCGATGGTTCTCAGAAGTTCATTCTCATTCTTTTCCCTGGGGTACTTTTGCTGTTAATATTACTGGTTGTTTTCTTATTGGTGTCTTCTGGGGGCTTACTTTCAAAACATTTGACAGTAACGAACATTGGAAGCTATTCCTGATGACAGGTATTTGCGGAGGCTTTACCACATTTTCTGCCTTTACATTAGAAGGAATTGGCTTGATAAGAGAACAAAAGCTAGGACTATTCTTCCTTTATGTTGCCGGAAGTGTAGTGGCAGGACTTGCCCTTACATTGTTTGGCATGAAATTAACCCGATAATACAATGACAACAGTTTTACACCCATGGCATGGCGCACATTATGGCGAAAAAGCTCCTGCCACTGTAAATGCCCTTATTGAAATACCGCAGGGCTCCCGTTCAAAATATGAAGTGGATAAAGCAACAGGCCTGCTGAAACTGGACAGGGTAATTTACTCTTCGTTCCAGTACCCCATCAATTATGGTTTCATTCCTCAGACCCTTGGGCTGGATAATGACCCGTTGGATATCCTGGTTATCTGTTCCCAATCTATTCAGTCTCTTTGCCTGGTTGAAGCAAATGTTATTGGCAATATGCAAATGATTGACAGCGGGCAGGAGGATGACAAAATCATTGCAGTAGCTGCCAAAGATCCTTCAGTAAATCATATTACCCGGATGGAAGAACTACCCCAGCATTTTTTACTGGAGCTCAGGAACTTTTTTGAGCAATACAAAGTGCTGGAAAATAAAAAAGTGGAAATCGACACTTTCCAGGACCAATTGATAGCTTATAAGATCATCAAAGACTCAATTAATTTTTATAAAGAGACATTTAAGGGTCAATGATTACTCCTCAAAAAAACCATATGGCAACACAATTAATTATCACCGCCCTGCTCATAGGTCTTGGCGCTGGTGTTTTGAGCGGATTAGTAGGAATTGGCGGTGGAATAATAATGGTCCCTGCATTAGTTTTCTTCCTGCACTATAACCAGCACCAGGCTCAGGGTACATCTTTGGCAGTACTGACATTACCCGTGGTAATTCTGGCTTCCTTTTATTACTATACTCAATGCCAAAAACTGGGAACTCCTATAGATCTTAGGATAGTTGGGTTACTGGCCATCGGCTTTGTTGTTGGAGCTTATTTTGGAAGTAAGATTGCTTTGCAAATTCATACTGACACCTTAAAGAAAATATTTGCAATCATACTTTTTTACACAGCGATTAAAATGCTGAACTGGGATACAGCACTCATAAAATGGATCAGAAGCCTCGCAGGCTAGTTGCTTGGTCAGCATTTCAAGATGAAAACCGCCTTTCTTATATCATTTCTCCTGATCTCAACCGTTTCAAACAGTCAATCGGTCTATTCTATCTCAAAAGATTATTTCAGAACCGATCCTTTCAAAATTTCTTTTAGCAATTTCATCAGTCAACTGATTAATGATCCTGGTATTATTGAAAAAAAGATCACAAAAAGATCAGATTCTGCTTTGTTTTATTTTGAAGGGGTTTACAAATCCTACAGCCCTTTTTTTATCCCTGTTAATTACTGTAAAATCATTTTGGCTGAAAAAGAAGACCGCACGGATGACAGCACTCAAACACCTTTTTTTTATTACGAATACCAGCTTTTAGGTTATGTAAGTAATAAAGACGAAGGCCTAAAAGATGTTAAGCTGGAGTTCGAGAAATTGAATAAAAAATTCAGTCGTATCCTCACTCCGGAAGAAAAACGGGAACTTAAAAGAAATACGGGGGTAGCAGGCAACATTATAAACTACTCCTACAAGAAAATGGCTTTTCTTCCCGTTACACTGGCATGGGCTTCTTTACAAGAATCTACAGACTACCTGATTGCTATTACCCTCCGTTTTCTCAACATTAATAATTCTGCCTACTTACCAATACCGGCGGATAGCCCTTAGCCGGCTGCCCGATGGTAGCGGGTCCTCTGAATGAATACCTTTTTTTGTAAGTTCATCAATCCTCACTTTTCCTGATGCATGTATCAATTGATCTTTTTCCAGTATGATACCCACATGAACGATGTCTTCTTTATTATCAAAAAATGCCAGGTCGCCAGTTCTTGCTTCATTTAACTTTTTTACAGGCTCACCTTCCTGAGCTTGTTGCCAGGCATCTCTCGGCAGGTCAATCCCCATCAGTTTATAAATAACCTGTGCAAATCCGCTGCAATCAACTCCCAGCGGAGTACGGCCACCCCACAGGTACGGTGCATTAAGCCAGGCAGTGCTCAATTGCCTTACTAACTCTTCCCCGGGCTGCTGTTGATCTCTTTGAAAATAATGTCCTGAAAAACTGTATTCCATATTGCCCAGTTTGCCTTTACCATCTGCAAAAAAGGGTAAAGAAGAACCGACAGGAACATTGATCCTTTTTTCGCCAAAGACAATACTGCTCAATATATCAGTTGTAATGCAGGCACTTCTTGTATTAGCAAATCTCTTATCTGCTTCCATTAACAACGTATGTGTCATCCATCCTTCATAGCCATCATGCAGACTTCTGACCTTTACCCACAGGTCGCCGGATTTTTTAAGTATCCTGACTGACTCACCAAACAGTAACTGGTTTACCATCTCTTTACGGTGGCTGGGCTTTCTTCGAACCGGGGCAGCCGGAACATTAACAACAGCGTATTCCATTTAATATATTTGGTGTAAAATAAAACAATATCCGCTAGCAAAATTTTGCAGAAATTGCCAAATCCTGCATCTTATCGAAAACAAATAGTTATTTTCCGCTTGTGAAGGCAGATGATTATAAAGAATTAACGGACCAGGAACTGCTGGAACAGTTTTATACCGATCATGACAATGAATGGCTCGGGATCTTGCTGCAGCGATACACCCTCCTATTATTGGGTGTATGTATGAAGTACCTGAAAAATGAGGATGAGGCAAAAGACAGTGTACAACAGGTATTCCTGAAAGTGATACAGGAGCTGCACAAATACAAAGTGGAGTATTTTAAATCCTGGCTTTACATGGTGGCAAAAAACCATTGCCTCATGCGGCTCAGGGAAAAACAAGGGAAAATCACTGCTGAAATAAATGATAAACTGACGGCTCATCCGCAGGAAGAAACAGACAGGCAGCTATTACTGAATAATGACCGGACCCTGGATATGATGGAAGAGGCCTTAAAAGAGCTGAACCCGGAGCAACGTCAGTGTGTAACTTTGTTTTACCTTGAAAAAAAGAGTTACCAGGAAGTGAGTGATGAAACAGGCTATAGCTTATTACAGGTAAAAAGTTATATACAGAACGGCAAGAGGAACCTTAAAATAATGATTGAAAAAAAACTGAGTGAAAAAGAATTCCGGCAAACAGGAAAATAATATGCAGGAAAATTATAAAGACATATTATCAAATTTATCTACCGACATTGACCAGGAAACACTTTTGCTGTACCTGCAAGGAAAACTGTCTGATGAAAAAAAGCATGAAGTAGAAAAACAATTACTCAATAATGATTTTGATGAGGATGCCATGGATGGGTTACAGGAATTCAAAGACAAGGAACAATTGCAGTACATGGTGGAAATGCTGAACCGTGACCTTAAAAAAAGAACAGAAAAGAAAAAGAAACGGCGGGAAAAAATGAAGATTAAGGATCAGCCCTGGTTGTATATTTCAATAATTATCCTGTTTATCCTGATTGCGATTTCTTACCTGGTGATCAAAAAAATGCTGCAGCCTTAATACATGGTCTTGCCCGGCCATGATTTCCAAAAGCCAAACAATTCCTTAGCCCCCTGGTGCGGATGATGAATAAATGGGATTTTTCTTTGCTCCATTTTAGCATTGATCTCCTTATAAATAAACTCATCATCAAATTCGATACTGGCAGCCTCTTCTCTTGTATTAGCATATATAACTCTCTTAGGTCTTGCCCAGTATATGGCGCCAAGGCACATAGGACATGGTTCACAACTGGTAAATATCTCGCAATCATTTAACTGATAAGTTCCTAATTTTTCGCAAGCCTGCCTGATGGCAACTACTTCCGCATGGGCCGTTGGGTCATTAGTGGACAGCACCATGTTCGAGCCCTCACCAATTATCTCCTCTCCATGTACCACTACGCAACCAAATGGTCCACCTTTACCCGATAGCATTCCCTGCCTTGCCAGTTCTACGGCTTTTTGCAAAAACTTATTATCTCTTTCGGATTGTATCATTTTTTTAAATCAGGTGATAGTCATTTTTAAAATTGTGAATAAAGGGCCTATTTTCCACAGATTGTTCACTAAAAATTATTCCAATATGAAGTTAATATTAATTTTTTGTTACCTAACTTCTATTGCGAAAAAGGGATGTAACTTTTATCGACAAACCAACACTTAAATATATGAGATGGGAAGCTGCCGATAGTTCAAATCAACACGAAGTTTATCACCTGTATAAAGACGATAAAAAAATTTTAAGCCTGACAGTCAACAAATTCTCTAACTCTGCAAGAGTAGACTGTAATAAAGAAAAAAGAGTTTTTATCATACGCAAAGAAGGTTTTCTCAAAAACAAGACGGTACTTCGTAATGAGTATGGGATAAAAATTGGTGAATTAGGTTCGGAGAACCGCGAAAATTTCATCGATATCAATGATGAACGTTTTTATTATACCATTCACAATAATCCTCTGGCAGAACTGGTTCTTTATAAAGATGCTAAGGATAAACCTTCTGTAGTTTGCGGATTAAGTACCAAAGATGGTGATACTGCAGTTCATTTCACCAAAGACAGCAGTATTAAAACTGCACCGCACCCCGGATTATTGATGGCGTTGTGCTGGTACATGTTTCTCCCAGTTACAAAGGAAAATGTGGCAGAGTTCGCCATCTGATGATTACAATTTTTCCCAGGTATCTTTTGCAAACTGCTCTAACGAGGGATCCCTTGCTCCCATCAATAACAAAACACAGTTCTCTGTAAAATGAGAGCGAACGGATTCAAGGAAATTATTCCTGTGTTCAACAAAAAAAGCCTGTTTGCCTGATGCTTTAAGATCATTAATGAGGTCAGCAGCAGAAATATCTTTGACAGCAGTGCCGCCGGCATAAAAAATTTCACTCATCCAAATTTCATCCTGCGGCCTTAATACCCTGGCAATTTCTTTCACAAAATCTTCTCTTAGAAATTTGGTTGGTTTATAACCGTGGGGCTGAAACCAGGCAATCAATTTTGGTGCGATCGGCTGACAGGCTTCCATAGCAGCGGCACATTTCACAGGATTATGTGCATAATCATCAATGAGCCATACCCCATGCTTTTTCCCCAATACCTGGTGGCGGCGATAAATACCTTCATAGGATTTCAAAGATTCTGCACAAACATTCAGCTCAACTCCTAACTGGTTGGCAACAGCTGTAGCTGCCAATGCATTTTCCATGTTGTGCTTACCTGCTAAATGGAGTAAAAACGGAATACCATTTACCTGGAAGCTGATATCCATCCCATCCTGCCGGAAATCTGCAGCTACATAACCTGCTTTAATACCAAGATTGGCTGAAAAGTCCAGTTCTGGATTTTGTGAAAGTTTTTGTGCCAGTACCTGGGATTGGTTGACGATAAATTTTTTACTGTTCAGTTTGAATATTTCAAAAATCCGTATCAGCTCATCTATCTCCTGGTGGTCTTTGTCAATATTCAGCAAAAGACCGATCTCCGGTTTATATTGTACAATTGATCCGTCACTTTCATCCGCTTCTATCACCAGCCACTCTCCCTTACCCACTTTTGCATTTCCTATTTTACCCTGCTTAATAATACTGATAAGCCCGGCCCCGCTGATGATGCTAGGTTGAAAACCAGCATGTTCAAGAATATCAAACAACATGGCACTGGTAGTACTTTTGCCACTGGTCCCCCCCACAGCTATTGTCTTTTTACTGGCAGCTATCAAGGCAAGCAATTCAGAACGCTTCAGAATTGGTATGCCCAACTGCTTTGCTTTTTGAACTTCAGCAACAGTATCCTCAATGGCGGTTGATACGACAATGAGATCTGTGCTATCCGTAATTCCCTCGCCATTTTGTATAAAGCAATGTATTCCCTCTGCATCCAGTTTCTCCTTTACTTCGTTGTAAACATTCGGTGCAAAAAAGCGATCACTGCCGGAGACCTCTTTTCCAATTCCCTTTAAATACTGGGCTATGGCACTCATACCGCTTCCGGCAATACCTATGAAAAAGGGCCGTTGAAAATCCTCTATTGAGTTGATCATGATGCAAATAAAAGAAATAATTCTTGCCGGCTAAACCCGGGTAAGATTCCTTTCCCTGAAAAAGAAATTTTAGCCTACTTTAAACCAAAATTACAAAAGCCGGTCACAGGCCGGAACTAAAGCCCCGATGATGCGCCACCTAAGAACTATTACTTTTTCAGGATTATCTTTATTACTATTGTTTTCCTGTAAAAAAAACAGCGAAGACACCCCAAACCCCACTCCGACAGATCCGGTAGCAGAAGTATTGAACCTGCCAACAACGCCATTTAATTATGCTAACCAGGCTTTGCCGGCTTACCTGGCATCACCACCCATTCAAGGGCAGTTGAATACACCGGCTGATAACCCCATCACTGACAATGGTGCAACCTTAGGAAGAGTACTTTTCTACGATAAAAATCTTTCAGTCAATAACACTATTTCCTGCGCTTCCTGTCATAAACAACAGAATGCTTTTTCGGACCCGGTGGCAAAAAGTGCCGGTTTCAATGGTGGATTGACAGGAAGAAACTCCATGTCGTTGATATATGCTGCCTACTATCCCAACGGAAGATTCTTTTGGGACCAACGGGCAGCCACACTGGAAGAACAAAGCCTGATGCCTATACAAGACCTGGTGGAAATGGGTATGACCTTACCTGCAC
>Ga0073934_10011144_pt1 | contig 10971 bp, 7 predicted proteins | sample LarsenN4metaG_FD_76834 | JGI IMG/M metagenome (GOLD analysis project Ga0073934, IMG submission 76834) | Hot spring sediment bacterial and archeal communities from British Columbia, Canada, to study Microbial Dark Matter (Phase II) - Larsen... ...
CAAGCCACTGTCGCGGGCCGATCTCGATGCCCGCATTAACCGCCAGCTGTACTTCGCCACCGTGGCCGGAGTGAACACTTTCAATCAGCCGAAGAACGATCCCAACGGCTGTGCGGCCATCTTCCAGGGGGCGTTGACGGTGGTCGAGGGGCTGCTCGATCACCGCCCCGAAACCCAGGCCATGGTCGAACGGGAGTTGAAGCGGGCGGAAGGGCTCACGAACCCCGTGGAAAGGGCGCGGGCGCTGCGGAAGGTCATCGACGACGTGCGGGCGGCCATCGAGAAGGACCAGAAGGAGTTTCAAGCCGTCTTGTGGAACCGGCTGGGAGGCGAGAAAAACGTGCGGGCCGTCGTGCGCGATTTCATCACTTCGGCCGCCGCCGACCCGAAAGTCGATCTGACCCGCGGCGGCAAGTTCCCCGTCAACGACGAAACGCGGCCGAAGCTGGAACAGTCGCTGGTGGAGTACATCAGCAGCCTGACCGGCGGGCCGCTGCCGTACAAGGGCAAGGACATGAAGGCCGCCCACGCCGAGATGGGCATCACTGAGGAGCAGTTCGCGGCCCTGGCGGAGCACTTCGTGGCGGCGCTCAAGAAGCACAAGGTTCCCGCCGCGGACGTTGAGATCATCACGGCTGCCCTGGCGGCGACGAAAAAGGAGATCGTGGCCGCGGCCCCGAAAGGCCCCGAGCCCCTGAAGGCCGCGCCCAGGCCGCTCAGCCTGTGGAAGGAACTGGGCGGAGCCGAAGCCGTCAAGCCGATCGTGCACGATTTCCTCGTACGGGCGCTGAAGAATGAGAAGGTCGACCTGACCCGCGGCGGCAAGTTCAAGCTCGACGAGGAAGCGCAGTTGAGGCTCGAACAGAGCCTTGTCGATTACCTCAGCACCATGACCGACGGCCCCGTGACGTACAAGGGCAAGGACATGAAGGCCGCCCACGAAGGCATGAAGATCACCGACGCCCAGTTCGACGCCCTGGCCGCCGATCTGCTGGCCGTGCTCAAGGAACGCAAGGTCGAGCAGGAGCACATCAACGAGCTGATGAAGCTGATGGAGGCCACTCGCAAGGACATCGTGGAGAAGGAATAGGACGGCCCGCGGCGGCGATGCGCCAGCGTGGCCGGAGTGGTCACTCCTCGACCCACGGACCTTTAGGGTATTGTGCTACGACAAGGGGCTTAAGCCCCTTGTCTCATTTCAGCTCAGGTTGGCCCACTTGCGGCCGATCCACTCGGCGGTCACCAGGCCGACGAAGAGCAGGAGGGTGAGAGGATTCCAGGGCAGGACGTCCTGGCGCTGGGTGAAGACGGCGAGTTGCGGCTTGATGTTGCCGACGAGCCGATGGAGGTCTTCCTCGCGGTAGAACGCCCCGCCGCTGACCTGGGCGGCGCGGCGGAGCGCGTCCTCGGCCATGCCGGCGACTTCGAGTTCGTGCTGCGGCGGGAACGTCACCCGATACTCCATGCTGGCCGGCTCGGGCTGGTCGAGCTTGACGACAAACCGGCCCACGGCGTCGTGGGGCAAGAGCGTGCGATACTCGCCTGGTTGGCCAGGTACTTTCTCGAAGACGAGCGCCTGCTGGCGGACCTCGCCGGTGCTGGCGTCGGTGCTCTCCAGCCGGCCGACGACCTGGTCAACCGCCAGCGGGTTGTAATTGGCATCGAGCAGTCGAGCGTAGACGTACCCCGGCCGGCCGAGCAGGGCCTCGGGTCGATCGAGGGAGAGTTGCACGCGCTTCTGACTGCCGATCAGGTGCGGCAAGCCGAGCTGGTACACCACCTGCCCCCAGAATCGGCCGAAGTACTTGTCGCGGACGTTGTAGCGCCAGCGCCAGGTTTCATCCGCCCCGAGGAAGAGGACCTGCCCCTTGCCGTAGTGCCGCGTTGCCAGGAGCGGCATCGGCTGGTCGTCTGCCTTGAGCTTGGGATGAACGAGCAAGGCCACGGCCCCAGGCCGCAGCTTGGTCACGGGATAGTGCCAGAAGAAGCCGGGCAGTTCCTTCCAGGCTTTGAGGCTTTCTTCCGGCGTATCAGCCAGGGAGAGCAACTCGCTGCGTTCGCCGGCGCGGGTGAGCACGGGCGTAAAAGGCTCGGTGCGCAGCGCGGCGTCGATGGGGAAACGCTCGGCGGCAAACTCGACGGGAAGCAACTCCGTGAGCGGAGTGTCTGCAAAGTCCGCCGGGGCATGCTGTCGACCGGCGACCACCACCAGCCCTCCGCCCTCGAAGACGAAGTCCCTCAGCCAGGCGATGCGTTCGCTGTTCAGCCCATTGGGCTGCTTGGAATCATTCACGGGCACGTCGCCGAGGATGATCAGGTCGAAGTCGAAAAGCTCCTGGCGCGTACTGGGGAACGCGGGGAGATAGGGCAGGCCGGACTCGAGGGCGTCCGGGCTGGCGTCGAGCAGCAGCACGCGGGCGTCGACTCGGCGGTCGCGGAGCAAGGCGGTCATGAGGAACTTGTACTCCCAACGCGGCGCCTTCTCGATAAAGAGCACCTTGACCTTGCGGTCCACGACGCGGATCGGCTTGCGGAGCACGTTGTCGTCCGTGAACGCTTCCGGACTGGCGGACTCGATGCTGACGACAAGATCGTGGCGTTCCTCGCTGTTGTCGCGCTTGCGAGGGGTGATGGTGAGAACGTCGCGGAAGTCTTCTCCCTCGCGCAGCTCGATGGACTTCTGCGCGGTCCAGTCGCCGAGCTTCACCTTGAGCGTCGCCTTGCCGCCCTTGAAGCCGTGGACGCGCCAGCGGATCGGGATGGGCAGGGTGTCGTCGAAGAAGATCGTCTCGGGGACGATCACGTCCTTGAGCTGAAGGTTGCCCACTTCGGAGGAACCGACGCCGTAGAGGTGCAGGGGCACGCCGGAGCGGGCACAGACCTGGGCTGCTTCCTCCAGGGTGAGCTTGCTGCCGTTGTCGCGGCCGTCAGTGAAGAGGACGATGGCCGCGGGCAGGTCGCTGCCGGTGCGTTCGAGCACTTCGACCATGGAATCGGCCAGCAAGGAGCGGCTTTCGTCCGTCCGGTACTCGCCAAGGACGTCCGCGCCGACGCCGTGCAACCTCTGCCCGCAGAGATACATCCGCAACGGCCCAGGCTTCTCCAGGCCGGCAAGCAGGTTCAGCTTGTCGTTGGTGAGCACGGAGCGCACCAGCTTGCCGCGGGATGGCTGTTGCGTGGTCTCGCTGGGGACGTCGGCCAGGGATCCGGCCTCGGGCAGGGGCGTATCGAGCGGCAGACGGCCTTCGGCGATGGCGACGCGGAGCCGATCTTGCGGGGTGACTCGCTGATCTTCCTGGCTCATGCTCTGGCTGTTGTCGAGCAGCAGGACAACACCACGCGGCCGTTTGCCCTGGAACTCGATGGTCAGCACGGGCAGGAAGAGGAGCAGGATGAGCAGGTTGACGGCCAGGACTCGCAGCGCGGCCAGGACGAGCCGCCGGGCCAGGCTCAACCTGCTGCGTTCGAGCAGATAGAGCAGCACGATTCCGGCGTTGGCTGCGAGGAGCAAACCCAGGAGCAGCACGACCATCCAGGGGGAGGTCAGGCCGCGAAACGTCAGGTCAAGCCCCTGGACGGAAGCATGGGGCGGAGCGTCGATGCCGAGCAGAAAACGCCAGAGGTTCATCATCAATCCCCACAGCAATCGACTTCTCAGTCCACAGGTCGAGTGGTTGACTCACCAGGCCCGACCGCAGAACCACGCCAGGAGCGATTCCCCGAGCGTGAGAAACAGCAGGATCACGAGCAGCCACTTGGTCCATTCCCAGTTGAGCCGCTCCGCGCCGGCGAAGATGCTGGGATCGTTGCCGGCGGTCAGATGGATTGGGCGGAAGCCTAGCACGGCATCCAGTTGTTCGTCGCTCAGGCTTTCCAGGTTTTCACTTTCGCGGACGTCCGGCACGACGGCGAACGGGACGCCATCCCTGGGCGGCGCAGCGGCGTTTGTGCCAGGGGTTGCAGCCGGCGGCGTCGGCGCCTCCAGAGCTGTGCGGGCTGGGTCGGCGTCGATGTCCTGGGCGGCAGCGATCAGATACACGCCCGCGGTCGTGGTCTCCGTGACGGTAAGGGTAGGCCGGCCCTGGCTGGTCTCGGGCGCGCCGAGCTTGAGCTGCGAGCCGTCGGGAAGAGTCAGCAGAAAGTTGCTGGCGCTCTCGCGGAGGAGCGGATGCCAGCGGAGCGGCTCCCCCGCGACGTGGTTATGCGCCTGCGTTTGCTCGTGCAACAGGTGGCTGAGCGTTACGTGGACGAAGGGCAGGAAAGTCGGCAGGATGGGCCAGTTCGTCCAGAGCGGGTCGGCGGACGTCGTGACGAGGACCACCTCACCCTCGCCGAACTTGCGGGCCAGGACGGCGGGCTGTCCATCGCTGTAGCGAATGGCGACCCGAGCGGATTCGTCCGGGTTCTCCACCGCGAGGCAGCGGTCCACCTCGACCTGGCTGATGCGGTCGAGCGGTTCCTCGCGGAAGCCGGCCAGGAATCCGCGAGCGTCGGCGGAGTTGGGGTCGATGTGCAACGGCCGATCCGCCGGGGCCGTGAAGACCTTGCCGAGCTGGGCGGGGAGCAGAGGCTGGCGCGTCCAGAGCAGACGGTTGTAATCGGCCGGATTGACGTTGGCCCCAGCGAACACGAGCAAGCCGTGGCCCGAGCGGACGAATTCGACCAGGCGTTCGACGAACTCGGGGCCAAGCGACTCCGCGGAGCCGCCCGGGCTAACGGCGACGTTGGCCAGGATGCACAGGTCCTTGTCGGCCAGGAGCGCGGGGGAAGCCTCGCGGGGCGACACCAGGCGCGGCTGGATGTGGTACTTCCCCCAGGCCGGCTCGGCTACGGGACGCAGGCTGTGCATCAGGAAGTACGTGGCCGACTTCTCCGGCTCCCTTTCGTTGATCGCCCCGTCCACGACGAGTACGCGGACCTGGTCGCGGACATGGATCACCTGATCGAACCGGTTGTCCGCTGGCAGTTCGTCGGCCCCCAGGCGAGCAGTCAGGACGCGCAGGCCGGGCTGATCGAGCTTGGCCGTGAGCGTGACGGCCCTGGTTTCGCCTGGACCCAGCTCTGCTATGGTCTGGGCGTCTTTCTCAGACGTCTTGCCATCGACTTCCAGCGACACGGCGATTTCCCGCACCGGCTCGCGGCTGCTGTTGCGGACCAGCACCGAGAAGCCGACGCGCTCTCCGGTGTGCGGGATGCCGGACTGCGGAACGATGCCGACCACGGCGGCGTTGCGCGGCATCCGCGTGCCGCAGCGGACGAGGTAAATTGTCGCTTGCTGGCTCAGCAGGCGAAGCTTCTCCGCCAACGCCGTCGCTTGCCGATCGAAGCCGGAAGTCTGCATGTCGCTGAAGAGGTAGATCTCCTTGTTCGGCGCCTGGCCCAAACGCAGAGCGGCTTCGGCCTCGTTCACTCCAGGGAGGTGGTCCGTGGCCAGGTGCTCGATCGTGAGGTCTTGCAGAATCTGGCGAGCCTGTCCGAGATTGGCAGGCGACCTGGGACCGAGCGTACTGGCACGGTCGGCGGAAGCGATGATCTGCACGGTCGAGTCGCGCGGCAGGTGGTCGATGACCGCCAGGGCGGCCGAGCGGGCGCGGTCGAGCCTGGTCACGGGGCCGTCGCTAGCGTTCATGCTGTAGCTGGCGTCCATGATGAACACAGCGTCGACGGCGTCGCCCTTGCCGCTGCCCTCGGAATCGGCCACGGTCCGCGTGAACGGCCTGGCCAGCGCCAGGGCGAGCAGCACCAGCACGGCGACGCGGAGGATGAGCAGGAGCAACTCCTGGAACTTGAGTCGTCGGCTGGTTTGCTCGATGCTCTTGCGGAGAAACTCCATCGCCGCCCATTGCACCTTGCGGTAGCGGCTCCGATAGAAGAAGTGCAGGATGATCGGGATCGATCCCGCGAGAGCGCCGAGGAGCATGAGCGGTGCGAGAAAGGACATGGTCTACTCCTCGATCATCGGGCCCTGCCGGCGGTATAGCGGACATCGTCGATGAAAGCAGTCAGGTGATGCCCGCCCTTGCGCATCACCAGGAAGCCGAAGCGCTCCAGTCGGGCCCCTTCTTTCTTGTGGCCCTTTTCCAGGTCGAGCGACACCGGTACACCGTCCAGCGTGGCGTGCAGGCGTCCCATGCGGTTGTTCCCCTGGGGATCGTAGCGGATCGTCCAGCGGCGTCGGCTGCCATCGGGACGGATGATCGGCCCCGTTTCCGCACGGCCCCGGCCTTCCCCAGCCGTGCCATAGACAGGGCGAAAGTAGTGGCCAACGCGACTTGGACCCTCGATTAACACCCCGACAAACTCGAAGGGCGGCTCGCCGTGCGGCTGTGCGGCGAACCAGCCGAGGTAGACGCCGCTGTCCGATGAGCCGCGGAGCAGCGTCAAAGCCCCGCTGGCTTCCAGGGGATCGTCCAGTCCCAGCGGGCCGGTGCGATCGGCGTAGTAGCCGAGCTGGGGAGCATCGGGTTCGACGCGCCAGAACGTCCCGCCAGCTTCGCCTGGAGCGGCCCCGGCAAAGTTCGTCCTGCTCCAGCCGAAGTGATGAGCGCCGCGCTGCTCGAGATCGGCGTACTCGATGCGGTTGTTGTTGCTGTCCCACTGCGGATCGACATCGAACCGCTCAGGCTCGCCATCGCGGAGAATGTCGTCGAAGTAGGCCACCATGGGGCCGCCTGGAGTTTGTACGTTGAAGAGCCCGAAGCGGTTGAACGCAGCCCCTTCCCACTGATGCCCAGGGGCCAGGTTGAGCGTGATGGGCTTCTTGTCATCGAGCTCGAAGGTGATCGCGCCGTCGCCGCCGGCGGCCCATGGATCGTAGACGATTCGCCAGTAGTGCCTGGAGCCGTCCGCTGGGATGCGCCAGCGGGTGTTCACGCCGCCGGCCTTGTAGGTTCCGGTGGTGTAATCGACGTGAACGACGGCACGATCGCCCTGGGCATCGAGCCGGAAGCCGAGGAAATTCACGGGCCGCCAGCCTTGCTGCTGGCTGTTGAACCAGCCGAAAAACAGCCCGCCGCTCCTGGACATGGCGACCAGGGAGAGCGTGCCGGAAGCCTCGAGGCGTTGCCGCAGAGTTCGCGGGGCGATGCGTTCCGCATACCAGGCTGGGGTGGTGGACCGGCTGATGATTCCGCCCAGCTCGCCGCGGCTTGCCCCTGCAAACTGGGTCAAGCTGAAGCCGAAGTTCTGCGTGACGCTGGGGGGATCGCGCGGCCGAAGCTGATTATGAACGCCGATCCAGTTCGGATCGCGGTCGAATGTTTCCAGCTTCACGATCATCCGCCGCGGGGAGTCCACCGCGCCAAGGGCGATCGTGACGCCGAGGGCCAGCCAGAAGCCGATGCTCATCCGCCAGGCCCAGGGCCCGACTGGCCTGGGCGGATACTCGCTCAACTTGCTACAGCACCACTGCGATCCCATGCTCACAGCCTCCTTACCCTGAGCCGTCGTGCCAGGTATTCGCTGAGCGCCTCGCCGAGGGGCTTCGTCGTGTCCATGAGCACGTAGTCGCAACGGTGCGACTCGCAGCCAAGCTGAAGTTCCTTGAGAAAGGTCTGCAAGGCTCGCAGATAGGCAGGGCGGATGAGCTGCGGCCTTGTGAGATAACGGTCCAGGTCCTCCATGCCTTCAAAGCGGACCATGCCCTCGAAGGGGAAGTCGAGCTCGTCGGCATGGAGCGTGTGGAACACGGTGACTTCGTGGCCCTGGAAGCGCAGGTGCCGCAAGCCCGAGAGGATGCTCTCCACGTCGTCGAAACAGTCCGAGATCAGGAACACGAGGCCGCGGCGGCGGGTCTTGTCGGCCAGCTCGTGCAGCAACGGGCCGATGGCCGTCTTGTCCTGAGGCCTTGTCGATTCCAGAGCCCGCAGCATGGCCGTGACGTGCCCGGGCTGACTACTGGTCGGCAGCAAGGTCCGCCAGCGGTCGTCGAAGATGGCCAGGCTGGCGCTGTCGCGCTGGTGCACGATCAGGTAGCCGAGCGCGGCGGCCAGCAGCTTGGCGTATTCCAGCTTGTTGGCTTCGCCGCGGCCGTAGAGCATCGAACGGCTGGCATCGACCAGGATGTGGCCGATGAAATTGGTTTCCTGCTCGTACTGCTTGATCGTGTACCGTTCCGATCGGCCATACACCTTCCAGTCGATGTGGCGAATGTCGTCGCCCGGCACGTACTCGCGGTGCTGCACAAACTCGACCGAGAAGCCGCGGTACGGACTGCGATGCTCGCCGACCCGCAAACCCTCGACGATGGTCCGCGCCTTCAATCCAAGCGCCTCGGCACGAGCGATGATGCTTGGTTCAATGGTGGTTGGCATTCCAGATCGCCTCTCGCCTTGCCTGATCCTGCAGGTAGTCTACGCGCAGTACCTCGGCCCAATGGTCGAGATACCGCCGATCGAGCTGACTCCCTTGCACGCGCAGAATGCCGACGACGCCTCGCATTTGCAGCTCCGAGCCGCTGGGCTTGCTCCACTCGAGCTTGCTGGGGATCGTGTCCTCCGGCGATTGCACGAATGCCTCGATCCCGAGGACGCATGCCTGCTCGCGCCGGCTGAAAGCTCCCTTTTCATGCGGTCGATCCTTGAACAAGATCAGGTCGCACTTCCAGCCCGTGCCCAGATCGATCGCCTCGAACATGGAGCGATGCTTCAAGGCATCAAGGTCAGCTTGAAGGCTGACGCAAGAACCCTCACGGAAGGCCTCGGCCAGGCCGCGTAGTTGAGCTTCCTCAGCGTCGATCACGATGTCAATGTCGCGGGTCGAGCACACTTCCCCATGACGACTGCTGGCATGGGAACCCACGATCATGTACGGAAGCCTGAGCCTCCCTAGCTCATGCACCACGCGTCCAGGAAAGCCCTCTCGATCATTCAAGGTTGGATGTCCGCCTGAGGATAAGCTTCCTGGAAAAGGGCGTCCCCAAGGAAGATGCGGGCCACGGCTAGCTCCACCTGACGCGCGGTATATTCTGGGTGCCGAGCACGCACGCCTGCGACGGCGACCCTCCGCATTTCGTTGCTCATCCGGAAAGCCTGGGTCATGCGCCAGTCGGGGCCGGGGCGGCGCAGAACTTCCGTCTGCACCCTTATGGCTTTCAGGCTGGTATCGCTCGGCAAGTAGGTATTCATAACGGCATTTTACGCGGCCTGGTTCTTTGGCACGGCCTGGACGATCCGTTTGACGATGTCGTCTGCATTCACGCCCTCGCTCTGGGCCGTGAAGTTTGGAATCAGCCGGTGGCGTAGAATGGGCGGGGCCACGGCGGCCACGTCCTCCGCGCTGACGTGGTGATTGCCCCGCAGCACGGCGTGGGCCTTGGCGGCCAGGATCAGGTTCATGCTGGCCCGCGGTCCCGCTCCCCAGGTCAGCCACTTGTTGACGAAGTCCACCGCTTCCGGCGTGTTGGGCCTGGTCATGCGGGTGATGCGGCGTGCATAGGCGAAAACGTGATCGGCCACCGGCACCCGCCGGACGACGTGCTGGAGCCGCAGGATGTCCTCGCCGTGCAGAACCTTGGAGATCGTGCTGGACACGTCGCCTGTGCCGATCCGCATGATCTGTTCTTCTTCCGACTCGCTGGGGTAGTCCACCTTGATCATGAATAGGAAGCGATCGAGCTGCGCCTCGGGCAGGGGATAGGTGCCTTCCTGCTCGATCGGGTTCTGCGTGGCGAGCACAAAGAACGGATCGGGCATCGGATGATCGATTCCGCCGATCGAGACTTTTCGCTCTTGCATCGCTTCGAGCAACGCGGCCTGGGTCTTGGGCGGCGTGCGGTTGATTTCGTCAGCCAGGACGATGTTGGCGAAGATCGGTCCCTTGAGGAACTTGAAGGCGCGCTGACGGGTCACGGGGTCGTCCTGGATAACCTCGGTGCCCGTGATGTCGGTCGGCATGAGGTCCGGCGTGAACTGGATGCGCTTGAAGCTGAGATCGAGCGCTTGTGACAAGGTGCTGACCATGAGCGTCTTGGCCAGGCCAGGCACGCCGACCAGCAGGGCGTGGCCGCGGCAGAAAATGGCCATCAGCAGCTGATCGAGCACGCGCTCCTGGCCCACGATGATCTTGCCGAGTTCGGTCCGAATCCGCTGATGTGCGGTCCGCAGGGTTTCCACAGCCTGGAGATCGTCAGCAGGGAGGTTCGCGGTCGTCATGGGTTGCAGGTCCTTTGGGTTACGGATGGCCCCGTTGGTTCGGGCCGGCGCGGCTGGGCAAGGGAGCGCCCTGATCGCAAGGTCGTTTGGGCGAGAATCTAGCTTGGCAGAGCAGTGGGGCAGTGTCAACCAACTCGCTCATTTCACTGGATTGAAGACCAGGCCGGTGAGCAGCTTCGGGTAGAAATAGGTGGACTTGGGCGGCATCTTCTCCAGGTTGCCGGCAATCTGCTCGACGTGCCGCATCGTGGCGGGTGGCACGAGCACGGCTAGCTGGCATTCGCGGCGAGCCACGCACTCCTGTACTTCGCTAACCAGGTGGACGTACTTGCAAATGGGGTCGCATTCGAGCGTACCGGCGATCAGGTCATCCAGGGCGGCGACGTGCAAGATGCTCACGCCCAGCCCTTGCCACGCAACGCTGTGACTGGATGCAAGCTGCTTCATCAGGTCTGGCGAACGGAAGCGAGCCAGCTGCCAGACGCCGTCCTTCACGGTACCGAAACCGAGGAGCTTCTGACCTCCATCCGCCTCGATCAGTTCCCAGGCGGTCCGCGCCGCTTCGGGGCCAGTCCCAACCGCTTCCAGGTCGAAGTGCTGCTTGAGCAGGCCGCGCACGGCCTCGGCAGTGAGTTCCGGCAAACCGCTTACCAGGCGATGGGTTGGCAGGATCAGCAGGCCTGGGTCGCTCATGCCCACGAGCATCATCAGGACGAACTGGGCAGGGGCGTCGACATCCCGCACCTCGCCGGCGTCTCGTTGCTCTTCGAGAAATCGCAGGGCGGTTTCATAGCGGTGGTGGCCGTCGGCAATGAACACG
>Ga0073934_10011147_pt1 | contig 10969 bp, 9 predicted proteins | sample LarsenN4metaG_FD_76834 | JGI IMG/M metagenome (GOLD analysis project Ga0073934, IMG submission 76834) | Hot spring sediment bacterial and archeal communities from British Columbia, Canada, to study Microbial Dark Matter (Phase II) - Larsen... ...
CACGGTGGCCTATTCCTACATCGGCCCGGAGGTGACCTGGCCGATCTACCGCGACGGCACCATCGGGAAGGCAAAGAAAGATCTGGAGGAAACGGCGCGCGCGTTGAGCGCAACCTTGCAGAACCGCCGGGGGGGAAGAGCATGGCTCTCGGTCAACAAAGCGGTGGTGACGCAGGCTTCCGCGGCTATCCCGGTGGTGCCGCTCTATATGAGCATCCTCAAGCGCGTCATGGCCGGCAAGGGGATTGAGGAAGGCCCCATCGAGCAGATGCGGCGGCTCTGCTTCGACTACCTGGCGGCGGACACAGCCGGGCAGTTGGATGCCGAGGGGCGCATCCGGCTGGATGACCGGGAACTCCGGCCGGACGTCCAGGCCAGCGTGAACGAGCTCTGGCCGCAGGTCACAACCGAGAATCTGCGTCAGCTCACCGACTTCGCCGGCTTCCGGTGCGACTTCCGCAACCTCTTCGGCTTCGAAGTGGAAGGCGTGGACTACGACCAACCCACCGAGACTGATCTGCACTGGTGACGCAGGCGAGCGCACGCGAGCCGCCGATGAAAACTTCCGGAGTGCCACGCGACGTGATCGAGGACTTTCTGCGCGCGCATGCCGGCGCGGGCCTGGAGGCGAGCGAAGACGGTGAGTTGCTGCTCCGCTTGAGCGGAGACGGTTACGAGCTGCGCGAGCAGGGAGGAAAGCTGCTGCTGCATCTCTGGTCGGAGGAGCGCAACTGGGTACGGCGGGTGGCGGCCATTGAAGGCCAGGGTGCGGGATGGCTGGAGCTGCGCGTCGAGCGTTTCGGGCAGCGGCGGCCCGGCACGCTGCTGCTGGCCGCGCCGCGTGCCCGTTCCGCGAGCGAAGCTGAGCGGCGCACCGCGCGCCGCCGCTACGCGAGCTATTTCCGACGGCTCCTGCAGCGGGAATTCCCTCGCGGCAGAATCGAAAGTCTTTCCAGCTCGGCTGACCTCAAGAATTCTCTCTCCGGTCTCTACACGCGTGGCGTAGTGGCGGAGGGCGGGACGCGCTGGGCGGTGGTCGGCGGCAACGCAGCAGAAGATCAATCCAGCGTGGACGGCATTTTGACCTACGGCTTGATTTGGCTGGACTGGAATCGGCGGCGGCATCCCGAGCAGGTCTTTGCCGGCCTGCGGGTCTACGTTCCCGTGGGACGCAGCGCACTGACCGCGAGCCGGCTGCTGGCGCTGAATCCCGCGCAGGGCAGGGTGGAGCTGTTCGAGGTGAACCAGGAAGAGAGCAGCTGCGAAGCAGTAACGCCGGAAGTCGGCAACTGGGATACGCGGCTGCTGCCAACGGCGTGGGCGGCTGAAGTCCTGCGCGCGGAAGAGTCGAGCGTCGCACGAATCTTGGCTCTCGCATCGGAAGTCGAACGCGTGCTCGCGCCGACGCGTGCGGAAGTTTCGCTGCGCATTCGCGGATTGGAATTCGCGCGCGCTGCTGGCGGTGAGGTGTGGTTTGGGGTGGGCGAGCAGGAGCGGCTGACAGTGCAGAGCTGGGCGAAGCTGGAGACGCTTGTGGGCGAACTCGTCCGGCGGCGTGTCCCCGGCGGCCGGGCCGACGATCCGTTCTACCGATTACAGCCGGAGAATTGGCTGGAAAGCTTGGTGCTGCGCAACCTCCACACGATTGACCCGCGGCTGGAGGTCGAACCGATCTATCGCCAAGTGCCCGCGTTCGCCGGCGGCGCGCGCGACGTCCTCGACTTGCTGGCCGCGACGCGCACAGGAAGGTTGATTTTGATGGAGCTGAAGGCTTCGAGCGAGATTCACCTGCCCGTGCAAGCCCTCGACTACTGGCAGCGCGTCCGCTGGCTGCAGACCCGCGGCGAGCTCGAGCGTTTCGGCTACTTCCCGAATCGTCCGTTGCGACCCGAGCCCCCGGAACTTCTCCTGGTCGCCCCGGCCTTCCAGTTTCATCCTACGACCGAAACCCTCCTCGGTTATTTCGCCCCTGAAATTCCTGTGACTCTCATCGGCCTCAACGAAGACTGGCGGCGGGGCCTTCAGGTGGTACTGAGGCGGACTGTCTAGGACCGAAGTGGGTCGGAAGGGGGCGGGTGCGGGAATCGCCCGGGAAAGAGAAAGGGGAAGCAACGTCTTGCGGTGGGGGTACCGTTGCTTCCCCGTGTCGTGGAAGTCGGGGTTACTGGCTGATTAGATGCATTCCAAGCAGCCGGGTTGCTCTCCCCGGCGCCCGCAGGGAATCTTGTCCCTCTGCAGGACTTATGCGAAGATAAAAGCTGCGGGGGGGCAAGCAGAGGATACTATGCTGATTCGTTTCTGGGGGGTACGCGGCTCCACCCCCACGCCCCAGCCGGAAAACTCCGGCATCGGCGGCAACACCCCCTGCGTCGAACTCCGCACGGCCAGCGGCCAGCTCTTCCTCTTTGACTGCGGCACCGGCTTCCGCCTGCTCGGCCGCGCCCTCGAACGCGAGTTCGGCCAACGCACCATCCACGCCCGCGTCTTCCTCACGCACTTTCATTGGGACCACATCCAGGGCATCCCCTTCTTCAAACCCCTCTACCGTCCCCGCAACCACTTCCTCTTTTATTCCTACCGCTTTGAAGACCAGAGCCTGCAGCGCGCCCTGGAAGGCCAGATGTCCGACCCGTACTTCCCCGTGAATATGAAATCCATGGCCGCCCAGCGGCATTTCCATGAAATCAGCGAGGAGCGGATGAATTTCGACGACGTCCGCATCATCTCCCGCCAGCTCAACCACCCCCAGGGCTGCCTCGGCTTCCGCATCGAATGCGACGGCAAGGTCGTCGTCTACGCCAGCGACAACGAGCCCGGCGACCGCGCGGGTGACCGCAAAGTCCGCGAGCTGGCCGACGGCGCCGATGTCTTCATCTACGACGCCCAGTTCCTCCCCGAGGAGATGCGCTACCACCGCACCTGGGGCCACTCGAACTGGAAGGAAGGCGTCCGCATCGCCAGCGAGTCCAAGGCGCGCAAGCTCGTCCTCTTCCACCACGATCCCGACCGCTCCGACCCCGAAGTGCGCCGGCTCCTCAAGCGCGCCCGCCACGCCTTCGACGATGTCGTCGCCGCCCACGAAGGCCTCACCCTGAAACTCTAGCTGCTGCTTCGTGGCACCGGCGTCTCGCCGGTGGCTAGAAGGTGTCCGGAAGAGGTGCTTCGCACCCGCTGACCATGTCGCTCGGTCACTTCCGAATTACCCACACCTTGACGTCGCGCGCAATCGCCTCGCGGAAATTCTGAAAGATATTCCGATCGGCCGTGCCGACAAACACCGTGATGATGGTCTGACCGGGAAATTCGCGTTTGTAGAGCTCGATTTGTCCCAGCAGCTGCTGCAGCTTCGTCGTGGTGTCGAATCCGACCTTGAGCTCGATAATGACCGCCTTCCCGACCTCGATGTCGGCCCGCACACGGCTGCTGCCCGACTCCATGGTCACCTTGACGTCGGGCAACTCTTCGGCCAGGTAGGCGCTGAGCGATTTTTGATAGTCCTTGTGGGAGCGGCAGTCCTCCGGCTGCCACGCCCGGATCAGGTCCGCCACCGTCCCCGCCGGCACCCACCGGAAGGCCACCGTCCGCTTCAGGCTCTTCCAGCGCGTGGCCGCCCCCAGGGCGGCAAAAACCAGCAGCCCGATGAGCAACGCGCCCAGCACCCGGTTGCTGATGCCCGCCACCCCGCCCGGCTGCCGCGATACATACCAGCCCAGGAGGCACCCGCCCGCAAAAACAGCGAGGACAAACCACCAGCGCATCGGTCTGTTCGGTCGGGGAATAAAAGGACCGCGCCACGTCTAGCACAACCCGTGCGGCCTACATCGCAAACGTGGTGGGGTGCTCAGGATCACAAGCAAGAAGAGCGCAACGGGTGCGCCCGGTTGGATTCGAACCAACACACTTCGGATTATGAGTCCGATGCTCTACCGTTGAGCTACGGGCGCGACTCCGTCTCTACGCTAGCACCGACGCCCGGGGAAGGCAATTCTCCCTTCCGTGTCACGGTTGTCATTCTGAGCGAAGCGAAGAATCTGCTTTTCGAACCCTAGGAGGCGAGGAAGCTGCTCAGGGCTTCGGATTCGCTCTCGTAGAGGTCGAGCAGGCTGGTGGCGCTCGCTGCTGACTCCATCTCGCGCGGCCGGACAATCTTCATCTCCCCGCCCTGCTCCCCCGCCAGGATCACGGCCTTCATCAGGGCGTTCATTCCGATGCTGTCCATGAAGCTGAGCTCTTCGAGGTTGAGCAGGAGCTTTTTCTTGCCGGCGGCGAGAAGGTCCCCAACCTGACGGCGGAGTTTTTCGCAAGGCTCGCCGCGCACCAGGCTCCCGGTCAAGTCCAGAACGGTGACGCCGCGCGATTCGCGAAGCTGAATGCTGAAGTCCATTCCGCAAGCGTGTTAGCGTAGCACGCCCGCCGGCGCTTGTGGTAGGCTGGCGCGAATCGGGCTCCCGCGCCATGGCCGGAGACACGCCGCGCACTTCGTGGTTGGGTTGGGTGGCCCTGGGCTACGTCTTGCTCCTCTATCCCATCGTCTGGGGCAACTTCGGTTCCGAGATTCCCGGCGTGCGCGAGCTTGTCACCGCTGGCTCGCGCCGCGGCTGGATGACCCTGTGGACGTGGACGGCAGGAATGGAATGGCTGGGGTTTCTGCTCTGCTGGGCTGCGGTGCGCCACGAGCCCGAATCGGGCGAGCGCGTGGGGCTGGCGCGCATCGGCTGGAGCTCGCGCCGCCCCCGCATCTACCTGTGGGCTTTCTTGGCGACGCTCGTCTTCTTCACCGCGATGATCTTCGCCCGCCAGGCGGGCTATTACTTGTCCGCCGAATCAACCAGCTTGCCCAAAGGCTACCGCGCCCTTTTCACCCTGACCTCGACTCCTGAGCGCTTCTTCTGGCTCGGAATGTCGCTCACGGCGGGCGTCTGCGAAGAAACCATGTACCGCGGCTTCGCCCTCACCTATCTCAAGCGCATCTTCCGCTGGATGTGGCCGGGCGTGCTGCTGGCCACCTTTGCGTTCGCCTACTTCCACGGGGGCTTCTATCAGGGGGCGTTGCAGTTCACGCTTCGCTTCGCCATCGGTCTGGGTTTTGTGGGGATTTACTTGTGGCGGAAAAGCCTGCTGCCCGCCGTCCTGCTGCACTACCTGATTGATGCCTCCCTCACCCTCGCTCCCTGACACAGCAACTTTAACCCCGCGACCCTGGCGAGCGTTGTCATTCTGAGCGGAGCGAAGAATCTCCGTTCTTAGAACGGGATCGAGACGCTGACCGTCACGCGTCCCCGGCGATGACGTGGGTACCCGTAGCGATAGCGCGTGTAGCCGCGATAGAACCCGCTCCCATGGTTCCGCCAGTAGCCATAGGCGCGCCCGCGCGGATGGTGGTGATAGACGTGGTGAACGTGGCAGTAGGACACATCCACCCAGTAGGGTGCGCCGTAGTGGCCGCGATGGTGCCCACCGCGCACGATGATGACGGTGTCGTCGTCGTGCCCGGCGGCGAGCGGCAGTGCGCCTAACAACGCTGCGGAGATAACCACCAACCCAACCAGTGCTCTCATAGGTCACCTCCTCTTACTCTGGATGCCCCCTCCAGCCCGTAGGTTTTCTCACCCGCTACCTAAGCTGTCAGAGGGGAAAAAGAATGGGGGCTTTAGCCGCGTACCCCAGCGGCGGAAGCCGCTGGGCTGAACGCTGGAAGCGAACCACCGGTTCAGCCCACGGGCTTCGGCCCGTGGGTAGGGGTCTGGGGACTTCTCGTCCTTTGTCCCTCCGTGGGGGGGAGTCGTTCGTGTCTTTTCCCGAACTCACCTGATTGGGGTAGAATGGCGACCTCATCCCGGGGTCGAGCGGACCCTATCTTCAGCAGGAGGGAGACCATGCAACTTTCGCGGCGACACTTTGTCGGCTGGATGGGTGCAGGCGTTGTCACCGGAACCGCGCTCGCACCTCTGCGCAGCCAGGCGTTTCCGTCCGACAGCAACCCCTCGATGCGCGCTTCGATCGAGCGGGCGCTGAAAAACGTCAAGGTTCCCTCCCTCAAGCCTCCCTTCCGCCTGCCGGTGGACTGGTACCAGGCTACCGTCGCCCGCCTGCAAGCGAAGCTCGTCGAGAAAGGCTTGCGGGGCGTGCTCTGCGCCAATGGCCTCAACCACAACTACCTCGCCGGGTACTTCCTAACGCAAACCGAGCGCCCGATGTTTCTCTTCGTCCCTGCCAGCGGCGAGCCGACTTTCTTCCATCCTGGCCTCGACCGCGACCTCGTCTCCACTTGGTGGATCAAGGACCACGAGTGGTACTTCGACTTCCACCACGCGGGCGAATACAACAAAGTCCAGTCGAAGGCCGGCGCCAAGGAAGACCTCTGGCTCTGGGTGGCGAAGGGGCTCGCCAAGCGCGGCTACGGCACGGGCAAGCTGGGTCTCGACCGCGAAGCCGCGCCCTCCCTCGCTAAGAAACTCAAGGACGGCCTGCCCGAAGTCGAATGGGTGAACCTCGACGACGACCTCCTCCACATGCGCCAGGTCAAGACCGCCGAGGAAATCGAGCTGACCCAGAAGGCCATTGACCTCCACGACGCCATGCTTGAGTTTGCCCGCAGCTGCATCCTCGAGCACGGCACCGCCGCCAGCGACTACGACGTTCGCATCGCCACCAGCGAATTCGGCACGCGCAAGCTGATGGAGGTACTGGGATCGGAACTCGACGGTCGCCCCCACACCGGCGTCGGCCTTGCGCTCGGCTTCGGCTGCCGCACCGGCGTTGCTACCGCCTACCCGCACCCCAACCAGTTCTTTTTCCGCCGCATCCAGAAGGGCGACGCCATCCAGGTCTCCTCGCTCATCCGCATCGGCGGCTACGGCGGCGAAGGCTATCGCGCCTGCCACATCGAACCCATCCCCGACCTGGGCAAGAAAATGTGGGAAGTGCACACCGAGATGACGCTCAAGCAGGCCGAGCTGTGCCGCGCGGGGATGCGCTGCAACCAAGTCGCCGAGGCAGTCCTGACTATCCCCATCAACGCTGGCCTCGAGAAGTACATGTACCACCGGCCCGCCCACGGCGAAGGCATGGAAGGCCACCAGGCCCCATGGCTTGCGCTCGGCGACGACACCGTGCTCGAAGAGAACATGATGTTTTCGAACGAGCCCGGCCTCTACAACCCCGAAGGCGGCTACGGCTACAACCACTCGAACCACGTCCGCGTCGCGCGCGAGCGCGGCGTCATCATGAACAAAACCCCGCTGACCAAGGAGTGGTGCTGGCTCAAGCTCTAGTGACCAGTGCCCAGCGACCTGTGACCGGTGTTGACACTCTGGTGGCACGGGCGTCTCGCCCGTGGTTCTTGGCGGGGCATGGGCCACGAATAGAGTCGTGTCGCTGACCTCCGCAATCTTGCTCGCCGCGCTGACAGCGCTCTCGTTGACGCTGGCATTTCTCCGCCTGCCGCCCGCCGAGGAAGTCGCCCGCCTGCGCCGCTGGGCCTACCGCAGCATCATCCTGATCGAGTGGTGGCTTGCCGCTCTCTACCTCATTCTCCTGCGCGCTGACGGCTGGTCATGGAGTCGCTTGGGCCTCTGGGTTGACGCGCGGGAGTGGCAGAGCGATCTGCTGTGGGCAACCGGGGTCACGTTGGCGGCCCTCGCCTTCGGCGAGCTCTGCTGGCGACTCGCCCGGCATCGCGGCTGGAGCGGTCGCGACTTGGTCGAAGCCTTGCTGCCGCGCAGCCCGCAGGAGAAACGTCTGGCCTTGGGACTCGCGGTCACCGCCGGCTGCTGCGAGGAGCTCCTCTACCGTGGCTTTCTGATTCCAGCCTTGGACGAATTCTTCCATGTAGCGGTGGCCAGCGGGATTTCTGTCCTGCTGTTCGCGCTCGCCCACGCCCCCTATGGCCGGCTCGGCCTGGTGTCCTCACTGGGTGGAGGAATCCTGCTGGCCGCAGCTTTCCTGGCCACCGGCCGCCTGCTCGCACCCGTACTCGCTCACATCGCGTATGATTGCTATGCCTTCTTTTCCGGACGCCTTCAGACCGTTGAAAACTACACGTGCACGCGGATGAATACGCATAGATAAGAAGGGGGACTCGATGTACTTGCGACGCGTTTTCGTGTTTGCACTTATCTTCGGTCTCTGCATCCTTGGCGTCCCGGTTACGAGCGCGCAGGCCCCGAACCGTACAGGTTCGGGGCAGAAGAAGCCGCTCGAGATTGAGCGGCTCTACACCTACCCGAAGCTCGAAGGCACCGCCCCCACGCAGGCGGCCTGGTCAAAGGACAGCGCCAAGATTGCCTTCCTCTGGAACGACACGGGCTATCCCTTCCGCGACCTCTGGGTCTATGACGTCGCAGCGAAGAAGCTCACCCGCCTCACCGACCTCGACCAGCCGCGCGATCAGTGGACGGAATCACCTGCCGAAAAAGACCCCAAGCTGAAGAAATATCTCCCGCCGGAAACCGGCCTGGCGGGCTTTCTCTGGTCGCCCGATGCGAGTCGGCTTGCCGTCTCCTTCCGCGGGGAGCTCTACCTCATCGCGGCCGATGGCTCCGCCCCACCGCAACGCTTGACCCGGACGAAGGAGGCCGAAGGCGCGCCCAAGTTCTCCCCCGACGGCCGCCGCCTCCTCTTCACGCGCGCCGAGAACCTCTGGGTGCTCGAGTTGCCGACCGGCCAGACCACGCAGTTCACCACCGACGGCTCCGACGACCTCCTCAACACCGGCTTGCCCGACTGGTCCCCGGACGGCGCCTGGGTCAGCTTCCTGCAAACGAACCGCAAAGAGGAGCGCGTGCGTCTGATTCCGAACTACTCCCCCGTCGAAGTCGCTGCGCGCCGCCAGAAGCGCACCTTCGCCAAGGACGAAACCAATCCCGTGCGCCTCGGCATCGTGCCCGCTGCCGGCGGTCCCGTGCGCTGGCTCACCGAAGTCGCGCGCGAATACATCCGCGACGTCCAGTGGTCGCCTGACTCCACTCGTCTCGCCCTCCTCCGCAAAGAGCAGCACCACAAGCAGCAGCGCATTGATGTCATTCCGGTCGCCGAGCCAGCCGCCCGGAAGACGCTTTATGCAGAGAGCGATCCTGCCTGGATCTGCACCCTCTGCAACTTCCTCGCTTGGTCGCCGGACGGGAAGCGACTCCTGTTTTCCAGCGAGCGGGACGGGTGGAATTATTTGTACCTCCTGGACGTGGACGCTGCGCAGGCCGCGTCGCAGCAACTCACGCGTGGGGCATGGGAAGTGGATACCGGCTACCGCGCGCCCACCGAGATCCGCCCCCGCTTTTCCTCCGACGGCCGCCGCATCTACTTCACCTCCACGGCCGTGGATTCTTCCGAGCGGCACCTCTTTGTAGTGGACGTGCCCGAGGCAGGGAAAGAGCCAGGCCTACCCCAGCGATTGACGTGGAACACCGGCTACAACGGGGCGGTGGTCTCGCCGGATGACAAATGGCTGGCCATTCACTATTCCAGTTGGGCCCAGCCCTGGGACCTCTATCTGGTCGTGAACCAGCCTGGTGCCGAACTCACTCGTTTGACCTCTTCCCCGCTGGCCGAGTTCGACAGCTACCAGTGGCCGCAGCCGCAAATGATTGATATCCCATCGCGCGACGCCAAAAAACTGCGCGCGCTGCTGTTTCAGCCGACCACCTTGCCGGTGGACATCACGCGCACCGCCGTGCGCGGCAAGCGCCCGCTACCCGGGCGGCCCGCGGCGCCCAAAGTTCCCGGCATCGTGTTCGTGCACGGAGCGGGCTATGCGCAATCGGTGCTCAATCGCTGGGGCGGCTACTCCACCGAGCGCTTCCAGTTCAATCAATTCCTGGCGCAGCGCGGCTACCTCGTCCTCGACCTCGACTACCGCGGCAGCTCCGGCTACGGCCGCGAGTGGCGCACCGACGTCTATCTGCATCTCGGCGGCAAGGACTTGCAGGATGAACTGGCCGGCGTGGACTACCTGAAGACCATTCCCTACCTGGACGCCGACCGGCTGGGCATCTGGGGCGTGAGCTACGGCGGGTTTATGACTCTGATGGCGCTTTTTACCGCCCCCGACGTCTTCCGCGCCGGCTCGGCCTGGGCCGCGGTGGTGGACTGGGAAAACTATCAACGCCACTACACCCAGGAACGGCTGCGCACGCCCGAGTCGGAGCCGGAAGCCTACCGCCGGAGTTCTCCCATCTCCCACGTCGTCGGCCTGAAAGGCCACCTGCAAATCATCCACGGCATGGCTGACGACAACGTCCACTTCCAGGACGCCGCGCAGTTGATCGATGCCCTGGTGGCCGCCGGCAAAGACTTTGAGACCCTGATTTACCCGCAGGAGAACCACTCCTGGGATCGCCCCTCGGTCTGGATCCACAGTTTCAGCAACACCTTCGCCTTCTTCGAGCGCCACCTCCAGCCTCTTCCCCGCTGACCCCTCATCCGCAAACCTATGACCATTTTCAAACCCGCCCATTCCTCTAATGGCAGGACTGGCATAGCTTAAGAACTTGGGCGAACGGGCGGTGGAGACGGTCCCACGGGCCGAAGCCCGTGGGCTGAACAGGGCGCGCAGTGTGGCTGGGTTCGTTCAACCCAGCGGCTTCCGCTGCTGGGAAGGCAGAGTTCGGTAGCGGCGACGAGCGCGTTCGTCGCCAGCTTGTGACCTGCTTCAGAAAAAAATTGCAATCCTCCCCTTGCTGTGCTACAGAGGGTGGCCGTCAGGATATGTCCTTCGGGCAGGAGGGTTCAAATGAGGCGGACAATCGTTCTTTCAGGACTCGTGTTTCTCGCTCTGGGGCTGTTGCTGTTCCAGGCACCCGCGGCGCGGCCGCAGACGGCGGGCACAGCGTGGTCGTTTGATGCGACCTACATTGAGGCCTGTAGTTGCCACGCGTTCTGCCCCTGCTACTTCAACAAGGAAGCGGAGCATCCCTTCTGCGAGTTCCAGATGGCGGTGCGGGTAAATGACGGTAATCTCGGTGACGTGCAG